>ERZ773130.2094-NODE-2094-length-16247-cov-11.793725_pt1 | contig 16247 bp, 10 predicted proteins | sample MGYA00511919_ERZ773130 | MGnify/ENA primary metagenome ERZ773130 (study PRJEB29015, sample SAMEA2737851) | human gut metagenome | biome: human gut; feature: human-associated habitat; material: faeces | place: China | collected 2012 ...
CTGTGTGCGAAGGCCCTCAGCCCTACTACTGGGGCGGCACCTGGATCTGCGGCGCAGCCGGCAGCGACAACATTGAGCTGATCCGCGATGTTATGCAGAAGCTGACCTGCGATGAAGCCATCATGAAGCAGATCACCATGGATACGCAGGACTACACCAACAACGAGAAGGCTATGAACGAGATCGCAAACAGCGATTACAGTTCCGCTTTCCTGGGCGGCCAGAACCACATCGCTCTGTTTGCAGAGGCTGCAGCCAAGATCGATATGTCCAACGCCGGTCCGTACGATCAGGGCATGAATGAGAGCTTCCAGAATGCGTTCAAGGATTACTTCACCGGCAATGTGGACGAAGATACCGCAAAGGCAAACTTCGAGACCTCTATCAAGGAGAAGTATCCTGAGCTGACCGACGTGGTGTGGCCCGCATAATAGCAGCTGACCCTAAAACGGAAAAGTGAATACGCAGGGGCGGGCCGGACGCTGTTCCCGCCCGCCCCTGTTCTTTCCGCAAATTTATCAGGAGGCGATCCTTATGGGAGAAAAGAAAAAGAAAGGGTCGATCAGCTACGCGAAATGGGGCTACATCTTCATTGCGCCGTTCTTCATCATCTTCGCGGTATTCCAGCTGATCCCTCTGGCATCCACCATTTACTACAGCTTTTTTGAATATTACCGCAGCGGCCTGAAGATCATTGGCCCGAACTTTGTAGGCCTGAAAAACTACATTACCCTGTTCGCAACCGATCTGCCCAAGTACTTTGGCAACACGCTGATCCTGTGGATCATCGGCTTTATCCCGCAGATCGCCATTTCCCTGTTGCTGGCAGCATGGTTCACCGATCTGCGCCTGAAGCTGAAGGGCCAGACCTTCTTCAAGACGGTCATCTACATGCCCAACCTGATCATGGCCTCCGCCTTTGCAATGCTGTTCTTCGCGCTGTTCTCGGACAACGGCCCGGTGAACGCCGTGCTGCAGAGCATGGGCTGGATCGATGCACCCATCAGCTTTTTGAACACCGTGTGGGGCAACCGCGGGCTGATCGGCCTGATGAACTTCCTGATGTGGTTTGGCAACACCACCATCATGCTGATGGCTGCGATCATGGGCGTGGATCCCACCCTGTACGAAGCGGCTGAACTGGACGGCTGCACCCCGAACCAGATGTTCTGGAAGATCACCATTCCGCTGATCCGTCCCATCCTTGTTTACGTCATGATCACCTCCATGATCGGCGGCCTGCAGATGTTCGATGTGCCGCAGATTTTGACCAACGGCAAGGGCGGCCCGGACCGCACCTCCACCACCATGATCATGTACCTGAACAACCACCTGTTCAGCAAGAACTACGGCATGGCCGGTGCTGTATCCGTGGTGCTGTTCCTCGTGTGCGCAGTGCTGTGCGTTGTGGTCTACTTCTCCCTTACCAAGGAGGATGACGGCCTGACCCGCGCCCAGCGCAAAGAACTGAACGCCGCCAAAAAGGCAGCAAAAGGAGGGAAATGATTATGGCACACACTCCTAGAAATCAATCGGAAAAAGCAACACTGGCTGCACGCCGCGCATGGTGTTATCTGGTGCTGGTGCTCATCAGCTTTTTGTGCCTGTTCTTCTTCTATGTGCTGGTGATCAACTCCACCCGCACCCACTTCGAGATTCAGAAAGGCTTCTCGCTGCTGCCGGGCAAATCGCTCATCACCAACTTCCAAAACGTGCTGGCCGATGCCAACATCCCTGTCGTCTCCGGCATCCGCAACAGCCTGATCGTCTCCGCCTGCTCGGCGGCGCTCAGCGTGTACTTCTCGGCCCTGACGGCCTACGGCATCTACGCCTATAACTTCAAATTCAAAAAGGCCGCGTTCGCCATTATCCTGCTGATTATGACCATGCCCACGCAGGTGTCCGCTCTGGGCTTTTTGCAGCTCATCACCAAGATGGGCCTGAAGAACAGCTTTATCCCGCTGATCCTGCCCAGCATTGCAGCGCCCACCGTGTTCTTCTTCATGAAGCAGTATCTGGACGCTTCCCTTCCCATGGAGATCGTAGAGGCTGCCCGCATCGACGGTGCAGGCGAGTTCTACACCTTCAACAAGATCGTGCTGCCCATTATGAAGCCCGCTCTGGCAGTGCAGGCCATTTTCTCCTTCGTGGCCAGCTGGAACAACTACTTCATTCCCGCTCTGGTGCTGGACAGCGCCGACAAAAAGACCCTACCCATCCTGATTGCACAGCTGCGCAGTGCAGACTTCCTCAAGTTTGATATGGGCAAGGTTTACATGATGGTGGCTATCGCCATTCTGCCCGTCATCATCGTGTACCTGCTGCTTTCCAAGTTCATCGTCCGCGGTGTTGCTTTGGGCGGCGTGAAAGGCTGACGGCATTTTGCCGCAAACAACAAAAGGGTCCCGGAGAAAATTCCGGGACCCTTTTGCTGTGTTTAGGATATAAGGAATTTTTGGAAGAGATCAGGAGAAAAAACAAGGCATACACATTCTGTCGGAGGTTTTAAGGGGATAAGATTTACTCGCCGCGGACGGCTGCGAAACCTGCTTCCAGATCAGCAATGATATCGTCGATGTGCTCAGTGCCGATGGACAGGCGGATGGTGTTCTGATAGATCTGCTGCTCGGCCAGCTCTTCGTCGTTCAGCTGGCTGTGGGTGGTGGAAGCCGGGTGGATGACCAGACTCTTCACATCAGCAACGTTTGCCAGCAGAGAGAAGACCTTCAGGTTATCGATAAACTTGAATGCCTCTTTACGGCCGCCCTTGATGTTGAAGGTGAAGATGGATGCACCGCCGTTGGGGAAGTACTTCTCGTACAGGGCGTGATCCGGGTGATCCGGCAGGGAGGGGTGGTTGACCTTCTCCACCTGCGGGTGGTTTGCCAGAAACTCGACCACCTTCTTGGTGTTCTCCACATGGCGCTCGATGCGCAGGCTCAGGGTCTCGGTGCCCTGCAGCAGCAGGAAGGCGTTGAACGGCGAAATGGTGGCACCGGTATCACGCAGCAGGATCGCACGGATGTAGGTGACAAAAGCTGCGGGGCCTGCTGCATCGGCAAAGGAAACGCCGTGGTAGCTAGGGTTGGGGTCAGCAATATTGCCGAACTTGCCGCTTGCCTTCCAGTCAAACTTGCCGCTGTCCACGATGATGCCGCCCAGCGTGGTGCCGTGGCCGCCGATGAACTTGGTGGCGGACTGGACGACGATATCTGCGCCGTGCTCAATGGGACGGATCAGGTACGGGGTGCCGAAGGTGTTATCGATGACCAGCGGCAGGCCGTGCTTGTGCGCGATGGCTGCAATGGCATCGATATCGGGGATATCGCTGTTGGGGTTGCCCAGAGTTTCCAGATAGACGGCCTTGGTGTTGGGCTGGATGGCATTCTCCACCTCAGCCAGATCGTGTGCATTGACAAAGGTAGTGGTGACACCGAACTGGGTCAGGGTGTGCTCCAGCAGGTTGTAGCTGCCGCCGTAGATGGTCTTCTGAGCCACGATGTGATCACCGGCCTGTGCCAGTGCTTCGATGGTGTAGGTGATGGCAGCAGCACCGGAAGCGGTAGCCAGAGCAGCCACGCCGCCTTCCAGAGCAGCGATGCGCTTCTCGAACACGTCCTGCGTAGAGTTGGTTAGACGGCCGTAGATGTTGCCTGCGTCTGCCAGGCTGAAGCGGTCTGCTGCGTGCTGGCTGTTGCGGAACACATAGGAAGTGGTCTGGTAGATAGGCACTGCACGGGAATCGGTTGCGGGATCGGCCTGCTCCTGGCCAACGTGAAGCTGCAGGGTCTCAAATTTATAGTTAGACATAGTATTTTACCTCTCTATTTGTACTTTTAGTATAATTTTATGATACAAAAAATCCCGATGCGTGATACAAAAGCGCACCGGGCAAACACAATTCAAAGCGATTCTGTCAACGTCACATTCGGGTACACATTCGTGCACAGCAAGAGGGCATCGTACAGTTCGCAGCCAGATGTTCTGCCCGGTCACCGTACATTCGCCCATAGCGGAAGTTTGCGTGCAGCAGGTCGTTCCAAATCAGCTTCATATCCGTGCCCTCCTTTCCGAAATAATTCTTTCCCACTCATCTACAAACCGGAGCCTCTATCTGCTCTGTGCCGGGAAGCAAAACCGTCGTTTTCTTTTTCCCACTAGGTTTGTGGATTTATTGTTTGCATTATATCCCCTCTTACCCAGTTTGTCAATGGGTTAATTCCAGTTTTTTTCAAATTGAGTTTTCTGCACGATGCGCAGCCCGCATTTGCAGCATCCCGTTGTGCAGTTCCAACAGGAGTAATACTTCTGCTTCTTCGGAAATTTTTATTTTTCCATTGATAAAACCTTAAAATTTTATTGTTATACTAAAGCTGTTCCTTGCAAACGCCCTGCAAATCGTTTATTATGGTAGCGTTCTTTTTTATCATCAAAGGAGTTTTTCGATGCTGCATCGTTTCTTTCATTTTTTAAAGCAGAGCCTGCTCGTTGTTCTTTGCATTCTGCTGCTTGGCGGGCTGCTGGCAGGCGGCTGGTTCTTTTATCAGGGCAGACAGCTGTACCGCAGTGCCGCCAGCAGTTACCCAGTGGCTTCCATGTACGACGCCATCTGTGCCCGCGGGAGCTATACTTCCTACGATGCGCTGCCGCAGATCTATATTAACGCAGTCATCTGCACCGAGGACGAGCATTTTATGACCCACAAGGGTATCGACCCGGGGGCCATCGCCCGCGCCCTGCTGGCCGACCTGCGCGCCCACTCGCTGGCCGAGGGTGGCAGCACCCTGACCCAGCAGCTTGCCAAGAACGAGCTGTTCACGCAGGACAAGCATCTGGCCCGCAAGGCTGCCGAGATGCTTGCTGCTTTTGATATTGAAAAGACCTACTCCAAGCAGCAGATCTTTGAGATGTACGCCAACACCATCTATTTTGGCAGCGGGTATTATGGCATTGCAGAAGCTGCCGAGGGCTACTTTGGCAAGGAACCGGCCCAGCTGACCGATGTCGAAGCGATCTATCTGGCGGGTATGCCCAACGCGCCCTCGGTCTACGCCAGCAGCCCGGAGCTTGCCTTCAAGCGGATGCAGGTGGTGCTCAAGCGGATGGTCAAGTGCCGCGTGCTCACCCAGCAGCAGGCCGATGCCATTGCCGCAGATGCTGAAAACTTAACGGTTTAAACAAGACACCGCGCCCTGTCTGCTGCGGATCAGACAAGGCGCGGTGTTTTGTTTTGCGGTATTTGGTTTGGTAAAGGAGGAATCATGTTACCCGTTCAGGCGGTTGCGGCCCCGCCTGTCGGTAGCATTATCATACCAGAGAATTTCTGCGAAAGCATGTTATTTATATGAAGCTTTTATGAATTTACCGGTTCTTTGCCGCTGTCATGCTGTCACTCCGGGGCTTTCATGCTTTCCACCATGCTGATATGCCGCACATGCCGCCGCATGGCAAAGCACACCACAAAGGTGAACAGCATCGTCAATGCCACTGCCAGCAGATAGCTGCGGGGTGCAATGGTGCGGATGAACATGAGCTGATCCATTTCCACGGTCAGGATAATGAACCGGTGCAGCGGCACGCCCAGCAACAGGCCCACGCCGGAGCCGATGAGGGACAAAAGCTCGATCTCGCGGAAGATGTAGCGGTACACTTCTTTGTCATAGAAGCCCAGCACCTTGATAGTGGCAAGCTCCTTTTTTCGCTCGGCAAGGTTGACGCTGATCAGGTTGTACAGCACCACCGCCGCCAGCGCCGCCGCGCACACGATGATCAGCACCACCACGTAGTTCAGGCTGCCGATCAGGCTGCCGAACATGGAGGTGGTGTCCTCGGTGAAGCTGACGCTGCTCACATAGTTGCAGCCCAGCAGCTTTGTGCGCAGGGTGTTGTACTCCGCCTCGGTGGTACAGCCGGTCAGGCCGTAGACGGTGTTCCACTCCGGCGTGCTGCCCAGCAGGGCCTGCAGCTGCGCATTGGAGAGATACAGCCGGGTGAACATGTAGTTCTCAGTAATGCCGGTCAGCACCAGCGGCACGCGGCTCCCGTCTGCTGCCTCCACATAGAACGTATCGCCCACGCTCAGCCCCAGATTCAGGGCCGTTTTTTCGGTCAGGATCACGCTGTCCTCTTCAAAGGGAATGAGGTCGTGGCCCACCCGGGTGCGGAAGGTGAAGTATTCGGTCATCCGGGCATCGTCCTCCGCGCCTACGATGCTGACATCGGCGCTCCCGCCCTCTTCATTATAAAGGGTGGTGGACTTTGTGTAGAACGCGCCCCAGCTGTGGACCGCACTGCTGCTGTCCAGCGTGTCGGCAAGGCCCTGCTCCATGGTCAGCGCCTTTTCATCGCTGAGCGAGATGGTGAGATCGTTGTGGGTCAGCTGCCCGGACTGCTTGTCCACGATGGGCAGGATGGAATCCTGAATGCCAAAACCGATCAGCAGCAGCGCCGTGCAGCCTGCCACGCCCAGCACTGTCATGAAGAAGCGCTTTTTGTAGCGGAACAGGTTGCGGGCTGTGGTCTTTTGGGAGAAGCTCATGTGCTGCCACAGCGGGGTGATGTACTCCAAAAAGATGCGCTTGCCTGCCACCGGGGCCCGGGGCAGCAGCAAAGCTGCAGTCTTTTCCTTCAGGCTGGCACGGCAGGCGTTCCATGTAGCAAAACCGATGACGGCCGCGCTGATGGCCACACTGGCTGCCGCCATGCCGGGGTAAAAGTGCAGCGTAAAGGTGGACATGCTGAAGATCATCTGGTAGGCATACCAGATGATGAGCGGGAACACCACAAAACCGATGACCATGCCCACGATGCTGCCCAGCACGCTGGCGCTGAGGGCATAGAACAGATACTTGCCTGCGATCTTTGCGTTGGAGTAGCCCAGAGCTTTCAGAGTACCTAGCTGCAGGCGGTTCTCGTCCACCATGCGGGTCATGGTGGTGGTGGCCACCAGCGCCGCCACCAGGAAGAAGAACACCGGGAACACCCGTGCAATGGCATCCATGCGGTCGGCATACTGCTCAAAGGTGACAAAGCTCATGGTGGAGCCGCGGTCCAGCACATACCACTCACCGCTCTTGATCTGGCTCACCTGTTCCTCGGCATCGTTCAGCTGGGCAAGGCCATCGGCCAACTGCTGTTCGGCATCGGCCTTCCGGCTCTCGTACTCCGCGCGGAAATCGGCCAGCTGCTGCACGCCGTCCCTGTATTCCTGCCAGCCCTCGTCCAGCCGGGTGCGAGCCGCATCGAACTGGGTGTAGGCTGTGGCCGTGCCGGTGGTCAGCTGCAGCTGACCCTGCAGAAGCTTTACCTTCATCTGGCGCAGTGCTGCCTTTGCCTCAGTCACCAGCTGCTCGTTGGAAAGGCTGGGCGAAGAGATCAGCCCCTGTGCATACATCTGGCGCTTGCCCTCGTCCAGCTGGGCCTGATAGCCGTTCAGCTGGCCGCTGATGTTGTCGTAAGCATCCTGCGCCTTCTGCAGGGCATCCCGCAGGTCGGTGTATTCCTCATCGGCGGGCTCGGCCTCGTCCAGCGCCTTCTGCGCGTTGTGCAGAGCCGTTTCCGCATAGCCCAGCAGCGGGTCGGCCACCTTTTTCAGGTTCACCAGCATCTCGATCTGCTGCAGCTGATCCTCAAATTCCAGCAGTTGTTCCTCGCCGCTCACCAGCTCGTCCGCACCGCCCTGCATGGTATCCGGCAGAGCCTTTTTGTTGGCGGCAAGCTCCGCTTCGCCCGTGTCCAGCTGGGCTTTGGCGCTGTCCAGCTGTGCCTGTGCATCGGCCAGCTGCTGTTCTGCCTCCGCAAACTGACGGTCTGCTTCGGCTTTTTTGTCGTTGTACTCGGCCCGGGCATCGGCCAGCTCTGCACTGGCATCCTCGATCAGCTCCGCCCGCCGGGCTGTGCACTGTGCCCCGCTGATGGCCTTTACCCTTGCGGCTGTGTCATCCACTGCTGCCTGATACGCGTCCGAGTAATTATCATACAGGCCGGCATTTTTCGCCTTGAGATAGCACGCCGTATAATAATCCGTGGTCAGGCTGCCCTCCGGCAGGAACACAATATCATCCAGCTGGCCGTCACCGGCGGTGCTGCTCTCCTTGTCCGTGGAAAAATGCTGCGGGTCCTGCACGGTGCCCACTACCGTGAACTGCTTCCGGCTCACATGTTCGGTGTCCTCCGGCAGGGTGAGCACCGTGCCCGGTTCCACCGGGTCGCCGTAGCCCATCACATGCACCACGCACTCATCCGGGGCCTCAGGCATCCGGCCCGAGAGCAACACCAGACGGTTCATATTTTCTGCCGTGTCGGCCCCGGGGTCGGCGGGCAGCTGCTGCAGGCGCACCACCGCCGTCTCGCTCTGGCCCTGCCACTGGGCCTCCATGTCCTGATATTTCACCGGCTGCACAGCCTCCACGCCGTCCACGGCGGCAATGGCGGCAATGTCCTCCTCCGAAAGGCCCAGCGTGGACAGCACCCGCAGGTCGAACACGTTCTGCTGTACGTAGTATTTCTGCCCGGCGATGCGCATGCTGGGCGCAAAACTCATCAGGCCGGTCAGCATCATCACGCCCAGCGCCACGATGCCGAACAGCGAGACCATGCGGCTCAGGTTGTCCTTCATTTCCCGCAGGATGTTTTTACGATAACTTTTCAGCACAGCTCTCACCACTCAATCTCCTGCACCGGCACAGGGTGCTCGTTGACCTGATTGGAGACGATCTTGCCGCTGCGCACCTGAATGATGCGGTCTGCCATCGCCGTCAGGGCGGTGTTGTGGGTAATAACGATCACCGTGCGGCCGGTGCGGCGGCAGGTATCCTGCAAAAGGGCCAGCACCTGCTTGCCGGTCTTGTAATCCAGTGCACCGGTGGGCTCGTCGCAGAGCAGCAGCTTGGGGTTTTTGGCCAGTGCGCGGGCAATGGACACCCGCTGCTGCTCGCCGCCGGAAAGCTGGGCCGGGAAGTTGTTCAGCCGCTCTCCCAGACCCACACCGCGCAGGGTCTCTTTGGGGTCCAGCGGGTCGCGGCAGATCTCGCTGGCCAGCTCCACATTCTCCAGTGCGGTCAGGTTCTGCACAAGGTTGTAGAACTGGAACACAAAGCCCACATCGTACCGGCGGTAAGTCGTCAGCTCTCTGGCGGTAAAGTGGCTCACATTCTGGCCGTCCAGCCAGACGTTTCCCTCGTCGCAGCTGTCCATGCCGCCAAGGATGTTCAGCAGGGTGGTCTTGCCTGCGCCGGAGGGCCCCACGATGATGCAGAACTCGCCCTTATCCACATAGAAATTCAGGTGGTCTGCGGCGGCGATCTTCACACTGCCGGTCTGGTAGTATTTGCAAACGTCCTCAAACTCCACAAAATGCTCCATGGCGTTTTTCCTTTCTATCGGGAATGCATACTGTTTCAATTTAACTATAACATCTCCCGGCAGACTTTGCAAAGACATCTGCGCAAATTTTCAAAAACTTAACAGAAAAGCGCAAAAAGGGCCGCTGCACATCCCTGCGTGCAGCAGCCCTTTCATCATTTGATCTCAGCGGTCAGCGCCCCACGATCAAATCGCGGCGGCAGCGCAGGCCCACGGTGAGGAAGGTGTTTTCGCCCAGTCGGCGCAGCACCACGCGGTCGGTGCCCTTCTGGCCCTCCACCAGCAGAGACAGGTTCAGGGTGGTGGAGCCCTTCTCGGTCTGGACCACCAGCGTGCTCACGCCCTCGTTCAGCAGGGTCTGCATGTCCTGCACGGTGGTGCGGAAGGTGGCAGAACCGGCGGGCACATCCAGCGTCAGCACACTGTCCTTCTGGCGGGCAGTGTACAGCACTTCTCTGCCGAACAGGCCCTTGACGGTGTAACGGGCCTCGCTCTTTTTCGCCGCTGCATCTGCGGACGGGGCGGCCAGCTCATCGCCGGAGATCAGCATGATATTGCCCTGAATGGGGTTTCCCTCCGGTGCGCCGTAGCCGCCGTAGGTGGGGTCCTTTTCGCCGATCGCCACATCGGCGCTGTGCAGGGCGATATCCCCCTGCACCATCTGCTCCTGCGGGGGCAGATAGCCTGCGGCAGCAGGGTCGTTGATGTCTGCCTCTGCGGCAAATGCGCCCACGCTCAGCATGGCGGCAGCACCCAGCACTGCAGCGGTGGTGGTGACGGTACGGACAAATTTATGGTTCAGTTTCATTTGGAATACCTCCGTTGACGGCGGTTTTGCACCGCACATTTTTGTTTTGTGGAAAACCATGGTCTGCCATGCGGTGTAATACAAAACCGCCGCATCTGTCTTATAAACGGATGCGGCGGCGGGATTATTGCAGCAGGCTAAAAAAATTTTTTGGAAGCTCTGCCGCCGGGGTCACTGGGCCTGTGCCGGTTCCCGGTTCAGGATCTCCATGAACTCCTCGCCGGTGATAGTCTCCTTCTGGTACAGATACTGTGCCAGCTCATCCAGCTTGGCGCGGTTGTCGGTCAGGATGCGGACAGCCTTTTCGTGCTGGGCCTTGACCAGCTCCACCACCTTCTGGTCGATTTCGCGCTGGGTCTGGGCCGAGCAGGCCAGCGAGGTGTCGCCGCCCAGATACTGGTTGTTCACGGTCTCCAGCGCCACCATGTCAAATTCCTTGCTCATGCCGTAGCGGGTAAGCATGGCGCGGGCAAGCTTGGTGGCCTGCTCAATATCGTTGGAGGCACCGGTGGTGATGGATCGGAACACCACTTCCTCGGCGGCGCGTCCGCCGGTAAGGGTGGCGATCTTGTTTTCCAGCTCTTCCTTGCTCATCAGGTAGTGGTTGCCCTCGTCCACCTGCATGGTGTAGCCCAGTGCGCCGGAGGTGCGGGGGATAATGGTGATCTTCTGCACAGGGGCAGAGTTGGATTGCTTGGCCGCCACCAGTGCATGGCCGATCTCGTGGTAGGCCACGATGCACTTTTCCTTGTCGGTGAGGATGGAGTTCTTCTTCTGGTAGCCTGCAATGACCACCTCGATGCTCTCCTCCAGATCGGCCTGGGTCACGCTCTTGCGGCCTGCACGCACGGCGCGCAGGGCTGCTTCGTTGACGATGTTGGCAAGTTCCGCACCGGATGCACCGGAAGCCATGCGGGCCACGGTGTTGAAGTCGATGCCCGGGGCCAGCGCCACCTTTTTGGCGTGCACTTTCAAAATCTCTTCGCGGCCCTTGAGGTCGGGCAGCTCCACCGGAACACGGCGGTCAAAGCGTCCGGGACGGGTCAGCGCCGGGTCCAACGAATCCGGGCGGTTGGTAGCCGCCAGAATGATGACGCCGGTGTTGCCCTCAAAGCCGTCCATCTCGGTGAGCAGCTGGTTCAAAGTCTGCTCACGCTCGTCGTTGCCGCCGAGATTGCCGCTGTTGCGCTTCTGACCGATGGCATCGATCTCATCGATGAACACGATGCAGGGGGCCTTTTCCTTGGCCTGCCGGAACAGGTCGCGCACCTTGGACGCGCCCATGCCCACGAACATCTCCACGAATTCAGAGCCGGAAATGGAGAAGAACGGCACGTTGGATTCGCCTGCCACGGCCTTGGCCAGCATGGTCTTGCCGGTGCCCGGAGGGCCCACCAGCAGGATGCCCTTGGGCATGGATGCGCCAATGCTCTCGTACTTGCCGGGGTCGTGCAGGTAATCCACGATCTCCTGCAGGTTTTCCTTTGCTTCATCCTCACCGGCCACATCCGCAAAGCGGATGCCGTGGGTGGACTGCACATAGACCTTGACGTTGGACTTGCCCACGCCGCCGAACATCATGGATCCCGGGCCGCCGCCGGCCTTTTCCATCAGCTTTTTGTTCATCTGGTTGCCGATGAAGCTGAACAACAGGATGGGCAGCAGGAACCAGATCAGGAAATTGAGCATCGGCGACCCCTGCTCCACGATCTCGCTGGAAAACTGTGCTCCGGCATCATACAGGCGCTGGGTAAGCTCCGGGTCGTTCATCAGGCCGGTCTTGTAGACCTGCTTTTCCTCTTTATCGGTAAAAATGATCTGATTGGATTCGATATCCACACGGCCGATGTTCTTTTCCTCGGTCATGGTCATAAAGGTACCGTAGTCCACTTCCTCCACCTGACGCTCGCTCATCCACGGCAGCAGCACAAGGTTGAGCAGCAGCAGGACCGCCAGCACGATGGCGTAGTAGATCGCCAGCGGCTTTTTGGAAGGCTTGACTTCTTTCATGTGGCAATTCCTCCTTTGGTTCCTGATGCAAGTAGTATAGCACAGTAAAACCGGGCGCAACAGCAATTCGAGCAGAACTTTCCAAAAACTTAGCAGTTTGTTAACAAAGGTCCCCTCTGCATACAAAAAGAGAGCAGCCGAAGCTGCTCCCTTTGGTTTCGCATGGGTTTACTGTTTTGGGAATGCCTTTTCCCACACTTCAATGGTCTTGAACTTGGGCATCCAGCCTTCCGGCTTGAAGGTTTCTGCGGTCTTGGCATCCAGCAGGCCCTGCTCCACGCACCACTGTGCAGCCTTTGCCATGTCGGCGTCGGCATCTGCCACATCCGCAAAAGCCGGGGTGTTCACAGGTTCAGGTCTGCCTGCGGTGTTCCACACCAGCAGTGCCGCCAATGCGCTGAGGGGGCTTGCCGCCTGCCGCAGCAGGCCAAGGCTCAACAGCCCGGCAAGGAATTTACGGGTACGTAGTTTCATGTAGGGTGTACCTCCTCTGTTATATCTTTGAGTCTATCATACACCCGTACCCCTCCCCCCGGGCATTCGTTTGACACGAATCGACCGAAAAATGCGTCGAATCGACCGGTGCACAATTTTGGGAAATTCTGCCCCTCATTTTGTGAAATTGTTTCATTTTGAGAATGAGTCAGATTGCTTGACACTGCCCGCGAATCATGCTAAACTTAGTCCACTTTGAAAAAAGCACAAATGCGTTGACGGGGAAAAAACGATTTTCTTCTGCGTACAGAGAGCCGCCGGGTGGTGCAAGGCGGGTGCAGAGGGTTTCGGTTACTGGCCCCTGAGCGGCAGGGCTGAACACACAAGTAGGCTCTGACGGATGTCCACCGTTACAAGGACAGCGATTCGCCGCAAAAAGCCGATCGTGCAAAGCGGCTGTGCCCAAAGGCGCAGCAAAGAGAGTGGTACCACGGGTGCCCTGTAGTTTGAACTTTACAGGCTCTCGTCTCTCAAGGTTTTCGCCTTGAAAGACGAGAGCCTTTTCGTATATCTGCCTTTTGGAAGCAGGCTTGCCTTCTCCGTCACGGCTTACGCCGTGCCACCTCTCCCAAAGTGAGAGGCCTTGGCAGTACGGCAAAGTTTTCGGTTTTGCCAAGGGCTCCCCCTTTGGGGGAGCTGTCGAACGAATGTGAGACTGAGAGGGCGAGGACGCTCACAAAGAGCATGGAGCAAGAAGTGTAAATTGTTTGGGAGGACGCGCAAATGATGGACGCAACCAAGTACGCTCCGGGTTACTACCCGGTACCCGCAGGCTATGACAGCTGGGTAAAGAAGGATCACATTGAAAAAGCCCCCGCATGGTGCAGCGTGGACCTGCGCGACGGCAATCAGGCCCTGATCGTGCCCATGAGCCTTGAGGAAAAGCTGGAGTTCTTCCAGATGCTGGTCAAGATCGGCTTCAAGGAGATCGAGGTGGGCTTCCCTGCCGCCAGCGACACCGAGTACGAGTTCCTGCGCACCCTGATCGAGAAGAACATGATCCCCGAGGATGTCACCGTGCAGGTGCTGACCCAGTGCCGCGACCACATCATCCGCAAGACCTTCGAGGCCGTCAAGGGCGCTCCCCGCGCGGTGATCCACTTCTACAATTCCACCTCTGTGGCCCAGCGCGAGCAGGTGTTCCACAAGAGCAAGGAGGAGATCAAGAAAATCGCCACCGACGGCGCAAAGCTGGTCAAGCAGCTCAGTCAGGAGTACGAGGGTAACTTCCTATTCGAGTACAGCCCCGAGAGCTTTACCGGCACCGAGGTGGACTATGCCGTGGATGTGTGCAACGCCGTGCTGGACATCATGCAGCCCACCCCGGACCGTCCCATGATCATCAACCTGCCCGTTACCGTGGAAATGAGCATGCCGCACGTCTACGCAAACCAGATCGAGTACTGTGACAAGCACCTGAAATACCGCGACAGCGTGATCATCTCCACCCATCCCCACAACGACCGCGGCACCGGCGTGGCCTGCGCAGAGCTGGCCGTGCTGGCGGGTGCACAGCGGGTGGAGTGCTGCCTGTTCGGCAACGGCGAGCGCACCGGCAACGTGGACGCGGTGACGCTGGCCATGAACATGTACAGCCACGGCGTGGACCCCAAGCTGGACTTCTCCGATATGCCGGACATCTGCGCCACCTACGAGCGTGTGACCCGGATGCACATTTACGAGCGCACCCCCTACGCCGGTCAGCTGGTGTTTGCCGCCTTCTCCGGCAGCCATCAGGATGCCATTGCAAAGGGCATGGCCTACCGCAAGGAGCATGGCGAACACCGCTGGACCTGCCCCTACATCCCCGTTGACCCCCACGACATCGGACGCACCTACGATGCCGATGTGATCCGCATCAACAGCCAGAGCGGCAAGGGCGGCATCGGCTTTGTGCTGGAACAGAACTTTGGCTACAATCTGCCGCCCAAAATGCGCGAGGCTCTGGGCTACAAGGTCAAGAGCGTTTCCGACCACAGCCACAAGGAGCTGAGCGCAAACGAGGTGCTGCACATCTTCGAGGATGCCTTCCTCAACCGCTGCAAGCCGCTCAACGTTCTGGAAGCCCACTTTGCACAGGTGGGCGGCATCACCGCCACCGTCACGCTGGAGCTGAACGGTCAGCGCAAGGTGGTCACCTCGGTGGGCAATGGCCGTCTGGACGCTGTGGCAAACGCCATCCAGAGCGCCACCGGCATGGAGTTCCACCTCGAGACCTACTCCGAGCACAGTCTGGACGAAGGCTCCACCTCCCGCGCTGCCTCCTATGTCGGCCTTGTCTGGGGCGATAACACCGTCACATGGGGTGCCGGCACCGACACCGATATCATCGTGGCTGGCATCAAGGCACTGGTGAGCGCGATCAATAATAAATAATTAAAAAGAGGGCAGCGTCCTCGCCCTCTCCGTCACGGCTTACGCCGTGCCACCTCTCCCAAAGGGAGAGGCCTTGGCAAAGAGATGAAGTTTGCGTGGACTGCCAAAGGCTCTCCCTTTGGGAGAGCTGCTGAGCGAAGCGAAGCTGAGAGGGCAAGCCGCCTATCCAATAGAGAGTATCAAAAGGAGAGTACCATCATGGGAATGACCCTGACGCAGAAAATTCTTGCCGCACATGCCGGTCTTGCCGAGGTCAAGGCAGGCCAGCTCATCAATGCAAAGCTGGACATCGTGCTGGGCAACGACATCACCACCCCGGTTGCCATCAACGAGTTTGAAAAGGCCGGTTTTGACGGTGTGTTCGACAAAGAGCACATTGCCATCGTGCTGGACCACTTTGTGCCCAACAAGGACATCAAGAGCGCCACCCAGTCCAAGCAGTGCCGCGAGTTCGCCAACAAATACGATATCCTCAACTTCTACGATGTGGGCCAGATGGGCATTGAGCACGCCCTGCTGCCGGAAAAAGGCATCGTGACCGCAGGCGACTGCGTGATCGGTGCAGACAGCCACACCTGCACCTATGGTGCACTGGGTGCCTTCTCCACCGGTGTCGGCTCCACCGATATGGCTGCCGGCATGGCCACCGGCATGGCATGGTTCAAGGTGCCCTCTGCCATCAAGTTCGTGCTCAAGGGCAAGTTCGGCCCCCGCGTCTCCGGCAAGGACCTGATCCTGCACATCATCGGCATGATCGGTGTGGACGGTGCGCTGTACAAATCCATGGAGTTCACCGGCCCGGGCGTTGCCAGCCTGACGATGGACGACCGCCTGTGCATCTGCAACATGGCCATCGAAGCCGGTGCCAAGAACGGCATCTTCCCTGTGGACGATGTGACCCGCAGCTACCTCAAGGGCCGCAGCCAGCGTGAGCCGGTGTTCTTTGAGGCCGACCCGGATGCCGAGTACGAAAAGACCATTGAGATCGATCTGGACAAGCTGGAACCCACTGTCAGCTACCCCCACCTGCCCGAGAACACCCACCTTGCCAGCGAGGGCAAGGACATCAAGATCGATCAGGTTGTGATCGGCAGCTGCACCAACGGCCGTCTGGAGGACATGGAAGCCGCCTACAACGTGCTCAAGGGCAAGCACATTGCCAAGGGCGTGCGCGGCATCATCATCCCCGCCACCA
>ERZ773130.2101-NODE-2101-length-16193-cov-5.062151_pt1 | contig 16193 bp, 16 predicted proteins | sample MGYA00511919_ERZ773130 | MGnify/ENA primary metagenome ERZ773130 (study PRJEB29015, sample SAMEA2737851) | human gut metagenome | biome: human gut; feature: human-associated habitat; material: faeces | place: China | collected 2012 ...
TTATAAATAATTATACCTAATACTATAAAAAGTATTATTGATATCATACTAATTAATGCATTCATATATTGACCTTTCTTATTTTCGTGAAAATTTTCTCTCAATATCATATTTAGACATTTTTATTGCTATTGGGTTTCCTTTTGAATTATCAAATGGATCTGCTAATGATAATAATTTTTCTATTATGTTTTGAGTTTCTTCTCTTGTATTATCCATTTTTTCATTTTCAACAACTTTTTTTGCAACTGTTTGTAAAAATTTTTCTTCTATTTCTTTTCTTTCTGTTCTGGCAACAGAATTTATTTCTTGTAAGATTTCTATAAATAATTCTTTTGTTTCCATTTCAACACATATTTCTGGAACCTCTGTTAATTTTATAGTGTCTTCTCCAAATGGTTCAAATATAAATCCTGCTTTATTTAACATCTCTATATTGTCTTTTGCTATTTCCATATCTTTTTTTGACAATGTTATAACATCTGGTAATAATAATAATTGCGAAGAGTTTTGTTTTTCATTATAATAATTATTTTTTAATACTTCATATAGGATTCTTTCTTTTGCTTTTCTTTGATTCAATATGTACATATCTTGGTTTATTTCTAATATAGAGTAATTTTCAAATGCAATTCCTATAAATTTGTAATTTACTTTTTGGTTTTCTGGAAATTTATCAAATATTGATATATTTTCAACTGGTGTTGTTATATCATCAATATTGTTTTCTTCTTTTTCTATTTTGTTTTGTTCTTCTAATGGCTTTGTTCCAAACATTTTCATGTACATTTCTTCAAATTCTGGTGAAAATCTTGTTTTCTTTTCTTCTACATTTTCTTTTTCTATTTTTTCCTCTTGTATATTTTCATTTTGCACTGGTTGTATTGTTTGTTCCTCTTTTTGTGGAAGCTTATATTGAATTTGTTCTGTTTGTTGTTTATCTTCTTTTATTGGTTCATAAGTATATTTTTCTTCATTTAAGCTTTCACTTACTTGTGGTTCTGATATTTTTTGTACTGGAATATCATATTTACTTTCTTCTTTTTCCTTAACTTTTTTTAGAGAATCTTCATCATCTATTTTTTCAACTTCTTCTACATCTTTTTCTGTTTCTAAATTTGTTACATTATCTTTACTTCCATAAGTTTCATTTAATACTTTTTGTTTTAGTTCTTGCAATTTTCTTAATACTTCTTGATTTTTATCATATACTTCATTTCCAATAAATTTAGAATTTTCAATAATTTCATTTTGTTTTATTTGTGTTTTTTCTACTTTCACTTCTTCTTTTGGAACTTCTTCTTTTACTATTTGTGTACTAACATTTCCTTTTGCTTTTTCTTCAATCAATCCCATTTCTTGAAGTTTTCTTTGATTGTATATTTGTTCTACAATAGTTTCTTTTTTTGGTTGAAATTCATTTTTTTCTTCTACATTATTGTTTTCATCAGACAATAGTTTTTCTTTTATTGAATTATATACTGCTTTAAATATTGTATTTTCATTTTCGAATCTTACTTCTAATTTTGCTGGATGAACATTTACATCAACTTTTCTTGGATTCATATCTATATTTAATACTGCAAATGCAAATTTTCCAGATGGTATGTAATCTTTATATGCTCTTTCTGTTGCTGATGATAATACCTTATCTTTTACATATCTTTTGTTTACAAAAAATATTTGATTTGCTCTATTTGATCTTGCTATTTCTGGTTTTCCTATAACTCCATATATATGTATATCTTCTAATTCATAATCTACGTCAATTATAGAATTTGCAACTGTTTTTCCATATAAACTATATATTACTGTTTTTATATCTCCATTTCCATTTGTTTGTATTACTGTTCTTCCTGTATTTATTAGTTTTAAAGCTATTTCAGGATGTGCTAATGCTATTCTTGATATTGCATCTTCTATATATCCTGCTTCTGTAAAGTCTTTTCTTAGAAATTTATATCTTACTGGTGTATTATAGAATAGATTTGTTACAGTTATTGTTGTTCCAACACATGCTCCTGTTTCAGATTTTTCTATTATATTTCCACCTTCTACAACTATTTTTTGACCATTTGCTTGTGTGGCTGTTTTTGAAACTAATTCTACCCTTGAAATTGCAGCAATACTTGCCAATGCTTCTCCACGGAACCCCATAGATTTTACTGTGCTTAAATCTTCTGCTGATCTTATTTTACTTGTTGCATGTCTTTCAAATGCTATTTCTAAATCATCTTCTGCAATTCCTTTTCCATTGTCTGTTATACGTATATATGATATTCCACCATTTTTTATTTCTACTGTTATATTTGTTGCTCCTGCATCTATTGAATTTTCTACCATTTCTTTTATTGCTGATGCTGGTCTTTCTATTACTTCTCCAGCAGCTATTTTATTTATTGTTAAATCATCTAATAATACTATGTTTCCCATATTATTCCTTGCCTTATGTAAATTTATTTAGGTTTATTTTGCTACCTATAAACATGGTTATATTCTATAATAAAAAAATAAAAATAGCAAGTTATCCTTGCTATTTTTTATGATATTTTATGCAAATATTTGTCTTTTTTTAAATGGTAATATATTGTTCGTTTCTTTCTCTACTGCTGAATTTTTCTTTTCGATTCTTGCTTTTTCTTGTGCTATTTGCTTTTTTTGTCTTTCTGCCATTGTCTCACATATTGCTTTTTGATATGTAAAGTGTGTGTCTTGTGCTATTTTTTGCCAATTATAATTTTCTTTTACTTTTATTTTTGCATTTTTTACAATATTATCACATAATTCTGGATTAAATAATAGTTCTAGTATTGAATCTGCAATTGAATTTGGATTTCCACAATAGCTTTTCATTCCTGTTACTCTATGTTCTACAATTTCTCCTAATCCTCCAGCATCTGATACTACTATTGGTCTTTCTGCTAACATTCCTTCAAGTGCTACAATTCCAAATGGTTCATATGTACTTGGAAATACTGAGATATCTGCTGCTTTATACATTCTTTCTACATCTTTTCCATTCATATATCCTGCAAAATATACTTTATTTGAAATTCCTAAATAATCAGCTTGTGCCTTTAATTCGTCTAACATTCCACCTTTTCCAGCTATTACTAATTTAGCATCATGATATGAAGCTAATACTTTTGGCATTGCTGCAATTAAATTTTGTACACCTTTTTCATATACTAATCTTCCCATGAATAATATTATTTTTTCATTATCCATTGCATATTTTCTTCTAAACGAATAATCTCTGTCCATTCCTGTGAATTTATTTAAGTTAACACCATTTGGAACAACATTTATTTTTTCAAATGGTAATCCAAATAGTCTTTGTACTTCACTCTTCATATAATTACTGTTTACTATTACTTCATTTGCTTCATATGTAAGCATCCATTCTGTATCATTTATGTATTTTTGATTTGGTTCTCTTATTCCACCATTTCTTCCTGCCTCTGTTGCATGTATTGTTGCTACTATTGGGATATCAAATGAGTGTTTTAATGTTTTTGCAGCATTGGCAACTAACCAATCATGTGCATGTATTACATCAAATTTTCCTTGTTCTGCAATTATTTGACTTGCTCTTTCTACCATATTAAAGTTAAGTTGTAATATCCAGTCTATAAAGTTGTTTGGTTGTATCATATAATTATCTACTCTATAAACTTTTACTCCTTTATCATCCTCATAATATGGAACTTCCCCATCTCTATATGTTACTACAGTTACTTCATGACCATCTTTTATTAATCTGTGTGATAGGTCATATACTACTCTTGATATTCCGCCAACTACTCTTGGTGGATATTCCCATGTAAGCATCAATATTTTCATTGATTTTACCCCTTTCTTAAGTTCAGTTTTCTTCTGTTTCAATTATACTTTTTATATTTTATACATAATTTTTGTTTTTGTCTATATTTTTTACAAATTTTTTCTACATTTTACTATCTTTTAACATATGTTATAAAATCATATGTTAAATCATTATCTTCATCTTTTTGATTTTCCTCTCTTGAAACTTCTTTCCAAACTTCTTCATTAATTCTTGGGAATACTGCATCACCATCGAAATCTTTGTCTACTTCTGTTACATATAATTTTGTTACATATTGCATAAGTAATCTATATATCATAGCTCCACCTATTACATAGTTTTCATTTCTGTCTTCTATATATTGTTGTATTTCAAGCATTGAATGTACAACTTTTGCATTTGGTGTACTTACTCTAAAATCAGGATTATTTGAAAATACAATTACATTTCTCTCTCTTAAATATTTTCCTAATATGTCATATGTTTTTCTTCCCATTATAACATTTTTTCCTTCTGTTAATTCTCTAAATTTTTTTGATTCTGCTGGTAATTTCATTATTAATTCATCATTTTTTCCTATTACATTATTTTTAGCTTTTGCTACTATTATACTTAACATTATTTTTCTCCTCCATCATTTTTGTTAGAACATTTATTAATATTCCCATGTTGGAACATATTCTTCTTCATGTTCTCCTAATTCTTGTATATATCCATTTTCTAAATCTAATTCATATAAATAATTTTCTACTTTTTCATATTCTTCTTTTGTTATTTTTCTTGCGATTTCTGGTATTTCTTTAGCCTTATATGTTGGAAAATATTGTGCCATTATACTTACATATACATTTGAATCTATATTTTCTTTAATCCATTTCAAAACTTTTTTACTATTTTGTACTTCATTTGGTAATATTAGATGTCTTATCATTAATCCTTTTTTCATAACTCCATTTTCATCAAGAACTGGTGTCCCAACTTGTCTATACATTTCTTGAATTGCTTTTGTTGCAATTTCAAAATAATTATCTACTTTTGAATATTTTTTCGCTAAATCATCATAATAATATTTTAAATCTGGTAAATATATGTCTACATATCCTTCAAGTAATTTTAGTGTTTCTACACTCTCATAACCATTTGTATTATATACTATTGGAATTTCCAAACCTTTTTTTCTTGCAATTTTTATTGCTTCTACTATATGTAGTGCATATGATGTTGGAGTTACTAAATTAATATTTTGGACATTTCTTTCTTGTTGTTTTATCATTACATTCGCAAGTTCTTCTATTGTTATTTCTTTTCCTCTTCCAAGCTGACTTATTTCATAATTCTGGCAAAATACACAATTCATATTACAATTTGAGAAAAAGATTGTTCCAGATCCTTTTTCTCCACTTATACATGGTTCTTCAAAATTATGAATTGAATATAATGCTATTTTTATTTTATCTGTTGATTTACATCTTCCTGGATTTTTGGTTCTATTAATTTTACAATTGTGTGGACATATTGTACAACATTCTAATTCTTTATTCATCTCTATATCCCTCTAAAAAATTCCAATTATTTCTCCATCATTTGAAATATCTATATTTTCTGCTGCAGGAGTTTGTGGTAATCCTGGCATTGTCATTATTTTTCCTGTATATATAACAATAAAACCTGCTCCTGCTTTTAATTCTACATCATTAATATTTATATTAAATTTTTCAGCACATTCTATATTTTTTGCATTATCTGAAAATGAATATTGTGTTTTAGCTATACAAATTGGTAAATTTCCATATCCTAATTTTTCTATTTTTTCAACTTTTTTCATTGTTTCATCACTAAATATTACATTTTCTGCACCATAAACATTTTGTGCTACTTTTCTTACTTTATCAACTATAGAATCATTTAAGTCATAACAATATTTAATTGTTTGACTTTCTGGCATATTAACTATCTTTTGTGCAATATCTATTGCTCCATTTCCACCTTTAGCCCAACTTTCTACAATACTTACTTTAATATTTCTTTTGCTTAATTCTTCTTTTAGATAATTTAGTTCAACACCTGTGTCTGTATTAAATTTATTTATTGCTACTATTACATTTTGTCCAAAAATATTTTTTAAGTTATCAATATGTTTATATAAATTTTTCATTCCTTTTTTTAATGCTTCAATATTTTCATTTAAAATTTCTTCTTTTGGAACTCCTCCGTGATATTTTAATGCTTTTATTGTAGCAACACATATTACAACATCTGGTTTTATTTGTGCTTTTCTACATTTTATATCAATAAATTTTTCAGCACCTAAGTCTGCTCCAAATCCTGCTTCTGTTACTGTATATTCTGCAAGTTCCATTCCTAATTTTGTTGCTATTACAGAATTACATCCATGTGCGATATTAGCAAATGGACCTCCATGTATAATTGCAGGTGTATGTTCTAATGTTTGTACTAGATTTGGTTTTATTGCATCTTTCAATAATACTGCCATTGCACCTTCTGCTTTTAAGTCTTTAGAAAATATTGGCTCTTCTTTTTTATTATATCCTATTATTATATTTCCAAGTCTTTGCTTTAATTCTTCTATATTTTCAGATAAGCATACTATTGCCATTATTTCTGAAGCAACTGATATATCAAATCCATCTTCTCTTGGAACTATTTTACTTTCTCCAGATAGTCCTGTCTGTATTTTTCTTAATTGCCTATCATTTAAGTCTACACATCTTTTCCATACTACTTTTTCTATTTGTAATTTATTCCCATAATATATATGATTATCTATCATTGCTGACAATAAATTGTTTGCAGATGTTATTGCATGTATATCTCCTGTAAAATGCAAGTTTATATCTTCCATTGGAGCTACTTGTGCATGTCCTCCACCTGTTGCCCCACCTTTCATTCCGAAAACTGGTCCTAATGATGGTTCTCTTAATGCTAATATTGATTTCTTTCCAATTTTTCTTAATCCATCTGCAATTGCTATTGATATTGTTGTTTTTCCTTCACCTAAAGGTGTTGGACTCATTGCAGTTACTAATACTAATTTTCCTTTTGAATTTTTATTATATTTTTCAAAATTTGATATTTTTGCCTTGTATTTTCCATACAATTCTACATCATTTTCATCTATATTTGTTTTTTTGGCTATGTCTAATATATTTTCAAGATTTACTTGTTTTGCAATTTCTATATCTGTCATTTTCTCTCATCCTTTCTCATTAATATTATGCAAATAAGCCAACAATAATTCCAAGAAAAGCTCCTACAAATACTTGGATTGGTGTGTGTCCTAGTACTTCCACAAGTTTTTCTTGGACTTGAACATTAGTAAGACCTGGTGTTTCAATTATTCTATTTAATAATTTTGCTTGTTTTCCTGCTGCTCTTCTTACACCAGCAGCATCATACATAACAACTAAAGCAAAAATTAGTGCAAGTGCAAATATATTAGAATCAAATCCTTCTGCTTTTCCTATCATTGTTGCAATACACATTGCTATCGCAGAATGTGAACTTGGCATTCCACCAGCTCCTACAATTCTTTTAAAGTTAAATTTTTTTGTTTTTATTAATTCATATATTACTTTAAATGTTTGTATACAAAACCATAATATTAATGGTATATATAAATATCTATTTGTAATCATTTTTTGAAAATTGTTCATTATGCTGTTTCTCCCTTTTATTCATTATTTGTATCAAAAGGCTTTTCTTCAAAATCACCATTTTTTTCTAACAAAATTGTTATTTTCTTTTCTGCATTTTCCAAAATATTATTACATTGTTTTGCAATTTTCATTCCTTCTTCAAATTTTTTTACAGATTCATCTAAGTTTAATTCGCCTTTTTCTAATTCTGTTACTATATTTTCTAAATTTTCCATTGATTTTTCAAAATTATTTTCTTCCATATTTTTGCCTTTCTAAAATAAATATTATTATTTAGTAATCTTTGTTGTGAATACTAATTCTTCATCACCAATATTATTTTGATATGTTACTGTTACTGTTACATTTTTGTCTAATGAACTACCTTTTTTTACTTCAACTTCAACAGTATATCCTTTAGGAAAATTTTCAGAACCATATACATAATGTCCTCCTTTTTTTCCATCAAAAACAACTTGATTTGAAATTACCCCTTCATCCAATGCTGATATTTGTTTTACACTTTCAATTGCTTGAATGGCTAGATTTGTAGCAATAACTTTTCTGTTTATTTTTTCCTTTACATTTATTGTGTTTGAGATTATAGTAGTTATTAATGGTACAAATATCATTAATATCGTTACTGCTATACTTGCATCAATTCCTGTTACTCCTCTATTCTTTTTTATTTTTTTTAATATCTTTTTCTCCATGTAACCTTATTAGATTCCTTTCCAATCATTTGTATTACTGATATATAATATATCAATAATCATTAATAAAATCAATAGGAAACACAAAAAAAACGACTAGAAAAATATTCTAGTCATTTATATTATATAATTATTTATTTACTGTTTCTTTTAATGCTTTACCAGCTTTGAATACTGGAGCTTTTGATGCAGGTATTTTTATCTCTTCTTTAGTTTGAGGATTTCTACCTTTTCTTGCAGCTCTTTTTCTAACTTCGAATGATCCAAATCCAACTAATTGAATTTTGTCTCCTCCTTTTAATGCATCAGAAACAACTTCAACGAATGCGTTTAATGTTTCTTCTGTTACTTTTTTTGATTCTCCTGTTTTTGCAGACATTGCTGCTACTAATTCAGCTTTGTTCATTGTGAATTACCTCCTATATATTTTTGTAATAATAATATGTACTTATATTGCAGTATTTAAGCAATATCTGTACTTTTCTGTTTATTTATTCTCCAAAATATTATAAAATCCCTCTTTTTTTTTAATAAATTTTCATTTTTGTTAAAATATTTAAGATTTTATTTCCTTTTGGAAGCATTTTTATATCTTCTTTGCTATAAATCTTTAATGCTACTACTGACATTAAATATATTATAACTGCAAATATTATTGAAATTATTGTTGCTTTATTTCCATGTAAAAATGTATTACTTAGTAAATTATATGTTGTATATGAGCATACTCCCATTATTCCAGCTGCAATTCCAGGTTTAATAACAAATTTCTTAAATGGTAAATCTAATTTTATATATTTTTGTAATACTATAAATACTATTGCAAATGCTGTTGCATGACATGCAATTGTTGCAATTGCTGCACCATAAACATTTAATGCTGGTATTCTTAATAAAATTAAATTTAAAATTAATTTAACTACACATCCAGCTCCTAATGCAAATGCTGGTACCATTACTTTTCCAAATCCTTGTAATGCTCCACTTATTGTTTGATTTAATATTGAGAATATTACACCAATCGCAACAAGTTGTAATAATACTGCTCCTTCATTAGCTTTTGGATATAATAAGTTTAGAATTGGCTGTGCAAATACAACTAATCCTACTACACATGGAAGTCCAATTAACATTGATGTCATTAATGAAAATGATACTCTTTTGGTTGCTGTTTCATTATCATTTTTGGCTTTAGCAGCTGATATTGCTGGTACCAATGCTGTTGAAAATGCAATATTTATTGCTAGTGGTAAATTTGTTATTGTATCAACTTTTCCACCTAATATTCCATATAATTTTTTTGCCACATCTGATGATAGATATGTGTTTAATATTCTTTTTACTGTAAATGAATCTATGTTTTTATTAAATGATGTCATTATTGAACTTAATGTTAATGGAATTGACACCATTAAGATTTTCTTTACAATTGTTTTTACATCTTCATATTTATAATTTACTGTTTGTGCAATTTCATTTCCAATTTCTTTTCTTTTTGTTTTATAATATATGAACATATATGCAAAACTTGAAAATGTTGCTATTGTTGTTGCCACATTTGCTCCTGCAGCCATCATTTCTGTTGAAGTTGATGTTACATATGCAACAATTTCTACTATTACTATAGTTAATACTGTTTTAAATATTTGTTCTAATGTTTGTGCTCTTGCTGTAATCTTTAATGTTCTTCTACCATTAAAATATCCTCTAAATACAGATGATATTGATACAAAAAATATTGCTGGTGATAATGCAATTAATGTTAGTTCTGCCTCTGGAATTTGAATCCAATTATATGCAATTGTATGTGCTCCAAAAAATAATAACATTGTTCCAATTGCACCAATTATTCCAAATGTTGCTAATGCTACTTTAAATATTCTATTAGCACCTTTATTATCTCCTAATGCTAATCTTTCTGAAACCAATTTAGATATTGCATTTGGTACACCTATTGATGAAATTGTAAGTAATAATGCATATATTTGATATCCACTAATATATATTGCATTTCCAGCGTCACCAAAACCATCTCTATTTGTTAAATATAATGTATATATTAATCCCAAAACTTTTATCAAAATTTGAGAGAACATTATAGTCATTACGCCTTGCATAAAACTTTCTTTTTTTACTTTTGCTTTTTCTTCAGTCATTTTGCCCTCCTAACTATCAATTCAATCTTGTAAATTATATACATAAAAACCAAAAATATCAATAACTTTACTAAAATTTATTGACAAAAATCACATTTTGTATTAGAATATTTGAGTGAATATTGAAATATGATTTAAATTTGAACTTCTCCCCGGTAGTTTAAAATTTAAATTTCATATAAATAAAATTAAAATTTTAAATAGGAGGATTAGTACTACCATGAACAATGTTACATATAGTGCAAAAAAATCAGAAGTTGAAAGAAAATGGTATATAATCGATGCTACAGACAAGCCACTTGGTAGAGTTGCTACTGAAGCTGCTAGATTACTTAGAGGAAAACATAAACCAACTTTCACACCAAATATTGATACAGGTGATAATGTTATCATCATTAATTGCAAAGACGCAAAATTAACAGGAAATAAAATGAATTCAAAAATTTACAGACATCATTCAGGATATATTGGAGGAATGAAAGAAACTCCAGCTGCTGTAATGATGGCAAAAAATCCAGAAAAAGCTATGATGTTAGCTGTTAAAGGAATGTTACCACATACTTCTTTAGGAAGACAAATGGCAACAAAATTAAGAACATTTGCTGGAAGCGAACATAATCTTCAAGCACAAAAACCAGAAATTTGGAATTTTTAATTTAAGGAGGAACAATAATGGCTAAGTCAAATAAAATAACATACTTAGGTACAGGTAGAAGAAAAAGTTCAGTAGCTAGAGTTAGATTAGTTGAAGGAACAGGAAAAATAACAATAAACGGAAAAGATATCGAAGAATATTTCGATTTAGATACTTTAAAAGTTATTGTTAGACAACCATTAACAGTTACAAATACATTAACAAAATATGATGTTGTTTGTTCAGTTTATGGTGGAGGTGTTACTGGTCAAGCTGGTGCAGTTAGACATGGTATCGCTAGAGCTTTAAACGAAGCTAATGCTGAATATAGACCTGCTTTAAAATCAAACGGATTCTTAACAAGAGATTCTCGTATGAAAGAAAGAAAGAAATATGGTCTTAAAAAAGCAAGAAAAGCACCTCAATTCTCAAAGAGATAGAAATTACAAAACTTGGAATTTTATTTCCAAGTTTTTTCTTTTATATAAAAATAAAAAATATGCTCTCTCCTATTTGAAAGCATATTTTTATTTTTTTACATTGATTCGAACATAAATCCACCCATGTATACTTGAATAACTGGTACTAATACTACAACTACGAAGAATATTAATACTACACCAACTATTGAATAAACAACTTGTGGCATTATTGCTGTTACTTTATCTATTGTATTTTTTATATCCATATTCATATATTCATTAAGTTTTTTCAACATCTCTGGCAAATCTGTTTGCATACCTATTTTCAACATCTCTGTATGCATTGATGAACATAGTCCTGAATCTTCAAATGGTTGAATCCATGAATTACCAGCTAGCATATTGTTCATTGATGTTTCGATAATAGCTAGCATTACCTGATTATTAGTAATATTTTTACTTACATCTAATGCATCTTGAATTCTCATTCCATTTGATATATTTAATTCTAATGCTTGAATTAATCTTGAAAAATCCAATAAAAATATTAGGTTTCCAAAAATAGGCATTGTATATTTAAAATAATGGAAATTATACCTTCCTCTTGGTGTATTTATATAGAAAAGAACTGCCCCTACAATAGCTGCAATTGCTACTGTTGGAATTGGCCAATATATCATTGCCTTATCCAAAAATCCTTTAAACCAAAGAGTGACTGGAGGTAATTTCGCACTTGATCCCATTTCTTTAAATAAATTTTCCATTTGTGGTACTGCAACTAGTGTTCCTACAACAAGCATTATTATAATACCAACAAATTGTAAAATATTAGGTATTAATATTTTCTTTATCTTTTTGGTTAATTCTGTTGATTCTTCCAAATATCTTACAGCTTGTTCCAATGAGTTTGATAGTGAACCAGATAACTCCCCTACCTTTATCATATTTGTATATATGTATGGAAATACATTTGAATAATATTCCATTGTTGAATACATATATTCACCTGCTTCAAGACCGGCAAGAATATCTTCAAGAATTCCCTTAAAAGTTGGATTTTCTGTACTACTTATTATTGTTGATAATGCATGGATATTATTAAAGTTTGCCTTTTTTAATAAATAAAAGTCTTGTGAAAATATTACAATATCTCTTGTTGTTACTTTTTGATTCATTTCGAAATATTTTTTTATAGAATCTGCAGTTTTTGGTTTGTTTTTGACTTCTTTCTTAGTTTTTATTTGAGCCATATTAACTTCTTTAAATATTTCTTTTGCTTGAGCCATATTTTTTCTTTGTTTATTTTTTCTTAAAGATATTCCTACTTGAGTAATGTCTATTGGCATAATATTGTTTTCTTTTAATTTATCAATAACTTTTTGCTTACTATCCATTTCAATTCTATTACTGATAACTTGTCCTTTTTCCGTTACACCTCTATATTTATATACTGGCATCTTTTCGCCTCCCTCTAGTTATTCATATACATGCTTTTACCTTTTTTTATTCTTAATTGCATAATAGTTCTATTCAATACTTCTATATTCTTTTCTTCGATTTGTCCTTTTGCTTGTTCAAGTGTTAATTTATCATCTATAAATAATTGTGATAATGATGTTATTAAGCTTACACTACCCTTTTCTGTTCCACTTTGTATTGCGTCCTCAATTTCAGAAACACTTATTTTATCTCTTCTTATAACACCTGATACTACATTGTCTACAACCATAACTTCTGGTATTAATACCATTTTATCATCTTTTCCAGGTAATAATCTCTGTGATACAACCAATTTTAATAATGATGATAATAAATATTTAATTTGTGCTTGATCACGTACTTCATAGAAGTTTATCATTCTGTCTATTGTTTCAGCACAAGATTTTGTATGTAATGTTCCTATTACCAAGTGACCTGATTCTGCCATTTCTATGGCTGCTTCCATTGTTATTTTGTCTCTAATCTCCCCTATTACTAGGATATCACAGTCCTCTCTTAATGCATTCTTTACACCATCATGATATGTTAAACAATCTCTTCCACTTCCAACCTCTTTTTGAATTATTAAAGAGTTTTTTGATGTATGCATATATTCGATAGGGCTTTCCAGTGTTAATATCTTTTTATTTTGTGTTTCATTAATATGTGCTATTAATGCACTTAATGTTGTAGATTTACCAGAGTTTGTTTTACCAGTAACTAATATTAATCCTTGTGGTTGATATGTCATTCTTCTAACTACATCTGGTACACCTAATGCTTCAAATGGAGGTAATTCGTTCTTTATAATTCTCATTGTAAATACTGGAATTTCATTCGCATATGAAGCGTTTACTCTTAGACGTATTCCATCACATACATATGATGTATCTAATTTTCTTGTTTCATCATACATTTTGGCTTTATCTACATTTCCATTTATTATGAAATCACTAATTTCAAACATTTCTTCATCTTTTAATTTGTCAACTTCTTCATAAGGTATCAAAGCCTTTGAAATTCTAAACATTGGGTGTTGCCCTGTTACTAAGTGAATATCAGATGCTCCTTTTTGTATAGCAGCTCTAATAATTTTATCTACATCTATCATAATTTCCTCCTATAGAGTATTAAAATACTCTTAATTTCCTATTTAATTCATCTAAAGTTGTTATACCTTTTACAACTTTGTTAATACCATCAACAAGTAATGGTCTATATGTACCTTTTAAAGCACATTTTCTTATTTCAATACTTGATGCCCCATTCATTATTAATTCTTTTGTTTCTTCATCTAAGTTAAGAATTTCAAAACAAGCAATTCTTCCTGCATATCCTGAATGGTTACACTTTGCACATCCAACTGCATCATATGTAACAGCATTATCTAAATCATATTTAATTCCATATTTCTCGCCTATTGATGTAATAATTTTCTTTTCTTGGTCATTAAATGGTCTTTCTTTTCTACAATTAGGACAAATTTTTCTTACCAATCTTTGAGAAATTGCTGTTGCCAATGTACTTGAAATATCATAATCAGAAATTCCTATTTTCCTTAATCTTGTTATAACCTCTACTGCATCTATTGTATGTATTGTTGATAATACATAGTGACCTGTTTGTCCAGCTTGCATAGCAATTTCTGCTGTTTCTTTATCTCTTATCTCTCCTACTAATATGATATCAGGGTCTTGTCTTAATATTGTTCTTAAGTTGTCTGAGAATGTTGATTTTGGATCAACCTCAATTTGGTTTAATCCTGGAATACGAATTTCTACGGGATCTTCAATTGTTGTTACATTTATATTTGGCTTATTTAAATAATCTAACATACTATATAATGATGTTGTTTTACCTTCACCAGTAGGTGCTGCTATTAATGTTATACTGTTTCTTTTGTTGATACTTTTATCTAGATCTTCTGGTGTTCCTGGATATCCCAAATCAAATATACTTTGTATTGAATTATTTTTCTTTAATAATCTTAATACGAATTTTTCACCATATACATTTCTTTGTGAAGATACACGGATATTATAATCATCATATAACAAAATTCTACCATCTTGTGATTCTTGAATTTCTTGATGCATATTTGATATTGCCTTTAATCTTCCTACAATTTGAGGTAATTTCTCAATTGCTATTGTTGTTGCAACAAAAAGCTCACCATCTATTCTGTATCTTACTCTTATTTCATCTTTTTGAGGTTCTATGTGAATATCACTTGTTCTTTTTTTCATTGCTGTTTTTATTATTGAATCTACTAATTCTGTTATATTAGATTCTTCTCCCATAGCCTTCATGTTATCTGTTGCTACAGAGCCACCTAAATCATCTAAAATATCATCTATTGAAGATATAAATGAAACATATGGATCTATTACTAAACCTCTATTAAGCATTAACATTTTTACTGCTTCAAAATTTCTTCTATTTGTTACATCTGAAAAACATACTTTTATTTTACCATTTTCTAATCCAAATGGTACAACATGATATCTTTTAGCCATTTCAATAGATATATAGTCAAGTATGTCTATTTGAACAGATTCTTTAGTTAATATTACTCCCTTTACCCCAAGAATATCACCTATTGCTTGGATTAAAGTACGTTGATCACATACATTCATTTCTTTAAGTATTTCACCAATTTTTTTATTAGGAGATTTTTTTTGTTCTATTAATGCTGTTTGAACATCGTTTTCTGTAACTATCCCTCTTTTTACAAGTTCAACCCCAATTGGCTGACGTTTTCCAAATGCCATTTTACTTTTGTACCAGCTAGTAATTCTACTAACATTTTTTCCTTTCTTGAAAATTTTTTCAAATATTTTAATTATTTTATAACACTATATGCATTTGTCATATATGTGGTATTTCCTTGTAAATATAATGTTATTGCAAGGATTTTGTTTTTGTATTCTATTTCTTCTAATTTTAAATTTGAACATATTTTAACTTGATTCAAATATATTTCATTGTTTATAAAACCATATTGATTTCCGGTTTTTGAAAAAATCAAATATTTCATTCTTCCAGAGCTTATCTCTCTTTCACCTATTGTTTGTACTTCATTGCCTTTTATATTTACTTCTTTAGTAATATATGCATTAAAATTCAAAAATTCTTCGCTAGATGTTAGACTAGTATCTAATATATTTATATTTCTATAAAAATAATTTGAAATTCTAGCTACTATTCCTACTGTTATTGTCATTGCAATCAAATATATGATTAATGATACTAATGATACACCTTTCTCAGATTTCATTATTTCCTCCTATTCTATCTGAATAAATTT
>ERZ773130.2102-NODE-2102-length-16160-cov-3.399627_pt1 | contig 16160 bp, 10 predicted proteins | sample MGYA00511919_ERZ773130 | MGnify/ENA primary metagenome ERZ773130 (study PRJEB29015, sample SAMEA2737851) | human gut metagenome | biome: human gut; feature: human-associated habitat; material: faeces | place: China | collected 2012 ...
TAAACTTGGGGGCGGTGATTGACGCGTTGCCGCTGAGAATCAACGTGCCGCCAAACCACAGGACGATGGCAATCGTGAGCGTACCGAGGAACTCGCTCATGGGATGTGCGAGCGACTGACGGCGCGCGATGCGGTTGCTGATGCGGTAAAACACCTGATTTTCACGATGGAAGCGCGACTGCACCTTCTCTTCGGCGTTAAATGCCTTGATTATGCGCAGGCCGCCGAGAGTTTCCTCGATATTGGACATGAGCACGCCCCACTGGGTCTGTCCCTCAAACGACTGTCGCTTCAGCCTCTTGCCCACTCGGCCCATGACCAGTCCTGCGATAGGGAGCAGGATGAGCACGAATATGGTCAGCTGCCACGATATGGCCACCATCATGACAAGACACACAATGATCATCACGGGGTTCTTGAACATCATGTCGAGCGACGCCATCACGGAGTTCTCGATCTCGGCGACATCGCCTGTCATTCGCGCCATCACATCGCCCTTGCGGGAGTCGGTGAAGAACGACATGGGGAGCCTCACAATCTTGTCGTACATGTAGTTGCGTATGTCACGCACGATTCCCGAGCGCAACGGCACGATGAAGTAGGAGCTGAGATAGGCCGTACCCGTCTTCAGAGCGGTCATCACCACAAGAATTGCGGCAAGTCCGGCAAGAGCCACCGACTGTCCCCAACGCGCAATCATCACCTGCACATAGTAGTAGAAGTTATTGATCAGGATATCGTTGATGTGCTCGAAATCGTTGAAAGGCATGTACCCATAGTGTCCCTCATTGATGCCGAAGAGCATCTCAAGGATAGGAATGACTATGGCAAACGAGAACAGCGTCAGGAAAGCCGTGAGTATATTGAACAGTATGTTGAGCGCAAGGTATTTCTTATAGGGAGGTACGAAGCGCCTTATAATAGCAAAAAACTCTTTCATAGTACAAAGTTAATGATTTTCTTCACAACGCCGACAAACACCCTTGTTACAAAATCATTTATGGACAATAAAAACACATTTTAGGATAAAAGCGGTGTTTAATTATGGGATTTTTGTAATTTTGTCACAGCCCAGTGCGACTCACAGATGAAGAACAGAACTCTGAAAATATGCCGCGTTGTAGTGTCGGTTATCATCATGGCGATGGTAACGCTGCTGTGGGTTGAGTACAGCGCACTGCTTCTCAACGCATTAGGATGGATCGAACGGATACAGATAATCCCTGTGTCGATAGGATTCTCATTCGGCATTCTCGTATTCTGGTGGCTGTTCACATCGCTGTTCGGACGCATATACTGCTCATCGATATGTCCGCTCGGCACCTTGCAGGACATCGTTGCAAGAGTAGGACGAAGCAGCCGGCAGGGGTCGCGACGCGACTACCACTACTCCCCGCCGCTCACCACGCTGCGCTACACAAGCCTCGCCATAGTCATAGCCTGCCTCATAGGCGGACTGACGCTGCTCCCCACCGTAGTCGACCCCTACAGCATATACACCCGCAGCGTGGTCGACCTGCTGAAGCCGGTGTGGGGATGCATCAACAACCTGCTCGCCAAGGCTGGCACCGCCACCGGACTGTGGGATGTAACCTATGTCCACGTGTTCACCGCATCGGCTTTCGGCGTTATATTGTCGATAGTGTCGATAACGGCCATCACGATTCCCGCATGGTTCTACGGACGCACATTCTGCAACACCATCTGCCCCGTGGGTACAACGCTCGGACTGATAAGCAAGCAGTCGCTGTGGCACATCGACATCGACACCGACCTGTGTACCAACTGCCGTCGATGCGAACACGCGTGCAAGGCGTCATGTATAAACATGGACGACCACACAGTCGACGGCTCGAGATGCGTAAACTGCTTCAACTGCCTCACGGCATGCCGTGACAACGCCATATTCTACCGCCCGACGCGCAAGCAGCTTTCAATACCGATGCTACAACGCACCGATGCCAAGGCCGCACCGCCAGCGGCACAGGGACAGGCGGCACCGATGGCCGAATGCTCAACCGATAATACAACTAATACAACCGACCAACCAAACGACCGATGAAACAATATCTCGACCTGCTCCGTCACGTGAAGGAGAACGGAGTATCAAAAAGCGACCGCACCGGAACAGGCACACGCAGTGTGTTTGGCTATCAGATGCGCTTCAACCTCGAAGAGGGATTCCCCTTACTTACAACCAAGAAACTTCACCTGAAATCCATAATATACGAGCTGTTGTGGTTTCTGAAAGGCGATACTAACGTAAAGTACCTGCAGGACAACGGAGTGAGAATATGGAACGAATGGGCCGACCCTGACGGATCGCTCGGACACATATACGGCTTCCAGTGGCGCTCATGGCCCGACTACAAGGGCGGATCGATCGACCAGATAACCGAAGCGGTGGAAACAATCAAGAACAATCCCGACTCCCGACGCATAATAGTGAGCGCATGGAATGTTGCCGACCTTGAAAACATGAACCTGCCGCCATGTCACGCATTCTTCCAGTTCTATGTGGCCGACGGACGACTGAGCCTGCAGCTCTACCAGCGTTCGGCCGACATTTTCCTCGGCGTGCCGTTCAACATCGCCTCCTACGCGCTGCTGCTAATGATGATGGCGCAGGTGACGGGGCTCAAGGCTGGCGACTTCGTGCACACTCTTGGTGACGCACACATCTACAACGACCACCTCGAGCAGGTCGACCTGCAGCTGACGCGCGAACCGCGAAAATTGCCGCGCATGGTCATAAATCCCGATGTGAAGAGCATATTTGACTTCACCTACGATGACTTCAAGCTCGAAGACTATGACCCGCATCCCCACATAAAGGCAAAAGTATCGGTATGACGACACGCATTTCAATAATAGCCGCCGTGACACGCGACGGCGGCCTCGGTCACAAGGGCAACCTGCTCTACCGCATAAGCGACGACATGAAGCATTTCAAAGCCGTCACGATGGGCAAGCCCATCATCATGGGACGCAAGACATTCGAGTCATTTCCCAAAGGAGCGTTACCCGGCCGACGCAACATCGTGGTGACACGCAATGCGTCATATAACGCTCCCGGAATCGAAATAGCCACGTCGCTCGACGAGGCTATCGACATGACGGCGGCAAGCGACGAGGCAATGATAATAGGCGGCGGTGAAATCTACCGTCAGGCCATGCCACATGCGTCACGGATCTACCTGACGCAAATCGATGCCGACTCTCCCGACGCCGACACGCGCTTCCCCGAAATCGACGCAACCCGATGGGATGTCACACAACAAAGCGAAGCGGCAACCGATCCCCGCTCGGGAGTCAATTACCGCTTCGTAACTCTTGATCGCAAATAGCCCGATCAGCCAAGAAGCATGCCGGCACCTACCGAAGCCGACACATCCTCGCCGAGTGTTTCCGACACGATGGCGAGAGCAAAGAAGAGAGCCGACGACGGACCGTTGGAGGTAATGAGATTACCGCTTATGACTACACGGTCGTCGATATAGTTGGCACCGCCCTTTATAAGATCATCCTTGAACGAGGGATAGCAGGTGGCGTTCTGTCCGCGTACAATTCCAAGCGGAGCGAGCACCACGGCAGGTGACGCGCATATAGATGCGATGCGTCCGTCCTTACGATACTGGTTGGTCAACATGTCGCTGAGCTTGCCCGATGCGGCAAGATTTGTGGCTCCCGGCATTCCGCCCGGTGTTATCAGCCACTCGGCATCGTCGGCATCTATTTCATCAATCGTCTTGTCGGCCAACACCGTCACTCCGTGGGCGCCCTTGACCTCGCGATTCTTTGTTATCGATACTGTATATACCTCCATACCGGCACGGCGCATAACATCGACCGGAGTCATTGCCTCGACTTCCTCAAAGCCTTCGGCAAGAAAAAGATAGGATGTTTTCATAATCTTAATCGTTATATATTCTTGAATTTTGATTCAGGCGGCTCAATCATTGCCGTCATTTGTAAAGATAGGCATTTGACCTCACAAATCATAATGATGACAGCGTTTTTATCTCATAATGATATTATTTAACAATTTGTCAGCTAACGGATAAAAAAGTACGGGGCATGTCGCATGACATGCCCCGTAAATCATATAGTAAAGTCAATAAGACTATTTCTTTACCACTGTGCAAGAGTAAGGATACTTGCTGAGGTCAAGGGTTACAGTGTAGTCACCTTCCTCGCCCTCGAAGTTGAGGTCACCGCCTCCGAATGTAAGATTGTTTACATCGCCTCCGAGATTAGGCTTCGCCCATGAATGGTCGGTCATGAACTTGAAGCTGCCGGGCACCAAATGAACATCAAGTGTCCATATCTCATAGTCTTCGTTAGGCGTCAGCTCTACTGCATCGGCTTCCGACCATCCGTTGGGAGTAGCGCTGCCGATAAGGGCAAGACTGCTGATATACTCCTGAGTGAATGTCATGTCGGGCATATTAACGGTGAGATAGTACAGACCAACCTTTGTGAGCACGCCCTCAAGGATGTTGCCGCCCGAAGTTGACAGAGTGCCTTCGGTTTTGCCGGCTCCTATCCACTGACCGTCGCCGGTCATGAACTTGAATCCGTAGATGGGGTCGATACCGGCAAGACCCTGGAAGTTCTCATAGTCGGTTGAGTAGAGAATACCGTGCTCGTTCCATCCAAACTGGTTGGGCACATACATCACAGCCGGAGTCTTGGAGATTGTGTAGGTGAGGTCCTCCATATTGATTGTAATGTCGTAGTGACCTGCCACCTTGATTACACCTGCCTGAGCGTCAACGCCCACGAGCTTGCCTTCCATAGCCTCATCACCGTTGGTGGCAGGGCCATATTGAGTGTTGTCACCGGGAACCCAGTCGCCTGCCTCGAATGTCGATGCCGGAATTATCTTCCACCACCAGCCTGCAGCAGCCTGCTCGGCGGTAACCTCAATGTTTATAAGCTTGAACACGGGATCGTCGTAGGGGCTCTTGTCGGAGTGAGTGAATGCGATAGCCTGAGGTATCTTCCAGTCACATGCAGTACCTACGAGATAGTAATTATCCTCGATTACGAAGTCGGCGGGAAGCGGAGTCACCACGAGCGACTGCTTGGCACCGATGGCACCGAGCAGCACCGAAGAGGTGCCGTTAACAGCATAAGCCGTATAGTCGACATAGATTGTGCGAGCCTTGGGCGACTTGCCAAACATCTTGCGGAATACTTCGTTGAGCTTCACTGAAGCTACCGAAGCAGTCTTATTGTCGTCAGCAACATTAAGCACCATAGCCTCGGGGTTGCTCATGTCGGCCGATTCCGACACGCGCATAACCACGCTGAGGTCGTCGGTTGCGGGGAAGTCCTCGAGCTTTGTAATGTTGACCATCGAGAATGTTTCGGCACTCGAAAGGTCGATGGCTCCTCCATCGGGCAACACATCGGTAGCCTCGATTCCGTCGGCCGGCATTACCGGTTCCTGCGGAGTCACCTGCGGAATACCGCGATATACATCGTCGCTACAAGCGGCAAGGCCGAGGGCGAAAGCCGCAAAAAGCGCAATATTAAGTTTTAATTTCATTGTATCGTCAGATTTATTTGTTCATACCTTATTTGTCATCACTCAACGGGGTCGACAATTTCAAAGTCAACGCTACCGGCCTTGAGGTTAACGGTAAACTTAACCCAGTTGGCAGTCCATCCGGGAACATTATAAGAACCCTTGTAACCGGGGCCGCCAATCTTGCCTGAGTACTTGCCGCCGTCAAACTCGATGTCTACAGCATTGTCATCCTTCTGTGAACCGTAGGAATCGGCATCCCATCCGGTCAACTCCTTGTAGAATCGCATCGTAAACTGTCCGTCGGGGATAAAGAATGTTCCGACATAAATCTGAGTACCGATACCGTTGTCGGGCTCATAGAGCATCCAGTCTTCGTAAATTGCAGCATTGGATTCGCTCGGCTCGTTCCAACCGTTGGGCGCACCTACGAGATAGATCCATCCCGGCTGACGAACCGAAGGATAGCTTATCACATTGGGAAGAGTCACTACGTTGGACTCGATTGAGTAGAGGTTGGCCAAATCGCCGGTCAACGAGGGGAAGAACGAACGTACACGCACATACACGGGGCCTGAATAGGCTTCGCGTCCGGCATACTGGCTGATGTCGGTGTAACCGAGACATGCGCTGATACCGTCGGCTATGTCACGTGCGGGAACATCAAGAGTGGTGTGAGTGGTGGTGTAAGCCACTTCCGAATAAGGGAGAGCGTCTTCGGCGCTGTAGAGATACTTGGAGTCGCTGATCACCTTGCTGAACTCGGGGTCGAGCGACACCTGAACAGCATAGGTGGGAGGAGTTGCGACATCGTAGTCGGGCTGAGAGCAGGTAAACTGAACGCTACCTGCTGTTTCAAGAACATAAGTCTGATTGGCCAACGGAGGAGTATTGAGGAAGTCCTTGTTGACGGGTTGTTTCGCCTTCGGGTCGGTATTATCCTCACAGCTCACGAAGGATACTGCAGCCAATAATACAGCGCAAAGCAAAAATATTTTTTTCATAACTGTAAGCTATTCTGTTAAAGGTTAACTAAATCAATATCCTTCATTCTGTCCAAGAGTATTTACATACTGCGTAGGAATTGCATAGAGGTTGCGGGTAGCGGCAATCGACTGTCCCGATTCTATACCGCCCTTCCAGCTCCAAAGGTAGGAACCGCCGGTGAACTTTCCGAAGCGAATAAGGTCGCTGCGGCGATGTCCTTCCCAGTAAAGCTCACGCATACGCTCGTCGAGAAGATTCTGCTCGTTGAGCGGCAGTGACTCCATTCCGGCACGGTCACGCACCTTGTCGAAGTAGGCCTGACCGTCGCATGACACACCGTGAAGCTGGCACTCGGCGAGCATCAGGAATGTATCGGCAAGACGGAACAAGGGGAAGTCGGCGTTATTGAACGTATTCATCTTTATAGCACCCGAAGTGTTGTAGTAGTCGTTCTCGTTGGTATAGGTGAACTTCATGCTCATGTAGCCGCTGCCACCGGGCATTTCCCAGTCACCGATATTGGAGAGGTCGTTGGAAAGGCCCTCGGTCCAGAACAGATAACGCTCCTCGTCACGTGCGCTGATGACATTGGGCACTTCGGGGCGAACACGCGGGCCACCCCATCCTGTACCTTCTATGCCAAGACGCTGCTGGAGGTTCTTGTCGATGTTTGCGTTATAGGCACCGAGTCCGAGGTAGGTAGTACCACCGTAGGTCTGTGTGTTGGAGTTGTCCTGAGGAATACCCCAAAGAATTTCCATCGGGCCGCCGGCCGACTGTGAAGCTACATACTTGTCGTTGCTACCGCAGAAGAGGTAACGGTAGGTGGGAGCAAGGTCGGGAATGGTCTTTACGATTTCCTGACAGGCAGTGGCACACTGCTGCCACATTGCAGTTCCGGTGTAGACCTCGGCATTGAGGTAGAGCTTGGCGAGAAGCATCAGGGCTCCTTCTCGTGACACACGACCGTAAATGGTCTGCGACGCGGGCTTAAGACCCTTGATGGCATCCTCAAGATCGGCAACTACGAGAGGGAACATCTCGGCACGAGTCATAGTTTCGGGAGTGGTACCTATCGAATGCTCCTCGGTAACCCAAGGTCCTTTTCCGAAGAGGTCCATCATGTGATAGTAAGAGAGAGCGCGTAGAGTGCGGGCCTCACACTTCATGAGGGCGATTTCGTCGGCTGAAATGGGGTTGGCTACAACAGCGGCCTCATCGATGATGCGGAGGAACTCGTTGCAAAGGTTGATCTGGAATGTGAAACGTGACATTGCCTCATAGAGCCAGTGGTTGTCGGGCGACCAAGTGGCGTAGTCGAGCTCGTCAAGACCCGCATCGTTCCAGTTCTTTCCTACGAAAGCCTCATCGGTGCAAAGTTCCTGAAGATTCCACAACTGACGGGTGTAGACACCGGCACCGCCGTCGTCGACAGTGATGTCGGAGCCTCCGTTAACGCCTGAAAGCACAAGGCCGCCATAAACCTGGGCCAGAACCTGATAGTATTGTTCACCGCTGGTAAGTGTAGTGAGCTGACTCGGGTTCTTGGGGTCGACGTTGAGGTCGTCGACACACGAAGAGAGTCCCATGCCTAAAGCCACACAAGCGATAGCTGTATATTTAAGTTTGTTGATAATCATTTTTAATAATCGTTTTAATGGATTAGAATTGAGCTACTATACCGAATGATACGGTGACAGGACGAGGATATACGGCATTGTCGATACCGCCGAATACCTCGGGATCAAGGCCGTTGTACTTGGTGATCACGAAGGGATTCTGAACCGCTCCGTAGAGGCGCAGACGAAGTGCGTCGTTGAGCAGGTTGGGCCAAGTGTAACCAATGGTGATGTTGTCGCAACGGAGGAAGCTTGCATTGCGCACGAAGTAGTCGCTCTGCACGCCGCGCACTCCAAGGTCGTTGAAGAGGAAGCGATTGCTCATGAGGTTGCTCAACGGTGCCGATGAGGTCGATGAGATAGAGGTGTTGGCTGCTTCAAAGTCGTTGTACACCCAGTTGCCTATATTGGCACGAAGTACCATACCGAAGTCCCAGTTCTTATAGTTGAACGTGTTGTTCCAGGTGAACACCACCTTCGGGTCGCGGCTGTGATAGATGTACTTGTCGGCTTCGGTTATCTGGCCGTCACCGTTACGGTCGACAAACTGACCTTCGATGGGGTCGCCGTTAACATCGTAAACCTGCTGGTAAACGTAGAAGCTGTAAGCGGGGTGTCCCACCATGTGGGCCTGGATGTTGGTACCTGTACCGGCCGAGATGCCACCGGTAGCAATGAAGTAACCGGGATCGTCACCGTCGGTAAGCTTGGTGATCTTGTTCTTGTTCCAGGAGATGTTGAAGTCGGATGTCCATGTGAAGTCACGTGTCACGACAGGACGAGTGTTGATGTTGAACTCGATACCGGTGTTCTCAAGGTCACCGATGTTGGTGTTCATTGCATTGGTCAGGTTAGATCCTGCGGGAACGGTGGCCCAGGTCAACAGGTCCTTGGTCTTGCGCTTGTAGACCTCAAGGTTACCTGCGATGCGGTTGTTGAGGAATCCGAAGTCGATACCGAAGTTCCATGTGGTTGTTTCCTCCCACTTGATGTCGGAGTTGTAACCGTTAGGCTTGATAACATTGATGAATCCGCCCTTTCCGTCGGGGATGATGTTGGGATAGGCAGTGGTGTTGGGAGCCGAGTTACCGTTGTTACCTATTGTATAGATAGGCATGTAGGGGAAGAAGTCGTCGCCTATATCCTGCTGACCGGTGATACCCCAGCTGGCACGGATCTTAAGGTCGCTGAGCACGCTGCGTGTGGGTTCCATGAAGGCTTCGTCGATTATACGCCATGCAAGAGAAACCGACGGGAATGTACCCCAGCGATGATTCTTGGAGAAACGTGAAGTACCGTCCTGACGCAATGTCACGGTGGCGAGATAGCGGTCCATGAATGTGTAGTTGATACGACCGAAGAACGAAACGAGCTTAAGGTCGTTGCGGTAGTAGTTGGTGGGATAAGCCTGGAAGCCCTTGTGCTCACCGGTGTTTACCTGAGTGAAGCTGTTGCCCTGCCAACGGAATGACTGCCAAGAGTAACCTGCAGTAGCGTCAAGGTTGGATGAGATTGCGTCGAAATCCTTCTTGTAGTTGAGGTAGAAGTCGAGAAGGAGGTTGGCCTTCACCTGGTGTTCGTGGAAGTAACGGCCTTCACCGTCCTTTACATTCTGAATCTTCATAACCGCAGGATTGTCGGGATCGGGGAGGAGCAGGTCGCTACCGTTTTTCCACGACATAGGAGAGTTGGCTGCCCAGATGTTGTTGACATTGGAGCGGCTCAAGTCGTAACCGAGGTTGAGGTTGGCGTGGAGTTCGCGGAGGAACGGCATTGCCAGGTCGAGCTGAAGGTTACCTATGCTCTGATATACCTTTGATGAAGAGTTGTATTCGTTAATCAATGACACGGGGTTGAGTGTCTGGATGGTGTTGATGCTTGAACCTGCATCGGTGGGACGGGCTACACGTGTTCCCACATAGGTGGTGTAGTTGTTAAACACATTGCCTTCGGGAGCATAAACGGGCAGCGTGGGGTTGAAGCTTACCGACGCGCCAAGGGCACTACCGTCAAAGAAACGGTTGTTGATGTAAGCGCCGCGCACGTTGGCGTTAACTGAAAGGAGGCCGTCGAAGAACTTGGGCGAAAGATTGATACCCACTGTTGCACGGTCCATCTTGGTGGTATTCACGATACCGTTGTTGTTGGTGTAGCTTACCGACACACGATAAGGGAGCACCTTATAAGTACCGCCTACGCTCAGGTTGTAGTCGCTTGACACTGTGGTGCGGAGCACTTCCTTCTGCCAGTCGGTGCTTGCATTACCGAGCGCATTGGCCTGGCTTGAGCCTTCACCGTAACGGTTGAGGATGAATGAGCTGAACTCCGACGCGTTCATCATGTCGACATAGTTGCGCGGGGTGTTGATGTACATATTTGCGGCAAAGTTAACTACGGGAGCGCCCGACGAGCCCTTCTTGGTGGTGATGATGATCACACCGTTGGATGCACGGCTACCGAAGATGGCAGTTGCCGAGGCATCCTTAAGGATTGTCATCGACTCGATGTTCTCGGGGTTTACGAGTGACATTGGGTTAGAAGAACCCAATGTGCCCTTGGTGTCCATGGGCACGCCGTCGATAACGATCAACGGCTCGTTGCTTGCGCTGAGTGATGCACCACCACGAATCTGGATGCTTGCACCGCCTTCAGGCTGACCGCCGTTGGTGGTAACGACAACACCGGGGCTGCGGCCTACGAGAAGGTCCTGAGCCGATGTTGCAAGACCGGCCTGAACCTCACTGGGCTTGATGGCCGAAACCGCACCTGTGGCATCGCTCTTCTTAACGCTACCGTAACCGATGGCCACAACTTCGTTAAGCATTACCGAGTTCTCCTTGAGGACAACATTGATGTTGGTGCGGCCGTCAACAGGTATTTCTTGTGTATCATAGCCGACATACGACACAATCAACGTGGCTTTAGGGTCGACCGAAAGGGAATAGTTACCGTCGAAGTCGGTAGCAGCGCCCACTGAGGTGCCTTTAGCTATCACACTGGCTCCGATAAGAGGTTCTCCGGTAGCGTCGGTCACAGTACCCGTTACTGTAATCGTCTGTGCCAGAGCCGGGAAGGAGAAACACAGGACCATCACGGCGACAATCCAGGCCTTCCGAGTCATTTGAAAACAAATGTTCTTCATGCAAGAGTTTGTTTAGTTTTACATTAATTAAATTTATTTATCTCAATTTCTTTAAATCGCTAATTGAACACAATCAACCGGCAAATACACATAGAGTAGACAGGCGTCCCACACACCAATGCACAAAAAACAAGGTAGCATCGGCAAGCCGCTATTAAAATCAATACATAAAATAGCTGATTTTCTATCTTTAGTATTACCTATTGAAGTCGTGCTTCAATTTGAACAATTATTGCTATAAGAATCGCTGCAAAAATACGCAGAATAAGTAATATGTAATGTAAAAGCATATAAAATAAGCATAAAATTAACATAATTTAACTCATTTAACACAACATTTAACGCCGTTTTTTGTCTTAGCCCGACGCTTCGGACAAAGCATTGCGAATGCCGCAAAAAAGCCGGTGCGAAATTGAATCCGCACCGGCGATATCATGTCAAAACCAAGCCCCGTTTTAGAACTCGGCGTTGTTGGGTGTACGCGGGAAAGGAATGACGTCGCGAATGTTGGTCATACCGGTCACGAAGAGCACAAGACGCTCAAATCCGAGTCCGAATCCTGCATGAGGAACGGTGCCGAAACGACGGGTGTCAAGATACCACCACATGTCCTTCATGGGTATGTCGAGCTCCTCGATGCGTCCCAGAAGCTTGTCGTAGTTCTCCTCGCGCTCCGAGCCGCCGATAATCTCTCCGATCTTCGGGAAGAGGACATCCATGGCCCTTACGGTCTTTCCGTCGTCGTTGAGCTTCATGTAGAAGGCCTTTATCTCCTTGGGATAGTCGGTAAGTATCACCGGACGCTTGAAATGCTCCTCGACGAGATAACGCTCATGCTCGCTCTGGAGGTCGGCGCCCCAATATACGGGGAACTCAAACTTGTGACCCGACTCTTCAAGAATCTTCACGCCCTCGGAATAGGAGAGGCGCACAAACTCGTTGTCGAGCACGAAGCGCAGACGCTCTACAAGCTCGGGGTCGTAGTGCTCGGCCAGGAACTGGATGTCGTCGAGCGAGTGTTCGAGAGCATAGTTGATACAGTATTTTATAAACTCCTCGGCAAGGTCCATGTTGTCGGTGATGTCGTAGAACGCCATTTCAGGCTCAATCATCCAGAATTCCGACAGGTGACGCGGAGTGTTGGAGTTTTCGGCACGGAATGTGGGACCGAAAGTGTATATGGCACCAAGTGCGGTAGCTCCAAGCTCACCCTCAAGCTGTCCCGAAACGGTAAGCGCGGTGGGCTTTCCGAAGAAGTCGAGCGAGTAGTCAACCTGTCCCTCCTCGGTCTTGGGGAGGTTGTTGAGATTGAGCGTGGTCACCTGGAACATAGCGCCGGCACCCTCGCAGTCGCTCGCCGTGATGAGCGGAGTGTTGAGATAGAAGAATCCCTTTTCCTGGAAGAACTTGTGAATGGCAAAGGCCAATGCGCTGCGCACTCGCAGGATGGCTCCGAAGGTGTTGGTGCGCGGACGCAGATGCGCCTTTTCACGCAGGAACTCCAATGTGTGGCCCTTCTTCTGCAGCGGGTAAGCCTCGGGGTCGGCGGTACCGAACACCTCAAGCTCACGAGCCTGAATCTCGACCGACTGTCCCTTGCCCATCGACTCGACCAGCACACCGTCGACCTTAATCGACGATCCTGTGGTGATGGGCTTGAGCTGCTCATCGGTAAACTGCGACATGTCGAAGACTATCTGCACGTTCTTGACTGTCGAACCGTCGTTCAACGCCACAAACTGAACATGCTTGTTGCCTCGGCGGGTGCGCACCCAACCCATGACACACACTTCCTGACCTATCAGTTCGGGTCGAAACAGGTCAATTATCTTTGTACGTTTCATTGCAAGCTATATTATATATAATAATGTAGATTATTCAAATGATCCCATCTTGAGGAAGTTGACCTCCTCCTGGGTGAGGTAACGCCAGCGACCGCGGGGAAGATTCTTCTTGGTGAGTCCGGCAAAGTAAACGCGGTCGAGCTTGGTCACGTGATAGCCGAGGCTCTCGAAGATGCGGCGCACGATGCGGTTGCGTCCCGAGTGAATCTCGATACCGGCCTGATTGCGGTCGTTCTCGGTGGCGTAGCTTATTGCGTCGGCATGGATGGGGCCGTCCTCAAGCTCGATTCCGTCGGCGATTGCCTGCATGTCATCTTCCGAGATGTCCTTGTCGGTCCACACGTGATAGATTTTCTTCTTCACATATTTAGGATGTGTGAGCTTCGAGGCAAGGTCGCCGTCGTTGGTGAGAAGAAGCACACCGGTTGTGTTGCGGTCAAGACGACCTACGGGATAGATGCGCTCGTTACATGCACCCTTTACGAGGTCCATCACTGTTGTGCGGCCGTTGGGGTCGTCGCTTGTGGTCACGCAATCCTTGGGCTTGTTGAGCAGGATGTAGCACTTGCTCTCCAGTGTCACCACCTTTTCATCATATTCAACGACATCGCTGTGCGAAATCTTGGTTCCGAGTTCGGTTACCACCTCTCCGTTCACCTTTACAAGACCCTGCTGGATGAATTCGTCAGCCTCGCGACGCGAGCATATTCCGGCGTTTGCCATGAACTTGTTAAGACGAATCTGTTCATTGGGATCGGGTATCGGCATTTCATACTCTATGCGCTTTGGACGCGGAGTGAAGCTCTTGCCTTGACGGGGAGCGTTGAATCCCTGACGGTTGGGGCCCTGTTGACGACGGTTGTTGTTATAGCCGCCCTGACGGTTGGGACCCTGCTGGCGATTGTTGTTGTAACCGCCCTGCTGACGGTTGTTATAGCCGCCCTGCTGACGGTTGTTATTGTAACCTCCCTGCTGGCGGTTGTTGTAGCCACCCTGACGGTTGTTGTTGTTGTAGCCGCCCTGACGGTTGTTGTTATAGCCACCTTGACGGTTATTGTTGTAACCACCCTGACGGTTGTTGTTATAGCCGCCCTGACGGTTGTTGTAGCCACCCTGGCGATTGTTGTTATAGCCGCCCTGACGGTTGTTGTAACCGCCCTGCTGACGATAGTTGTTGTAACCGCCCTCCTGCTGAGTCGAAGGAGTGTAGCCTTCGCTCATCGAAGAGCCTTCGGCGGGTGTAGTGCTTTCGGCGCCCTCCGAAGCCGCAGGCGATTGATATTGTTGACGAGGCTGATAGCCTCCCTGATTGTATCGGTTGTTGTAGTTGTTGCCCTGACGATATCCACCCTGGTTGTAACGATTGTTGCCGTAACCACCCTGCTGACGATTGTTGTAGGGACGAGGTTGATAGTTGCGTTCTCGCTGGTAATCTCCCTGAGTATGCTCGCCCGATGACTGATAGTCGCTCGATTGGTCATAGTTTACTTTACCGTAATGTTGTGCATCTCCGTCCGATGATGCTGCGATGCGATTTTCGCCGATTCTCGGTCGTTTGGGTTTCTTTTCTTCACTGTCCATAATTCAGTCACTTTTAAATTGGTTGAGTAATGCTTGTTGTCTGCCTCGCGGCGTCGTTTTAGTTGTTTTGTTTGATTTCCCGGACAAACCGGATAATTGTTATTAATAAAATGTTAATAAAATTGTTGACTCATTCATTATAAGCATTTTGGAATCGTAAATCAGTCACTACTATTATTACGCCCTCACACTTTTCTCGTGCAATAGGACCCGCGACTGCGTGTCATAGTGCATTAAGTTGTGCAAAATTAATTTTTTTATTTGACTGCGCCAACATTTACATAACGTTAATTGAATCAAAAAGCACTGTGAAATCATACCCACGAAGCATTTTTAACCTTTTTTAATCCTTCCCACACCCCAATATTTATCCCTCATAAAATAAACAATACGACCGCCCCGTTAGGAGTTTACCTGACGGGGCGGCGTAAATCAGTAGTATCTATAACCTGTCGGCGGGGCGATTGCGAACGGGCCGAGGGGTTGCTACATTATTATTAATATCCTGTATAGGAGTGGGGCGAAAGGCGCTTAAGCTCCTCCTTGACCGCGTCGCTCACATTAAGAGTGTCGATGAACGATGCGATGCTCTCGGCGGTAACCGTGGTGTTGACGCGGGTAAGCTCCTTCAAGGTTTCGTAGGGCTTTGGATAGCCTTCGCGACGAAGTATCGTCTGGATTCCCTCGGCTACCACGTTCCACATGTTGTCAAGGTCGCGGGCTATAGCGGCTTCATTAAGAAGCAGCTTGTTTAGGCCCTTGAGAGTAGAGCTCAGAGCAATCATCATGTGACCCAGAGGAACACCTATGTTGCGCAGTACGGTTGAGTCGGTAAGGTCACGCTGCAGACGCGATACAGGCAGCTTCATTGCCAGGTGGTCAAGCACCGCATTGGCTATACCGAGATTTCCCTCGGAGTTTTCAAAGTCGATGGGATTGACCTTATGGGGCATTGCCGACGAACCGACCTCGCCTGCCTTTATCTTCTGCTTGAAATATTCCATTGATATGTACTGCCACATGTCCTTGTCAAGGTCGAGGATGATAGTGTTGATGCGGCGCAGGGCGTCGAAAATGGCAGCCATGTTGTCATAGTTGGAAATCTGGGTAGTGTACTCCTCACGCTCTATGCCGAGGCGGTCGTTGAGGAAACGTGCCGCAAAGTCACGCCAGTCAATCGAAGGATAGGCGGTGAGGTGCGCGTTGAAATTTCCGGTGGCACCGCCAAACTTTCCGCTCACGGGAACAGCGTCGAGCAGCGCTATCTGACGGCGCAGACGGTAGCTGAACACCTTTATCTCCTTACCAAGACGAGTGGGCGAAGCCGGCTGGCCGTGAGTCTTGGCGAGCATGGGCAGATCCTTCCACTCCTCGGCACGCGCCTCAAGGTGCTCCACAAGCTCCATAAGAAGCGGACGATACACATGTTCAAGAGCCTCCTTGATCGACAGGGG
>ERZ773130.2104-NODE-2104-length-16157-cov-5.011676_pt1 | contig 16157 bp, 18 predicted proteins | sample MGYA00511919_ERZ773130 | MGnify/ENA primary metagenome ERZ773130 (study PRJEB29015, sample SAMEA2737851) | human gut metagenome | biome: human gut; feature: human-associated habitat; material: faeces | place: China | collected 2012 ...
ATTCGGAGTCGTTGGAGCAGCAGTACAATCAGCTAATGCAGCTTCATCACGTGTTTTCTACGAAGTAGACGATTCCGAAAAAAAGCTGAAATTAGACAGGGTGGATTCGAAAAAAATGGAAGAATTATTACAAAGATATCCGGAATTGCTGGAACGATACCAAAAAGAAGCATTTAAGGAACATATTGAAATTGTAGGCAAATATTTGCAAGCGATCAAGCAGCAGGAATAATAAGTACAAATATTTTTGTACCTTTGCACGTCATATTTGGAATCAATAAGAAAAAAACATAAGAATTATATATTATATAGATAATGATAAAAATACGAAAATTGTAACCCCTTCCATCAAGGGATATTAACGGTATGTATTTTTTGAAGAAAATTATATCGGCCACACAGGAGGATGAACATTTATGATGGACTTGTATGGAAATGGATTATTACTTGGAGAAAAAACCCTGGACAGCTTATGGATGAGACAGAACCTGACTATGAACAACATTGCAAATGTTGATACGCCAGGTTTTAAGTCACAATATATGACCTTTGAGAATGAACTGGCACAGAAGATCCGGTCTGCTCTTACTGTGAAGAAGACTTCTATGAAAAATGTGGCAAGAGGGATTGAAAATATGAGACCGTCTGTCCATACAACCTTAAATGAATCAACCAGACTGGATGAGAATAATGTGGATATGGATCAGGAACAGGTTGAATTGGCAAGAACAGCTTATGAATACCAGTTTATGATCAGTTCTGTAAGTAGCGATCTTTCACGTCTGCGCAGCGCAGCTAAAAACTTTTAAATCATACAAATTATACAGTTAAGGAGAAAATATAAAATGATTGAACAGGTGAATGGGTTTATTACCCCTATGAAAGGGTGGGATGCTGTTGAAAAGAATGATAAAAAAATAACAGGAACAGAAAATGGCACAAAATCTGTGTTCCAGTCAGTGCTTGAAGATACAGTGCAAAATGTTTACGACACACAGAAGGATGTAGAACAGAAACAGTATCTTCTGGCAACGGGGCAGTTAGAAGATGCCCACAGTCTTCCAATCGCCCAGGCAAAAGCAGAACTGAGCCTGGAAGTTATGATCTCTCTTAGAAATAAAGCAATGGAAGCGTATAACGAAATTTTAAAGATGAGTGTTTAATACTGCTGGCCATGGAATGGAACAGTAGATTTTTAATATTTGCTATATATGGAAATGCAAAGGATGAATGGAACAGTGCAGAATCTAAAAGAAGCATGGCAGAAGATGCCAGGGAAAACAAAAAAAATGATCGCAGTCATTGCAGCGGGGACGATTATCCTGGCGGCAGCCGGACTTCTGGTCCTGAATATAGGCACGAAAAAAGGATACAGTACCTTGTTTACAGGAATGAGCTCGGATGATGCCCAGGCAGTTGTAAGTCTTCTTCAGGATGAAGGTGTTGATTACAGATACAATGACAAAAACGGCTCTGTCCAGGTAATGTCAGATACAGTAGATAAGACCAGGGCTGAATTGCTAAGCAAAGGATATCCTAAAAGCGGCTTTACTTATGATATGTACCGTAATAATGCGGGAATCATGAGCACTGAAAAGGATAAGGAAAAATATACATTGTATGAACTTCAGGATCGTCTTGGTGCCCAGATCGGATTATTTGAAGGGGTACGTGATGCAAAAGTGACCATAGCAGAAGGCGGAACCCAGAAATATGCACTGGATGATACACAGCAGACAGATGCATCAGCCTCTGTTGTGGTGACAATGGATCCCGGACAGGATCTGACAGATACAAAGGCAGCTGCTATCAAGAACCTGATCGCAAGAGCTGTAAAGGGAATGAATTTTACCAATGTTTCTGTATTTGATGCTGCTACCATGATGGAAGTCGGCGGTGAAGATGAGGCAGGTAATACTGCCGGTACAGGAAAAGATGTAGCAGAGCTTACCAGTCAGGTAGAAAAAAGTATAGCAGGAAATGTGCGCCGGGTCCTGGAATTAATGTATGGACAGGGAAAAGTTGCAGTTTCTGTAAAAGGCACACTGAATATGCAGAAGCTGATCCAGGAAACAGTCCAGTATACCACTCCGGATAAGGTTGACCAGAATGATAAAACAGGACTGCTGGAAAAAGAAGAAACAGCAGGGGAGAATACAGGAAGTACGTCTTCGGGAAATGGAGGCGCAGCAGGCGCAGATGCTAATGCAGATACACCCCGTTATACGGGCCAGACAGGCACACAGGCAGGTTCAGATACATATTCCAACAACAGCGCAATAAGAGAGTGGCTGTATAATTCCACAAAAGAACAGCGTCAGATCGATCCTGGTGTTCTGGAAAATACAACAGTAGGCGTTACTATTGATACAGATGATACATCTATTGCAGACGCAGATCTGGTCAGTCTTGTAGCTAATTCAGCAGGTATTACCCAGGAGGACGCTCCTTCAAAGATCACGGTTATAAGAGCCCTTTCAGCAGCCAGTAAAAACACAAACGCGGTGCCGGTAACAGCACCGGCACAGAAAGCAAAGCTTCCATTGCCTCTTTTGATCGCCATAGGGGCAGGTGGGCTGCTTCTGGTATTGCTGATTGCTTTGCTGATACTCAGCAGGCAGCATTTGAAAGCGTCAGAAGAAGAAAGACAGGCACTGTTGGAACAGATACCGGATGAAGGTGCGATTACTGAAAATCCTCAAAATGCCATTGCCGCCGACAATAAAACTAAAAATGATGGGAATATATCCTTGTTAACTGAAGAGGAACAGTCGGCGCTTCAGGGACAGGACGATGAACTTAAGAAAAATGAAGAAATTTTAAATCTGAAAATGCAGCACAGTCTGAAATTAAAACAGGAGATCGGTTCCTTTGTGGATGAAAATCCGCAGATCGCAGCAAAACTGATCCAGAATTGGCTGCTTACTGGTGGAGGAAACGATGGCAGAAATAGAGGGAAGTAAGATAACAGATATTACCGGGGGATCCGAACTGGATAAAATGGATGCGCGGGCGAAAGCAGCAGTGGTAGTTGTGTCTTTAGGAGCAGACCGCGCTTCCCAGATTTATAAATATCTCAGTGAACAGGAAATCGAAGACCTGACTTATGAGGTAGCAAAGCTTGGAAAAACAAATAATGCCCAGGTGGAGAATGCATTAGATGAGTTTTATAAAATGTGCCTTACCCACAAGATGATGACAGATGGAGGTCTGGATTATGCCAGAAGTGTACTGGAAAAAGCTTTTGGAGAAACCACAGCCAGAAATCTTCTGGAAAAAGTATCCAAGACTCTCCAGTCCAAGCCATTTAACTTTTTTACAAAGGGAGATCCCAAATCCCTTCTTGCCCTGCTCCAGCATGAGCGGCCCCAGGTGATCGCTCTGATCATGGCTTATATGGATCCTCAGCAGGCGGCCCAGATACTGGAACAGCTTCCAAATGAAAAAAGGATACCGGTACTGGAAGGCATGGCAAATATGAGCCGTGTATCTCCTGAGGCAATAGCTATTGTGGAAGAGGAAATGAAGCGGAAATTCGCTACGATCATTACCAGTGAGGATAATATGAACCTGGGCGGTATTGATTATGTGGCAGATGTGATGAACCATGTTGACCGAGGAAACGAGAAACAGATCTTTGATGAAATGGATAAAGATAATCCGGAACTGTCAAAAAGCATCAGGGACAAGATGTTCATGTTCGAGAATATCATCGATATGGATCCAAGATCTGTACAGCGTTTTATCAGGGATTGCGATTCCAAGGATATTGTATATGCATTAAAGACTGCATCAGAGGATATGAAGAACGTATTCTTTGCAAATATGTCCAAGCGTATGGCAGAAACAGTCAAGGGAGACCTGGAGATCACTACCAATGTAAGGCTTAAGGAAGTGGAAGAGGCACAGCAGCGTATTGTTAATCTGATCCGTAAACTGGAAGATGCAGGAGAAGTAATAATCAATAAGGGAGGAGATGACGATAACATTGTTGTCTGATCAGGATACAGGCTTTGAAAATAAAGCCAGAGTCCGGAAGCTTCCCTTACAGGTATTTACGGCACCGGATGCACAGAAACTAGAAACAGAAAAGCAGAATAAAAAAGAAACGGAAGCTTCTTTAAATGCGGGCAATGATACATGCAATGGTCTGGAATGCAGTCAGGAACAAATAGAGCTGGTGCTCAGGGAAAAAGAAAAAATATTAGAAGAAGCCCGGAAAGAAGCGGCAGCCATTGAACAGGAAGCAAACGAAAAGGCAGAACAGATCTCTGAGGAAGCCCAGATGAAAGGATTTGAAGAAGGCAGACAAAAAGGCTATGAAGAGGGACTGATTAGGGCAGAAAAGGAAAATGAGGCGAAACATCGTGAAAATCAGCGGTTTTTTAAAGAAAGCCTGGAAAAAGCCTTAATAGAGATCAACAAAGAAAAAGAAAAATGCCTCAGAGAATATCTGGAAGAATTAAAAGATATTGCTGTGGCAGTGGCTGAAAAAGTGATCCATATCAGCCTGAGATCCAGCGGTTCTGTTATAAGCAGGATGATAGAAGCTGAAACAGAAAAACTGCAGAAAATGGACTGGGTCAAGATCTATATGGAAAAAGAAGACTATGAGACCATGGTTCAGGCAGATGGACATCTGGCAGAGAAACTGTCACGGCTCTCTGACAACGTCAAATTTATAGTAATGGAGGACGGAAAATGCGGAAGCTGTATCATCGAAATGCCGGACGGGATTATAGATATGAGTGTAGATACCCAGCTTGAAAATATACACAGACTTGTAGACAACGCCAATACATAAAGATTTTATGGATACATAAAGTACACAGAGGTGAAAACCATGTATGAAAATCTCCTGAAGTTAATACAGCAGGCAGAAACAGCAGACCGCATTGGAAAAATTGAAAATGTAGTGGGAATGTCAATGGAAGCTTCCGGAGGCAGATCCGGTATTGGTGATATTGTTATGATCTACAATGAAGCTGAGAACTGTCAGGTTCCTGCGGAAGTGGTAGGATTCAAAAATGGCAAAATACAGCTGATGACCTATGAAAATATCAGCGGGATCACAGCGGGAAGTTTTGTCCGCAATACCGGATGCCGTTTGCAGATACCGGTGGGAGACTTCCTGAAAGGCCGTATCATCAACGCGCTGGGGCATCCCATTGACGAAAAAGGAGAGTTTCCCCCAGGGAAGCTTTATACAGTAGACAGTGCCTATATCAACCCTCTTAACCGTCCTCCTATCAGGGAACATCTGGAATTTGGGATTAAGGCCATTGATGGTTTAAATACCATTGGAAAAGGTCAGAGAATGGGGATTTTTGCAGGCTCCGGTGTTGGAAAAAGTACATTGATGGGAATGATCGCCCGGAATGTAAAAACAGATATCAATGTGATCGCCCTGGTAGGAGAGCGAGGCAGGGAGGTTCTGGAATTTGTTAAAAAGGATCTGGGAGAAGAGGGCATGAAACGTTCTGTCCTTATTGTAGCCACATCAGACCAGCCGGCAATGCTGCGTATGAAATGTCCCTTGGTTGCAACAACGATCGCTGAATATTTCAGGGATCAGGGAGCAGATGTGCTGCTGATGATGGATTCTCTTACCAGATATGCCATGGCACAGAGGGAGATCGGTCTTGCTATTGGAGAACCGCCTATAGCCAGAGGTTATACACCTTCTATTTATGCAGAATTTCCAAGGCTTCTGGAAAGAAGCGGGAATTTTGCAAAAGGTTCCATTACCGGGATTTATACGGTACTGGTGGAGGGAGACGATACCAATGAGCCGGTGGCTGATACAGTCAGAGGTATTTTGGATGGTCATATTGTTTTAAGCAGGCAGCTGGCTAATGCAAACCATTTTCCGGCTATTGATATCAGTGCAAGTATTTCACGTCTTATGAATGATATAGCCGGGGAAGAACACAGGAAAGCAGCTTCAAGGTTCAGGAACATGTTAAGTCTTTATCAGAAAAATGCAGACCTGATCTCCATTGGCGCTTACAAAAAAGGTGCAAACAGTGCTCTGGATGAAGCAGTTGACCGCATAGGTGATATGAATAAATTTCTGGAACAGGAAACAAATGAAAATATCCCTTATGAGGAAAGCATAAGGAGAATGGAAAAAATCGTGGGTTAGCAGTTATAGGAGATGATACTTAAGATGAAGAGATTTAAATACAGTCTTGAAAATGTACTTCATTATAAGGAACAGATTCTGGACAGCATTAAGGCAGAACATGGTACACTTCTGGCACAGATCCGGAAAAAAGAAGCAGAGATACAGGAACTGGAGAACAAGCTGGTATCTGCCCAGAATAAGATGGATGATTTGAAAAAACAGGATGTACAGATAAAAGATATTTGTCTTTATGGTATGTATATCAGTGAAATGGAAGATCAGATCCGGAAAAAACAGGAACAGTTAAAGCTTTTACAGCAGCAAGAAGAAAAGAAAAAAGTACAGGTGATCGCTGCAAAGATAGATACGTCCCGTTATGAAAAGTTAAAGGACAGGCGGCAGAGTGAGTATGAAAAAGCTGCTAAAAAGGCACAGGAGCTGTTTATAGAAGAATTTGCTTCAAGAACAGCCAGATATTCTCAAAACAGGGAGGTAATCTAGGTTGAGCAGGATTGAAAATACCGGTCAGATAAAAACAGGATATTCTGTGAAGTCAGGTACGAACCCAGAAGAAAAAGTGGAGAATGGGTCAGATTTTGCATCGATGCTGACAAAATACAAGAAAAAAGCAGCCCAGGATGACGAAACAAAAAAAGCAGAAACAGGGGAAACAAAAAATAAAGAAACACAGCCAGAAGAAACCAAAAACAGGGGAAATGAAAAACAGGTTAATGGCAGGCAGTCCGGAGAAAACGTAAAAACAGATGAAATAAAAGCAGAAATAAAAGTAACGGACATACAGGACGAAAAGAACAGCCAGGATGGAGAAAAAGAGCAGGAGCAGGAACTGGCAGCTGCCTATGTTTCTGAAGCCTGCTACAGGACCTTTGTACAGATAACAGCAGAAAATAGTAAAACGCCTGCTGTTTACAACAATGAAATAAATGGAATACAAGATCTGGCTGTACAGACAACGGTGGAAACAGGAATGGAGGACCAGACGGCAGCGGTCAGTACCATACAGCAGACAGAATCCCCCCACACAGAATCCCCCCACACAGAAACAGCTGTCCATGCAGATGACTTAAAGCTCCGGAACAGATCGGACCAGACTGGAGAGAAAGAAAAATCAGGAGAGGCAGAAGAAGCCGGGCAGTCAAAGCAAACTGCCAAAATGAACCGGGAAGAAGAAATACCAGACCAGAAGGAACATATTTCCGGAAAGGAAATGACAGCCCTGGCATCGCCCGGTTATACAGGAACTGTTGAAAGTTCAGCTGGCACAGCAGCAAAACCAGCTGCTGTTGATACAGGACCGGCAGACCGGCTGACAACAGCCCAGGATACATTGACAGAGGATCTGGGAAACTACCTGGATACAAAGATCAGTGAAAAAAAAGGAAAGCTGGAGCTTTCCCTGGAGCCGGAAAGGCTTGGAAAGCTGACTATCCGGCTGGAGTATGAAAAAGGAAAAACAGAGGTCACTATTTTTTCAACCAGTGCAAAAACACTGGAGATATTAAGCAAAGAAGCAGGGCATCTGGCACAGATCCTGGAAGAAAAAACAGGAACTCCTACTGTTATTTACACACCGGAACAGACTGAAAACAGGCAAAATATGGATCAGGATCCCGGTCATGGCAGAAACGGCAGGCAGGATCAAAAAGAGCAGCGCCAGAAGCAGGATGACAGCTTTGCCCAACAGCTAAGGCTGGGACTGACCTAGAAGGAGGATTAAAGTGATATGGCAGATCAAATAACAGTCAGCAGCACTGCAAACCCGTATCAGGCAGGTGTTTACAGTGCCGGATCCAACAGCAAGAACACGATGGATGTAAACAGCTTTATCAAGCTGTTAGCAGCACAGCTTTCCAATCAGGATATGACAAGCCCTATGGATAACAGCGAAATGATGTCCCAGATGACAAATATGGCAATGGTCCAGTCACTTACTGCCATGACAGAGTCATTAAATACATCAGCTGCTGTTACAACTCAGACATATGCAGGCAGCCTGATCGGTCAGGAGGTAACTGTGGCGGTTACGGATCCTGATACCGGGGCAGCAAATGGCGTGAAATATGGGAAGGTAATTTCTGTTGATTTTACCCAGGGAGATCCGGTGGTACGTCTGGAAGGTGATGATACCAGCTATAAGATGTCCAGTGTCCTGGGAGTAGGAAAGCTTCCAGAGAAAGCAGGTGAAAAAGATCCTGACAGAGGATCTGAAAAAACAGATAAGATCACAGAACAGTTAGCAAATGCAGATCTGAAAGACACAGGATCTGAAGATACAGAAACAGAAGAAATGTAAAAAGGAGCAAAAGAATATGTTAAGAGCAATGGATTCAGCAGTATCAGGTCTTCGGGCGCATCAGAACAAACTGGACGTCATCGGCAACAATATTGCAAACGTAAATACATTTGGTTTTAAGTCCCAGAGCTACAGCTTTAAAGAGGCGATGTACCAGACTTCCACCACCTCCACAAAGGGAAGCGAGAATGCCGGTGGTGTAAATGCAGCCCAGTATGGATATGGTTCCATGATGGGTTCCATCAGTACGGATATGAGTGCCTCTACACCAACCTATGTAGGTGGTCTTAATGCAAGTGTAGACGGAGAAGGCTTCTTTATTACATTCCCAAAGAGCACAGAAACGGTTACAGTAGCGGATATGAAGAAAACGGACTTTGATTATACCAGAGTTGGTCAGTTCAAAATTGACGGAAATGGATATCTTACAGATGCCAACGGAAATTTTGTTTATGGTTTCCGTCCGGATGAGGTAGATAAGCCAACGAGATTTGATGGAGATCTTGTAGCCATCAAGGTTCCTAGTGATGTAACAGGCAATGATTTTGGTGATGATCCGCTGCAGCTGACAAATGTAAAGATTAACAGTCTGGGAGAGATTTCAGGTACAGTAAAGTCAACGGATCCGGATAAGGATGGAAAAACCGTCAGCATCGGTAAGGTTGCCATTGCCACCTTCCAGAATCCGGAGGGCTTAAGCAAAAAGGGTTCTTTTTACTATGGGGCAGCAGAAAGCGATAACAGTGGTAATGCTTCCGCTACGATCCCAGGAGGAAGCACCTCTTCTTTAATGACCGGATATCTGGAGGCTTCCAATGTGGATCTTGCAAAGGAATTTTCTGATATGATCACAACACAGAGAGGCTTTCAGGCCAATTCAAAGATCATCACAGTCAGTGATGAGATCCTGTCTGATCTGATCAACATGAAGCGGTAAGGAATATGATCTGTGTAGAACGACTTAACGGAGAGATTTTATATCTGAACTGGCTTCAGGTTGAATTGATCGAACAGATTCCGGAAACAAAGATCCGTATGATGAATGGAGATTACTATCTGGTAAAAGACAGTGTAGAAAGCATCAAAGATCAGGTGACCGGGTTCTTTCAAAGGTGTGTCAGCATAAAAAAAGAGATGCAGATTTAGGAGGAAAAGCAGGTGGATCCTACAACATTACTAGGTATAATCCTGGGTTTTGCTTTAATTGTAAACGGAATCGGTTTTGCCAAGATTGGTAACTTTATTAATATCCCCAGTATGGTCATTGTAATTGGTGGGGCTCTGTCAGCAACGTTGTCCAGCTATCCATTAGGGATATTAAAGGATATCCCAAAGCATTTTGCAGTACTTATAAGGGGAAACCGCTATAATATCCCCAAATTGATCGAACAGCTTGTAGATCTGGGAACCATAGCAAGGCAGAGCGGCCTTCTGGCGTTGGAGGATAAAGCGGCGGAGATCAAGGATACTTTCTTTAAGCAGAGTGTCCTGATGATCGTAGATGCAAACGATCCGGACAAAGTAAGGCTGGTTCTGGAAAGAGAACTGGATAATATGATGATCCGTCACGACCAGGCGGCAGGTCTTTATGAAAAAGCTGCATCTTATGCACCGTCCTTTGGTATGATAGGTACCCTGATCGGTTTGATCAACATGCTGAAGGGAATGAATATGGATGCAGGCGGTTCATCTACTATCGGCAGTGACATGTCAGTAGCATTGATCACAACCTTTTACGGCTGTATTCTTGCAAATGTTATTTTTAATCCGATCGCAAAGAAACTGAGGATCCGTCAGGATGAGGAAGAACTGTATTGTTCTACTATCATTGAAGGGATCATTGCCATACAGGCAGGAGAAAATCCAAAATACCTGAGGGAACATCTTCTTGCATCGATTAAACAGTCACAGCAGCAGAAGATCCTTGCAAAAACAGAAGGTGGAGATTCTCAGGGGAAGGAACAGGAAGATAAATGAGTAAGAAAAATCGCCCCACAGACAGCGGCGGCAACTGGATGGATACTTATGGAGACATGGTAACATTGCTGCTTACATTTTTTATCATGCTGTATTCCATGTCTAACCTGGACGCACAGAAATGGACTATTTTTGTGAAAAGCATCCCAAGCATACAGAACCAGGGATCAGAGAATATTACCATTAATTCCCAGATGTCAGATACCCCAGAGGTGGATAGCAAAGGCCAGGAGATCGGCCAGGAAGATCTTCAGGCAGAAGATGTAAATAAGCTGTATCTTACGATCGCTGAAAGCCTGAATCAGGCGGATGTAAAGGATGCTACGGTCATCAGAGGAGATGATTATACTTATGTTTCTTTTGCAAATAATGTGTTTTTCGGTGCAGACAGCTCCGTGCTTACACGGGAAGGACAGGCAGTCCTCAATACATTTGCAAAAGCCATAGCTCCTGCAGCAGGTGGGATTGAACAGGTTAATATCATGTCCCACACTGCGAAAGTAACAGATAATTCACAGATCAATCCACAGATTATACGAAAAGACCGTATCCTTTCGGCGATGAGATCTGCAGAAGTATGTATTTATCTTCAGCAGCAGAATGTAATAAAGCCGGAGAAGCTGGTGGATATAAGTTATGGTGAATATCGCCCTATAGCAGATAATTCCACAGAAGAAGGAAGGATAAAAAACCGCAGGATTGAATTTTTGCTTTTAGATAATGGGGCAAAAGAAAGAGACCTGAATGAGTATTATAAAGAGTTTAAGAGCGGTGAATATGCGAATACTACAGTAGTAACAGTAGGAGAGTCACAAAGCTCTTCCCAGGGTGGTGAAACCGTACCGGCAGATACAGAGGCACCGGTAGATACCGGTGCAGCAGATGCAGGTGCAGAAGATGCAGGGTCTGTGGAGGAAATGCAAAATACCAGTGAATAAGAGAGGTCAGGAAGAATGGCAGATGTTTTATCACAAAGCCAGATAGATGCACTTTTAAAATCCATGAGTGCAGATGCACCAGCACAGGAAAAGAAAACCGAATCTGTACAGCCTCTGTCACCAGAAGAAAAGAACTATATTAAATACGACTTTTTCAGCCCGAGGAAATTCACAAAAGAAAAAATGAAGATCCTCAGGAGTGTATTTGAGAATTATGCACGTATTCTTACTTCCCAGATCAACGGTATTTTCCGCGTGATGACGGACATAACGGTGCTGGATGTACAGGAAAGAAGGTATTACGAATACGTAAATGCCCTTCACGAAAACGACTGCATGACAATGATAGACGCATCAATAGCAGGAGAAGAAAAAATGAGTGTTCCACTGATGCTGTTTGTAACTCCGGGTATGGTGATTACACTGATCAACCATATGCTGGGGGGCGAAGATGTTGTAGCAGTAGAGGATGATTACCGGTATTCCGACGTGGAACGTGCTTTGTACAAGCGGATTGTAGAATATATGACAGGTACCTTAAAGGATGGATTTTCGAATTATGTGAGCATTGTTTTTTCCGTAGAACATGTAGAAGAAAATCCAACCATGGTCCAGGATGTAGGTCTGGATGAAACAGTAGCCATTATCATTTTAAATGTGGACATATCTGGACAGGCACAGGAAAAAGTAAAGATCTGCCTTCCGGGCAATCTTCTTACGGTGATCTTTCACAGTATTGACAACCGCAAGCACCTGGCAAGAGGATTTTCTTATCAGGATAATAAAGAGAAGATCATGGATAATATCCGTTACTCCAAACTGCCTATTACAGGACAGCTTGGCACGGTACAGCTGGATCTGAAAGGACTTTATCAGATCCAGGTAGGAGATGTGATCGATCTTGGAAAGCCAAAAGACAGTCCGGTCAGACTTTTTGTAGGACGTCAGCCTTGGTTTACAGGACAAATGGGATGTTATAAGAAAAATGTGGCTGTGAAGATTGAAAAATGCATTGCGTCACAAATAGAAGAAAAGAAAACGGATATAATGCCGCAGAAGGAAGAAGATCCTGATAACAGTGACGGATCTGTAAAAGAACAAGGATAAATACGCTCCGGAATACGGGAGTATAAATAAGAATGAAGGAAGAAGAGGAATAAGAAATGGCTAAGATAATGCTGGTAGACGATGCTGCTTTTATGAGGATGATGATCAAGAAAGCTCTCAGTTCAAGTGGATATAACGATTTTATCGAGGCACAGGATGGGGCAGAAGCAGTAAAAAAATACAGTGAGGAAAAACCGGACATGGTAATTATGGATATCACCATGCCAAATATGGACGGGCTTCAGGCTTTGAAAAAAATTCGTGAAGGTGATCCAAATGCCAAAGTTGTTATGTGTACAGCAATGGGACAGGAAAGCATGGTTGTAGATGCGATCAAATCAGGTGCCCGTGATTTTGTGGTGAAGCCTTTTGATGCACAGAGAATTGTAAAAACTGTAAATGACATTTTAGGAAAATGATCCATAAGGAGGGAACTGTTATGGCATTTTTAGGTTCATTCGATATAAGCGCTTCTGGAATGAGCGCACAGCGTGTCAGGATGGATATTGCGGCAGAAAACATAGCAAATATGGACACAACGCGGACAGAGTCAGGTGGTCCATACCGAAGGAAAAATGTACTTCTTGAAAGCTATTCAGATACGTCTTTTGCCCAGGCAATGGAAAATGCAGCACGGGGAAAAGGAATAACCAGCCGTCATGCAGGAGTAAGAGTTTCTGGCATTGTGGAAGATGACAGAGAAGCTAAGAAAGTTTACAATCCGGATCATCCGGATGCGGATGCAGACGGCTATGTGACTATGCCAAATGTGGATGTGCTGAAGGAAACGGTAGACAGCATGTCAGCTACCCGGTCTTATGAAGCAAATGTAACAGCGTTAAACGCAATTAAGCTGATGGCTCAGAAAGCACTGGAAATCGGTAAGTAGAAAACAGGAGGAAAATAAGAATGGGTGCACTCAGCTTTAATGAGATGGAAATAGATGCTCTTGGGGAGATGATGAATATCAGCCTTGGAGCATCAGCGACAGCAATGTCTACCCTTTTGGGATCTACCGTTCACATCACGACTCCAAAGGTAAAGATCCTTACAAGGGATCAGTTTGAGTTTAAAAAGCTGGAACCGGCAGTAGGAGTAGAGATCGCTTATGTAGAGGGACTGGAAGGAAGCAATATTATGATGTTCAGCAGAAATGACGTGCGCATCATAGTAGGAACCCTTCTGGGCGAAGAGGTACCAGATGATAAATTTGAACTGGATGAGATCAACAGAAGTGCTATTTGTGAGGTAATGAACCAGATGATGGGTGCTTCAGCAACGGCACTTTCAGAATTTTTGAAATTTACAGTTAATATATCCACACCAGTTTCTTTTGAGATCACAGACGCAGAAAGCTTTAAAAACAAGTATTTTCCGGAAACAATTCCTATGGTGGTCATTTCCTTTACCCTTGAGATCGAAGGAAAGCTGAAAAGTGAGTTTTTAAATATTATGCCGGAAAAGCTTGCCAAAAGGCTTTTGGAACCATTTGAGATATCCCTGGAAGAAGCAGCAGAGGTTCAGACAGAAAATAAGGAGTCAGGATCAAAGGCAGCAGAAGAAACTGCAGAGAAGGTAATAGAAGAGGCAGCAGAGAAAGAAAAAACGCAGCCTGATCCAGAACCAGCACCTACACCGCAGCCAGAACCGGCCCCACAGCCAGCACCGGCCCCGCAGCCAGCACCGGCCCCGCAGCCAGCACCGGCCCCACAGCCAGCATCTACACCGCAGCCAGCACCTACATCGCAGCCGGTATATTCCCAGATTCCAGCTGGTATTTCTGCAGATATGAATCCGGCTATTTTACAGCTTTTGAATCAGATGCAGCAGTCACAGGTGCAGATGATGCAGCTGATGCAGGATATGGAAAAACGGGAACAGGAAGGGAAAAAGGAATCCAGGGAACCTGCCCTGATCCGGCCGGCCAATGCGCCTGGTCTTGAATCTTCTGGAAGTGAAAATGGAGAAGAAAGCGCCAACCAGGAAATGCTCATGAAGGTGCCGTTGGAGATATCAGTGGAAATAGGACGCACTAAGAAATTGGTAAAGGATATTCTGGAGTTTACCCAGGGATCTCTTGTAGTCCTGGACAAAATGGCAGGAGAACAGGCAGACCTGTATGTAAATGGACAGTGTGTTGCCAGGGGAGATATTGTAGTAGTAGAGGATAATTTTGGTATCCGTATTACCGATATTGTAACCAGGGATATCAATCCGGAGAGCCCTTAATATGATAACAGATATTGTTTCTACAACAGGTATGCTGCTTGCTTTTGTAGTCATTTTGTTTTTGGCATGGCAGGCAAGCCGGTACCTGGGGAAAAACGCCCCTTATGGAAATAAAGGGGGAAAGATGCGGATACTGGAACAACTAAAAGTAGGAAATGATCAGTACATTATTCTTCTTAAACTGGATGAAAACCAATATCTGCTTGGGACTAGTCAGACGGGGATCCAGGTTCTGGAACGGTTTAAGGAGGAGAAAACGAATGAATGAGCTGATTACAGGCTTAAATGGAGGAAATGTTCCTGCGCTGGATATTATCATGCTGCTTACCTTTGCAGCATTGCTTCCTTCCATTGTGGTTATGATGAGTTCCTTTATGCGTATTATAATCATACTTTCTTTTACGAGAAATGCAATGGGAGTCCAGCAGACGCCGCCTAATATGGTATTAACAGGCATGGCACTTTTTTTGTCGCTGTATATTATGAGTCCGGTTATAGGCCAGATCAATACGGTTGCCTACGAGCCCTATAAAAATGGGGAGATCACACAGCAGGAGGCAGTAAGCCGCATGGCAGATCCACTGAAGCAATTCATGCTTCGCAATACAGAGAAGGATACGCTGGATCATTTTGTACAGATGTCAAAACAGGAAGTTAAGAAAGATGTGAAAGAATATCCTCTTACTGTTGTTGTACCAGCTTTTATGACCAGCGAATTAAAAAAAGGGTTTCTTGCAGGATTTCTGATTTATCTTCCATTTCTGCTTATAGATATAGTGGTGTCTACCACCCTTATGTCCATGGGTATGGTAATGCTTCCGCCAACTATGGTCTCTCTTCCCTTTAAGTTACTTTTATTTATTACAGTAAATGGCTGGGAACTTTTATTTTCCAGTCTGGTACAAAGCTTCCGGTAGGAAAGAGGTGGGAATATGACAGAAGTGCAGATCCTGGATATCATGTATGAAGCATTCCAGCTGGCAATGAAGCTGTCGCTGCCATTTCTGTTGATCAGTATGATCGTAGGTGTGGTCATTGCTGTTTTTCAGGCAGCCACACAGATCAATGAACAGACAATGACATTTGTCCCCAAGCTGCTGGCTATTATGGTGCTTTTAGGTTTTTTAGGAAGTTCTATGCTGGTCATGCTTCAGGAATTTTTTCAATACATAGTGGAATTGATCGCAAAGGGGTAAAGAAGATCTATGTTTATCACATTTTCAATGGCAGTGATGCGTATGAGCGGAGCCATCGGATTCAATCCCCTTTTTGGAAAAAGTAATTTTCCTGTAAAAATAAGGGCATATTTTATTTTTGCCCTGTCACTGCTCCTGTATCTGTCTGCAGACCAGACCCAGATGGCATATCCGGGATCAATGGCAGAATACATCCTGATGCTTGCGGGAGAGCGTGGTGAAGAAATCATGAAGACTTTCGGCCTTTCTCCTTGCCAGCAGGTAGGTGC
>ERZ773130.2112-NODE-2112-length-16074-cov-2.669705_pt1 | contig 16074 bp, 9 predicted proteins | sample MGYA00511919_ERZ773130 | MGnify/ENA primary metagenome ERZ773130 (study PRJEB29015, sample SAMEA2737851) | human gut metagenome | biome: human gut; feature: human-associated habitat; material: faeces | place: China | collected 2012 ...
TTTAATCTTTAACATCTATTAACACAAAGCCCTAAAAAGCGCATAAAACAGCACTCATTATTATATAGAATCGGCCAAATCACCACTCACGCCAAAATTAATCAACAGATAGATGAAAATCGGAAAATTTGGCGTACCTTTGAAAAAACTTATCACAGATGCAACCCTTCATACATCTACACGTACACACTCAATTCTCGGTTCTCGACGGCCAGGCATCAGTACCTGCGCTCGTCGACAAGGCCATTGCCGACGGAATGAAAGGACTCGCCATTACCGACCACGGAAACATGTTTGGCATAAAAGAGTTCTTCAACTACGTAAAAAAGAAAAATGGAAAAATTAAAGACGAAATAAAGGAGGCTGAAAAAGCCATAGCCAAAGCCCGCGAGGAGAACGACGACGAAACAGTGGCACAAAACGAGGCCCTGATCGCCAAGTTGAACGAAAAAATATTCAAGCCCATATTCGGATGCGAAATGTATGTGGCCCTGAAGTCACTGCATGAGCATGTCGACAAGAAGGACACGGGCCGTCACCTCATCGTGCTCGCGAAAAACGAAACAGGCTATCACAACCTCATCAAGATAGTGTCGCAGGCATGGACCGAAGGCTTCTACTCGCATCCGCGAACCGACAAGGAAGCCCTCTACAACCACCGCGAGGGACTCATTGTGTGCTCGGCCTGTCTTGGCGGCGAAATACCTCGACTGATACAGGCCGGAGAAATCGAAGAGGCCGAGCGACAGGTCAAATGGTTCAAGGACACATTCGGCGACGACTACTACATCGAGCTGCAGCGTCACAAGACCAACAAACCGGGAGGCAACACCGACACCTACGAAGTACAAGAACGAGTCAATCCCGAGCTTATACGCATCGCCCGAAAATATGACATAAAAATCATCGCCACCAACGATGTCCACTTTGTCAATGAAGAGGATGCCGAGGCTCATGACCGACTAATATGCGTGAGCACCAACAAATTCCTGACCGACGAGAAGCGCATGCGCTACACCAAGCAGGAATGGATGAAGACCCAGGCCGAGATGAACGAAGTGTGGGCCGACCTGCCCGAAGCGTTGACCAACACTCTTGAAATCCTTGACAAGGTAACGACCTACACAATCGACCACAAACCGATTCTGCCAAACTTCCCCCTGCCCGAAGGCTTCAACGACAACGACGAGTATCTGCGTTATCTCACCTATGAAGGCGCCAAACGACGCTGGGGCGAGCCCAACGAAGAGCAGCGCGAACGACTCGACTTCGAGCTCGACACCATAAAGAACATGGGATTCCCGGGCTATTTCCTGATTGTGCAGGACTTCATTCGCGCCGGACGCGAACGCGGAGTTTCCATCGGTCCGGGCCGTGGCTCGGCAGCCGGCTCGGCTGTTGCCTACTGTCTTGACATAACGCAGATCGACCCCATAAAATACGACCTCCTTTTTGAGCGATTCCTCAACCCCGACCGTATCTCGCTGCCCGATATCGACATCGACTTCGATGACGACGGACGAGCCGATGTGTTGAAATACGTTACCGAGAAATACGGAGCCGAGAAAGTGGCCCGAATCATCACCTACGGCACCATGGCGGCCAAGTCGGCCATAAAGGATGTCGCCCGCATCGAGCAGCTACCGCTTGCCGAGAGCAACCGCTTGACCAAGCTCATCCCCAAGCACATGCCCGAAGTCAACGGAAAGGAGCTGAAGCCCACACTCAAGAACTGCTACGAATATGTCAACGACTTCAAGGCCGAGCTGGGCAGCAACAATCCGCTCGTGGTGGAAACACTGCGTTACGCAAAGGAGCTTGAAGGCAATGTAAGAAACACCGGCGTACACGCGTGCGGCGTGATTATCGGCCGTGACGACATTACCGATTGGGTGCCCGTGAGCACCGCGACCGACAAGGACGGCACCAAACTGCTCGTAACCCAATATGAAGGCAGCGTGATCGAGGACACCGGACTCATAAAGATGGACTTCCTCGGACTCAAGACCCTGTCGATAATCAAGGAGGCCATCGCCAACATCAAGCTCACGCGAGGCATCGATGTCGACATCGACACAATACCCATCGACGACCCGAAGACCTATCAGCTCTATTGCGAAGGACGCACCACGGGAACATTCCAGTTTGAGTCGGCGGGAATGCAGAAGTACCTGCGCGAGCTGCAGCCGTCGGTATTCGAGGACCTCATAGCCATGAACGCCCTCTATCGACCGGGCCCCATGGACTACATCCCCGACTTCATCGCCCGCAAGCACGGTAAGTCGCCCATCGTCTACGACATACCCGTGATGGAGCAATACCTCAAGGACACCTACGGAGTCACAGTTTACCAGGAGCAGGTGATGTTGCTGTCGCGACTGCTCGCCAACTTCACGCGTGGCGAGAGCGACACACTGCGCAAGGCCATGGGTAAAAAGCTCATCGACAAGATGAACGCCTTGAAGGCCAAGTTCCTTGAAGGCGGACAGGCCAACGGTCACAAGCCCGAGATTCTTGAAAAGATATGGGCCGACTGGGAAAAATTCGCATCCTACGCATTCAACAAGAGTCACGCCACATGCTACTCATGGGTGGCATTCCAGACAGCCTACCTCAAGGCCAACTATCCGGCCGAATACATGGCGGCGGTATTGAGCCGAAACCTCTCGGACATAAACAAGCTCACCGGATTCATGGACGAGTGCAAGGCCATGCGCATAAACGTGAAAGGCCCCGATGTCAACGAATCATTCTCGGCATTCGGTGTTAACAAGGACGGCGATATACGCTTCGGAATGGCGGCCATAAAAGGTGTGGGGCTCAACGTTGTCAACGACATTATCGCAGCGCGTAACGAAGGCGGCCCCTTCACCTCAATCTACGACTTTGTCGAGCGCGTCAACCGTGGTTCCATCAACAGGCGAATAATCGAGAACCTCGCCCTTGCCGGAGCATTTGACTGCTTCACCGAACTCAAGCGAGAAGACTTCTTTGAAACCAACGCCAAGGACGAAACATTCACCGAGCAGCTCGTAAAATACGCCCAAAGCTACCAGAACGCCAAGAACAATCAGGAAAATTCACTCTTCGGCGACTTCGACGACTCAATCAACACCGCCGGTCGTCCGCCGGTGAAGCCTGCCGTGCCTTGGGTCGACAACATAAAACTCGAGCGCGAGCGTGAACTCGTGGGCATGTACCTCTCGGCACATCCGCTCGACCCCTACTACATCGAGCTGAAGTATGGCTGCATGAGCATAAAGGACTACATCGAGGAAGGTCCAGTCGAAGGTCGTGAACTGACCCTCGGAGGCATGGTCACCGAGTACACCGTACGCCAGGGCAACTCCGGCAACTTCGGAATTCTGAAAATCGAGGACTACTCAGGCTCGACCGAAATGAGACTCTTCGGACAGGACTTCATCGATTACGGAAAATACGGTGTGATAGGAACGCCCCTGCTCATCCACGGCCGTTACGGTCGACGGTTCCGCAACAGCGATGTGCGCTTCCAGATAACCGGCATCAAACTGCTCGAGGAGGCCAAGGGTCAGCTTGTCAACGGAATAACCATCAACATCAACGCCGACAAGGTCACCGAAAATTTCCACGGAATAATCAACGACATGATAAAGTCGTCGACCACCAATCGTGGCGACCTTTTCCTCAGGGTGCGCGACACCGAGCTCAACCGCTCGGTCAAGCTCGCCTCAGGCGTAAAGATTCCCATCACAAAGAATCTGCTCGACACTCTCGACGAAATGGAAATGGATTATGAAGTAATGAGAGGATAATACTTGGCAAGTTCATATTTCTTTCATAATTTTGTCGACAGAAAAGAATATACATTTAATTTCAAACTATACACATCATCGTAAATCATGGCAACTCAATTTACCGACCAGAACGTAAAAGAACTTATCGCAAGCGGAAAGCCTGTAGTGATTGACTGTTGGGCCACTTGGTGCGGACCCTGTGTTCGCATGAGTCCCATTATCGACGAGCTCGCCGAGCAGTTTGGCAATGCGTTCAGCATCCGTGGGCGCGTAGCGCGAGGAATAGATGCCGGGGCGGCCGAGCACCGCATCATGTCGATTCCCACAATCCTTTTCTTCAAGGAAGGAAAGCTTGTAGACCGTCTTGCCGGCTCACAGCCCAAGTCGACACTCGAGGATAAAATCAACGCCCTCATCGGCTAATAATCTTCCGTTTAGCAATCGCATCCAGGAGCCCGGCAATTGTCGGGCTCTTGTCATATACCCAAATGGGGCCGTCGGACAAGAAAGTTGTCGGTTTAACAGTCACTTTTTTCGGGATGTTCTTGTTTTATGTTTAATAACATAGTAATTTTGCAGTCGAAATTGAAAATCTATATGCAGAACATCAGAAACATTGCCATTATCGCACACGTTGACCATGGCAAGACCACATTGGTGGACAAAATGCTACTTGCAGGAAACCTGTTCCGCGAAAATCAGAATGCCGGCGAGCTTATACTTGACAACAACGACCTTGAGCGTGAACGTGGCATAACAATCCTGTCAAAGAATGTATCCATCAACTACAAAGGATATAAAATCAATATTATTGACACCCCGGGACACGCCGACTTCGGCGGTGAAGTGGAGCGAGTGCTGAACATGGCCGACGGATGCCTGCTGCTTGTCGACGCTTTTGAGGGTCCCATGCCCCAGACTCGATTCGTGCTGCAGAAAGCCATACAGATGGGACTGAAGCCCGTTGTGGTGATCAACAAAGTCGACAAGCCAAACTGCCGCCCCGACGAAGTACAGGAGATGGTGTTTGATCTGATGTTCAACCTCGACGCTACCGAGGAGCAGCTCGACTTCCCCACCGTCTACGGTTCGGCCAAGCAGGGCTGGATGTCGACCGACTGGCGCAAGCCCACCGACAACATTCTCCCCGTGCTCGATGCCATAATTGAGTACATCCCTGCTCCACAGACCCTGGAAGGCGACCCACAGATGCTCATAACATCACTAGACTTCTCCAACTACGTGGGACGAATAGCCGTAGGACGCGTACATCGCGGCACCCTTCGCGAAGGCATGGACATTGCCCTTTGCAAGCGCGACGGCTCGGTTGTGAAGCAGCGCATAAAGGAGCTGCACACATTTGAGGGAATGGGTCGAAAGAAAGTCAGCGAAGTAAGCTCGGGCGACATCTGCGCACTTGTGGGAATCGAAGGATTTGAAATCGGCGACACCGTTTCCGACATAAACAATCCCGAACCCCTGCCCCGCATCGCCATCGACGAGCCCACAATGTCGATGACATTCACGATCAACGACTCTCCATTCTTCGGAAAGGACGGAAAATTCGTAACCTCACGACACATTGCCGACCGATTGACACGCGAGCTCGACCGCAACCTCGCGCTGCGTGTGAGCAAGGCTCCCCACGAGGATGTTTGGACAGTCTACGGCCGTGGTGTGCTGCATTTGTCGGTGCTCATCGAAACAATGCGCCGCGAAGGCTATGAACTTCAGGTGGGACAGCCCCAGGTTATCATAAAGGAGATCGACGGACAGAAGTGCGAGCCTGTCGAGCTTCTCACAATCAACGTTCCCGAGGAGTACTCGAGCAAGATCATCGACATGGTTACTCGTCGCCGTGGCGAAATGGTGTCGATGACAACACAAAACGACCGGCTCCACATCGAGTTCCAGATTCCCTCGCGAGGCATCATCGGACTGCGCAACAACGTGCTCACCGCCTCGGCCGGTGAAGCTATCATGGCTCACCGATTCCTTGAATATCAGCCCTGGAAAGGCGACATCGAGCGACGCACCAACGGCTCTCTCATCGCAATGGAGGCCGGAACCGCCTATGCCTACGCCATTGACAAGCTTCAGGACCGCGGACGATTCTTCATCTTCCCTCAGGAAGAGGTATATGCCGGACAGGTTGTGGGCGAGAACGCCAAGGACAACGACATCGTGGTAAATGTCACCAAGTCCAAGAAACTCACCAACATGCGTGCTTCGGGAGCCGACGACAAGGCTCGCATAATCCCGCCCGTAGTATTCAGCTTGGAAGAAGCTCTCGAATACATCAAGGAGGACGAATATGTCGAAGTAACACCCCACCACCTGCGACTACGCAAGATTATTCTCGACGAGCTTGAACGCAAACGCGCTAACAAACAATAAAATTGTGTAATTTCAGCTAACAGCCTGAACTTAAACTTATATTAAATGTCTTATAGTCAATATCAACTATAAGACATTTTTTATTATGTATCGTTTTATTCAAAGAACAATTTTGGCTATGGCAGCTGTAATAGCTGCAGGATTCATCGGAATAAATGCCCAACAGGCCATTTCGGTTGAAAATGCGAATATCCCTGTTGAAGCTAAATCCTTCATAAAGCAACACTTCGGCAATACGACTATAGCCAAATTTGAAAAGAAATTCTGGTCCAATTCCTACGAAATAGAGTTGGCCGACGGAACCGACATCGATTTCGACTCGAAGGGCAAATGCACAGGCATCGACGCTCCCGACAATGCTGTCCTTTCGCAGTCGATTATCAACGACCTTCTGCCTAAGGCTGCCGTAAAGGCCCTTACCGACAACAACCTCATCAATGCGGTTGAGGAGATTGAGTACAACTCGTCCAAGGGCTACAAAGTCGAAGTGCGTCACCACACAATCGACGACTACCGCTTCGACGCCGCAGGCAAGGTCCTCAAAGTGACTCACGACAATTAAACTAATATAAATCTACTCTATCATGAAAGAAGCGGATGCGACCCGTCAGGTTGCATCCGCTTTTTTTGGTGCTTTTCACATCGGGTCAAATTATCATTTATTGTCGAACCGGCTCTTAGCTTTCTTGGGCATGAAGTTGAATCGGTACTGAATATGCAGCAATACGTAGCGCGGCAGGATGTTGCGATAAGTTTCGGTGCGGCCCTGCGCGTTTACGGCGTATGTCACATTGTTCAGCTGGTGCAGAAGGTCAAATCCGTCGAGCATGAACACGAGCGCACCCTTGGCCGCCGTGTATGTCACGCCTGCGTTCCACACAAAGTCGGTGGTGTTCATCATCTCGTCCATATAGCCTCGGCGGGTGTAGAGGTTCAAGTCGGTCGACAATCCGAAGTTGCAGGGCAGCTTGAACACTCCGCTGAGCGAATAGTTGATGTTGGTGGCGTGTATCGGTGTGAATCCGGCTCGTGACGAGCTTGTGTTTCTGCGGGTCAGGTCAACCGAAGCCGTGATGGACTGTCGTCCCAGCTGACACTGCAGCCCCAGCCTGTCGCTCAGGAAGAAATTCTTGACCGACTGACGCACCGGCGCCGAATCCTCGCCTATATAGTCGCCGACATTGCTCCATGTCCCGTTCAGTATGTTTGACAACACGAATTGTCCCTTGTTTCCGAAGTATAGGAAAAAGTTGTGGTTTGCCTCAATGCTGCGGTTGCCGCTCACGTTATAGGTCTTATAGGTGCGCACTCCCGTCGCACTGTCATATCGGTAGCCTCTTGTCAGCGCATTGGCTACAGGCTTATAGTAGAACGACAGTGTGTTGTAGAATTGCTTGCTTCCGCCAAACATTTTTTCGTAGTTCCATGACAAGCCGTACGACTGGTTATAGGCATTCTTTAGCCCTGAATTTCCTTCATAAATGTTTAGAGGGTCGATGTCGTCGCGCATGTCTACCATGTCGACAAGCGATGGAAGTTCAGGCTTGAAATCGATTGACAGGAATAGAGTGTGGGCCGGATTGCGCAGCTTCCACTGCACAAATGTATTCATAAGATCGGTCGACACCGTGGCCGTGTTGCTCACAATAGCGGTGTCTATTCTTCCGCGTCGGTAATCGAGTGTGCGGTGTATTATCGACACGGGGAAACGCGCCTGAATCCATATATTGCCGGCCTTGGTGTTCTTCTTTTGGAACACTAACGTGGGCACTATGCGGTGAATCATGTCACGGGCATCGCTTACGTAACTGTTGCCGGGGTCAAGTATCGACTCCAGCTCCTCGTCGCGGGTTCCGTCAACCGAGCTGAGAGCCTCAAGGCGATACATCTCCGAAAGCTTGCGCGATTTCTTCCACTCAAGGTCATAGTCAAGCTGTAGCGAAACTCCGTCGACCGGAAAATAGAAGTATGACAGCTTGCCTTTCAATCTCATGTCACGTGCCGGTTGCTCGCGAAACTTACGGTTGAGGATCTGCGACGACTCGGGGCCGGAGCCGTAGTCAATGCCGAGGCTTGAAAACCGGTCAAGTCGGCGGCGTGTCATCTGGGCCTCGCCGTTTATCTCTATGTAATCGGGGCCTCCGGGTATGCTCAACCCCGAGTAGAAGCTCAATCCCGTATCGTAGCCCGTGCCGTTGCTCTTGGCCCTGTCGATGCTGCGGTTTACGATTGCCGAACGCATCGAACCTGCCGAGCTTTCATATATACTTTCAATCAACGACTTGTCGATCTCCTGCTGCTCGGAGTCGAATGTCGCGGCCACATTATCGCCGAGATCGTCGTTCTTACGGTAATTGAAGTAGGGCGACACGCTGAACTGAACCGTCTTGCCGAGATTACGCATGTAGAATCGATGTGATGTCGACACGGCAAGGTTCTTGTTGCGGGCCGTGTTGTAAACGTAATCGTAGGTATTGCCTCCGGGCAGGAAGTTGGTGCGGTTTATCGTGACATCCTCGTTTGACGATGTATGCGACACCTGAACGTTGCCCGACACATCCCACGTGTGCAACGGATTGTCGGCACGATAGTCAATACCGCCGTTACGCTCGGTGCGCACACCCGAAGGCATCTTGTCGGGAGTCCACGAGTTGTTCTCGCCCGGCTTGCGGCTGTCGTTCAGATTGTTCACATTGCCGTAAAGGGTTATGCGTGAATTATTGGTGTAGCGCATGGCGAATACTCGTCCAAGATAACGGTCGGAAGTTCCTATACCGCCCTCAACGTTGAGCATCGTTCCCGCCATATATTCTTTCTTGAGCTTCACATCCATCACATATCTGATGTCGCCCGGCAGGTCGCGGTTAAGAAATTCGCTCCTGTCGCCACGCTTGTCGTAGACCTCGACCGTCTTCACCGTATAGGCTCCGATATTGTCAAGCATCAGGTTCTTGTTGGAGCCAAACAGGTCCTTGCCGTTAAGCAGCAGGCTCTCCACAAACTTTCCATTGACATATATCTGTCCGTTGTCACGAATCTCGACTCCGGGCAGCTTCTTTATAAGCGCGTCAAGCATCGATCCCTCGGGAAGCTGAAATGCATCGGCATTGTAGACCAGCGTGTCACCTCGGTTGTAAAACTTCACCTTGGTGGCCGTAAACGTGATTTCGCCGAGTTTACGGGTTGTGTGCCGACTCATGTAGAGGCCGTTTACCAACCTGTCGCGCTCTCGGCGGCCGAGATTCTTCAGTTTATAGTCGACATAGAGCGTGTCATATCCCTCATGAGTCACCCTCAGTATATAATCGCCGTTTACTCTCGGCACACGCAGATAGAAATCGGAGTGCTCCTCAATCCTCTCAGAGCCATACATTGTCCTTGATAAAGCCTTGCATTGAGCCACCTCGCTGCTGTCGCTTCGCAGCAGAGCCACTATTGCTCCGGGCAACTCATGACTGGTCATGCGATCATAAACTTTTCCCATCAGCCCGATTTTATCCTTATTGTCTGATTGTCCTTGAGCCGACAAAACCGAGTGTACCGGCAGCATCATAACCAGCACCGTAAAAATTTTGATGATATTGTTTAAAGTATTCATTGGATGAATGGATTTTATGCAAAATTAGCTCCATCATCCCGAATAGGCACATATTATAAGCCGCTATTTGTTATTCAAAACGCAGCATAAGTCGCTGGCTATCAACGCATATACTCCCAAAACAATTCCAGTACTCATAAATAATTGATTGTCAAGCTATTACGACAAACAACTCTATTTCAATCACTTACCTAAAGAAACGATATAAACTCCTCCTTGTCGACAGCCTGCGACGACTCAATCGCTTCACGAAGACGACGCCTGCGAGTGTACACGCTCGACTTCTTCAAGTTAAGAAATAAACCTATGGACTTGATTGAAAATCCGGCCGCCGAGTAGATGAATACAACGCGGTCGTCGGCCGACAGCTCGGGCAACTGCGACTCAAACCGCTCGACAACTCCGTTTAGGTCGTCGTTCAATCTTTCGGCAAGCTGATTCCTGAACGATGCACTGCTCATCTCTTTTATTCGGGTCTTGACATTCTTGAATATCGCATTCTTCAGATGCGAGTCACCGGGCATGTCCGACAACTCAAAGTAATCGTCGCAAAGCGAATTGATGGTAAGGAAACGCTCCCTTACAAGCGCATCTATCGAATTTCGGCGACTTTTCACTTCGTGCGACAACTCCTGCACTGTGTCGATCAGGTGCTCTATCTCATTGTTCTTACGACGGCGATAGATGTAATAACCCCCTATACTCATCGCTACTATAGCTACAATAGCACCAACAGCCAGCCAAAATCGCTTTTTGGCCTTGTAGGCAATCTTGTTGAGGCGTTCAGCCTGGGCTTTACGGTAATCCATTACAACATTATTCATGTTGTCGATACTGTTTCCAATACCGGTATTATCGGTCATATATTCCGAATACAGCTCAAGCGCTCGCTTATAGTTTCCGCTCTCTTTTTCTATTACATATTCATAGAACACTGCTCCTTTAGGATCGCCAAGGCAGTAATTGCCTATAGCTTCACGCGACAATTCAAGATAGCGTCGCGCATCGTCAAATTTTCTCTGGTTTACGGCGAGAACCAACTCATATTGAAACAAATCCTTGTCCAATCGCTCATCAATGCTCTTAAGCCTGTCAATCTCGGCCTGCGCCCTGTTGAAATCAATATTGACAAGACTTCTCAACTCTCCGAATAGCAGGTTAACCATTATGGCACTGTCAGCGGCATAAATCGTCATCAGGCTGTCGTAAAATGCCACAGCCTCCGCATCACGATGCATATTGACAATCAACATAGCCTTTTGGCGAAATAATCGATATGCATCTATCCCGGCCAATTTACTGTGCTTGATTGACTGTTCGCTATACTTAAGCGCATCATCATCCTTACCTATATTGTTGTAAAATATCGACATCGCCAAGTAAATGCGCCCCAAAGCCTCATTGTCATTCATTTCAAGCGCTACACGCTCGGCCTCAAGCGCACGTAACATCCCGTCGACAAATTCATCTCTGGAGCCGAGCTTGGAACACAACTCGGCATAACACATGTTACTCTCCAGGCGATAGGCCGCCTCTTCGTCGCTCCAGTTGTAATCGGCAGCTATAGCTATGATCGAATCGTTTACCGGCCACTTTCCCCTGCTTCCTACACGCGACACCATCAATGCATACACCGCGCGGTCACGGGCACTGAAATCATCAGGATTGCCGAGGGCATGGAGCATGGCCACCGCCGAGTCGATGTCCTCTTCACACATCCGGTCAATGGTGGCAAGCTTTTCGCTCACATTGCGATGACACCCCGACAACATCGACAGCAAGGCCGCAAGTACAATGAATAAGCACGCAAACCGATTCATAGCCAATCACAATTTAAGGTTTTCCTCTTAAAATCATGACAAAAGCACCGGGACATTTTCAATCCCGGAGCCTTTGTCATGCAAGTTGTTATAAGATTTGTATCTCGTTATTCAAATGTTTCTCCCTCCGATTCAAATACCTTCTCCTCGGTGTTGGATACGATGTTGGGCTTCTCGAGGCCGTAGTGCTTTTTGCTGTCGAGCACCTTGAGCCATATACCGAAGAACAACGCAAGCACTCCAAGCGAAGCAAAGAGGAGCATCGGATTGGTGTAGTTGTACTCCATCGGGTTGTCGACACCGGGATTGGATGCGGTGAGCACCTTGCCGATGAGGATGGGGAACAGGCACAGGCCTATGTTCTGAACCCAGAATATCAGTGAGTAGGCACTGCCCAGGAATCGCTCGTCCATAATCTTTGGCACCGAAGGCCACAATGCGGCGGGAACAAGCGAGAACGATATGCCAAGCACGATGATGGCGCTGAATGCCAATGCCTTGCTCGGGAATGCGGGAAGCAGCAATGCGAATGTGCAGTGACACATGATCATCAGCACGGCACCCACGATAAGCATCGTTGCACCCTTGCCCTTTACATCAAGATATATACCAAGAAGCGGAGTCAAGGCAGCCGCTCCGATGGGGAACCAGCGGAATATGTCGGAAGCCGTGGTGGCATCGATGCCGAGGTTGCACTGAAGCATGTTGGCGGCGTAACGCTGGAACGGGAATATAGCCGAATAGTAGAGCACACAGAGCATGGCGACAATCCAGAAGAGCTTGCTGCTGAAGATGTTCTTTACATCACTGAGCTTGAACTCCTCCTCGGCGGGTGCGTCGGGCAACTTGGCGGCGTCGAGCTGCTTGTCAAATGCACGGTCGATAAACGTGAAGATGATGAAGCAGATGAGTCCGATGCACAACAGAGCCGTACAGAATGCCACAGGCACTACGACTGTGGGATCGTCCTTGCCCATCCAGTCGGCAAGACGGGGCGAAATAGAGAAGATGGCAAACACGCCGATACGCGCTATGGCCATCTCGGCACCCATGGCAAATGCCATCTCCTTGCCGTTAAACCACTTGGCAATGGCCTTCGACACGGTGATTCCGGCCATTTCACAGCCGCAACCGAATATCAGGAAGCCGAATGCGGCAAGCTTCGCGCTGCCGGGCATGCTGACCCACCAAGAGCTCAACCAGTGGTCGAGTGCGGTGCCCTGAAACCAGTCGCTTATCGCATAGAGCTTTATACAGGCTCCCACTACCATTATCGAGGCCGACAGCGTTCCGGTGAACCTCACGCCCATCTTGTCGAGAATGATACCGGCCAATATCAGGAAGCCGAACACATTGAGAATATACTCGGCGCCGGCATAATATCCGAATGCATCGGGCGACCATCCGCGCTGAGTTTCAATCAAAGACTGCAGGGGCGACATTACATCCACAAACATGTAGGCAAAGAACATCATCGATGCCACAAGTATCAACGCACCCCATCTTACATACCACTTGTCGTTAAGGTATTGTTTTACGTTCGTTGTCATTTAAAGTTTTGCATTAATGTGATTATTTTCTACAAAATTAAGCAAAATCACGATAATGACAGAAATATTCATTAATTTCGTAACAATAATTACCATTTACGATGTATTCACGCCAACCGTTTACCTTTGACCGTGTAGTGCGCATGATTATCTCATGCCTGGTGATATTTGCCGTGCTGTGGCTGATATATACGCTGCGTGGCGTATTGCTGCCATTTTTCGTTGCCTGCCTCGTCGCCTACATATTCGAGCCTTTCGTTCAGTTCAACCGTCAGCTGCTTCATCTGAAAGGAAGGGTCGTAGCCATATTCGTAACACTGTTTGAGGCCACATTCCTTTTCGGCGCGTTGTGTTATCTGCTCGTGCCCATGATTGTGTCGGAGATGGAGCACATGGCCCACCTGTTGCGTCAATACTCCGAAACACGCATCGACACTCCGTTCCTACCCGAAAGCGTACATGAGATAATAAAGAAGTACATCGACTTCGACTATCTGTCGCAACTGCTTGGCCGTGAGGACCGCATGAAAATGTTTGAAAGCGTCATCAGCTCCACCTGGTCGATTGTCACAAGCGGCATCAGCCTCATCATAGGCGTGCTGAGCTGGTTTATAGTCTTCCTCTATGTCATCTTCATCATGCTCGACTACGAGCGTCTTTCCAAAAGCTTTCACCGAATGGTACCCCCGGCCTACCGCAAGACGGTGTTCCGCATCGGCAACGACATCCAGCGCTCGATGAACCACTACTTCCGAGGTCAGGCACTCATATCATTCTGCGTGGGTGTGCTCTTCTGCGTGGGCTTCCTCATCATCGGAATGCCGCTCGCCGTAATACTCGGAATGTTCATAGGACTGCTCAACATGGTTCCCTACTTGCAGTTGATATCACTCGTCCCCACTACCCTGCTGTGCCTCGTATGTTCGGTCGATTCCGGCATCGACTTCTGGGTCATATTCTGGGAGTGCATGGCCGTCTACTGCATCGTGCAGTGCATTCAGGACTTGTTCCTTACACCCAAGATCATGGGTAAGGCAATGGGGCTGAACCCCGCGATAATCCTGCTCTCGCTATCGGTGTGGGGCTCGCTGCTCGGATTCCTCGGACTCATCATAGCACTGCCGCTCACAACCCTGCTGCTCGCCTACTACGATGAATACCTGACGGTAGTATCCCACCGGGACGAAAAGCACGACAAGCCCGACAAAAAACCTGCCACTTAACACCTTATAAAAAAATCCGTTAAGCGTTATGGCTTAACGGATTTTTCGTCTATCCAGTTCCTTTCGGTATCTCGCCGCATTCTTCTGATGCGTTGCAAAGTCGCTTGCAAAATTGTGCAGTCCCGAGAAATCCTCCTTGGCACACATGTATATGTAGTTGTGAGGCTTCGACTTGAGCAATGCGTCGAGAGTACGCGCCGACGGCATCCTGATGGGTCCCGGAGGAAGTCCCGGATTCTTATAGGTATTATAGGGCGATGCCACCGCGAGGTGAGCGCCCGTGATGCGACGCAGCCCGAAATCGCCCACCGCATATTTCACCGTCGGGTCGGCCTGAAGCAGCATCCCACGGTTCAATCGGTTCATATAGAGCCGAGCCACCACGCCCCGCTCCTCGGCGTTATTGGTTTCCTCCTCGGCGATTGAAGCCACTGTCGCCGCCTGCACCGGTGTCAGTCCGAGCGACTTCGCCTTAGCCCTCCGCTCGTCGTTCCAGAATCGATTGCGGTAGTCAAGCAGTCGCTTCACCACGCTTTCAGGACTTGCCGTCCAGTAAAATTCGTATGTATCGGGCAGAAACGCAGCTATATAGGTAGGCTTGGTGAATCCAGCACCGGGAAGCACCTCGTCACACGCCTTCATAAACTGCAGCGAGTCGAGTTCAAGCCTCTCGCCCACCCTCGACGCGAGTTGGTCGAGAGTGCGTATATTGTTGAATGTAAGTTTAATCGGAGTTTGTGCGCCGCGCGAAATCTTCCGTGCTATGTCGATGGCCGACATACCCGGTTCGATAAGATAAGCACCGTTTACAGCCTCCTTGCCCGAAAGCCGCATTATCTTGTCGGCCTTGGCACCCGTGTCGCCAAGACGCTGTTTAAGTTCACGTGACACATCGCCGGGCGACGCATTGCTGCCAACATACACCCACTGCTCCGACTCGCCGTCGTAACCGCGTGTATATCCGACAAAAACAGTCACGCCCACAATCGCAATCGCCGCCACCGCCGCGACTACCGATAACAATATTATACTCTTCTTACTCATATCGGATACAAAAATACGAATAAGTTAATATCCCACGAAAAAATCCCCCCATTTTCCCATCCCCCGGTTGCACCCCACCGTCCGCAAATCCCCACGCTTTCGCCCCGCGCAGCGCAGGGTGAACTCCACCAGCAAATCCCCGCGTTAGCGCAAAAGCTGCGTTAGCTGCTCAACAATGTTAGGCCCGCGCAAGGCCGCCGTTAGGCGTCCGCAGCACGGGTATAAGGTATAGATGTAATATAGGGAGAGGGCTACGTAGTTGCCCAATAACCCACACGCCAACGATAATCCCCATAGATAGCGCAAAAAATCAACTCCGGTGCTTGCCGATAAACTTTTTATTCAGTAAATTTGTCTTACTTCATGAACCATTTACACCATGTCAGCTCCAAACACCCCCATAACGCCCGTTACAATCGAGAATGACCGTCGAGTACTCGAACTCCTGTCACAAACTTTCAACGATGTCAGCTCGGCAAGCACCGAGATAATCAATCTTGAAGCTATTCTCAACCTCCCCAAAGGTACCGAACACTTCGTGGCCGACCTCCACGGCGAGCATGAGGCATTCCGTCACATCCTCAAAAACGCCTCGGGCAACATCAAGCGCAAGGTCACCGAGATCGTCCGGGCCCTGCGCTTCACCCAGAACAACTCGAAAGAGGA
>ERZ773130.2161-NODE-2161-length-15773-cov-3.907113_pt1 | contig 15773 bp, 8 predicted proteins | sample MGYA00511919_ERZ773130 | MGnify/ENA primary metagenome ERZ773130 (study PRJEB29015, sample SAMEA2737851) | human gut metagenome | biome: human gut; feature: human-associated habitat; material: faeces | place: China | collected 2012 ...
GGAGCCGCCTGCGGAATCACCCTCGACGATGTAGATTTCGGTGTAGGTCGGGTCCTTTTCGATGCAGTCTGCGAGCTTGCCCGGCAGGGAAGCGGAATCGAGCGCAGACTTGCGGCGCGTCATTTCGCGCGCCTTCTTCGCCGCCTCACGGGCGCGGGCCGCGGTCTGTGCGGACGCCTGCTGGAGGGGCTTCATCTTGAGGGACGAGTAGGTTTTCGAACCGGCGTACTGGCGCAGGTAGCTCGAACTCGACGCCTGCGGCGTGCTGAAGAGCAGGAACATGTAGCTGTTGACCTCTTCGGGTGAGTAGGGGCTTGAAGCCCAGTAGAGCGTGTCGCCGATGTAGCCGACGGCCATTCCGGCGTCGCCCCAGAAGATCGACAGTCCGTTCGAGAAGCCGAGCGTCGCATAGGCGCCGTTGTACATCCCCGCGTACTGGGGTTCGACGATCAGCATGTGCAGCTCCTTGTCGTAGTAGCCTTTCAGCTGGGGTGCGAAGTCGCGCATGTCGGTCATGCCGCTGATGAGCACGTCGCGGTCGTTGATGCGCGCGATGTCCATGCGGAAGGTCTTTTCGGACGACTGCGAATCGACGTCGACGGTCGCCGTGACGCCGAATGCGCCGATGAAGTCCTCCAGGGTCTTCGTCCGGTCGAAATCCTTGGCGAAGTAACCGAACGTCGACGCGCTCTTCGAAACGAAAGCCGTGTCGCCGAACGAGTTGTACATCAGCAGGGCGAGTGTGTACGTGCTGCCTTCGTCGAGCGGGCTGAACGACGTGCCGCGGCCTTCGGGGGAGTTGAGCTGCGCGATCATCTCCTCGGGAACGTCGTAGCCCCGGGATGCGGTCACCTCCTCCAGTGTCATGCCGAGCGCTTCGCACAGGTAGTCGGCGACGGCGGTTTTGACGCAGAGATATTTCATCGCCGCCACATTCGCGGTCTGCATCTGCCAGATGAGCGTGTTGTAGGGCGAGTAGTTGAGGTTGTTCTCCGGAGCGTAGAACTCGAATTCGAGCGATCGGGGAGCATATTCGTCGTTCGGGTCGTTCGTGAACCGCTGCGTGTAGAGCTTGCAGGGGTTCTCGATCGAGTCGTAGGCCAGCGCCACGGCGGTGTAGTTGCCCGAGGGAACGTTCCAGACCGAGGCGTCGTCCGCGAGGAGCGTCACCACGGGGGTCACGGCCTCCAGTTTGTCGTCGATCAGCTGCCGGCGCACCTCCTGCTGCCGTTCGGCGTCGGCGGTGATGTCTCCGGCGACGACCGCGGCCTTGTAGTACTTCGTGTATTCGTTGGGCGAGAAGTGGAGTTTCGGAGCCTTGAATCCGGTGCTCGTGGTCTCGATGCCCTCGAAAGCGATCTCCACGACGGGCGTGGTGTCGATGTCGGTGTCGAAGATCAGTTTCTCGGTCCCCTGGGCGAAATAGCCCGACGACACGTAGTAGATCAGGTAGAACGAGAAGGTGCTCTCGCCGTCGAACGTGCAGGGATAGCTGGCGTACGCCGAGTCGTTGCCGGTGTAAACGGCCATGTCGGCGACGTAGACGTACTCGTTGTAGTTCGAGTTGTAGTAGCCGATCGACTGCGCCGGCACGGTGCAGGTGTTGTCGTCGTGGAGGACGAACTTGAACGTCACGCCGCTGGCCCAGTCCTTCAGCCGGAAGATATTGGCTCCCACGGCTTTCTCGACCTCCAGGCCCGAATCGCGGCCCGAATAGTACCCGTTGTAGTGGTAGGTTGCCAGCTGGGGGATCTCTTCGCCCTCTCCGGTGGTGCGGTAGAGCGTCTCCCACTCCAGTTCGTAGGTGGCCGAAAGGGTCACCTTGTCGGAGTACTGCGCCACCTGCGCGGCGTTGTCGCCCGGACGCGCCTCCCGGCTGCTGATGTAGAGCGTGGTCTTGTAGTTCGAACCCATGACGAAGTTCGAAAGGTCGACCTCGACGGGAACCGTCACGGAGTGGCTGCCGTCGGGAATGGTCGCCTCGGCCGGAACCGAGAACAGCTCGTAGTCGTCGTCCTTGGTCGCCAGATAGACCTTGTAGGCGCCTTTGTTGCCCGGACGCGCGATTTCGACGTTGATCACGCCCTGCACGGCGTCCTGCGGAAACTCCTTCTGGATGGACGACTGGATGAAGTGGATGGCCTTCGCATCGTCCTTGTTGGGGGTGTATTGGTCGCCCTCCTGCGTCTGGCTGCAGGCCGCGGTGAAGAGCAGCAGTCCCGCACCCAGATATTTCGATATGTTTTTCATAGTGTACTTGATTTTCAACGGTTCAAAGGCTCGTTAGGGATTCTGGTCCTCCTCGTTGATGTTCGGATTGGCATCCAGTTCGGCTTTGGGAATGGTCAGCACCCAGTCGTAAGTGTCGGCTTTGGTGATGTTGACGTTCCGGCGGTTCATCATCGAAATGCACTCCTCGGAGAAGCCGTCGTCGGTCCGGCGGTCGATGCCCTGGCCCAGGCGGCGGACGTCGAACAGCCGGCCGTACTCACCCCACAGTTCGATGCGGCGGTGGGTGAGGATGTTTTCGAGGAACGATCCGGTCCAGGTCGTGGTCGTCGCGCCGAGCAGCGTGCCGCTGCGGTTGTTGGCGCTGTAACCCGGGTCGCGTTCGGCCATGACGGTGTTCATCAGTTCGCGTGCGCTCTTGAGGTCGTCCAGCCGCAGGGCCGCTTCGGCGGCCGTGAAGTACATCTCCTCGACGCGCATGTAGATGTAGTCGCCCAGGAAGGAGGCCACGTTGGCGAACGAGAATTTTTTGCTGACGTAGGGCGACTCCTTGTCCGAGGGGTCCCACCAGTCGCGGCGGATGTCTGTCGCGCTGATGCGGTTGTAGAGCTGTTTGCTGATCAGCTTCGGCGCCGATTTGGCATAGGCGCCCTCCTTGTTGTCCATGTGGGTGAAGAACCCGGCGTAGCCGCCCGCCTGGTCGGCCACCTGAATGCCTGCGCCCCACATGACGTTCTGCTTGTCGAGCGAGTTCATGCCGCCCGTCAGGTCGCTCTTCGTGCCGACGGCGTAGCCGCCTTCGTCGATCACGCGCTTGGCCGCCTTGAATGCCCCGTCCCAGTCGCCTTCCGCCAGACAGGCGCGCGACTTGATGCCCAGGGCCACGTAGAGGTTGATGTGCGATTTGTTATTCTCGGCCAGCGTGGTTTCCCTGGCCTTTTCGAGCAGTTCGATGGCACGGTCGATGTCCTGGTCGATACGGCCGTAGACCGTGCGCAGCGATTCGCGGGGCTGTCCGCCCGTGTCGATCGACGTGCCGGTGGTGTAAACCGGTACGCAGGGCTCGTTCCAGCGCGAAGCGCCCGTCAGGGAGTTGTAGGGGGCGCGGGAGAACCACGTCGCCAGGTTCAGGTAGCAGAGCGCCCGGATGGCGTAGGCCTGTCCTGCGACGTAGGCCACGTCGGCCTCCGTTCCGGCCATTTCCGGCTCGGCGTCGATGATGTAGTTTACATTGGCGATCCATTTGTAGTTGGCGTACCAGACGTCGTACGACCGGAAGGCCGACGAAGTGTAGTTGCTCTTGACGTTGTAGCAGTGGTCGCCCCAGAACCAGCCGTTGCCCTGCGACTGCATGATCAGGTCGTCGGCCATGCAGTCGAGCGCCAGGTTGTAGGCCGCGATGCCGAAGCACTGGTGGGTGTTTGCGGTCGTGGACCATCCGGCCGTCCACATCGAGCGGTAGACGCCGTTGACCGAAGTGATGGCCGTGGATGCCGATTTGAGCAGTTCCTTGCCCGAACCCGAGTCGGTCGGGGAGAAATCGAGCATCGAGTCGCTGCACGAGGGGGCTGATAAGCCGATCAGTGCGATGATAAGATATATTGCTTTTTTCATAGTTGTTTTCTCCCGTGGTTAAAAGTTCAGGTCGATACCGAATGCGATCACGCGCGACGGGGTGTAGCTGTAAGCCACCGATCCCGTGAAGTTATACTGCGGGTCCATGCCGTCCATGTGGTTGAACATGGCGATGTTGTCCAGCGTGGCGTAGATGCGCAGCGACTCGATGTCGATCTTCTTGAGCCAGCGCTTGGGAAGCGTGTAGCCGACGGTGATGTTCTTGATGGCGAAGTACGAAGCGTCGATCAGCGAGTTGCTGGCCGTGGCGTACGAGCCGCCCACTTCGAGCATCGGCACGTCGGTCTTGTCGCCCGGCTTCTGCCAGCGGCGTTTGGCGTTTTTGTGCCAGTTGTTGCCGGCGTACTGCACGTACATCGAGCCGTTGTAGAGTCCGTCGTAAACCCATCCGCCGATCGAATAGGTCGTCAGGAACGAGACGTCGATGTTCTTCAGGATCGTGAACGTCGAACCGATGCTGCCGAAGAGTTTCGGCTCGCGGCTTTCGTGGTAGTATTTGCTCAAGGTGGCCATCGCCACGTTGTCGGTGATGTACTCGTCGCAGCGCGTGTTCACCAGCGTCCCCTCGTCGTTGACCGTCTGGGTCCAGTAGGCGTAGTAGAGCTGCTTGCCCGTGGCGGGGTCCACGCCGGCCGTTTTCGGCAGGTAGAAGGTGTAGATCGGCCGCCCCACCTCGATGACGCGGATGCCCGACGTGATGACATCCTGGCCGCCCGTGAGCGAGAGCACCTTGTTGCGGTTGAACGAACCCATCAGCGTCGCGTCCCAGCGGAAGTCGCGCTTGTCGAGGATCGTTCCGCGCAGCGAGACCTCGAGCCCCTGGTTGCGCAGCGAGCCGACGTTGTCGTTGAAGCCCGTGAATCCGGTCGAGATCGGCAGTGGACTTTTGAGCAGCATGTCGCGCGTTTTGCGGTTGTAGTACTCGACCGAAACGCCCAGTCGGCCGCCGAACATCGTGGCTTCGATGCCGGCGTTGAGGTTGCCGTTCTTCTCCCAGGTCACCTTCCTGTTTTCGAGCTTGTCGACGAAGGCGCCCGCATCGGTGGCGTTGGGCCACGTGTAGTCGTAGAGACCCTGCCATGCGTAATAGGTTCCCAGGTTGTCGTTGCCCTGTACGCCGTATGAAACCTTCAGCGTGAGGTTGTCGAGCCACTGGCGGGTGTTCTCCATGAACTGCTCTTCGGAGATGCGCCACGAGGCGCCCACCGACCAGAAATGGCCCCAGCGGTCGCTGGGATGGAAGCGCGACGAACCGTCCGTTCGCCAGCTGGCGTCGATGTAGTAACGGCTCTTGAAGCCGTAGTTGATGCGCGCGAGGTAGGACTCCACGCCGTAGTTGTGCGAATAGCTGTTGTTGTCGGTGGTCGTCACGGCGGGTCCCAACTCGTCGATCCCGCCGACGATGCCGGTTTTTTCGCCGAGGGCGTAGTTGTACTTGTAGCGGTAGTACTCATGGCCGGCCAGCAGGTTGAGGGAGTGGTCGCCGAACGTGCGGTCGTAGGTCAGCAGCTGGTTGAACGTGTAGCTCAGCGTGCGGGTGTTGGTCTTGCTGAGGCGTCCGCCCTGCTGGGCCGCGTTGCCGTGCTCCTTGTCGTAGACCAGCGTGCGCTGGTAGTCGGTGTAGTCCGTACCGAAGTTCATCGTGAGTTTCAGTCCGTAGAGCCGGGCCTCCTCCCTGACCGTCCCGAAGGTGATGTAGCTGCGCGCCGAAAGCGAGTTGCGGGTGTAGTAGGCCTTGTTGTTGTAAAGTTCGGCCTTCGAGTTGAAGCCCTGGGCCGAGGGGCGGTTGGCGTAGCCGTTGTCATCCTCCGATCCGTATTCGTATTGCAGCCGCCCGTCGGCGTCGCGCACGTTGTTGCCGGCCATGTCCTTCAGGTAGACGGGATAGACCGGGGCCATGAACTGCGCCGTGTACCAGACGTTCGACGTGCTTGCGTCCTCGAAACTCTGGTAGCTCGATTCGCTGTGGGCGAAGTTGGCGTTCATGCCGATCTTGAGCCAGCTCTTGGCCTGCGAATCGGCGCCCACGCGGCCCGTGTAGCGGGAGAAGTCGGTGTTCTGGAGAATGCCGTCTTCCATGTAGTATCCCAGCGATGCGACGTAGTTGGCGCGTTCCGAACCGCCGTTCACCGAGACGATGTGTTCGGTGCGTATGGCCGAATTGTCGCTGATTTCGTCCAGCCAGTTCTCGTTCCATGCAGCTTTGGCATCCGAACGGATCTTGCCCGTCGACTGGTCGATCAGCGTCTCCCACGTGTAGTTCTTGTACGGGTTGTAGTATTCGGGATTCTTCAGTCCTCCGATCTGCTGGCCGAGGTTGGCGGCGGCGTAGCGGCTCGCGCCCTCGAAATCCATGCCCGTGCCGTATTGGGCGCTGTTGCGCAGCGCTTCGTAGCTCATTTCGACGTAATCTTTCATGTCGACCAGGTCGTAGCGGGGGATGGCGCGCGAGGCGATTCCGACGTTGCCCTTGTACGAAATGCGGATTTTGTCCTTCTTGCCCTTCTTGGTCGTGATGACGATGACGCCGTTGGCTCCGCGGGCGCCGTAGAGCGCACCTGCCGATGCGTCCTTGAGCACGGTCATCGTCTCGATGTCCGCGGGGTTGATCGCGCTGAGCGACCCGTCGAAGGGGATGCCGTCGACCACGTATAGCGGTGTCGCCGAGGCGTTCACCGACCCGATGCCGCGGATGATGACCGATGCCGCTTCGCCCGGCTGGCCGCCGCCGGAGGCGACCTGCACGCCGGCTACGGTTCCTTCGAACGATTTGGTGACGTTGCCCACGACGCGCTTCTGGAGTTCGCCGCCCTTGACGACGGCGGCCGAACCGGTGAACGACTCCTTCTTGGCCGTACCGTAGGCCACGACCATCACGCCTTCGATCTCGGCGGTGTCCTCCCGGAGCGTGACGTCGATGCGGGTCTTGTTGCCGACAGGGATTTTCTCGGTCTTGTAGCCCAGGTAGGAGACGACGAGCGTGGCGTTGGCCGGGACGTTCGTCAGGGTGTAGTCTCCGTCGACGTTCGTCGTGATGCCCTGCGTAGTGCCCTCCACGAGAACGTTCGCGCCGATGATGGCTTCGCCGTTGGCTCCGGTGACTTTGCCGCTGACGGCGACGTTCTGCGCCCAGGAGGCCGTCGTCCATGCCAGCGACAGGATGCACCAGAGAATTGCTGCTATCTTGTTCATAGATGTACTCTTATTTGATGTTGTGCGTGTTGTGAATGATGGTCCAGAGGTCGCCTTCGGGTTTCGCTCCGGCGGGCAGCTGGACGCTCTCCATCGGGTAGATGAACTTCTCGGGGTTGGCGATGGGTTTCCCGGCGGGCGACCGGAGCGGTTCGTCCGTTCGGGTTGCGGCCTGCGCCTTCGCCCGGGCGGCGTCCGGAGCCGCGCTGGTGGTCGCCGAACCCCATTTGGTGACTTTGTCGCCGACCGTGTTGGTCGCCGTCGCCATGAAGACGTACGTGGTTTCGGGCGTTACGCCGCTCTCCCCGGTGAAGAGGATGGCAAAGCCGTTTCCGTTGATGTAGGGGAGGTACTCCTCCTTGAGGTCGTGTCCGAACTCTTCGATCACGGCCGGATAGTTGTCCGTGCTGACGTTCGCCAGGGCGCTCTGTTTGAAAATCGCGTAACGCACCGTTGCGATGTCGATGCCCTTCATGACGCCGGCCACGGTGTTGTGCGTCGGGCCGTAGTTGGCGTTGGTCGAGGCTGCGGCTGCGAACCACGCGGCTGCGGCCGTGCTGGTCTTCGTGGTGACGGAGTTGACGCAGACCGTTTCGGCGCCGCTCGACGAGGTGGCCAGCGTGAGCAGCGTGTAGGACGTGCCGGCGCTGACTCCTTCCGTAAGTCCGTTGTAACCGTCGGCGCTGTTTACCGTCGCCGAGAGCAGCTCGGGGTTGAACTGGACTCCGTAATTGGGGTCTTTCAGGAATGCGGCGATGGCCTGTCGGTCGTAGGGATCGGAGAAGACCTGATTGAAGAGCTTGGTCGTCAGCGTACGGTAACGGACGTCCGTCACGTCGTCTCCCTTCCAGTGGGTCCACACGGAGTTGGTCCAGCCGTAACCCGTCAGGGCGAGGTAGGCGTTGGTGATGTAGAACCGCTGCGTGAACCAGTCGCTGCCGCCGTAGTTCGGACCGGCGGAGTAGCCGTCGGCCGTGGTCTTGAACTGCGTGGAGGAGAGGTTCGAGGTGATGTTGCCTCGCAGGTCCATGCCGAAGGCGAAGATCACGTAGCTCAACTCGGGGGTGAGTCCCGTCATCTGGAGGCTCTGGGTTCCCGACTTGAGCATCGAGGCCATGGCCAGCTGGAGGCTGATGCCCTGCTTTTTGGCGTATTCGACGATATAGGTCTGGAAGGCGGTCATCAGCTCTTCGGGCGAATACTTGGCGAAGGTCGTGGCCGGGAGAATTTCATAATAGTAGGTTTCGTCGCTGGAGGCGTAGATGTCGAACGCCACGGCGTCGGAGATGATCGTCGTCGGGGCGATGACCAGCGGCGGAACGTCGGCGTCCGAGGTGACGAACGAGAGCTGTGCGGCTTCCGAGTTGGTGAAGCGCGTGGCGTCGGACGTCATGGCGCGCACCGAGAAGGAGTAGGTGCGGCCCTTGTCGAGTTTCGACAGGATGACCGTACGGTTTCGGGTGGTCGACACCTCCCCGCCGTCGACCGAGAACTCGTAGAGTTCCGCTTCGGGCACTTCGGTCCAGGAGATGACGGTTTTCGACGCATAGGCGCTGCCGAGCGTGATCTTCGGCTGGGGAAGCTGCTCCAGGTCGTCGGTCAGCACGTGGATGTAGGTGAAGGGGGATTCGGTGTATTCGGCCGGGTTCCGGGGGCAGGCCTTGACCGCCACGACATACTCTTTCAGCCGTTCCAGACTGTTGAATTCCAGCCGGCAGCCGGTCGTCGAGGTCTCGCTCCCGCCGTCGAACGTGTAGACGTAGGACCCCGCGTCGTCGACGGCTTCCCAGCGGAGGGTGAATCCGGTGGTCGTCAGGTCGCTGACGATGATCTGCGGCTGTGCGACGGGTTGCAGGCCGGAGCCGGTCTCCGCCGCGTCGTCGTCCGACGAGCAGGCGCACAGTCCCGCGAGGGCCGCCGCCGCGAATGCCGCGTATTTATAAAAGGTTTTCATAGGTTTGATTCTCTTTTGCGTTAGTGAATGTGTCATTCGACGGTTACCTCGATCGGTTTGCGAATGGCCGCGCCGTCCGAGACGATGATCGTCGTCCGGCCTTTCTTGAGGCCGGTGAGCTTCATCACTCCGCCCCGAAGTTCGATCTTCACGAGGTCGGGAACGGAAACGGTGTACCCCAGGACATTGGTGGCGGTGAAGTGGTCGCCCAGGTCGATGCTGACGGTGTCGCCCACGCCGACCCGCTGCGCCGGGATGCCGTCGATCTTGGCGATGTTCCGCAGCAGCTTGTAGGTGTCGAGGCTGCCGATGCCCATGTTGCCCAGATACTGCTGGTATTTGCCGGTGCAGTAGCGGTCGACGGACTGGGTGCTGCTCAACAGCGCCTGCCGGAGCATTTCGCCCGTAAGGCCCTTGCGTTTTTCAGCGCCGTAGTAATAGCTGACGGCCAGCGCGCAGGCTCCCGACACGTGGGGGCAGGCCATCGAGGTCCCCTGGCTGCCTTCGTAGCCCGAAGAGCCGTCGGCGGCCACGCTCGTGCTGTAAACGCCGCCGTAGGCGTTGCTCAGCATCTGGTCGCCGCCCGGGGCCGAGATCTGGACCCATGTGCCGTAGTTGGTGTAGTAGGCCGGGGCGCCCGTGAACGCGGTTGCGCCCACGCTGATCGCGTTGGCGTCGGCGGCGGGATAGCAGACCTCGCTCGAAGCGTCGTTGCCCGCGGCGAAGAGGACGATGCCGCCGGCCATCGGGCCTGTCTGGTTGCCGTTTTCGTCCAGTCCCGCATATTTGTTGAAGTACTCCATGGCACGCGAGAGCGCCGAGTAGGAACCGCGTGTCCAGTCGGTCACGGAGATGGTTCCGGCGGTGTATCCCCAGCTGTTCTGGCAGATCACGGCGCCGTTGTCGGCGGCGTACTTGATGGCGCGGATCTGTCCGGCCAGTCCGGCGCCCGACGATCCGGACTCCGACTTGCCGAGAATCTCGCACGACATGATCTTCACGCCGTCGCCCCTGCCCGAGCCGCCTGCGATGCCGCAGACGCCCACGCCGTTGTTGTTCACGGCGGCGATCGTGCCGGCGACGTGCGTGCCGTGCATCAGTTCGGCCGAGAAATCCAGTTCGCCGGTCTCTTTGGTGAAGTTGTAGCCGTAAATGTCATCCACATAGCCGTTGCCGTCGTCGTCGTCGCCCGGCGTGTTGTAGATCAGGCAGCGGCAGGTGCGTTTGCCGTCCGGGCTTTTCCCGGTCTGCTCCCAGAAGGAGCAGGAGGGGATGTGCTCGAATGTGGGGATGTGTTTCAGGGGATCTATTCCCACCTCGCGGGCCGTCTTTCCGGCATGGCCCTGCGTGTGGATGCCCAGTATCCTGCCGGCCTGCTGGTTGATGTACGAAAGCAGGTAGTCGACCGCTTCGCCCGATTTGTTGCGCAGGATGTTGACGCGCAGGTAGCCGATCGGCAGATGTTCGATCAGCTGCGCGAGATGGCTGTAATTGCGTTGCGTCGCCTTGTAACTCTGATTGATGGAGGCTAGTTCGGCATTTTCGGGAGTGCCTTCCGTAACGCGGCGGACGGTTCCGAAAACCGAGCGGACGCCCGTCAGCGGATCGTTGGCGGCAGCCACGGCTCTGACTTGCAGGCATCTGTCGCCGTTGGCCGTGACGAACGTTTCGTCGAGCGAGTCGGAGACCTTGAGGGCGGCGCAGCGGGTGTAAATGCGCGCCCGGTGCTCCTCGCCGGGCAGCAGGTAGACCTCCTCGAACGAAATGCGGGTGCGATCTGCGCCGAAAAGGTCCGCCGCCAGCCGCGAACAGGTCATTTCGCGCTGTCCGAAGTCGAGCTGCCACCATCCGACGCCGGAGGCGTCGAGTGATTTTTGCAGCAGGTCGGGGGCGGCTTGTTCGGAGTGCATGGCAGAAATACCCTTTTTTCGATGTTTCTGCAAAAATAGAAAATTTCGGGAGAAAACGAATTTTGTCCGGATGATTTTTTGCGCGGCGGCGCTATTCGGTTTCGTCCTGCCGCGTCAGCGTGCGGATCACGCGCGCCGGGTTTCCCACGGCCACCGAGTCGGCCGGGATGTCGCGCGTCACGACGGCTCCGGCGCCGATGACCGAACGGTCGCCGATGGCGACGCCCGGGCAGACGATCACCCCTCCGCCCAACCAGCAGTCGTCGCCGACGGTGATCGGACGGCCCGCTTCGAGTCCAGTGCGGCGCTGTGCCGCGTCGAACGGATGCAGGGCGGTGAGCAGCTGCACTTTGGGCCCTATGAGCGTGTGGCGGCCGATGCGGATCGGCGCCAGGTCGAGGAACACGCAGTCGAAATTGACGAACGACCCTTCGCCGATTGAGATGTTGAGTCCGTAATCGCAGCGGAACGGTTCGCGGATGAATCCTTCGCAGCCGGGGCACAGCTCGCGCAGTGCGGCGCGGTAGGCGTCGTCGTGGCCGCAGAGTTCGACGTTGAGGCGGTGCATCAGGCGCGTGGCGTTGTCCCGGATGGCGGTGAGTTCCGCATCCCGGGGGTCGAACCACCCGCCGGCGAGCATCTTTTCCCGCTCGGTCATTTTAGTCGAAGGATTGCATTTCGATCAGCTTGGCGTAGATGCCGTTGCGTTCCATCAGCTCGTTGTGCGTGCCCTGTTCGGCGATGCGGCCGTGGTCGACGACAACGATCAGGTCGGCGTTGTGGATGGTCGACAGGCGGTGGGCGATGACCACCGACGTACGGCCTTTGAGCAGGTTGTTGAGGGCGTCCTGCACGAGTTTTTCGCTCTCGGTGTCGAGTGCCGAGGTGGCCTCGTCGAGGATCAGGATGTCGGGGTTCTTGAGCACCGCGCGGGCGATCGAGAGCCGCTGGCGCTGGCCGCCGGAGAGTTTCACGCCCCGGTCGCCGATGTTGGTCCCGTAACCGTCGGTGCATTCGCGGATGAAGCAGTCGGCGTTGGCGACCTTCGCCGCCTCGACCACCTCTTCGTGCGTGGCGCCGCGCTTGCCCATGCCGATGTTGTTTTCGATGGTGTCGTTGAAAAGCACGGTGTCCTGCGCCACGACGCTCATATGGGCGCGCACGCTCTCCTGCGTGTAGTCGCGCAGCGAGATGCCGTCGATGAGTATTTCTCCCGCCGAGGGGTCGTAGAAGCGGGGCAGCAGCTCGCTCAGCGTCGACTTGCCGCCTCCCGAGGGACCGACCAGAGCCACGGTCTGCCCGCGGCGTATCTCGAACGAAATGCCGTCGATCACTTCGCGCTCCCCGTCGTAGGTGAAGTGCACGTCGCGGAATTCGATTTTCTCTTTCAGCCCCGTGAGTTCCCGGGCGCCGGGTTTGTCCTGTATTTCGGGTTTCGTGTCGATGATCGAGAAGATGCGCTCTCCGGCGGCGATTCCCTGGTTGATGTTGGCGAACTGGTCGATGAAGGTGCGCACGGGGCGCGTGATCTGCGAGAAGATGGCGATGAAGGCGATGAATCCGCCGGGGTCGAGCACGCCTTTGGCCACGAGCGAACCGCCGAAGACGAGGATCACGCCCACGGCCGTGATGCCGAGGAACTCGCTCATCGGCGAGGCCAGCTGCTGCCGGCGGGCCATCGAGAGGGTCAGGCGCGCCAGGTCGGCGCTGATGGCGTAGTATTTCTGCTTGATGTATTCCGTGGCGTTATAGCTCTTGATGACCTTGATGCCCGAGAGCGACTCGTCGAGCGTCGAGACCATCTCGCCCATGCGCTGCTGGTTGGTGCGGGCCGGGTGGCGGAGTTTCTTCACGATGCTGCCGATCAGCAGGGCCACCACCGGGAGGAACAGCACCGAGAAGATGGCCAGCTCCCACGAAATGGCCACCATCATCACGATGTAGCCGATGATCAGAAACGGTTCGCGGAACGACACCTGGAGGGTGTTGGTGATGCAGAACTGCACCACGCCCACGTCGGAGGTGATTTTCGAAATGATGTCGCCCTTGCGCTGGTCCGAGAAATAGCCCACGTTCATGTCCATCACGCGCGAGAACATTTCGTTGCGCATGCGTTGCAGGGTCCGCGTGCGCATGTTCTCCATGGTCCATGCGCCGAGGTAGCGGAACAGGTTGCTCATCAGGCTGATGCAGATGGCTACAATGGCCAGCAGCATCAGTACGTTCTGGCGGTCGTATTGTTCGAAGATGTGCGAATAGGCGAAGTTGAAAAGTGTTGCGAGGTAGTCCTGATTGAGTTCCAGGGGAGGCAGCTTTTCGACGTATTCGAAGGAGTAGTTCGCGTCGAACATGGTGTTCAGGATCGGGATGATCAGCATGAACGTCAGCGAGTTGAACAACGCGTAGAAAAGCGAGTAGAAGAAGTAGGGGATCGCGTATTTCTTGATCGGCCGGGCAAAACCCAACAGCCGCATGTATGTTTTGAACATTCGGAGCGTATGTTTGTTGGTTACGCAATTAGCGGCGTAAAGATAGGAATAATAACCCGAAAAGCGAAAAATGTACGATAATTCGATGGATTATGGTGGACTTTGTGCCGAAAAAACGGTGTGGCGCGTCCCGTTTTACCGCTCTGCGGGGTCGTAGCCCGTGTCTTCGAGCCAGTGCGCCTTGTCGTTGGCCGCCGCCACGGCCAAACAGTCGCAGCGGTTGTTCTCGACTGTTTCGGCGTGGCCCTTGACCCAGACGAAACGGACGTTGTGGCGGTTGTACACGCGCAGGAAACGCATCCAGAGATCGGGGTTTTTCTTGCCCGCGAATCCCTTGCGGACCCAGCCGAAGACCCAGCCTTTCGAAACGGCGTCGACGACGTATTTCGAATCGGAGTAGATGACCACGTCCGAACCCTCGAACTTGAGCGTTTCGAGCGCCACGCACACGGCCATCAGCTCCATGCGGTTGTTGGTCGTGAGGCGGAATCCCTGCGACAGCTCCTTGCGGTGGTGTCCCGAGAGAAGCACTGCGCCGTAGCCGCCCGGCCCGGGGTTTCCGAGGGCCGAGCCGTCGGTGTAGATGGTGATCGGAGACAAAATATTCGTAGATTAGAGATCAAACATAGAGTTTATGACGGGATGTTCCGGTCCGGTTTTCCGGGGCTTGCGCCTGCCGCACCGCCGCCGGCCGTTTCGCGGTTCATTCGGCGGCCGTTCCGCCCAGCTCCTTGTCCAGAATCTTTTTCGCCCGGTAAAAGGCATTCGTGTAATTGCGTGCCAGTATGGTGCCGTCCGGACCGATCAGAACGAAGAACGGCCAGCCTTCGATGGCATACGTTTCCATGATCTGCCGGTTTTCCGGATGACCGGTTTCCAGTTCCGCTTCGATCCATCCGTGTTCCAGCATGCCGGCCAGCACGGGGCGCATGTCGTCCACACCCGGCGACGGCATTTTTTTGCCTGCGGGCAGACTTTCGTATACGCTCCGGATATCGGCGATGGATTCGGTCAGTCCCACCACCTGCAACCCTTTGTCCTTGTACTTTTCGAACAGATCGCTCACCTGCCGGTCGATATGGATCGAGCCGGGACACAATCCCCAATGGTAGAGCAGCAGGTATCGGCCTTTGAAATCAGCCTTGGCGACAGTACGGTCTTCGGTCGTTGCCAGTGTGAAATCCGGCGCCGGTTTTCCTTCGGCGAGTTGTTCCATTCTTGCCATGCAGTCTGCGTACATCCGGCCGAAATAGCTCGTTTTCAACCCTTCGGACAATGTCTTGTAAAACCTGTGCGCCTCCTTGGCCGGGGTGTACGACAACTTGGGTATCCTGTCGATCAACAGGTACAGGCTTCCGTGCGGATTGGCCGCTTCGTAGGCTTTGCGCAGCATATCCTTTCGTTCTACGCCGGGATTGCCGTTGTAAAATCGGTTGAATTTTCCGCCCCATTCCCGGCTGGCTGCCGTATCGTTCCGCTCCGACGCTTCCCGTGCATTTTCCAGATAACGCCCCCGGACCCGGCCGAGCGAATCATCGACCGCCAGCAGGCTCGACAGCATGGGCTCGTCGTAAATTCCTCCGCCGAGACGGCAATAATAGATCGCATCCGTCGAGCCGGTCATGCCGATCCTATCGCCGGGCCTGACGATGACGGGTTTGCCTCCGCGATCCCCGGCTGCGGCTCTTCCGGCTTTCGGGCGGTAGGTCATCAGGTAGTACTGGTCGTGTTCCGACTTCCCCCGATGGCGGAATGCGCCCGGTTTGCGGACCACGACGTCGAATCCCGGGCCGTACTTCCATGAAGGCAGGAGAATACGCTCGAAACGGAGGGTGTCTCCGGCTTGCAGTCCCTCGATCCTTCCCTCCAGTCTGAATCCCCGGGCATAGGCACAGGCTGCCGCCATGGTCAGGGCGCAGCATGACAGGAAGAGTTTGTATCGTAGGGCCATGATAGCTGTTTTAATGCTTATTTGCCGGATTCGAGCGCCGCCAGCTGTTCGCGGATCGCCGTGATCTTGGCTTCGGCGTCGGCCTGCTTGGCGCGCTCGTTGGCCACCACCTTCTCGGGCGCCGAGGCGACGAACCGCTCGTTCGAGAGCTTCTTCATCACCGAGGCGAGGAATCCCTCGTAGTAGGCCAGATCGTCCGCGAGTTTTTTGCGCTCGGCCTCGGCGTCGATCTTTCCGGCCATCGGCACGAAGTACTGCGTCGTCTTGACGATGAACGCCGCGGCCGCCGGGTCCTTCTCCGCCACGGTCTCGATGGCCGTGAGGTTGGCCATCTTCATCACGACGGGGGCGAACTCCGCGGGATAGTTCTCATCGGCGATGACCCGGAGCGTCAGCGCCTCTTTCTGCGGCAG
>ERZ773130.2182-NODE-2182-length-15690-cov-11.322929_pt1 | contig 15690 bp, 15 predicted proteins | sample MGYA00511919_ERZ773130 | MGnify/ENA primary metagenome ERZ773130 (study PRJEB29015, sample SAMEA2737851) | human gut metagenome | biome: human gut; feature: human-associated habitat; material: faeces | place: China | collected 2012 ...
CGAGCCTATCCGCTCTTTGTGTTGTCTGGAAATATATTGGTTTGATGTGAAAATAGATGAGAAAAACGTTTTAACGAATAGATTTTAAAAGCGTAGGAGGAGAAAAAGGTGGAAAATTATAAGATTGCTGTTGCGGGTACAGGGGCTAGAGATATAATAGGGTCAACCAAGAAAAACCACGATAACTAAAGGGTTTTGACGGCTCGACTCGTTCAACAAAAGTATTTATTTGCTGATAGGCTGCGTAGAAGCTGAAATCCAGAGGTTATAGGTGGGAGGCTTTGGCGCAGCTCTGTTTTGACCCACAAAATGAGCAGCAAGTAAAAAATTAAGGAGAACGAATCGAGCCTACGGTGGATTGCCTTTGTGCGACCCGCCGTGGGCTTGTTTGCTGTTTTATCAAATAAAAAATTAGTGAGGGAGAATAGAACTATGAAAAACTATAAAATCGCTGTGGCCGGCACGGGATACGTCGGGCTTTCGCTGGGAGTGCTGCTGAGTCAGCATCATCAGGTGGTTGCAGTCGATATTGTGCAAGCTAAGGTCGATATGATCAACAACAAGAAATCTCCGATTCAGGATGACTATATTGAAAAATATCTGGCAGAAAAGGATCTGAATCTGACTGCAACCTTGGATGCAAAGGCTGCATACTCGGATGCGGATTTTGTTGTAATCGCGGCTCCTACCAACTATGATAGCAAGACCCAGCACTTTGATACTTCTGCGGTTGAGGCTGTGATTAAGCTGGTTATGGAATATAATCCGAATGCTATTATGGTCATCAAATCTACTATCCCTGTTGGATATACCGCTTCTGTGCGTAAGAAGTTCAACAGCAAGAACATCATCTTCAGCCCGGAATTCCTGCGTGAATCTAAGGCTCTGTATGACAATCTGTATCCGAGCCGTATCATCGTTGGAACTGATCTGAACGATGAGCGTCTGGTTAAGGTTGCTCACGAGTTTGCTGGTCTGCTTCAGGAAGGTGCAATTAAAGAAAACATCGACACTCTGTTCATGGGATTCACCGAGGCAGAAGCAGTCAAACTGTTTGCCAATACATATTTGGCTCTGCGTGTTGCTTACTTCAATGAATTAGACACCTATGCAGAGAGCAAGGGCTTGAACACCCAGCAGATTATCGACGGTGTATGCCTTGACCCTCGTATTGGCAGCCACTACAACAATCCGTCCTTCGGTTACGGGGAGTGTGAAATAATATGGACAACCAGAGAAAAGCCTGATTTCATGCGGATTTACGCGGCTTGACCTTTTCATCTCAACCTGTTTCTGCCTGTCATGGTGCGTTACAGCCAGCGTGATTTCAGGTGCTAATGGCTTCTGGTTGCGCTCTATACTTAACCCACCACAGCGAAAGCTGATAGAGCAGAAAACAGAATAAGGAGGTACGAAGGCGAGCCTGCGTATAGATTGCTGTTGCAATCTGTATACAGGCTTGTTGTCGTGCAATGAAGTAAGCAGGGGATTCAACAAGAAATTGTGATGTAGGCAAGATGTAGGCAAGGGGAATTATTATGATTATTACACAAACACCGTTTCGCATGTCTTTCTTTGGTGGCGGAACAGACATGGAAAGTTTTTTTAGAGAGAATGGCGGAGCAGTTCTCTCTACAACTTTTGATAAATATTGCTATGTAAATGTACGTCATCTGCCACGCTTTTTTGACTATTCCACGGAATTATCCTATTCAAAAACGGAGCGCGTGACCTGCATTGAAGATATTCAGCATCCTGCAATTCGTAATGCAATGAAGATGTTGGATATGCACGAAATTCGGCTTACATATGAGGCAGACCTTCCGGCGCGCTCTGGTCTGGGTACTTCAAGTTCCTTCGCAGTTGGAATGTTGAATGCTTTTTATGCGCTGAAAGGGAAATATGCTGATAAGAAAAAACTGGCAGATGAAGCGATTTATCTTGAACGGAATCTGTGTCAGGAAGCGGGCGGTTGGCAGGATCAGATCGCAGCATCCTTTGGCGGCTTTAACCGTATCAACTTCAATGCAGACGGATATGAAGTACTTCCAGTAATTATCGCTCCAGAGCGAAAGAAGCAACTGAACAAAAACCTTATGATGTTCTTTACTGGATTCACTCGGTTTTCTTCAGATGTCCAGAAGGCAAACGCCGCAGGAAAAGTAGATAAAACAGCACAACTGAAAGAAATGCTGGCTTTAGTTGATGAAGCAGAGAAGGTGCTGGTAAACAAGGAACGGGATTTGGATGATTTTGGCAGAATGCTAGACCATACATGGAAATTGAAACGCCAGACGGGTTCAGCAGTTTCGACTAACAGCATTGATGAACTCTATGCCAAAGGTATTGCAGCAGGGGCGTTGGGCGGAAAACTTCTTGGTGCTGGCGGCGGCGGTTTCCTTGTGTTCTATGTGCAGCCGGAACGACAGGATGCTGTTCGCTGGGCAATGCGTGATCTCTTGTATATTCCGTTTCAGTTTGAAGATGGCGGCACACGGGTAATACATTATACACCGGAAGACTATGTGCCAAAGGATTAAGCGTATGAAAGTTGTGATTATGGCCGGAGGAAAGGGAACTCGCATTTCCTCCGTAGCAAGTGATATTCCAAAACCCATGATAAAAGTTGAAGGCATCCCCGTTCTGGAGCGAGAAATCGAGTGTCTGAAGAATCAGGGATTTGATGACATTATTCTAACGGTAAGCCATCTGGGAAATATTATCATGGATTACTTTGGTGATGGCTCTGGAAACTCTCCGGTAACGGGCGAGCCGTTTGGCGTACATATTGACTACTATTTTGAAGAAGAGCCTCTCGGCAATGCGGGGGCACTGTTCAAAATTAAAGATAAGCTGACATCAGATTTTCTTCTGTTAAATGCAGATGCGATGTTTGATGTGGATTTCAACCGTTTTGTTGCTTTTCACCGGAAGCATGGCGGATTGGTTACGCTTTTTACGCACCCGAACAGCCACCCCTATGACAGTGGATTGATTATTGCAAATAAAAATGGCTCTGTCGAAAAGTGGCTGGCAAAGGAAGATGAACGGCCACAGTACTATAGAAATCGAGTGAATGCAGGATTACATGTTATCATTCCTGAAGTGCTGGAACTTGTCGGAATCAATGCCGATTCAGTAGGTAAGATTGGCGTGGATGGTAAGCCTGTAAAGGTCGATTTGGATCGTCAGCTATTAAAACCACTGGCTGGAACGGGAAAGATGTTCTGCTATGACAGCCCAGAGTATGTCAAAGACATGGGAACACCGGAACGCTACTATTCCGTTTGTAAAGACTGCGAAGAAGGCAGAATTTCGGCTAAAAATCTGAAAAACAAGCAAAAAGCAATCTTCCTTGACAGGGATGGAACGATCAATAAATATGTTGGGTTCCTTAGAAATATAGATGACTTTGAATTGATTGATGGTGTTGCTGAAGCAATTCGTAAAATCAATGAATCCGGCTATCTTGCTGTTGTGGTGACAAATCAGCCTGTTGTTGCTCGCGGCGAAGTATCTTTTGAAGAACTTGAAGAGATTCATAATAAGATGGAAACACTTCTTGGAAAAGAAGGAGCCTATCTGGATGCAATCTATTATTGTCCGCATCATCCACACAAGGGATACGAGGGCGAGCGTCCAGAACTAAAAATTGACTGCGACTGTCGTAAACCTAAGCCCGGAATGCTGTTAAAGGCAGCAGCGGATTTCAACATTGACCTTTCTAAGTCGTGGATGGTGGGCGATGGCGAAAATGATATCAAGGCTGGAATCAATGCTGGGTGTAAGACTGTGCTTTTGAGCAACGGTAATGAAAGTTATGGACAGACCGTGAGAGTCACTTCATTAGCTGAATTTACACATTTCATGGTGTAAGGAGAAAAATGAATGAATAAATTATGGAGGCTTGGAAATCGCCTGTCAAAATGGGGGGGGGTACCACGCAAAATTTCAAGACTTCTTGAATTGATGAATCATTTGATTTGCGCCTGTTCGGTATCCATTGATGCCGAAATTGGTGATGGAACGGTTTTCTACCATAGAGGGATTGGATGCGTGGTACATCCGAAAGCTGTTATAGGAAAAGATTGTAAAATCTTTCAAAGTGTAACGATTGGAAGCAAATGGTCAAAGGCTAACTGCTTGGGGGAAGCTCCTCACATTGGTAATAATGTGATGATAGGAGCAGGAGCTGTAATTCTAGGAGCAATCTCAATCGGAGATAATTCCATTATTGGAGCAAATGCAGTTGTTACACACAGTGTACCAGCAAACTCACTTGCATTGGGGGTTCCAGCGACGATTAAGAAACTGTGAGGAAAGAATGAAGAACAAACAGATTGAATTACTTGTTGAAAGATATCCAGTATTAAAAGCTATAGAAAATGAGGTTTTCAACGCATATCAGATTTTGGAAAACTGCTATGCGCACGGCGGAAAGCTGTTGGTTGCCGGAAATGGTGGTTCTGCTGCGGATGCGGAGCATATTGTAGGAGAACTGATGAAGGGCTTTAAGCTACCTCGTAAGCCTGACGCAGATTTCGCAGAAAAGCTGATTGCGGAAAATCAGAAACTTGGTTCTGTTCTGGCAGAAAATCTACAGGGGGCACTGCCAGCCATTGCTTTGGATGGGCATCCGGCTCTTTCGACCGCATATATGAACGATTGTGAACCGTTGCTTTGTTTTGCACAGCAAGTCAATGGCTATGGCAAAACGGGAGACGTGTTTTTGGGAATTTCCACAAGCGGAAACAGTAAAAATGTGCTTTATGCAGCAACGACGGCTCATGCAAAAGGTATGAGAGTTATCGGGCTTACAGGAGCCAAAAGCAGCAAACTGGAACAGATGAGCGATGTTTGTATCAAGGTTCCGCAGATAGAAACGTATATGATTCAGGAACTACACCTTCCTGTGTATCATTGCTTGTGTCTGATGTTGGAAGAAAGATTTTTTGGGGAGAACAGTTGAAATGGAAAAGCAGGCATTGCTAAACACCTATATCAATAATGTAACGATGCCCGAAACGATTGCGGCCATTGAAAAAATGATTGCGGACAATAAGAGATCCTACGTTGTTGCAATTAATGTCGATGTAGTGATGAAAATCGAAAATGACCCATATCTTAAGCAGGTAGTTGATAATGCAGATATGGTCTTGGTAGACGGAAAACCTTTGGTTTGGATTTCAAAGCTGCATGGTAAACCGCTGAAAGCGAAGATTTCCGGGTCTGATCTTGTTCCGCTCCTTTGTGATGTTGCAGCCAAAAAAGGATATTCGATTTTTATCATTGGTGGAAAAGATGGCATCGCGGAACAGGCAAAGCGAAAACTAGAAGAAAAGCTGCCGGGAATCCAGGTTGTGGGAACATATGCGCCGCCGCTTGGATTTGAAAAGGATGAAAAGGAATTGGACAAGATCAACCAAATGATTTCAGAGGTTCACCCGGATTTGTTGATTGCCTGCTTTGGCTGCCCGAAACAGGAGAAGTGGATTTACCAAAACATCTCAAAGTATGATGCTAAGGTATCTGTTTGTGCGGGTGCAACCGTTGATTTTCTTGCGGGTAATGTCAACCGCGCGCCAAGATGGATGAGCGAGCATGGGCTGGAGTGGTTCTATCGCTTTTTGCAGGAACCCAAGCGAATGTTTAAGAGATATTTTGTAGACGACGTGAAAATTGTTGGGTTAATTAAAAAGTATAGGTGATTCGATGAACTTACAGAATCAAAATATCCTTTTTATCGTGCGCACGATGGGATTGGGTGGAACAGAAAATGTGGTTCTGCAGTTATGTGAAATACTGTCTGACAAAGTAAATAAAATTGTGGTATGCTCGTCCGGCGGTGTCCACGAGAAAAAGTTGCAAGAAATGGGAGTCAAGCATTATCTGATCCCAGACATTGCAAGCAAAAATCCGATGGATATGCTGAAATGCTGTCGTTCAATAAAAAGCATTATAGATAAGGAACAGATTACCATTGTCCATTCCCATCATCGGATGGCTGCTTTCTATGCGGAACTTGTTGCACCAAAGAGTGCCGTAAAAGTTGCGAATGCACATAACACATTTACTGATAAGAAAAAATTGACTCAACTGGCATATAGAAATACAAAAGTTGTTGCTGTGGGAGAAATGGTCAAGAAAAACCTGACAGAGTATTTTGAAATTCCTAAAGAGCAGGTTTGTGTTATCCATAATGCCGTTAAGCCATTTGACGGCAAAATTGTTCCGATTGAAATGCTTTATAAGGAACACGCAAAAGGAAAAGTGCTGATTGGAAATATTGGAAGATTGTCTGAACAAAAGGGCATGACCTATTTTATTGAAGCGGCTGAAATTACAACAAGAACGCACCCGGAGGCACGGTTTATTATCGTGGGCGATGGTGAAGAAAGAGAGCAGCTTCATGCACAGATAGAAAAAAAGAAACTGCAGAATAAGATTCTGTTTCTTGGATACAGGAATGATATTCAAAATGTAATGAACCAGCTGGATTTTGTTGTTCTGAGTTCGCTTTGGGAAGGGCTTCCGCTTACGCCGATTGAAGCCTATTCTGTTGGTAAAACAGTGATCGGAACGGCAGTAGACGGAACGCCGGAAATTATTCGTGATGGCGTAGATGGCTATCTGGTGGAACCGCGCAACCCGATGCAACTGGCTGAAAAGATGAATGAGCTAATTGAAAATCCTGAGATGCGAAAAGAATTGGAATTGCAAGCAAAAGAACGATATCAGACAGAGTTTTCATTCGATAATCTAACGCAGCGATACATTGAATTTTATAAATTAATTATAATATAAAGTGGGACTACAAAATGAGAGTTTTAAATCTTCTTTCAAGCGGCGGTGTTGGCGGGATTGAGCAACTTTGCAAAAGTATTGGAATCTACGCAAAATATGAGAATACCTTTTGTTTTCTCTTCGAAGAAGGTAAAGTTTATGAGGAGATGAAAGAAAAAGGAGAAAAAGTATTCTCATTTGTAGATAAACAGCATGGAAAATTCACAAGGAATCGTTGGAAGATGCTTTGTGAATTGGCAAATGATTACGATATCATTACAGCACATCATTGCACGATTGCGCTGCAGATCTACTATATATTGCTCAAACAAAAGTACAAGGATAAAAAGTTTGTTATGACGATGCACTCGTGCTTTGAGAAAGAGCAAAATTATAATTATGGGTCCAATATAAAAAATAAGTGTGCAGAATGGGCGTTGACAAAAGCTCTTTCGGTTTCGGATAAGATTATTTTTGTCTCTGAAGCGGGTAGAAAATCTTACCTAGATAATTTCAATATTGATCCCAATAAAACGATAGTTATTTATAACGGAGTAGAAGTGCATGGCAAAACAGAAAACAGGGACATCAAGGATTATATTCGATTGACCTATATTGGACGATTGGAAAAAATCAAAGGCGTTGATCTGCTTTTGACAGCAGTGAGAGAACTTCTCGACAAGAATTATAATGTGAGGCTATGGATCATCGGAGATGGAACGGAAAGGAAAGAACTTGAAGATCAGGCACACAAACTAAAGCTGGAACAAGCAGTAGAGTTCCTTGGTACACAACGGGATATTGAAAATTATCTGCAGAAGTCAGATCTGTTTATATATCCGTCCGTATGTGAAGAAGTATTTGGAATATCCATTGTTGAGGCCATGTCTTATGGGGTTCCGTGTGTTGCAAATCGTGTTGGAGGAATCCCGGAAATTATTGACGATGGAGTAAATGGCTTCATTACAAATGAAAAGTCAGAAAAAGGTGTGTGCGATGCAATTGAGAGATTCTTTGCTATGCGTAATAGCGGAAGCATAGAGCTAATGAAAGACGCATGTGAAAAGACAGCAGAAAGATTTAGCATTCAAGCGACGGTAGAACACCTGAAAGATACGTATGAGGCTTTGCTGAGATGATTGAAACAAAGAAAGATTTAAACGAGTATCTAATCTGTGATAAGAAACAGCTTGGAATCACGAGAAGATTTCCAAGGCCATTTACGGACGAAATATGGAAGTTTGAAATAGCACTTAGAAAATACGAGTACTGGTATAATCAAAAATCAGCATGGGCCAAAGTAATCCGTCCGTTTTACAAACTTCGTTGGCATCGGTGGGGCGTCAAGCTTTCAATTGGCATAGGTCCAAATGTATGTGATAAAGGATTGAGCATTGCCCATTCGGGTGCAATCAATATCAACCAGAATGCTAGAGTTGGGAAGAATTGCAGGATCCATGAGGGAGTAACAGTTGGCGCATCGGGGGGGACGGATGCGCCAACAATTGGAGACAATGTTTTCTTGGCTTCGGGCTGTAAGGTTATGGGAAAGATAACCGTAGAAAGCGGATGCGTGGTTGGAGCAAATGCTGTGGTTGTTAAGGATGTATTAGAAAAAAATATTACTGTGGCAGGAATTCCTGCACATAAAATCAGTAACAACAACTCAGATAAATTTATTTATTGGTATCAATAAAATAAAGGCGGCGGGTGAAAATATCAAAATGAACATAATGCTTAGAGTAAATCGAAAGAGGCTGATGGATTGGCTGATATTAATTCCGTTTTTATACCCAAAGGGGTTTGCTGAGTATAGTTCCTCGTATAAGATGTTTTTCACGTTATGGTTATACATGGCGATTATATTTATCGTAGTAATTGCATTAGATTACATCGCAAAAAACAGGGTGATAACTAACAAATGCTGCAAGCAGATACTTCTTTACTATACTGCCATGATTGTAATCACATTACTCATCCGAATGTCATTTCTTGATGGCCTCCAAAAAATGTTTGCAGCACCGATGTTGGCAGTGTTTATGTATGTTGAATTGAAAACAAACCCTGTTGATTTTATTAAGAGCGTAAATGGCGTTTTGATGTGTTCGTTTATCCTAGGGCTTACAATATTTAATCCGATATTTTGGTCAAGCATGTTTAACCCGGAAAATAATCATTTGTTTTTTTGGGGGCACGTGCAAGTAGGTGCGCAACTTGGATTGATGTCTATTGTATTTTCGTATGTTGAGTATAAATTGTTTCAGAAATGCAAAAAAAAGAAATTTATTTTTAGCATTGCACTAGCAGTATGTGTCATGCTAATGTCTGCAACAAGTATGTCATATATGATAATTACTGTCTTGTTGATATATACACTTCTATATGAAAAAATTCCACTGAAGTGGCAGGGAAAAAATTATGTCACACTATATGTGGGTTTGAACGTGCTTCTTTTCTGTGTGATTACAAAACTGGGACCAGTATTAAATATTGGAAATCTCAGTCTAAACGGCAGAGGATTTATCTGGGAAAAGGCAATAGAAAGCTTTTTAAAAAGTCCAATATGGGGTTATGGTGTGCACGGTACGCTTATTCAAGTTTTTTGGAGCAAATGGAGTGGTGATGGCTCTGGAATGAATTATATGCACAATCAGTTGTTACAGGTGGCAAACGATGGAGGATTGATTTTACTCGTTTTATATGTATTGATGATTTACGCGGTGATGGACAGCATCGACAAAATACCAAACAAGAGAATTAAAAAAAGATGCGGCGGATTCATGCTTGCGGTTCTTGTTGTGATGAGTTTTGAAAGCGGGTTAGAATATGTTTATTTGCTGATGGCATTAATCCTTCTTAGCGAAATAAAGAATCTTTTAGCGTGTAAGACGATTCCACAATGAGGAATGAGTACAGGAGAGCAGTATTATGAGCAATTTGAGAAAAATATATAATTGGATTTCCGGTAAATACTATTCGAGCAAAATTAGAAGAAGAGCAGCAAACTGCGGCGAAAGACTCTATGTTGGTGGAAAATCATATGTGACGAGCAATACGTATTTGGGTGAACACGTATGCTTTAATGGAATGGCAATTTCGGGGAGCGGTAAGGTGATGATTGGTTCATATTTCCACTCTGGTCCGGGGTGTCAGATTATCACATCGTTCCATAACTATGAAGGCAACGCCATTCCATACGACGATACCTATGTAGATAAAGATGTTGAAATCGGTGACTGTGTATGGCTGGGCAATAATGTGATCATTTTAGGGGGGGGTGAAAATTGGCGAAGGAGCGATAATTCAAGCTGGCTCAGTAGTGTGCAAAGATATTCCGCCATATGCGGTAGCAGGTGGCCATCCGGCAACTCCGTTCAAATATAGGAATGAAGATCATTACAAGAAAATGAAACTTCAAAATAAATATCATTAAGGAGTAACCGAACTTCACATGAAAATCGCGAGTATAAAAGAGAAATATAGCGCATTATCGTTTCCTGTTAAGGCATCCCTATGGTATACGGTGTGCAATGTAATAAACAAAGCGATTGCTCTATTAGCTACGCCAATTTTTACGAGAATCATGACGGAGGAGGAATACGGTACATTCGCAGTCTTTCAATCGTGGTATTCCATTTTAATAATATTTACGTCGTTAAATGTGTTCCTTGGGGGGTATCAAAAGGGACTGATTTTATATAAAGATGATATTCCGCGTTTTACTGCGGCTCAGTTGGGATTGACAACGACGATAACGATTCTGTTTCTTGCAATATATCTTTTTAATGTCCCGTTTTGGACAGGCGTTTTTGACCTTGAGCCGCTCTTAATGTTTGCAATGTTCGCAGAGCTGTTGCTTATGCCAGCATTGGAGCTGTGGTCATCGCAACAGCGGTTTGACTATAAATATAAAAAATATGTAGGAATAACGATGGCAATGAGTCTGCTCACTGTTTTTGGTGGTGCCATTGCCGTTTTAAACTCCAACCATAAGGTCGAAGCACGAGTTTTCTCAGATGCTGCAGCAAAGGGGATTTTTTCGGGGGTTCTCTTTATTTTAATTTTCCTTACTGGAAAATGCATTTACAACAAAGAATACTGGAAATACTCCTTGTCGTTTAACTTGCCGTTGATACCGCATTACCTTTCCAATTACGTTCTTAGCCAATCGGATCGTGTGATGATAGGACAGATGGTTGGTAACTCTCAAGCAGCCTATTATAGTGTTGCATATACAATATCTACCGTTATGATATTGATTACAAGTGCTATCAATAATTCCCTTACGCCGTATATTTATAAATCCATAGCATCTGGTGATAAAAAGGGCGTAAAAAGTACAACGAGAGTACTTGTTATACTTGTGGCAGGATTGTGTGTCGTGACGATGACATTTGCTCCAGAAGTGATTCGAGTGTTTGCTGGAAAAAAGTATATGAATGCAATTTATGTGATACCTCCCGTTGCGGCATCGGTGTTCTTTATTTTTCTATATTCGCTTTTTAGTACGATTGAGTACTATTATCAAAAGACAGGATTTATCGCAATCGCTACGTGTATTTGCGCAGTTGCGAATTTGATCTTGAACTATATTTTCATAAACATATATGGGTATTATGCTGCAGGATATACAACAGTTGTATGCTATATAGGATTGGCCTGCCTGCATTACTTCTTCTATAGAAAAGTGTCCAAGGAGGAAGATTGCGGAAATATATATGATGGAAAACTATGTGTTATTTTGTCTGTGACAGTTTTGGCAGTTATGCTAATAATGGCTTTGACTTATCAGTATAGCTGGGTTCGATATGGCTTTTTTGTGCTGGTGATTGCAGTTGCTGCTATTTTCAGAAATCAGATTAAAGATACAATTGTTTCCTTTAGAAAGTGAGAAAAAATGAATCCGATAAAGTATTTGAAGAAAAACGGCATAAAGCACACGCTTGAGATTGTTTATGTCTATAAGTTGGAAGATATACTAGAAAGATTAATGTATTTGGTGACGAGAAATATCGAATTGAAAGATACAATTATGATTGAAAGTCATAACGATTTTGATTGTAATGGTGGAGCTTTCTATAATTATCTTATAAAAAATGGATATAACAGAAAATATAAAATTGTTTGGTTGGTTCGTAAAAAAGTAACAGATGACCTTCCAGAAAATGTTGAGACCGTTCCACTTTATGGCCCAAACTTGAGAAAAGCCTATTATGTGTGCACATCAAAATACTTTACATTTGACTGTGAAAATGTTCGGAAGATGCGAGATAATCAAATCATGGTTTATTGTTCTCATGGCGCAGGTGGACTTAAAAATGCGAAAGGTAAACTTCATCTCCCTCCATATGTAGACTATATTTTGGTTCAATCCAAAGCGTATGCGCCGATTCAGGCGAATCAATGGTCTGTGACCTATCCGGATAAGAGAATTATAGCAATCGGCTATCCTGCACAGGATATTTTCTTTGATGAAAGTAAATCGGATGAGATACGAAAGATAACATCACGGAAATATAAAAAAGTGATTCTCTGGATGCCCACGTTCCGTAAAGGTGGTGGCTATCACAGAAATGACAGCAGAAAAGAACAAAAGCTTGGCATTCCACTGATCGAAACACAAGAACAGTACTTGAAATTAAACAATTATCTGGCCGAAAATGATGTTTTCTTGATTATAAAAATCCATCCAAAACAAGATTTGGAAAACCTGAAAATTAAGGATGAATCGAATATAAAAGTCTTGACTGGAGAGACAGTAAAGAAATTAGAAATTGATAACTATGCCTTAATGAAGTGCGCGGATGCTTTGATCAGCGATTATTCTGGTGCGGCATATGAGTATTTGCAATTGGATCGGCCCATTGGGTATGTCTTGGATGACGTGAATGATTATATCGCAGGTTTTGTGGTTGAGGATATTCATACGTTAATTGCAGGAGCGGAAATATATAATTTCGAGCAACTGGAATCGTTTATTGTTAATGTTGTTTCTGAAAATGATTCCTTTAAGGAAAGAAGAGAAAAGATTAGGAACTATATTTATGAATATCATGATGCAAACTCTTCAAAAAGGCTGGCAGAACTACTTGGACTGTAACAGGTGAGGAATGACAGAATATCGGATTATATTTTTTTGTGTTTGATATGGATTTAATAACTGCGCAGAAAGACTGATATCAAAAATAAAATAATTAATTATATGGGTTGAATCTAGTATAAGAAAGGTGACTTAAACAATGAAAAAAGTTGTAACATTTGGAGTGTATGATTATTTCCACTTAGGACATTTGCGACTGTTTGAAAATGCAAAAACATTAGGAGATTACCTTATTGTTGCTGTACAGGATGGGAATTATATATTGAAGACAAAACCAAATGCGAAGGTTATGTACACAACTGAAGAAAGAAAAGAACTAGTCGGTGCATTGCGTGTAGTAGATGAAGTTGTTGACTACACAGATGTTGATGTAACGATTAAAACATTGGATTTTGATGTTTTCGCAATTGGTGAAGATCAAGATCATGAAGGCTTCCAGAGGGCAATTAAATGGTGTGAAGATAATGGGAAAGAAGTTGTGCGTATGAGAAGAACGCCAGGAATTTGTTCTTCAGAGATCAAAAACAAATTAGTGTAACACAACCTATTGGATATAATGATTGCATATAAAAATATGTATGACAAAGGATTTGTAATATGGACGAAAAGCATAGGCTTCAGGGTGTGATTCTAATTATTGCGAGAGAAATAGATAGAATCTGCAGAGATAACAACATCAAGTATTTTATGGATGGAGGTACGCAACTGGGCGCAGTTCGCCATAATGGATTCATTCCGTGGGATGATGATTTTGATATTGGAATGAGGCGAAGCGAATTTGAACGATTTGTAGATGTCTGTCGAATTTCTCTGGATTCAAAGCAATTCTACCTCGAAACAGTTGAAGATGAGGGATATGGATTTTCGTTTGCAAAGATTCACCTTAACAATACTGAAATTGTGGAAGATTTTTCCAAGAACGTGAAGGCTCACCATGGCATATTTGTAGATATTTTTCCATACGATAATATCCCTGATGCCAGTCTAAATCGAAAATTTTTTTTGATGGAGAATCATATCTTGAAAAATATGATATGGGTGAAGGCTGGATATGGAGATGATGCCCAGAAGAAGCGGATGACCTACAAAATTTTCAATGCAATGAGTAAGATGATTCCATTATCTAACTTGAAGAAAAAAAGAGAAACGTTGATAAGAAAATATAACGATAGAGAAACTCAATACTGCTTTACAAGCGATTATCCCCAGAATTGGCTACAGTGTGGTTGGTTGGATGATTTAGTACAATATCAATTTGAAACTGATATGTTTTGGGGAATGAGAAATTATGATGAATTTCTTCATATGCTTTATGGAAATTATATGAATCTTCCCCCAATAGAAAAGCGTGTTGCGCATAGTAACTATCGAATTGTATTTGGTCCGTATTAACAAATAAAGCTATCAGAAATATATTTGATAGCTTTTATTTGAATTTTGCGTTCACAAGAGCAGGGAGAAGAAAGTACATGAACAAACAAGAAAGCGATATTTTGAACACACTTTTGTTGGAACCTTTCATCAATCAACGGATTTTAGCAGAAGTGTCAGGACATTCGTTAGGAGTAGTAAATCGTTCACTCAAGGAACTCATTAAAGCTGAGTATCTGGATGATTCTATTCGCCCCACAATGAAAGCCATAACTGAGTTTAAGCAGAAAACCCCACAGCGAGCTATTATCTTGGCAGCGGGGTTTGGTATGCGTATGGTTCCAATCAATACAGAAATGCCAAAGGGTCTTTTGGAAGTTAATGGTGAGCCTTTGATTGAACGTATCATCAAGCAGCTTCATGAAGTGGGGATTGAAGAAATCTATGTAGTTGTAGGCTTCATGAAAGAAAAATACGAGTATTTGATTGATGAGTATGGTGTAGAACTCGTAGTAAATGCTGATTACGCGGCAAAGAACAATCTACATTCGGTCAAACTTGTAAAAGAACGTTTGAAAAACGCTTACATTATTCCTTGCGATATTTGGTGTGACAGAAATCCGTTCCACCGCCATGAACTGTATTCATGGTATATGGTCAGCGATCTCGTTGATAACGAGAGTAATGTTCGCGTTAACCGAAAAATGGAACTGGTAACTGTACCGGAAAGTTCTGGTGGCAATGCAATGATCGGAATCTGCTACCTAGTAAAAGAGGATGCCGACACAGTTGCAGAACGCATTGATGAACTTTGCAAAAATCAACGGTATGATGGAGCGTTCTGGGAGGAAGCACTTTATAATAAAGACCGGATGATCGTGGCGGCTCGTGTGGTTCATTCCGCGGACGTTGTGGAAATTAACACCTATGAGCAATTACGAGAAATTGACAGCGATTCCAACCAGCTGAAAACGGATGCAATTCAAGTGATTTGTACAGCCTTGGGAGCAAAGGCAGAAGAAGTTACAGATATTACGGTTCTTAAAAAGGGCATGACGAATCGGTCTTTCCTGTTTACTTGCAAAGGAAAGAAATATATCATGCGTATTCCGGGAGAAGGAACCGATCAGCTGATTAACCGCCGAGAAGAAGCTGCAGTTTACCGAACGATTGATGGAAAGCATATATGTGATGATATTGCATATATCAACCCGGAAAATGGCTATAAAATTACAGAGTTCTTGGAAGGAGCCAGAGTATGTGATCCATCGAATTACGAAGATGTAAAAAAGTGCATGAAACGGCTGCGAGACTTCCATGAAATGAAGCTGAGAGTGAATCATGAATTTGATATTTTCGGCCAGATGGAATTTTATGAAACACTGTGGGATGGGACGCCTTCTATATATAAGGATTACGAAAAAACGAAAGCAAAC
>ERZ773130.2195-NODE-2195-length-15595-cov-20.729923_pt1 | contig 15595 bp, 10 predicted proteins | sample MGYA00511919_ERZ773130 | MGnify/ENA primary metagenome ERZ773130 (study PRJEB29015, sample SAMEA2737851) | human gut metagenome | biome: human gut; feature: human-associated habitat; material: faeces | place: China | collected 2012 ...
ATACAAGAAATAATTTTGTTCTTGAGTTTTTGGACTACTATATTGATCCGCCGCGTTATACCATAGACGAATGTATAGAGCGAGGGCTTACTTATAGTGTACCCTTAAAGGCAAAATTAAAATTATACTGTACCGATCCCGACCACGAAGATTTTGATACGGTTATTCAGGATGTGTTCCTGGGCCCTATCCCTTATATGACGGACAAAGCTACGTTCGTCATCAACGGTGCGGAGCGTGTTGTTGTGTCACAGCTTCACCGTTCGCCGGGTGTGTTCTTCGGTCAGAGCGTACATGCCAACGGTACTAAGTTGTACTCAGCCCGTATCATCCCTTTCAAGGGTTCTTGGATTGAGTTTGCTACCGACATCAACAATGTCATGTATGCCTACATCGACCGTAAGAAGAAGTTGCCGGTAACCACATTGCTGAGAGCCATCGGTTTTGAGAATGACAAGGACATTCTCGAAATCTTCAACTTGGCAGAGGATGTGAAGGTGAACAAGACGAATCTCAAGAAGATTGTAGGTCGTAAGTTGGCGGCGCGTGTATTGAAAACATGGATTGAGGATTTTGTAGACGAAGATACCGGTGAAGTTGTTTCCATCGAGCGTAACGAAGTCGTTATCGACCGCGAGACAATAATCGAGCCGGAGCATGTTGACATTATATTAGAGTCAGGTGTTCAGAATATCCTCGTACACAAGGAAGAGCCGAACCAGTCTGACTACTCTATCATATATAACACCCTTCAGAAAGACCCGAGTAACTCGGAGAAGGAAGCAGTGCTTTACATCTACCGCCAGTTGCGTAATGCAGATCCTGCCGATGATGCCAGTGCACGCGAGGTTATCAACAACCTGTTCTTCTCTGAAAAGAGATATGACTTGGGTGATGTAGGCCGTTATCGTATCAACAAGAAGTTGAACCTGACGACCGACATGGACGTTCGCGTCCTCACGAAGGAAGACATTATTGAGATTATCAAATATCTGATCGAGTTGATTAACTCGAAGGCGGATGTCGATGATATTGACCACTTGAGCAACCGTCGCGTACGTACGGTAGGCGAGCAGTTGTCCAACCAGTTCGCTATCGGTCTGGCACGTATGTCACGTACCATCCGCGAGCGCATGAACGTTCGTGACAATGAGGTATTCACTCCGATCGACCTGATCAACGCCAAGACAATATCTTCCGTTATCAACTCGTTCTTCGGAACGAACGCCCTGTCCCAGTTCATGGACCAGACCAACCCGCTTGCCGAGATTACCCACAAGCGCCGTATGTCTGCGCTGGGTCCCGGTGGTTTGTCGCGTGAGCGTGCCGGTTTCGAGGTGCGTGACGTGCACTACACCCACTACGGTCGTCTTTGTCCGATCGAGACTCCTGAAGGTCCTAACATCGGTTTGATTTCTTCACTTTGCGTGTTTGCCAAGATCAACCAGCTTGGTTTCATCGAGACGCCCTACCGCAAGGTGGCCAACGGAAAGGTAGACCTTTCGGACGAAGGTCTGGTTTACCTCACAGCCGAGGAAGAAGAAGAAAAGATTATCGCTCAGGGCAATGCACCGCTGAACGATGACGGAACTTTCGTTCGCGACAGGGTAAAATCCCGTCAGGATGCCGACTATCCGGTTGTTGCTCCTGATGAAGTCGAATTGATGGACGTATCTCCCCAGCAGATTGCTTCTATTGCGGCATCTTTGATTCCGTTCTTGGAGCATGACGATGCCAACCGCGCATTGATGGGATCTAACATGATGCGTCAGGCAGTTCCTTTGTTGAAGAGTGAAGCTCCGATTGTAGGTACAGGTATCGAGCGTCAGCTCGCACGCGATTCACGCACGCAGATTACTGCCGAGGGTGAAGGTGTGGTTGACTTCGTGGATGCTACCACTATCCGTATTTTGTACGACCGTACGGAAGAGGAAGAGTTCGTAAGTTTCGAATCTGCACTGAAAGAATATACTATCCCCAAATGGCGTCGCACCAATCAGAACATGACAATCGACCTCCGTCCTATTTGCGAGAAAGGTCAGCGTGTGACGAAGGGGCAGATCCTTACCGAGGGTTACTCAACCGAGCAGGGCGAGCTTGCTTTGGGTAAGAACCTGTTGGTGGCATACATGCCTTGGAAGGGATACAACTATGAGGATGCCATCGTGTTGAACGAACGCGTGGTGCGCGAAGACCTTCTGACTTCCGTACACGTCGAAGAGTACTCTTTGGAAGTTCGTGAGACGAAGCGTGGTATGGAAGAGTTGACTTCCGACATTCCTAACGTAAGCGAAGAAGCCACCAAAGACCTCGACGAGAACGGTATTGTCCGCGTGGGTGCACGTATCGAGCCGGGTGACATCCTGATTGGTAAGATCACTCCGAAGGGAGAGTCCGATCCTTCTCCGGAAGAGAAGTTGCTTCGTGCTATCTTCGGTGACAAGGCAGGCGATGTGAAGGATGCTTCCTTGAAAGCTTCTCCTTCTTTGAAGGGTGTGATTATCGGCAAGCGTCTGTTCTCCCGCGTCATCAAGACCCGTAGTTCCAAATTGGCGGACAAAGCGTTGCTGCCGAAGATTGACGACGAGTTCGACGGCAAGGTGGCAGACCTGAAGAAGATATTGGTGAACAAGCTCCTGAAGCTCACCGAACGCTACACGTCGGAGGGCGTGAAGGACTACATGGGAGCCGAAGTGATCAGCAAGGGCGCCAAGTTCTCCGCTTCCGATTTCAGCGACATGGACTTTACTGCCATTCAGTTGAGCAACTGGACAAAAGACGAGCACACCAACGGACTGATACGTGCATTGGTGATGAACTTCATCAAGAAATATAAAGAGCTCGATGCAGAGTTGAAGCGTAAGAAATTCGCTATCACTATCGGTGACGAGCTGCCTGCGGGCATCATCCAGATGGCTAAGGTCTACATTGCCAAGAAGCGTAAGATCGGTGTCGGTGACAAGATGGCCGGACGTCATGGTAACAAGGGTATCGTTTCCCGCGTGGTGCGTCAGGAAGACATGCCGTTCTTGGCTGACGGTACTCCGGTGGATATCGTGTTGAACCCGTTGGGTGTGCCTTCACGTATGAACATCGGTCAGATATTCGAGGCTGTTTTGGGACGTGCCGGTAAGAATCTGGGAGTGAAGTTTGCTACTCCTATCTTCGACGGTGCCACGTTGGACGACCTGAACGAGTGGACCGACAAAGCAGGGCTTCCCCGTTACGGCAAGACCACTTTGTACGACGGTGGTACGGGTGAGGCATTCGAGCAGCAGGCTACGGTGGGTGTGACCTACATGTTGAAACTCGGCCACATGGTTGAGGACAAGATGCACGCACGTTCCATCGGTCCGTACTCACTTATTACGCAGCAGCCGTTGGGTGGTAAGGCACAGTTCGGTGGCCAGCGTTTCGGAGAAATGGAGGTTTGGGCGCTCGAGGCATTCGGTGCGGCGCACATCCTGCAGGAAATCCTGACTATCAAGTCTGATGATGTCGTAGGGCGCTCCAAGGCTTACGAAGCAATCGTTAAGGGCGAGCCGATGCCGGCTCCGGGTATCCCCGAATCACTGAACGTATTGCTGCACGAGTTGAGAGGTTTGGGCTTAAGCATCAACTTAGAATAAATTGAAATTTTGAGGATTGGGGATTGGGAAGCGGATGCTTCCCGGTTTCCGGTTCCCGACTTATCAACATTTATTTTTCAATTTTTAATTCTCAATTATCAATTATATATAAAAGTATGGCTTTTAGAAAAGATAACAAGATAAAGAGTAATTTCTCGAAAATCTCTATCGGTTTGGCTTCTCCTGAGGAAATCCTTGAGAATTCGAGTGGTGAAGTTTTAAAGCCTGAAACCATCAACTATCGTACGTATAAGCCGGAGCGTGACGGTTTGTTCTGCGAGCGCATTTTCGGTCCTATCAAGGACTACGAATGTCATTGCGGCAAGTACAAGCGTATCCGTTACAAAGGCATTGTCTGCGACCGTTGTGGTGTGGAAGTGACAGAAAAGAAAGTACGTCGTGAGCGTATGGGACACATCCAGTTGGTTGTGCCGGTGGCTCACATCTGGTATTTCCGTTCGCTTCCCAATAAGATCGGTTATTTGCTGGGCCTGCCCACCAAGAAACTCGATGCCATTATCTATTACGAGCGTTATGTAGTTATCCAGCCGGGTATATTGGAAGGCGAGGTAGCACAGTTCGACCTGCTCGAAGAAGGAGAATACCTGGATCTGTTGGAAAAGTTGCCAAGCGACAACCAGTACCTCGAAGATTCAGACCCCAATAAGTTCGTTGCCAAGATGGGGGCGGAGGCCATTTATGACCTGCTGTCGCGCATCGACCTCGACTCATTGTCTTACGAACTGCGTAATCGTGCAGGCAGCGATGCTTCACAGCAGCGCAAGACGGAGGCATTGAAGCGTCTTCAGGTTGTTGAGTCTTTCCGCGCGTCACGCGGACGCAACAAGCCCGAATGGATGATTGTGCGCATTGTGCCGGTTATCCCGCCTGAGCTTCGTCCGTTGGTTCCGTTGGACGGCGGCCGTTTCGCCACTTCCGACCTGAACGACCTCTACCGTCGCGTCATCATCCGTAACAACCGCTTGAAGAGACTGATTGAGATCAAGGCTCCCGAAGTGATTCTGCGTAATGAGAAGCGTATGTTGCAGGAATCTGTCGACTCATTGTTCGACAACTCCCGTAAGTCGAGCGCAGTGAAGACTGACGCCAACCGTCCTTTGAAGTCACTTTCGGACAGCCTGAAAGGTAAGCAGGGACGTTTCCGTCAGAATTTGCTGGGTAAGCGTGTCGACTATTCCGCACGTTCCGTAATCGTTGTGGGTCCGGAGTTGAAGATGGGCGAGTGCGGTATTCCTAAACTCATGGCAGCCGAGCTCTACAAGCCGTTCATCATCCGTAAGCTCATCGAGCGCGGCATCGTGAAGACGGTGAAGAGTGCCAAGAAGATTGTGGACCGTAAGGAACCTGTCATCTGGGACATTCTGGAACACGTAATGAAGGGACATCCGGTGTTGCTGAACCGCGCCCCGACGCTTCACCGTCTGGGTATCCAGGCGTTCCAGCCGAAGATGATCGAAGGCAAGGCAATCCAGCTCCACCCGTTGGCATGTACGGCATTCAACGCCGACTTCGACGGTGACCAGATGGCCGTTCACTTGCCTTTGAGCAATGAAGCCATTCTGGAGGCACAGATGCTGATGCTCCAGTCGCATAACATCTTGAACCCTGCCAACGGTGCGCCTATTACGGTGCCTGCACAGGACATGGTACTCGGTTTGTACTACATCACCAAGCTGCGTAAGGGAGCCAAAGGCGAAGGCCTTACTTTCTACGGTCCCGAAGAGGCGCTTATTGCCTACAACGAAGGCAAGTGCGACATTCACGCGCCTATCAGCGTCATCGTGAAGGACGTTGACGAAAACGGCAACGTGGTGGACAAGATGATGCACGACACTTCGGTGGGACGTGTCATTGTAAACGAAATTGTTCCTGCCAAAGCAGGTTACATCAATACGATTATCTCCAAGAAATCACTTCGCGACATCATCAGCCACGTAATCAAGGTTTGTGGTGTGGCAGAAGCAGCCGAATTCCTTGACGGAATCAAGAACCTCGGTTACCAGATGGCCTTCAAGGGCGGTCTTTCGTTCAACTTGGGTGACATCATCATCCCTGAGGAGAAGGAAGCGCTGGTGCAGAGAGGTTACGAAGAGGTGGAGCAGGTAATCAACAACTATAACATGGGTTTCATCACCAACAACGAGCGTTACAACCAGGTGATCGACATCTGGACACACGTAAACTCCGAGTTGTCGAACATCCTGATGAAAACCATTTCGAGCGACGACCAAGGGTTCAACTCCGTATATATGATGTTGGATTCCGGTGCTCGTGGTTCTAAGGAGCAGATCCGCCAGCTTTCAGGTATGCGTGGTTTGATGGCGAAGCCTCAGAAGGCGGGTGCCGAAGGCGGTCAGATCATCGAGAACCCGATTCTTTCCAACTTTAAGGAAGGTTTGTCGGTGTTGGAGTACTTCATCTCCACCCATGGTGCCCGTAAGGGTCTTGCCGATACCGCTTTGAAGACGGCGGATGCCGGATACCTCACCCGTCGTCTGGTGGACGTGTCGCACGATGTGATTATCAATGAAGAAGACTGCGGCACACTCCGCGGGCTGGTTTGTACGGCTTTGAAGAACAACGATGAAACCATCGCTACGCTGTACGAACGTATCCTGGGACGTGTATCCGTACATGATATTGTTCATCCCACAACCGGCGAGCTGCTTGTTGCGGGCGGTGAGGAAATCACCGAAGCCATTGCACAGAAGATTGAGGACTCTCCGATTGAGAGTGTTGAAATCCGTTCCGTATTGACCTGTGAATCCAAGAAGGGCGTGTGTGCCAAATGTTACGGACGTAACCTTGCCACCAGCCGTATGGTTCAGAAGGGTGAGGCTGTGGGCGTGATTGCCGCGCAGTCCATCGGTGAGCCGGGTACACAGTTGACGTTGCGTACGTTCCACGCCGGTGGTACGGCAGCCAACATCGCTGCCAACGCAAGCATCGTGGCTAAGAATCCTTCCCGTCTGGAATTTGAGGAACTCCGTACGGTAGACATCATCGACGAAGCGGGCGAACCTGCGAAGGTGGTGGTGGGCCGTCTGGCGGAAGTGCGTTTCGTGGATGTCAATACGGGCATCATACTCTCCACGCACAACGTGCCTTACGGTTCCACGCTCTATGCAGCCGACGGTGAAGTGGTGGAAAAAGGAAAGCTCATTGCCCGTTGGGACCCGTTCAACGCGGTCATCATCACCGAAGCTACGGGTAAGATTGAGTTTGAAGGCGTCATCGAGAACGTCACCTATAAAGTGGAATCCGACGAATCCACCGGTTTGCGCGAAATCATCATCATCGAGTCCAAGGACAAGACGAAGGTGCCTACTGCGCATATCATGACCGAGGACGGCGAGCTGATCCGTACATACAACCTCCCTGTGGGTGGTCACGTGGTAGTGGAAGACGGCCAGAAGGTGAAAGCCGGCGAAGTAATCGTGAAGATTCCGCGTGCCGTTGGTAAGGCGGGTGATATCACCGGTGGTTTGCCTCGTGTCACCGAGCTGTTCGAGGCGCGTAACCCGTCCAACCCTGCTGTGGTTTCCGAAATTGATGGCGAGGTTACAATGGGTAAGGTGAAACGCGGTAATCGTGAAATCATCGTTACCTCCAAGACCGGGGAAGTGAAGAAATACCTCGTGCCGTTGTCCAAGCAGATACTGGTGCAGGAAAACGACTACGTGCGTGCCGGTACTCCGTTGTCCGACGGAGCCACTACGCCTGCCGACATCCTTGCCATTAAAGGTCCTACGGCCGTACAGGAATATATCGTGAACGAGGTGCAGGACGTTTACCGCCTGCAAGGTGTGAAGATCAACGACAAGCACTTTGAAATCATCGTTCGCCAGATGATGCGTAAGGTTGAAATCGACGAGCCGGGCGATACGCGCTTCCTTGAGCAGCAGGTAGTGGACAAGCTGGAGTTCATGGAAGAGAACGACCGCATCTGGGGCAAGAAGGTGGTGGTAGATGCAGGAGACTCCCAGAACCTGCAGCCGGGACAGATTGTCACTGCCCGCAAGCTGCGTGATGAGAACTCCATGCTGAAGCGCCGCGACTTGAAACCCGTTGCAGTGCGTGATGCGGTTCCCGCCACTTCTACGCAGATTCTTCAGGGTATCACCCGCGCTGCTTTGCAGACTTCGAGCTTCATGTCGGCCGCTTCCTTCCAGGAGACGACGAAGGTGCTCAACGAAGCTGCCATCAACGGCAAGGTGGACCGTCTGGAAGGTATGAAGGAGAACGTGATTTGCGGTCACCTGATTCCTGCCGGTACAGGCCAGCGCGAGTATGAAAAGATTATTGTCGGTTCAAAAGAAGAGTACGACCGCATGCTTGCCAACAAGAAGACGGTGCTCGACTATGCTGTCGATGAAAAAGCGGAAGAGTAATATATAACGCTGATACAATCACTGATTTTGATAATGAAAGAAGAGGGCTCCGCCGGACGGGGTTCTCTTCTTTCTTTTTTTTGAAAAAAATGCGGCGGGCGGATTTGGATTGCATCCTCAGGGGAAATTCCGGTATCCTGCGGGGATAATCGGGTTTGTTGGGATTTTATGCATCCGGCGCTTTCGGAAGAATCAAAAAAAACAAGAAAATGGACCTGTATCTATTTTGGTTATTTCTTTTATATTGGTTTCACAAAGTGTTTCACCTGCTGTTCCAGTTTTGTCTGTAAAGGGTTGGGAGATAGCGTGTAAGCTGTTTCACTTGCTGTGCCATGAACTGTTTCAGTTTTATGTGGTGATTTTTTATCGAAAAGAGGCTTGTTTCAGGGTTCGCCCAGCACCGCCACGATGAGTGACACTTGCCGGGGGGTGTAGGAGTGGTCGCGCTTGTTCTCTCCGGTTGCGGTGAGTGCGTCGGTGAGCTGGCGGTTGCGCCGTATCCACGCACGCAGCTTCCGCATGGCGGAGACGAGGGGCATGTTGGGGTTGTAGAGGTGTGCAAGTTCTGCTTTCTCGTAGGTGCGGATGATGAATCTTTCGTCTTTTTCCATTTCTTCTTTCATGTTTTTGTATGCTTTTAAGTTTATGTAAATATACTGATTATTAGCGAGATATGCAAGTTTTTTGTGTGATTAAAGTATGAATAAATACAAATAAGGCTCTCGGCGACGCGGGGCGGTCTGCCTTGCGGGCGGCATGCCCTATCTTTGCAGGGTGAGGAAATGACAGATGTTTAACTTAAGAAAAAGCAGGAGAGAGTAGACTATGGCTTGTAGAGAAATTGATTTGATTGTGATTCACTGTTCGGCCACGCGTGCCGACCGTTGTTTTACGGAGCACGACCTTGAGGCGGCCCACCGCCGCCGGGGATTCAATGGATGCGGCTATCACTTTTATATCCGCAAGAACGGGGATATAAAAACCATGCGCCCCGTCGGGCGGATTGGGGCGCATGCACGAGGCTGCAACGCACGTTCCATCGGCATCTGCTATGAGGGCGGATTGGACGAAAAAGGGAGGCCTGCCGATACGCGTACCGGGTGGCAGCGCCATTCGCTGCGCGTGCTGGTGCGCACGTTGCTGCTGGACTATCCGGGCTGCCGCATCTGCGGACATCGGGACCTTAGCCCCGACTTGAACGGGAACGGAGAGATTGAACCCGAAGAATGGGTGAAGCAATGCCCTTGCTTTGAGGTGTCGAAGGAGCAGTGGTAAAAATGGGGTGGGGTGTTTTTTAAACGTTCGTTTGAAAACACAAAGATAAGAACATGAAGATAAAACCGCAAATTTTATTCAAAATATTTTAATTATAATTTATTGAAACAGAATTATAATCCTTATTACCAATTGATTAAACAGTCTATGAAGTGTGAAAAAATCTTTTTCAAATAACCGGTGACAGCATGCGTGACAGAATGCTGAAAAGGGTGTTCTTTAAACGAACGTTTAAAAAACAGACCACATGAAACAACTCGCTGTAATACTGCTGTTTATGGCATGCTTTGTAGAAAGTAGGGCGAGTGGCGCTCTTGCTGACGATTCTCTGTATTGTTTTCGTTTTGTTCGGGGCAAAGGTATGTTCTACGTACCCTACAAGGGGAACGGGCAAGCGTTGGAGCGCCTTATGGTCTTGATAGGCATGCATCGGGAAGACATCCTTTCGGGCAACATTCCGGTATTTGTGGAGGGTTTTTGCCCCGACTGCAAGACTGCCCGCGAGCGCAGCAACCGCGTGAAGAGCGAAATGATACTGCGGGGCGGTTTGCACGAAGCATGCTTCCGCACCGTCAACCATGTGCAGGAAGGCGATTATGTGGAAGTGCGTCTGAGGCTTCCCGCCGCACCGCAGGCTTCGGAGCAGGCGGATGATGCAGACGCGGTTTCCGAAACGGAGAATATGCCCCATGACATAGATACCACTCATTGCGCTGCGGATACGGCGGTTGTTCCGGCAGCCTCCTTGTCTGCGTCGCCGCTTGGCTCGCAGCCGGACAAAGACGGACGGCACGACTTCGGGTCGGCCTTTGCGCTCCGCACCAACCTCTTGCGCCTTGCCACCCTCACCGCCGATTTCGGTTTGGAATATCGCATGGCGGATGCCCGCATCGCCATTCTCCTGAACGGCACTTATGCCGACTGGGGCTGGAAAGAGAAACAACGCCGCTACAAAATCTGGCGTATCTCCCCCGAAGCACGCTGCTATCTCGGCACCCGCCGCCGCGGCTTTCTGGGAGCCATGTACCACCGGGGCGGTTTCCACTACAAACTGGATGCTACGGGCAAGGCCGGCGACTATCAGGGCGGAGGCATTACGGGCGGTTACCGCCTGCCCCTCACCCGTCATTGGGCTTTCGACTTCCATGCCGCCGCAGGCTATACTCGTGCCGAATACGACGAATACACCCGCATCGGGACGGTCAACGTCCTCCGCAACAAAAGCGGAAAACTCGTGAAAGATTATTGGGGCATCAATCAGCTGGGCGTTTCCCTGCTGTACGATTTCTGAAAACAACGAACAGTAACCGATGAACTTATGAAGAACCCTATATTTTCAAAATCATGTCTTGGGTGGCTTGCCCTGTGGGTGGCGTTTGCCGCCTGCGAGCGCGACGACACTTTCTGCAACACGCCGCATCCCGCCGAAGGCGCCTTGCTGCTGCACACCGGCTATGCCGGCAACTACTACATGAAGGTGCAGGACTACCACACGAGCGTTCCCGCGGCCGATTTCCCCTGTCCGCAGGTCTTTGCTCCCGGCAGCTATACGCTCTCCGTATTCAACCTGCCCGAAGGCATGGAGCGTGCGGACAACCGGGTGGGCGTGGCATCCCTGCCGGACGGCACGCTGCTTCCGCAACCCGGAGTGCTCTATGGCAATGCCGCAACCATAGGCATTGCGGCGGACGACACCCTTGCGGTGACTCTTCCGATGAAGCAGCTCACCCGCCGCCTGACGCTGAAGATGAAACTGGCGGGCGGCAACCCCGGCATTCTGGCAGGGACCGAAGCCTCCATAACCGGCATTGCCCCTGCATTGGACATCGCTGCTTTGAAGCTGCAGGGCGATCCTGCTACGGTGCGTCCTGTCTTTGTGCGCGAAGGCGATGTGCTGACGGCGGAGCTCAACTTGCTGGGTACGGCTGCGGATGTGCGGCAGGAGTTCATCATCGTGCTCATTGCCACCGACGGACAGCGGCAGACGCTGGCGCGTGACATGACCGGGGCGCTCTCCGACTTCAACCGGGGAACAGACCCCATGACGCTGGACGCCACGCTGGAGCTGATGAACGATGCGCTGCCCGATGCGGACATCACCGACTGGGTGCCCTCCGGAAGCGAGGAGGGGGATGCTGTGTGAAACGGACAGACGGATGGATAATAACATTTTTAAAATAGCGAATAACAATGAAAGCGAACGTATTTATGATTTTGGCTGCGGGGCTGTTGCTCGGTGCTTGCAGTAACGACAATGAGCCGACAGACAACGCCAACGGCGTGGCGGCAGTATTCACCACCAATCTGGACGGACGCGTGCAGACACGTATGGCGGACAACCAATGGGCGGAGGACGATGCCATCGGTATCTTCTCGCTGAATGATGAAATGCAGGGGGTGATGATAGACGATGTGGAGCAGAGCAACAACGCGGTCAACCTGAAATACACCCGTAGCTCAAATGTTTGGGACGGCGGGACTACCGCTTTCCGCTTCAAAAATCCGGCAGATGCTACGGTGACTTTCAGGGCGTACTATCCGTATACGGCGGATGCCGATATTACGGACGGCGCAGGAGGAAAGAAAGAAGGGACAATCGCTTTCGAAGCCACCGACCAGAGCCTTGCAGGACAGGTGAAGTTCGACTTCCTGTTTGCGGATAAGGATGGGGAAGGAAAGGAGTCCGCCGGAAGCAAGAACAGCCCCAATGTGAATTTCCAGTTTGCACATTCCATGACGAAAATTATTATTGTGCTAAAGGCCGACGGCAGTTCTGTGAAGGACTTGGGCACAATGGAGCCTACGCTGAAAGGCCTGAAGGCCAAAGGTACGTTCAGCCTGGCTAATGGTGTGGCGGCTCTTGCCGGTGATGCCGAGGTTGTAGACCTTCTCCTGTCCAACCAGACGGAGACTACTAATACTGCCACCCAACAGTCTTTCGTGGCAATCGTTCCTCCCCAAACGGCTTCTGCGGATGTCTTTCTGACGATTGCATCGGGCAGCGACAGCTATCTGAGCGCCAGAATCCTGTCGAAAAAGGAACTGACGGCCGGCAAATGCTATACCGTAACTGTCACTGTGAAGAAACGGGAGTTGGTGGTGGACAGCAGCGATATTACGCCTTGGGCACCGGGGGAGGATAGCAACTCTGACGCAATCCTGCAATAAAAAAAGACGCATGTATGAAAACCGCAATCTTTAGATTTTTCAGTTTCTGTTTCGCACTCCTGCTGCTTGCCGCCTGTTCGCGCGACGGGCAGCCGTTCCTGCCGGACGACACCGGCAAGGACGACGGGGATATTCTCGTAGACATCGTGGTGTCCAGAAGCACGTTTACCGGAGCAGGCGACGGAGATCTCGATACGAAATTCAACCCCGGCTGTCAAATCGGTGTGTCGGTGGATGGTAGTGCGGCCTATCAGAACGTGCGGTACGAATACCCTGCAAGCGGTTCGACATTGGTAGCGGTAGACAAAAAAATCTATTGCGGGGAGCACTCTGCTTCGAAAGTGAAAGCCTATTATCCTTACCGGCCTGACGGAGTCTATTCCACCGCTTTTGTGGAAGCCGACCAAAGCATCAGCGATAATTACTATAAGAGCGATGCCCTTGTAGCCGACGGAACAATCAGTAATGGCGCACTGATGCTGCGGTTTGCTCACCGTATGACAAATGCGTATATTACATTCAATGAAGATGTAACGGATGTAACCATTCTCAATCAATCACTGAATACAAGTGCCGTTACGGGGAGTTCCTCAATCAAGGCATATAAAGTGGATGCGTGGACATGGAGGGCTTGCATTGTGCCGGGACAAACGCAACTGAAAGTGACAGGTAAGAAAGGCGGGAGAGGTTTTGAGGTAGTGTTCAATGTAGATGACAACTTGCAGGAGGGAACACTATATACTTTTCGTGTAATATATTTTACAGATAGTACAGGGAAAGTCTTGTGGGATTTATCAACAGGTCCTCTAGTTATTAATAATGACAGAACTTATTATGTTACACAAAGTTCCGGGGTTACCGGTAATGGTATCACCGTTAGAAATGGCGCTCCAACCATATATATTGATGGCTTAAATGTGTCTGCCGATATAGCATTGAATATTGAAAATGGTAACCCTACAGTTAGGGTAGTAAATAGTAACACCTTGAAAAGTACTGGTTTTGGTGCTTCGGGCATTCAAGTGGGAGACTATCTTACAAGTGGAAGCATTAAGATTGTAGGTTCCGGGACACTGACAGCAATAGGAGGGGATCAAGGGTGTGGAATAGGTGCGATATATAATAGTACCGGTGGCTGGCATATTAATATTGAAGATTGTACGGTTATAGCACAAGCGAATGGAGCTGATCCGGCAGGTATTGGCGCGCGTGGAGGAGGAGCGCAGTGCGGCAACATTACCATTAAAAATGCAATGATAACTTCGACCGGAACCGCAGGGGGAGCCGGGATTGGCAGCGGGGTAGGAGGAAAGTGCGGCAATATAACTATTACTCTGAAGCAAGGAGATACTAAAGAAGAATTTTTGGGAAGAATGAAAGGATATACAAAAGTTGGTGCCGGGAATGGCAATGCTCAATGTGGAACTGTCACCTGGCATGAATAAATGAAATAACCAGTTGGAATAAACGATGTGCGGTCGGATGCTTGTGCATCCGTCTCGTAGCAGCAGATGTGGTAATCTGTGACAATCAGTTGTGCTTGGGGGCTGTCCGAAAGAGGATGGCCCCTTCTTGCATCTAAGGACTTTATAAATACATCCGGATACATGGGCGACGTTCGGCGGCGCCCGGCGGTCGGTGTTGCCTCCGCTCGGTGTTATCTTTGTTTCACCAATCCGGCAGAACCGGTAGCCGGGATGGTGGAGAAACCAAAGACAATATTCACTTAAAAAAAAGTAAAAAGGAGACAAGGGTATGGCTATTGTATTTAAAAAAGCATTGCGTAAGAATGTGGCAGACCAAACGGCAGCGGCGAAGTATTACCCGCAACTGCTCACCTTGGGACAGAGCGTGGGCATCGACAAGATTGCGTACCAGATGAAAGAGAACAGTTCGCTCTCCAAAGGTGATATTCTCAGCGTGATTGCCAACTTCGTGGAGTGCATGCGCAAGAACCTGTACAACGGACATTCGGTGAACATCCGCGATTTCGGGGTGTTCAGCCTCTCGGCGCGTACCGAGGGCTCGGAAACGGAGAAGGACTGTACGGCAAAGAAGATACGGACAGTGCGCATCAACTTCCGCCCTTCGACCGGCGTGCGCCCCGATTTGGCCTCTACACGCGCCGAAGACGCAATGGAGTTCGTGGATCTGCAAACCTACCTGAACGGGCAGAAAGAAGAGGAGGATGCAGGCGGCAGCGTGCCGGGCGGCGGCGAGGAACAGGATCCGTTGGGATGATCTGTATCTGTGGTATGAACAAAAAGAAAGGAGTGAAAGATGAAAGCGATTATTGAAAAAATGCTGGAATGCCTGCTGGCGTTCCTCCCGTTCCTCTCCAAACGGAGCAAGAAGAAAGTGGAGAAGATGAAAGAGTTCAGCGAGCTGGTGAGGGAACAGTACGGATTCCTCGTCGGGCAGCTGGAAAAGGTGTTGCAGGACTACTTCGGGCTGAGTGCACGCGTGAAGGAGATGCACACCGAAATCTTCTCGCTGAAAGCGGAGCTGGCGAAAGCGTTGACTTGCCGCTGCATGCGGGAGAATTGCGACAGGCGGCTGGCGGTGGACGGCACTGCGGCTGTGTAAAGATTTCGCCCTTGCAGGCCGGCCGGCTTGCAGGGGCGGAACTTTTTTTGTGCTTTATGGGGGGCAGTGGCTTTTTTTACACCGGAGTATGTTGTGTGTTCCCGATGAAAAGAAGTATATTTGCCCCTATCTATATAAATAATAATGATGTATAAACAATTATGGAAAATCAGGAGAATAATAACGGACAATTGCAGATTGAACTGAAAGAGGAAGTAGCGCAAGGCACGTATGCCAATCTTGCCATTATCACCCACTCCAGCTCGGAGTTTATCGTGGATTTTGTGCGGGTGATGCCGGGGATGCCCAAAGCCGGAGTGCAGTCGCGCATTGTGCTGGCGCCCGAACACGCCAAACGCCTGCTGCGCGCGCTCGAAGAGAACATAGGCAAATATGAACGCGCTTTTGGCCCCATTCGCATGCCGGACGAACAGCCCCTCCCGCCGCTGCCCAACATCAAGGGGGAAGCATAAAATCAAAAAAAAACTTGTAGTGCATTGATTATTCAAAACTTATTAGTATCTT
>ERZ773130.2199-NODE-2199-length-15551-cov-4.040849_pt1 | contig 15551 bp, 16 predicted proteins | sample MGYA00511919_ERZ773130 | MGnify/ENA primary metagenome ERZ773130 (study PRJEB29015, sample SAMEA2737851) | human gut metagenome | biome: human gut; feature: human-associated habitat; material: faeces | place: China | collected 2012 ...
CCCATGGGGAGCCGCTTTTCGGTTTATATGCGCTTTTTGTCGGTGCTTCGCGCCGCACGTTCCAGCAGTACGAGCGAGAGGACGAGAAAGGCGATCAGCCACACCGGCAGCAGATACAGCGTGGTGCGCTCGGCGACAAGTCCGAACAGCAGCGGGCTGAAGGTCGAGCCGACATAGGCACTTGCCATCTGCACGCCGATGATCGCCTGTGAATATTCCGCGCCGAAGGTCTTCGGAGTGGAATGGATGATGCTCGGGTAGATCGGCGCGCAGCCCAGCCCCGTGACGATAAGCCCGAGGGTCGCGGTTGGCTCGCCGAAGGGGAGAAAGAGCAGCAGCGCACCGCAGAGCGCGATGCCGATGCCGAGACGGATCATGCCGCGGTCGCCGATACGCTCGGCGACAAAGCCGGAGAGAAAACGCCCGACCGTCATGCCGATGAAAAACAGGGAAGCGAACGCGGCGGCGCGCTCGGTTGAGGTGCCGTGTACGCGGACGAGATAGCTGCTTGCCCAAAGCATGGCGACCGATTCGGCGGAACAGTAGGCAAAGAAGCCGACAAGCAGGCAGGGCACGCCCGGGATGCGCAGTGTGCGCCGCAGTCCGAGTACGCGCGACGCGCCGACATTCGTAGTCACGCCCTGCGCGTTCTTCCACATCGGCAGCGTACAGAGCAGGACTAGCACAATGCCGCTCTGAATATAGGCGACAAACCGATAGCCGTCGTTCCAGACCGTGTGCGAGAGCGCATAGCTCATCAGCACGGGGCTGACGATCGTGCCGACGCCCCAGAAGCAGTGCAGCCAGCTCATATGCCGCGAGGAATAGTGCATGGCGACATAGTTGTTCAGCGCCGCGTCGATCGCACCGGCGCCGAGCCCGTAGGGCACTGCCCACACGCAGAGCAGCGCGAATTTCGTCGAAAACGAAAAGCCGAAGAGTGCCGCCGCGGTCAGAAACACGCTTGCCGCGGTGACTTTGCCCGTGCCGAAACGCTTGACCATGCGCTCGGAGAAGAGGCTGGACAGGATGGTGCCGCCCGAGATGATCATGGAGACGATGCCGACCGAGGCAAGCGGCACGCCGAAGACCTGCTGCATCGCGGGCCAGCCCGAGCCGAGCAGGGAGTCCGGCAGACCGAGGCTGATAAAGGCAAGATAGATGACGGCGAGTAATAAGCTGTACATGAAAAGCTCCGAAATGTTGGATGCGCGGATGCGCTCAATGACAGTATATTGATTCTGCCCGGAAAATGCAAGCGGTACGCAGCAAATCGGACAAGTTCCAAACTTTTATGATACCCTCGATTGACAAGGGCAGAGACCCAAATTCGGCTTTTTCGCATTTTTTTGCGGAATTTGCGCAAAATCTATTGCAATTTTCAAACCCGCGTTGTATAATGCCCAGTGAAATGATAGGAATTAGGAGCGGCGTGCCCTGTTTTGCATGCCGGAAAGGACAGAAACGACGATGATGATCTCCTCAAAGGGGCGGTACGCCCTGCGTGTGATGCTGGATATGGCAGAGCAGAGCGGCGGCGGCAACATCCGTCTCAAGGACATTGCCGCGCGGCAGAATATCTCGGTCAAGTATCTCGAGAGCATCATGACCGCGCTCTGCAAGAGCGGACTTGTCGAGAGTGCGCTCGGCAAGGACGGCGGCTATCGGCTGCGCCGCGCGCCGGAGGCTTACACGGCGGGCGAGATTCTGCGCGCCGCCGAGGGCGAGCTTGCGCCGGTCTCCTGCCTCACCGAGGACGGCAAAAAATGCGGCGGGGTATGCACCTGCTACACGCTCCCGTTCTGGCGGGGGCTGGAAGAACACATCAATGCTTACATCGACGGCTACACCCTGCGCGACTTGCTCGATGCCAAGCGGAATACGCCTGTCTGCGGCGGCACGGGCGATGCAGATACAAATTCAGCGGAAAAGAAGGATACAGAGCAATGAACAAGGAACAGCTTTTGAAGGTAGAAAACCTGCATGTCAGCGTCGGCGACAAGGAGATCCTGCACGGCGTTGATCTCACGGTCGGGCGGGACGAAATCCATGTGCTGATGGGACCGAACGGCACGGGCAAATCCACGCTCGGCTATGCGGTCACGGGCAATCCCGCCTACAGCGTCACAGAAGGACGCATCCTGTTTGACGGAGAAGACATTACGGATATGCCGGTCAACGAGCGCGCAAAGCGCGGCATTTTCCTCTCGTTCCAGAATCCGCTGGAGGTGCCGGGCGTGACCCTCTCCGCCTTCATCCGCAGCGCGCTGGAGCAGAAGAGCGGCAGCCGCCTGCGCCTGTGGGACTTCAAAAAGAAGCTCGCCGAGACCATGAAGCTCCTGCAAATGGACGCATCCTATGCCGAGCGCGACCTCAACGTCGGTTTCTCGGGCGGCGAGAAGAAGAAAGCCGAGATTTTGCAGATGCTGATGCTTGAACCGAAGCTGGCGATCCTCGACGAGACCGATTCGGGTCTTGACGTGGACGCGGTACGCACGGTATCCGAGGGCGTCCGCCTATATCGGGAGCGCGTGCACGGTTCGCTGCTCATCATCACGCACAGCACCCGTATTCTCGAGGCGCTGCATGTGGACGCGGCGCACGTCATGGAAAACGGCGTCATCGTGAAAAACGGCGGCGCGGAGCTGGTCGAGGCGATCAACGAGAGCGGCTTTGCCGCCGTGAATGCGCAGGACTGACCGAGGTGCACCATGGCTGACAACAGAGAGAAGACCGTGGTCGAGGACATCGACCGCAGCATTTACGACATCCGGGACGTCGAAAACGATGCCTACCGTATGGAGGCAGGTCTGACGCCCGAGATCATCGACAAATTGTCGAAGGAAAAGCATGACCCGGTGTGGATGCAGCAGTTCCGCCTGCATGCTTTGCAGATCTACAACGAAATGCCCCTGCCGGACTGGGGTCCGTCGATCGAGGGGCTGGACATGGATCACATCGCCACCTATGTCCGCCCGAAGACCGGGATGCAGAACGACTGGAAGAATGTGCCCAAGGATATCAAGGACACCTTTGATCGCCTCGGCATCCCGCAGGCGGAGCGCAAGTCGCTCGCCGGCGTCGGCGCGCAGTACGACTCGGAGCTGGTTTATCACAACGTGCGCGACGAGGTTGCTGCCGAGGGCGTGGTCTATACGGATATGGAGAGCGCGCTGACCGGCGAATATGCCGACATGGTGAAGAAATACTTCATGAAGCTCGTGCCCCCCACCGACCACAAGTTTGCCGCGCTGCACGGCGCGGTCTGGTCGGGCGGCTCGTTTGTCTATGTGCCGAAGGGCGTGCACCTCTCCATCCCGCTGCAATCCTATTTCCGGCTCAACGCCAAGGGGGCGGGACAGTTTGAGCACACGCTCATCATCGTGGACGAGGGGGCAAGCCTGCACTTCATCGAGGGCTGCTCCGCGCCGAAGTACAACGTCGCCAACCTGCATGCGGGCTGCGTCGAGCTGTACGTCAAGAAGGGCGCCAAGCTGCGCTATTCCACGATCGAAAACTGGTCGAAGAACATGTACAACCTCAACACCAAGCGCGCGCTCTGCGAGGAGGGCGCGACCATCGAGTGGATCTCCGGCTCGTTCGGCTCGCATGTCGGATGTCTTTATCCGATGAGCGTGCTGAAAGGGGACAACTCCAAGATGGAGTTCACCGGCGTGACCTTCGCGGGGGCGGGGCAGAACCTCGACACCGGCGCCAAGGTTGTGCACATCGGCAGGAATACAAGCTCGTATATGAACACCCGCTCGATCAGCAAGAGCGGCGGCGTCAGCACGTTCCGCAGCAGCGTCACCGTGGAGAAGAGCGCTGCGGGCGCAAAGTCGTCGGTGTCCTGCCAGTCGCTGATGCTGGATTCCGATTCCCGTTCGGACACGGTGCCCGCGATGGACATCCGCACCAAGGATGCGGCGGTCGGACATGAGGCGAAGATCGGCAGCATCAGCGGCGACGCGGTGTTCTATCTGATGAGCCGCGGCATGAGCGAGGAGGACGCGCGCGCCCTGATCGTCAGCGGCTTTGCGGACAACGTGTCCAAGGAACTGCCCGTGGAATACGCCGTGGAAATGAACAATCTGATCCGCCTTGAGATGAAGGGCAGCATCGGCTGACGGAGGGAAGAACATGAAACAGACAATCCGAATCAACGAACTGCCGACCCGCACCTGGAACCGTCTCGGCGTCAATGCGGCAGAGATCGAATGGGACGATGCCGCGACCTTTCCCGTACAGGCGGTGACCGTCGGGGCGGGCGAGCATCCCGCGCCGCTCCGCCTGGATGTGACCGACGCGGGCGCATGTACCGAGCGCGCGGTCGATCTGCGGGTGGCAGAGGGCGGCGACGTGACGATCTTCGTCACCTGCCGTGCAGAGCACCCGCTGGCACTGCGGGCGGACATTACGCTTGCCGCAGGCGCACACGCAAAGGTCGTGCTGCTCGAAAACCCGTCGCACGGCGCGACGGTCCGCACCGAGATGCGCACCACCTGCGCTGCCGGTGCCAAAATCGAATATCTGACCATCCTGCTCGGCGACGGCGATCTGTACGCCGATCAGCATGCGGAGCTGGTCGGCGACGGCAGCGCGCTGAAAGCCGACATCGCCTATTTCGGGCGCGGCACGCAGACTGTGGATTACAACATCGTCGTCAACCACTTCGGCAAGAAGACCGAGAGCGAAATTCTCGCGTCCGGCGCGCTTGCCGACGCGGCAAAGAAGGTCTTCCGCGGCACGATCGACTTCAAGCGCGGCAGCGCGGATTCGGTCGGCAGCGAAAACGAGACCGTGCTGATGCTCGGCGACGACGCGGTGAACAAGACCGTGCCGCTGATCCTGTGCGCGGAGGAAAACGTCGAGGGCACGCACGGCGCGACCATCGGCGACCTGGACGCCGCCACGCTCTTCTATTTTGAGAGCCGCGGCATCGACCGTGCGGCGGCACAGGCGATCCTGTCCCGCGCCGCGATCGAGCGGCTGATCCGCATGGCGGACGATGAGGTGTTTGCCGCAGCCGCGACAGCCGCACTGGATGCCGTGCTCGGCGAAAAGGGAGGGGAAGACGCATGAGAGACTTCAAGGCGGATTTCCCGATCTTTGCGCAGGATAAGACGGTCTACATCGACAACGCCGCGACGGCGCAGCGCCCCGCGTGCGTGCTGGATGCCGAGCGGAATTTCTATCTGACCCACAACGCCAATCCCCTGCGCGGTCTGTATGCGCTCAGCGTGGCGGCGACCGAGGATGTCGAGGCGGCGCGCGAGGCGGTGCGCGCCTTTATCGGCGCGCGGCATGCCGAGGAGATCATCTTCACCCGTAATACCACCGAAAGCCTCAACCTCGTGGCGTACAGCTACGGACGCTCGCAGATTCACGCGGGCGATGAAGTGCTGGTGTCCATCACCGAGCATCACAGCGACCTCCTGCCGTGGCAGGCGGTCTGCCGCGAGACCGGCGCCGCGCTCCGCTATATCGAGTGTGAGCCGGACGGCAGCATTGACCTTGACAAGGTGGAAAAGCTGATCACGGACAAGACGAAGCTGGTCGCCGTGACGCAGGTCTCCAACGTTCTCGGGCGCGTCAACCCGATCCGGGAGATCGCGGATATGGCGCACCGCGTCGGCGCGGTGCTGGTCTGTGACGGCGCACAGAGCACGCCGCATATGCGCGTGGATGTGCAGGCGCTGGATGCGGATTTCTTCGCGTTCTCGGGGCACAAGCTCTACGGTCCGATGGGCATCGGCGTGTTGTACGGCAGACGTGCGCTGCTTGAAAAAATGCCGCCGTTCCTCACGGGCGGCGAGATGATCGAGAGCGTCACGCGCGAAGGCGCAGTGTATGCCGAGCTGCCGTATAAATTCGAGGCGGGCACGGGCAATGCCGCAGGCGCGGTCGGACTGCACGCCGCGATCGACTATGTGAACAGCATCGGCTTCGATACGATGCACGGGCGTGAGACCGCTGTCTCGGCTTTCGCCTTTGAAAAGCTCATCGCCATGCCGCATGTGCATGTGCTCGGTGCAGCGCGGGCGGAGGATCACAACGGCATTCTCACCTTCACGCTCGACGATGTGCACCCGCACGACGTCGGCGAGATCCTCGCGGCGGACGGCATTGCCGTGCGCGCGGGGCATCACTGTGCGCAGCCGCTGCTCGCGCACCTCGGCTATCGCTCGACCGTGCGCGCCAGCTTCGCCTTTTACAACACGATCGATGATGCGGAAAAATTCATCGACAGTCTTTCGACCGTCAGGGAGCGGATGGGCTATGGAAAGTAGAAGTTTTTACAACGAGATCCTGACCGAACACAATATGCATCCGGATTTCAAGCATGATCTGCCGGATGCGGACATCGTGCTCGACGGGGTGAACCCGAGCTGCGGCGATGAGATCAGCTTGAAGCTCAAGGTCGAGGACGGCGTCATCACCGACGGCGCGTTCGTCGGCGACGGCTGCGCCATTTCGCAGGCGTCCACCGACATCATGCTCGGCATGATTGTCGGGCAGAAGAAGGAGGACGCGCTGCACTACGCCGATCTGTTCATGCGCATGATCCGCGGCGAAGCGACCGAAGAGGAGATCGAGAGCCTCGAGGAGGCATCGGCGCTGCGCGACATCGCGCATATGCCTGCCCGCGTCAAATGTGCCATGCTCGGCTGGCGCACCCTTGCAGAAGCCCTCGGCGAGAAAACGGAATAACGGCCAGAGCAGAAAAATTGCTTTCTTCACGCGAAAAGGCGCTAAAAATTTTCAGCGCCTTTTTACTATGCATGTTATAATACTGTTGAAAAATTCTTTTATTGTAGTATTTTTCCCGGAAACCGTAGTATAGAAGTGAAACCGGAAAGGAGGCGGCACATTGCGTACCGACGAAGAAATTATCGCCCTGTTTTTTGCACGATCCGAGCAGGGCATCCGTGAGCTGGATTTGAAATACGGAAGGGTCTGTTACAGGCTCTCGTACAACATTCTGGGTGACGCGCAGGATGCGGAGGAGTGCGTCAGCGACGCTTATCTCGGCGCATGGAATGCGATCCCGCCCGCAAAGCCGGACCCGCTGCTGACCTATATCTGCAAGATCGTGCGAAATGTTTCGCTGAAATTGCAGGAAAAAAAGCGGGCAGCCAAGCGGCGCAGCGGTTATACGGTCGCCATGGAGGAGATCGAACCCTGCCTCGCGGATCTGCACACGACGGAAGACGAGACCGAAACGCGGGAGCTGGCACGGACGATCGGACGCTTTTTGGATACGCTCTCTGCAGAGAACCGCGTGGTCTTCGTGCGCCGCTATTGGTTCTGTGACAGTTGTCGGGAGATTGCCGCCGCAGTCGGGCTGACCGAGAAGACAGTCACCGTCCGTCTGGCGCGCATCCGGGGGAAAATGAAAGCTTATCTGGAAGAAAGCGAGGGATTCGTATGCAGGTGAAACAATTTTTCGATGCGATGGGCGAATTGGAGACAAAGTATGTGCAGGAAGCGCTGACCTATAAAAAGCCGGTGCGGCGGTCTGCGTGGATGCGGTGGGGAGCGGCAGCCGCCTGCTTTGTTCTCGCGGCGGTGCTCCTTACGGTGGGCATCCTTTCGCCGCTTGCGGGTATGACCGTCACCGCCTATGCCGTCGGAACGGATGCCGAGATTCCGTCCGCGGGCGCGGCGTTTGCCACGGGGACGATCAACGAGGACGGCACGCTCAGCGGTTATCCGCTGATGTTCTATCTGCAGGGAAGCGGGATTGAAAATGTCCGGTTTTCCTGCAAAAGCGGTCAGATCCGCTTTACGGATCTGACCGGACAGCGTGACGAATACGGCTTTGCGCAGAATTTCACCGTGACTTACGGCGCGGCGGCGGGCGACGAAACTGACTATCCGTCTCTGCTGGTCGAATGGCTGCCGCGTCCGATGATGGAGGCGCTTGCGGCTGCCGACACCGGCATCGCCGACTTGCCCGCCGACCTCCGGCAGGACATCATCGTGCTGGAGATCACCTTTGCAAACGGGAGAGCGGCGACGCGCGCCGTCACGATCGACTTGCAGGATGACGGCAGCCTCCGCGCCGCGTTCCGCGCTTATCGGATCCGCAAGTCCGATGTTTTTGTCGGGCGCGCCGACAGTCAGCCTATGCCGAAGGATGCACAGGGGGCAGACACTTTGACGGTCACTTTCCTGGATGCGGACGGGCATGCGGTCGAGCCGGAGGGGACCTGGTATGTCACAGACAGGATCGACCGCATCGCGGTTTCGTTTGAAGGGCAGGCACCCGATGCGGTGCAGATGTTCTTCACGCCGTCCGGCACGGAAACGGCAATCGAGATGGACTTTCTGCAAACCGATGCGGCGGGCGCGGAGAATCAGATCGTGATCTCCGCCGATGCGCTGCATCGGGACAGCCTGATGGGGCATCTGCGTCTCGTCGCCCGCGCAGGCAGCCGCACATTGCAGAGCAGTGTGTACAATGTGATCTATCAGCCCTGACAGGCAGAGTCGTTGAAAACGTGATCTCGGCATGCGTTTTCCTGCGGGAAAAGCGCTTCGAGTCGGAATCGGCACAGAATATAGCACTTCGCTTGATAACAGACGAAAGGTCGGCGGAGATGCTGAAGTATATGGACAAAAATCCGGAGGCGGACGAGTACGATCTGATCGACGAAGCGGACAGAATCATGAAAAGTCATTCACAACCTCGGAGAAACAGAACAAAGTAAAAGCAGATTCAGCCGAATCTGCTTTTACTGTTGGCGAGGTCAAACGAAAGAGCGTGGGCGCGCGCAGAAGTCCATCCGTGAAAAGTATGCAGACAGCCCGGATGCGCTGGCGCAGTTTGACGCATTTCTCGTACGAGATGGTCAAGCACTTCGTACGCGCCGCCGAGAAGCTGGCACAGAACTGCGAGCTTGACAAAAAGGAGTATGTCGTCGAGTGTCTGCAGCGTATCGGTGTGAAGGTAACGCCGGTTGTGGACGCGCTGATCGAAGCGGCGGTCGAGGAACTGGACATCGCCATCGGCAAGGCAGGCAAAGAAAAAGCGTCTGCCGACGATGCCGACGACGTCTGCGGCATGACAGACTAACCCCGTCGATTTCGACGGGGTTGCAAGTGGGGGCAGGAATGCCCCCGCTTTTTTACTGGAAAATACTTCTGACAACCTTTTGACTACTTTCTTTTTGTTTTTGCATGTCGTTTTATGCTGTTTTGTGCATTGCGAACGTTCGCGAAAATTGATGTGAAAAAGTCCGCAAACCCTTGAAACTAAAGGATTTGCGGACTTTTTTCTTTGGCAGGGGCACAAAATGGCTCTGGCGTCTGCACAGCGCCGCCCATGCGTTTTTCTGACGAAAAACACGCTCGCCTTTGCGGATCCCCATACGAAAATAAAAGACCACCGAATGGTGGTCTTTTATTTTGGCAGGGGCACAAAGGCTCGAACTCTGGACACGCGGTTTTGGAGACCGCGAAAAAAGTCCGAAAAACCGCATAAATACGCGATTCTTTTGAAAATGACATATATTCTGACATATAGAAACAGAAGAAAACGAGGCTTTGCCTTGTTTCGCCTGCGCTTTCTATTGCGATTTGCGCTATACTTATGAGCAAGGTAATTCAATTTGTGATTCTGAAGGTGCTGAAAACAACGCCATCCTTCAACGGGGACTTTATGTGCGAGGTCGCTCTGCCCAACCGAGAGATTTCTCTCGTGTATAACAAGGAGATTTTGCAGCGACTCGAAAACCTGATTCCCCAGTCCACGGCAATTTCCATTCCGGAGGCCATCTTCTCCGGCGACAACGCTCGATTGAAAGCGCAGATTCAGACATTGCTGATGCAGTCCGTGAGCTCCTTCGACACTGCCGGAGAGAACTTCTATCACGGCTTTATGTTGGGCCTGTGTGCCTTGATGAGCGGCGCTTTCTTGACCTCTAACAGGGAATCCGGAGACGGGCGTTATGATATTCAGTTGAAGCCCACGACGAAGCGGCTTCCCGGAATTTTGATTGAACTGAAGACCGAAAAGGATTTGGACGACGAGAAGTTGAAAAGACTGTCTGAAACGGCATTGCAGCAGATTAACGACAAGAAATACGATGCCGAACTGACCGCCTCCGGTGTCAATACAATTTATAAGTATGGCGTGGCCTTCAGCGGGAAAAAGGGTGAAGTGGCGGTTGAATAAATAGAATTGCTTCAGCACAGTGGAAATGCATTGCTGTTCAATATCTATGTTGGATACTTGAGCCGGAAGAACGTTGTAAGTTTGGTACCCTGCCTCTGAAGACGACTAAAAGCAAAGCGTTTGCAGCCATTTCGGTTGCAGACGCTTTTTTCAAACAACCAACATATAGCTTTCAACAGAAACATCATTGCGCCAAAGGCTATATAAGACGCATGTTTCGCTGTCTGTTTGCTACATGTGGGCATTGCATAATTGCGTTTTCTACGAGTCGAAGTGTAAATCTTTGAAATTGGTTTATACAATTGTAAAAGCGAATATTACAATGACAACATTCTTTGCACGATTTATACTAATCATAGAGGCGAAATCACAAGAATATGAGCAATTTTGCAACAAAACAAATCTGAAACACAAGGAGAATCAAAAATGAAAAACATGAAAAAAGTAATCGCGCTATTCCTCTGCTTTACAATGCTTTTTGCGTTGGTGTCCTGCTTGCCCGCAAAGCAAAACGGCGGACCCGAAAACAATCTGTCAGGCAAGAAAATCGAAATGGCGACCCAGACGGCGGGTAAATCAAATGAACTTTTGGTTAAGTTGATAGAACAGTTTAAGCAAGAAACAGGCATTGAGGTTGTCTTGACCTCCTACGACGCGAACGATTATGAGTCCGCGCTGAAAACGCGGATGGCATCGCAAGAGTTGCCGGATGTTTGGGAAACCCATGGCTGGTCTCGCATCCGCTACGGCGAGTATTTGTACCCGGTCAACAACGAGCCATGGTACGAAAGTGAAAATGAGTTTGCAAAAGGCATTCTGACCGGCGAGGGCGACACGGCATATGCGCTGATGATCTCATCGTCTATTATGGCCGTTGTCTGTAACAAGACGGCCTGCGATGCGATAGGTATTGATGTCTATTCCATTGAGACGCTTGACGACTTTACCGCAGCCTGCCAGAAGGCGGTTGATGCAGGTATTGTTCCGATGGTTAACCACAAGTCGGCAGGAGACTTGGCGCACATTGCCGGCGCTTTTACAACCTATGACGATGCGCTTAGCAGCAACATGCAGGCACAGCTGGACGGCACCTGGGATTGGGAAGACATTATGCTTGAGCTTGACTACTTCTCCAACCTGATTGATATGGGCGCATACTGGGAGGATCGCTCCACGATGGACAGCACCGCTGAGATTGAGCGTCTTGCCAACGGAAAGTCCCTGTTTTATTTTGCCAACAACAGCGGCTATGTCGGTCAGTTGCATGATTTGAATCCGGATGCGGAATTTGTCATGATTCCGTTCCCGTCTGTCAGCAAAACCGCCAAACGCTATGTTGCGGGCGGCGAAGGCTATGCAGTCGGCATCAACAAGGATACAGAAAATCTGGACGCAGCGCGCGCATGGCTGACCTACCTGTCCAAAAACGGCGGTGCGGTGGCACAGAGCTATACCGGTATCTCTTGCATCTCTACAATCCCGAGAGACGAGAGCGACTACGGCGCAAATTCGGCGTATGCTATGCTTGAAAAATATCCCAATTCCGAATATGTAAATATGTGGGACCGTGAGTATATGCCGAGCGGCATGTGGGGCGTATTCGGTGTGGCTGTCGGCATGTTGTACGCAGATAATTCCAAAGAGAACCTTGTTGCAATCAAGGAATTCCTGCGTGAGAATTATGTCGAAAAGTACGCAGCAGCACATAACTGATTCATAACATTTGTAATTACATAAACCGGTATTCGAAAGAAAGTGAAGACGGTTGTCTTTGCTTTCTTCGGATGCTGCGGTCAAAGATTTGATTATGATACAAAAAAATTTGAACAACGGCGCCCTTCGGGCGGTCAACTACACAGCAGATCTTGTAACCCTCAGCTTGCTGTGGCTTGTTTGTTCATTCCCTGTGTTGACAGTCGGCATGACCAGTGCGGCACTGTTTCACACCTATGAAAAAGTGCTTATCGGTAAGGAAGGGCGGGTTATTTTGGTTTTCTTTCGCTCATGCAAGGACAATCTTCGGATTGCGTTGCCGATTGGAGCTGTACTGACGCTGATGAATGCTGCCCTGCTGTTTTTCTGGTGGGAAAGCACGCGCGAAGGCTCGCCGATTCCTGCGCTGCCGATCGTATTGAGCCTGCTTTTGCTTTTGAGTATACAGTGCTATTTTTACCCGTTGACAGGTCATTACTGTCTGAATGGTAAACAGGCAATCGCACTTTCCATGCGCATGGCTTTTGCGCATTTTCCGCAGACCTTGCTTTTGCTTGCTTTGCAGGCTGTTTGTGCGGCGGCAGTCATCCTGTACCCCCCGCTTGTAGTTATTCTGCCTGCCGCTGAAACGGCATTGGCGGAAAAAGTCCTGATGCCTTTGTTCAGACGGTATATCCGTATTCCCGATGCTTCCGTTCTGGACGCAATGGCGGAGTAAAGACTGGAGGAAACCATTTTGCAGAAAAAGAGAAAGAGAATGCTCCTGTGCATCACAATCCCGGGCATTCTGATGATGATTACATTTGTATTTATTCCGTTGCTAAACGGCAGCCGAATTGCGTTTTTTTCATGGAATGGGTACAGTAAAAATATGAGATTTGTGGGGCTTGAGAATTTTGCCGCCCTGCTCAAAGATTCTTATCTGCCAAGAACCACGCTCAACACCCTGATATACGGTATTGGTAGCTGCCTACTGCAAAATGTCCTCGGTATGCTGCTTGCGCTGTTTGTCAATCAGAAATTTCGAGGACGGAATGCGGTTCGTGCAATCGTTTATATGCCGATTATGATTTCGGCGTTTATCATGGGAAAGATTCTGTCATCCATGTTTTCTTTCGACAACGGCGTTCTGAATGATATCGTGAATCTGTTCGGACACGAAAATATTTACTGGATGAAAAACAGCTGGGCAGGCGTAGCGATCATTACGCTTGCAAATACCTGGCAGTATGTCGGACTCTGTATGCTGGTTTATCTTGCCGGGCTACAATCGATCCCAGCAAGCTACGTGGAAGCTGCAAGAATCGACGGCGCAAGTAGCGTACAGACTTTCTTCCATGTCAAGTTGCCGCTATTGGTTCCGTCTATTACAACCTGCGTCGTTACGAATTTGATCAACGGTTTGAAGCTCTATGAATTGGTTGTCGGTTTGACAGGGGGCGGACCGAATCGCTTGACCATGTCGTTGTCACAGTATATTCAGCTTTTATATTTTGACGATGAAAAAGCAGGATATGCATCTGCGGTTGGTGTCTTCATGTTCTTTTTGATTATGCTGATTGCGTTGCCCATCAACAATTACTTGCGAAACCATTTGGATGATGAGGAGGAGCGCACGTGATAAATCAACAGTATTCTGCCGCACAGAAAGCCGGTATTGTTCTGATTAGTGCTTTGCTGATTCTCCTATATTGTTTTCCGCTGTATCTACTGATTAATGTTTCGCTCCGTGACTATCAGGATTTGAGTTCCCGGCTTGCATTAACGAAGAATCCCATATTTGACCATTATGTCAGAATTGCGTCGGATCCACTCTTTTGGACGGCCCTGAAGAATACGATTCTGCTGTTTGTGCTGGATGTGTTGATTCTGATTCCGATTGCAAGCCTTGCAGGCTACGGTCTTTCGCGCTCCAGCGGTTTTGTGGTACGTAGCATACGGACGATGAACGTTCTGATTATGATGATTCCCGGGACGGCTCTTTTGGTGGGTACATACTCGCTGATGGTAAAGTTGCGGCTCACAAACAGCATTCCCGGGCTTGCTCTGCTCAGCGCTGGTACTGGTATGACGAGTACCATGTTCTTCTATACGACATTTACAAGCATGATTCCGGTCGAACTGGATGAAGCTGCATCTATCGACGGCGCAGGAGTCATACGAACCTATTTCAGCGTAATCTTCCCGCAGCTGAAGGCGATCACAATCACACGAATTATCAGTGTTTTGACCGGCTGCTGGAATAGCTACCTGATGCCGATGTACGTGTTGACAAAAGCAGAACGCTTTACGTTGCTGCTCTATGTCCGCAAACTTTTCAGCGGTATGATGAATATCCCCAATGTTCCGCTTGCGTATACGGGCTGTTTATTCATGATTTTGCCGATTTTGGTATTTTATTTCGCTATGCAGAAATATATTATCGGCGGTCAACTTGACAGCGCTGTTAAGGGGTAAAAACAAAGAAAGCGGTGCGCAGCCATATAAGAACGAATCTGCCGACAGCATTTTGGCTGCCGGCAGATTCGTTCTTATATGGCTTTCTTAGGCGTTTTTTTGGATGTTGCGGCTGACATATTTTCTGACATATAAACTGACATAAAAAATCCGAAAAAAACGGGAAAATACGGGCGCAAAACAGCGAAAAGCTGTCAGACCGGTAGTCAAAAAAATTCGAGGTGCAATATCTTGTCCGATATTGCGCCTCGAACCCTAAATATAGCAGGGGCACAAAGGCTCATGCGCCACGGCGCTACGTGTTTTCTGCGGGAAAACACGCTCGCCTTTGCGGGTATCACTTCAATTCCACAGGAATCCAAACTTCGTAGTACCGATTTTTCTGGCGGAGATTGTGGTCTGTCCAGAGGTGCAGGACTTCGATTGCAAGATCATATTTCTGCTTGTATGCAGAGGCAGGAAGCCACGAGTCGAAAATCAGCTCAAACAGCTTCGGGAACTCCTCCCATGCAAGCCCACCACATTCGGTTTTGAATGCTGCGTATGTTCCTGCAGGAAGTGTTCTTGTTTCGACTTCAAAAGTCTTTACATCGGCTTTCTCACGGGCAATCATATATTTGCCGTCCTGCCAAATGCCATACCATACGCCATCATAGGAAGTGCTGCCGGGTTGATTCCAATCCCCCGCGCAAAGCTGACCGGGCACATCGTCGCAATCATTTGCCCACATGATGTGGCGCAACTCCTCACGCGTTTTATAGCCCTGCCCCTCATATTGCTTGGATACACCGTACACAACTGTATCTGCCAACTCAATCATTCTGAAATCCATTTCTTTTGCGCCTTTAACCATAATGTAAAAGGAAGCAGGTGAATATACTTTCAGCGCGCCGCCGTTTTTGCGGTAAACAGACGGTGTAATGCCGTGCTGCTTTGCAAAGGCTCTTGAAAAAGCCGCAGCACTGTCATAACCATATTTTATGGCAATGTCGATGATCGGCGTCTTGCTATGCTGTAGATCCTGCGCCGCAAGTGTCAGCCGTCTGCGCCGTATGTACGCTTTCAGCGTCATGCCGGTCATATAGCTGAAGAAGCGAATGAAACTGTCTGCAGTAACGCAAGCGATACCGGCAGCCGTATCAAGATCAAACTCTGCGCACAAGTTTGCCTCAATATATTCAATAGCTGCATTCAGTTGCTT
>ERZ773130.2209-NODE-2209-length-15502-cov-3.137761_pt1 | contig 15502 bp, 6 predicted proteins | sample MGYA00511919_ERZ773130 | MGnify/ENA primary metagenome ERZ773130 (study PRJEB29015, sample SAMEA2737851) | human gut metagenome | biome: human gut; feature: human-associated habitat; material: faeces | place: China | collected 2012 ...
AAGTAGCGCCCTGCGCTGCGCGGGGGCGGCTGGCATGCGCGTAGCGACGGGGCTGCGTTAGCTGCCCAATAAAAAGGGAGAGGAGCTGCGATGGCTGCCCGGCTAATGCCCCACCGTATTGCTTTATGCCTGACAGCCACCGCAGCTTATAAGCGCGTGCTTACTATATTTTATATCCGCCCGCAAAACACGCGACCGCAACCCGTCACTTCAGTTTCGGGCGGTCGGCGGGCAGAACGTGGATTCCGTAGGATTCACGAAGGAAGTCGCCCAACACATTATCACGGTTGGCATTAATCTGCTCAACGTAGAACTGCGAGAACGCCTTGCGAAGCCCCTCCACCGTCACGGTAGTGTCGTTTTCGATGTCAAACTGCGAGTTAAGCCGTGCGCGGGCTATCAGGAACCCGTGAACACGCTCGTTAAGCGGCGTGCCCGACAGGCCGATGCCGTGGCTCAGGTCGATGCTCACGTCGCCGCGCTCAACCGCCATGGGAAGCTCGATAAAGTCGAGCGAGTCGGCCGGATTGTAGAAGCGCAGAAAGCCCAGATAGGGCATCTCGGCCGTGTCGCGGCGCACCATCACAGCTTCGTTGTTGCTGAACACCACCGAGTCAAGCGCCCGGTTGTCGACATCGTAGAGCACCGCCCGGGCATACTCCTCGCCCGGCGACACTATCGACACCGTGCATTCGGGCTTGTTGGATGCGCCGCTGCCGCAGGCCGTAAATGCGGCCACAAGAAGCAGCGTCACTATGAAATTGATTGTCTTCATCGTCAATATTGATTAGTCAATTATAGAGAGGGCGGCACGGCTGCTGCCGCTCCGCCCTCTTCAGGATTGTTGTACCTCTGTAAAATCAGAATCGGAATCCGAGTTTTACGATAGGCATGTCTATGAGCTTGATGTTATGGTGACACAGATTGTACTTGTCAAAGCCCTGCGGTGCCATCTGGATAAGGTCGTAGCGGTAGGATACCGGCTGACACTCTACGGCAAGGAACATGCCGCGTGTCAGGCTGTACTCGATGCCTGCTACAGCCGCGCCCTTAAGCGCTATCATCTGGCCCACACGACCCGGGGCAAGGTAGACGGCCTCCTCGATTTGCTCGCCGAGGTCGCTTAGGTCCTCATCGTCAACCATGATGCCCGTGTAGGGCTGCTTGGTGTGGATGCGGGCCATCTGCATCCCTATCGTCACTCCCACATAAGGGTGTATGCGCTCGTTGCTCGTCTTGAAGTAGCGGTCAACTCCGGCGTTGATATACCAGTTGTTGTTGACCTGCGCGTTGACATACTTCTGGTCGGGGATGCGGAGGTTGTCCAGATCCTCATATTCGGCCTCGATATAGTCCTTCTTCGGAGTTACTCCGATGTTCATGCCCGCCGACAGATTTACCGCCCAGCTGTCATGGAAGAAATATTTGGCCTGAATGCCGAGTATGTTTACAAGACTGTTGTTGTCAAACCCTGTGAGGTTCAAGTAGCCGCTCAGGTTGCCCGAAGTGGCCGTCCCGCCGTTGGGAAGACCGATCGAACCGTAGTTGGAGTTGTACATCGGGAGCAGGGCGGTCTGGTCGTCGCCATAGACCGAGCCGCTGCTGCCGAGCATCAACGAGAACTCCCATTGACCCTTGTGCGGTGCAAACGATGCGCATCCCTTGTCGGGGCATCCCCCGGTCTGCCCCCACACGGTGGGAGCGACCAGAAGTGCCGACAATAAGATTGTGCAAAGTCGTTTAATCATTTTTTCGATATTAAATGATTGTTGTTGTTTCTAATTGGATGACGGTGAGATTATTCAGCGCCCTCTACACTCTTGATAGCTGCATCAAGACGAGCCTTGGCTGCGTCAAGTTTTTCCTTGGCTGCATCCATTGCAAGCTTAGCCTCCTCTACAGCAAGAGCTGCGATTTCAGCGTCGCTTACAAGTTGCTTCTCATACTGGTCAAGCACATATTGAGCTCTTGCCAATGCCTCTTCAAGTTCGGGTATGCCATCTTCTTCATCCTTGATGCTTTGTTCGATTTTCTCGATAGCCGCGTCGATAGTTTCCTGAGTGTACTGCTCGGTTTCTGCAACACCGGTTACCAAAGCGGCTTCCGAGATAGCAGTAATCATGGCTTCGGCAACACCATTCTGACGCTGAAGTTCATTGTATTCAGTCCATGAATCCACGTTAAGCTCATCAACAGCTTCCTGAGCAGCTTCTACAGCCTTGCCTGCTTCATCAATCTTATCTGACAATTCTTCACGAGAAGCGACAAGATTGTCAATCTGAGTCTGAACATCCTCAAATGCAGCCTCAATAGCAGGCTTGTTGGTGATGTAAGCGTTAGCTACTTCGATGCGATTGTCGACATAGAGAGTCTTTCCGAACAAGCCAAAATCACTATTATAGATACCGGGATAGTTCATTTCATCTATACCATACTTGGCAAGCATCTTGTCGATATCTTCCTTGGTAAGAGGTATCAGTTGAGCTGAAGGTATACCTAAGATATCGTCATCATTTTTATCATAATAGTAACTTCCATATATCTTATTTGACAAAGCGATGATATTATATCTCATGTTGGAAGAAGGATAAGCACATACATCAGCAACCGAACATTCAGGTATAGCTGCTTCTTCATCCCACTGAGAACCGTTGACTTCATTACTGAATTGATTGAACAATGAATAACTGCAGTAAGGCATCCATGTGTATGTATGCCAATTTTCGCCATCATACCACTCTTCCTCATACTGATATTCTTTATCAATCTCTTCAACTTGATTGACTATAGCACCATAAACACCTACAGTACTCTGAGTTTCGTTATCCCATGAGCTAACAAGTCCACTTAATTCATTCCATTCTTTGACATAAGCCTCTCGAGCCTCATTTACCTTGTTATCGGCAGCATTGGCGGCATCAAGCAACGGACCGGCAATCTGAGGAGCCTCGTTAAGTGCAAGTTCACGTGCTTTGTCAGCATCGGCGATAGCGTTGGCCAGTGTGGCAGCAGCAAGATCATTAGCCTTTTCAGCCTTTGCCTGGGCCTTGGGAGCCTGCTCTTCTCTTGCTTTCTCGGCAGTTTCAAGAGCCTTAGCGGCATCTTCAGCCACTTTCTTGGCAGCTTCAGCGGCCTTCTTAAGGTCGGCATCTTCGGTGTACTTATCAGCCAAGCCCTGGGCGGTCATATACTTGCTATCGGCAGCATTCTTTTCCTGCTGAGCCTTAACTACAGCATTGTTTAGATCAGTGATGGTTTTGTCAAGTTCTTTATTTGCAGCCGCTACAGCTTTATCATAAGCCTCGTTTGCTGCATTTACTGCATCATTATAGGCATTCCAGGCATCATCATTGAGATTGTTCTTATCATAATAAGCATTCCAAGCATCCTGAGCGGCCTTCTGAGCAGCATAGTATGCATCCTTGGCAGCCTGAGTTGCGGGAAGCTGTGCATTGTAAGCGTCAACAGCCTTCTTAAGCTCATCATAGCTCATGAGTGCATCATACTTGGGAGTGCCACCTACGTTATAAGCGTCGGCAAACATCTTCCAGCCTGCAAACAGTCTGTCGAATTCAGCAGCTTTTTCCTTCTTTTCAGCCTCAAGGCTGTTGATCTCTGCCTTAGTCCACTCAACATCATTGTCATCAAGGACATAACGGCGAATGTCATTCTTGAAATTAACAAGAGCATTTAAAGCATCATTATAACCGTGGTAATTGTATTGAGTATTCCAAGTATAGCTCCATCCTTCACCTATAACTTCCTGAGGTTCAGTCAAGCCGGGGATAGTGATTGTTCCATCGGCATTAAAGGTATAAGCCGGAATCTCTACCTCTTCGTTATACAGAGCGTCTAAAGCCTTCTTTGCTGCTACAAGAGCTTTACCCTCTTCGCTTTCGTTGTTGTTTTCAGCAATAGTAAGGTTAATGAGCTTCATCTTCTCGGTATTTTCCTCAACCTGATCCTGATAAGCGGTGAGTTTTGCGCCGAGTTCCGAAGGCTTCCAGGTCTTTGCTTCGGCGAGCTCTTCATTATAGTCCTCGATATTGGCCTGAGCGTCATCAAGGTTCTTCTGAGCGGTAGTAACAGCGTCTTCTACAGCCTTCTTGGCATCATAAGCAGTACCATTGGGGTCGAGAGCATTCGCTACAAGATCCTTCTGAGCTTTCACATACTCCATATACTTCTCGTTGTAATTGTTAAGAGCGGTGAAGTATTTTCTGTAGAATCCATCGAGAGCGGTCTGTTGCTGAGTAGAGAGATTCAGTCTTTCCTGCTCGTAGGTCAAACGAGCCAGTTCAGCCTCAGCCTGAAGGCGAGCCAATATCTGCTCAGCCTGAAGAGCTGCAGCTTCCATTCTCTGACGAATTTCAGCGATTTCAGCTTCGGTTTTTGCACGCTCGGCATCAATCTTGGCAGCTTCAGCAGCAGCCTTCACTTTTTCAGCCTCAGCCAAAGCAAGCTTATACTGGGCATCGGCCTCAATAAGAGCCTTCTTGGACTTAAGCAATTCAGCCTTGGCACCACGCAGTTGCTCAATGCCGTAGGGCTCATCATTGTCGATACAGCCGGTGAAAGTCATACCGACTGTCGCTGTAGTCAACAGCGAAGCGACTAAGTAAGTCAACTTTTTCATTGTAGTTTTACTTAAATGGTAAATAATTGGGTTAAATAATTATTAAAAAATACTAAAAACATAGTTTAACACTCTGCAATACAGTAATTTCATGGTTGGTCACACACTGTGTACTCTGTAAGTGTTTTCCTCAAAATTACCATATACCCTATTTCTATATGATCTCTATAATAAGTATCTCTTGGTAGGAGATACTAACCCACATAATCTATTGGTAATCAAAGCATTTAAATTTTTAACTTAAAAACTCATCGACAATTTTAAGCAACTTGAACATATTTTATGCAAAAAATATTTTGTTTAATTCAAACATTTTACATAGATTTGTAATCTCTAAGTTAGTATCTCCTACCAAGAGATACTCTAAAAATCTCCTTTTAACATAATCGTTTATCCCGTCCCCCAACCGCATGTATTGTACCCGTACATGCCGGATGTTATGCAACCCACAAGGGGTAGCCTAACTATATATCCATCCTGTCCACTGGTAGGCCTTCGGCCAACCCGCGGTTAAATACATGGTATGCCTCCGGCATACGCCGCCCCCATTTCCCATCCATCCCAACATATATACATTATTATATACCGGATTATATACCGGCATACACCCCACCCGCCCGCGACGGGTATTGCACGGATGGATTTTATTGGCTATCTTTGGGTTTATCAAATATCCGTTTCTTGTATATGCGAACTATATTATTGTCACTTTGCGTCGCGGCCGCCATGTCGGCCTCGGCCCACACATTATCCGACCGGGCCCACAACCCCATTTTGCCCGGATTTCACGCCGACCCCGAAATCCTATACTCGGAAAACACGGGTCGCTACTACATCTACTCCACCACCGACGGACAGCCGGGATGGGGTGGTTGGTATTTCCACGTGTTCTCATCGGACAACCTCACCGACTGGCACGACGACGGCATAATGCTCGACGTGAAGTCGGAACAGGTGCCCTGGGCCAACGGCAACGCATGGGCCCCCGCCATTATCGAGCGCAAGGAGGGCGACGGCTACCGATACTACTTCTACTACAGCGGACACTCACCCGAGGACAACCGCAAGGAGATAGGCGTGGCCGTGGCCGACAGCCCCACAGGCCCATTTGTCGACCTCGGCCGACCGATAGTGAAGGATTCCCCCGCCGGACACGGACAGCAGATCGATGTTGATGTGTTCCGCGACCCGGCTTCGGGCAAATACTACCTCTACTGGGGCAACGGCTACATGGCCGGCGCCGAACTCAACGACGACATGACCTCGCTGAAGGAGGAAACGATAACCGTGATGACCCCGCAGGGCGGCACACTGGAAACCTACGCCTTCCGCGAAGCCCCCTACGTGTTCTACCGCAACGGCACCTACTACTTCCTATGGTCGGTCGACGACACGGGCTCGCCCAACTACCACGTGGCCTACGGAACATCTGACAGCCCTCTCGGCCCCATCAAGGTGGCCGACCCCTGCACGATACTCATCCAGCGTCCCGACAAGGAGATCTACGGCCCGGCCCACAACTCGGTACTCAACATCCCCGGCAGCGACGAGTGGTGCATCGTGTACCACCGCATCAACAAGGAGTACATCGACCGCGACAAAGGCCCGGGCTGGCACCGCGAAGTGTGCATCGACCGCATGGAGTTCAACCCCGACGGCTCGATAAAGCCGGTAGTCCCCACCCGCTAATCACCACGACATAACACCCAAAACATCAACACCATAAACCAATCAAGACAATGAACGCCCGAATCACAGCAATAGCGCTGTCGGCACTGCTCGCGACAGCGGCAACCGGCATGTCGGCACAGTCCTACACCCACATCTCGTCGACCCAAGGCAACGAGTGGAGCAGCACCAAAGGCAAAATGGATAAGAAAGCCGTCACAGCACCCGTGCTCGAAGTGGCACGCGACGCCAAGGGGCATGAATTCAAGGCATGGGGCATCACCTTCAACGAGCTCGACTGGGACGCGCTGTCGATGCTCACCCGCGAGGAGCAGGATGAGATTCTGCACCGCGTATTCGCCCCCGACGGCGACCTGCGCGTGACCCGTGGACGCATATCGCCGGGAGCCAACGACTACGCCCGCTCATGGTACAGCTGCGACGAGGTCGAGGGCGACTTCAACCTCAACCACTTCAACATCGACCGCGACAAGCAGGCGATAATACCCTTCATACGCGCCGCGCAGAAGTATAACCCTGACATCACCTGCTGGATATCGCCGTGGTGTCCGCCGAGCTGGATGAAAATCAACGGCGACTACCCCGTGGTGAGCAGCAAGTACAACAACCTCTCGGAGAAGCAGAACTATCTGCTCTTCGGCACCGAATCGGCCGAAATCGACGAGGACGAGATGAAGCTCACCGGAGCCCGCGACGGAGTGTTTCCGCGTCAGCTCGCCACGACCGACTACATGATACAGGATCCGCGCTACCTGCGCGCCTACGCCAACTACTTCTGCCGCTTCATCGACGCCTACAAGGAGCAGGGCATACCCATCGACATGGTTATGTATCAGAACGAGGCCTACAGCTACACCCCCTACCCCGGATGCGCCTGGACAGCCGAAGGCACGATACGCTTCAACCGCGACTATCTCGCCCCCGCGCTTAAGCGCAACCATCCCGAGGTGAAGCTCTACCTCGGCACGTTCAACACCAACCGTCAGGACCATGTGGAGAAGGTGCTGAGCGACAGCGAGCTCAACAAGTCGATTTCGGGCATGGGCTTCCAGTGGGAAGGACGCGACATACTCGCCGCCATCAGGGCACAGCACCCCGACTGGTCCTACATCTGCTCGGAGAGCGAATGCGGCTGGGGAAGCTTTGACTGGCCGGCAGCCGAACACACATTCGAGCTCATCAACCACTATCTGGGCAACGGATGCAACGAATATAACTTCTGGAACTTCATCCTGGCCGACAACGGCGAAAGCCCCTGGGGTTGGAAGCAGAACGCGCTGATACGCGTCGACTCCAAGGAGCGCAAGGCCACCCTCACGCCCGAGTACTATGCCGCGCGACACTACTGCCAATTCCTCCCCAAAGGCTCGCGCATCGTAGGCTGGAAAGGCGACCAAAAAGGCACCATGCCGGTGCTCGTGGCAGTGAATCCGCAGGGCAAGCACGTGGTGATCGCCGGCAACTTCGCCGACAGCGAAGTCCCCTTCAGCCTCAAGCTCGGCGACCGCTACATCAACGCCACCCTCGCCCCCCACTCCTTCAACACCTTCCTGGAGTAACCGCCCCGACCGGGGAGGCCGTGACAAAAAATGAAAAGCCGCAGTTTCACAACTACGGCTTCCCCGGAAAAATTAGTGAATGTTGATTGTGCGATATCTTTAGTTTCACTTTTCGAGAAGAGTACTAACTACTTCTCACTTTTGAAATAATATAACTCCTTTTCTATTTTTAGGTCATTCGTGACCTTAATTTTTGGGCTTTAGTCCATATACATGTGAATCTCCGGCCCTAAATCGGGGCCGGCATATCACACTGAATATCATGTTTTAACGGTTGGATTGCAATTAATATGCAACCTTAAATTATTCATCATAAATAATAGCAGACTCTATCCAATCGTTCTATAAACACCGAGGGGGCTAAAAAGGTTCACACAAATTACAACTTTTTTTCAAAAAATTTTGCAAACGCCCCTTAACACACAAAAATCCACCGATAAAAAATTACCGGCGGATTATATATTGGTCAACAAAAATCAGAAAGGATAGCCTATGGCGAGGTGGAAGGCAAGCGACTTCTTGAACGACTCCATGTTGTAGTAGCCTCCATGACCGGTGTCGTAGGGCGCATGGATGCCTATACCGAGGTCGCCGCGTATAACAAGCATGCTTATGTCGAAGCGCAAACCCACTCCGGTACCCACGGCCAAATCGCGGAAGAATGTGCGTCCTTCCAGCTTTCCACCCGGTCGGTTGGGGTCGTTCTTCAGCAACCACACATTGCCGGCATCAAGGAAGAAGGCACCGTGAACGGGACCGAATATCGGGAAACGGTACTCGGCATTGCACTCAAACTTAAAGGTACCGGTTTCATCGAAATTGCTGTTGACATCATCCTTATCGGGATGGTAACTGCCCGGACCGATGCTGCGGACGGTAAACGCACGCACCGAGTTGGCACCACCCACATAGAACTGCTCGCTGTAAGGCACCTCGTGACCGTTGCCGTAGGCATGAGCCACGCCGCCAAACATTCGCGCCACAAACCAGTGCTCGCCCTTGATCCTTCGCGAGTAGACAATCTGAGCCGTACCCTTTATGAACTGCGAGAACGGCATCCCAAACAACCGCTTCTCGCCCTTCACACCTGCAAGCCGCCATATACCCCAGCATATATTTCCGGCCTCCTGAACCGTAGCCTGAACGTTGAGCAGGTTGTCACGGTTCATCACGCGGTCATAGATCATGGTGAAGCCCATCTGCGGAATGAACTGGTCGCGGAAGCTCACCGCAACCGCCGGATTGGCCGCCATGATTGAGTCAAACTCCGAAGTTGTGCGCAAAAGCTTCACATAGGATAGCTTCAGCGGAGTGAACGTATAGGAGAAGTATTTGCGTGTCTGCCAGTCGTAGTTCATCGATGCGCTGAACTGAGCCATGTTGAAGTAATGCGGACGGTTGAGCAGGTCGGCGTTCAACGTGAAGCGCGTCCAGTTGAGATTGCGTCGCGACAGCGGGAAGAATCGCGGAGCGAGCATGCGCGGGAACGAGAGCGAAGAGTTGATACCCACCTCGTAGCTGTTGAACACCGAGGAGCGGTCGTGTCCCGTCTGCCATTCGTAGGAACCCGTAAGGCCCACTCGCAGCTGCTCGCCACCGCCGAAGAGGTTGCGGTTGGTCACCCACAGCGACAATCCCGGGCCGAGGTAACTGTTGGACTTCGACGACACATTGGCCTCGATGCTCGCCTCAAGCGGCTTGTCGAATGTACACTGGATTGACACATCAAGGCGCGGCTCGCCACCCGTCGTGTCGGGAAACGCATCGATGTTTATGTAGTTGAATATGCCGAGGCGCGACAGATAGGATTGCGTGCGGTTCATCTCGCTCACGGCAAATATGCGATTTTTACGGAACGTGATGCACCCCGGAATCAACCCCTTGCGCAAGCGTGACGGCATCATCTGTATCACCGTGCCGCGCCGCGTCACCGTAGTGTCGGGAGTACCTCCCCCGTCATTTCGGCTGATGAACACCGTCACGTTGCCGGTGCGGTAACGCTGAAGCGCAAACTTGGGAATGTTACGCGCCACAGTGATGCGTAACGCTATTCGCTGTGGCGTTATGGTACTGTCGGCAAGATACTCTATATACTCGGGACGGAAGAAATAGTAACCCTGGTCACGCAGCACGTTGGTGATGCGGTTGCGCTCGATGCTCAACGAGTCGGTAGAATAACGCATTCCCTTGCGGAAATAGGTGCTGCTCATCGACACCGAGTCAATCTTGTGGTAAAGGTGACATGTGTCGGGCAGATACTCTATCGAGTCGAGCAGATAGGCCGGCCCGGTGTGTACCGTATATATGATCTGAGCCTTTTTTTTGTTCTTCTTGTTATAGAGCAGCTCATAGGAGGCCGTTCCTCGGAAATAGCCCGCGTCATCAAGATTGTTCTCGATCATACGCGTGCGCAGATGCGGCCTCACATCGCTTATCAGCACAGGTTCCTCGACAAGCTTCTCATAGAGCCAGTGCTTAAAGCCCTTGGGTGGATTGCTCCAATTGTTATAGACCCACAATCCCAATGGGAAAGGATAACGGTAATAGGGCGACAGCCAGCTAAGACTGTTGTTGGGTCTGACATTCACGGCATTCTTCACCTCTTCGGCAACTCCCGAAGGCACCTTTTCGCCTTCCGAAGGCACAATGTCGATCTTCTTAACACCGGTGTAGAGCACATCGTCGGCACCCAGCCTACGTGTGGTCGAGCATGATGTCACGCTCACGGCCAACGCCGCGATTACGGCCAGCCACAGATATGTAATGTCAATTCTTCTCCGCATCATCGTTATTCTTGTTTATAGGTGATGTTCCGGCAGGCGATTCAGCCGGTTCCGGGGCTTCGGGCGACTCCTTGCGGTGACCCACGAAGCGGAACAAATCCCTGAGCGAGCTAAGCTTGCGCTTGTAGACAAATCCGACACCGGTCTGTATCACCTCGCCCTCAAGCACATTCTCGTAGCCTTCGTGCCTGAACAGTCGCAGATACATCGAGCCGCTGCGGTTGAGCATATACTCAAATGAAATGTCATTTATCAGATTCTGCGACAGGTTCTCGTCATTGTCGGCATCGGTCGAGTAGTTTCCTCCTATCACAATCTTTATGCGGTCGTTAAACAGAGTCTTGCTCACCTTGTAGCTGTAGCTTGTAGTGGTGGAAGTAGCGCCTTCGTAAGTGCGGTCATACTGGTCGACGCCAAACGTTATGTCGACTCCCTTTATATTGTTGGCCGCCCACGTGTTGAGCTTGGATGTCAGGAACGAGAATAGCATATTGCCCGACAGATTGGACGAAGCCTTCGTGCCCGGGCCCGTGTATATATTGTAAAGCAGCATGTTCATCGCCTGATTGGCGCGCTGCTCGGGACTCATCGTCTGCAGCTCATTCTGAATGGTGATGTCGTCATTGGTCGACAGGTCAAACGACACATCCATATTGGAAAGCGTGTTGGTGACATTCAGCGTTATTATGAAGTTGACAAGACGGGAGTTCTGCCCCTCCTCGGTCACGTTGGCCTTAAGCGTTTCAGTGGCATGGATGTTTAGAATGGGATTCAACATGTCGCCGTTGAACGCCACATAACTTCCGCTCTCGAAGTCAAAGAGTTTCTGGCTCATGAACGGCGGTGTGTAACGCACAAATCCCTTGTCGATGGTGTAGCGTCCGGTAATGCGCATGTCACTGAACGGCGACATGGTGAAGTTAAGGTTACCCGAACCCTGAATCTGCGCCTTGTCCTTGCCGTTGGACGATATGTCAACATTGATTGTCGAGCCCTCCGAAATGATGACCTGGGCATTCAGCATCAGTGACATGCCTGTAGACTCAAGCGAGTCGGCCTGGAGCACGGCTGCGGTGTCGCTGAACTGGACAAACCGCACCATGTCACCCGCTCCCACGCCTTCCGACAGCTGATCGGCGGCCATGTCGAGCACGTAGGTCACATTACTGCCTTCAAGTAGATTGAGCTTGGCGTTTACCGACATGAAATCCATGTTGCCTTTGACATCGGCGTCAAGATTTATGAATCCGCGTCCGTAGACATCATGTCCCTTTCCGCGGTCGATACCCACTATCTGCATGTCACGCGCCTTCATGTCGAGGTCGATTCGCGGCGACACAAGACTTGTCATGTCAACAGTTCCGTTGATATAGAGTGGATTGTCGTTGATGCCCTTGATGGTGTAGTTGTTGAAGCGCACGATATTGCTGTCGACCGGTATCTTCTCGTCGGAGAACTTGAACGAAGTTCCCACCATGTCGACGAGCACATCGGTGGAGTCGAAATCGAGGAATCCGTCAAACACCGGATTGGCCATCGTTCCCGTTATGTCCATCTCGCCGTTGAGCATTCCGTGAAGCTTGGCAACTCCCGGAGGCAGGAACGGATTGACTATGCGGAGCGGGAAGTGTATCATCGAGAAGTCGAGAGCAAACGGATGCGCGGCCGTGCTGTCGTTGAGCGAACCCGAAGCCGTGATGACCTTGATGCTGTCGACCATAAGCGATGTCGAAGCCTTTATGACCCCTGAAGCGGTAGTCGACAGTCCGAGGTCGAGCAGGAATGAGCCCACCCTGTCGCCGCCGTAGCTCAAGTCGTCGAGCGTGGCATTTCCCGTACCCGACAGTGACTTAGCCTCGGCATCCCAGCGGATGCGCATATCGACTCCCGCGACGCCCTTGACCGGCGGAGCGAATGGCGACAGCGCGAGCCAGTCGGCAAGCTGTATGCCCGATGCATTCACCACTACATCCTCCTGTCCCATCACCGAGTCGTTATGGGAATGTTCGGTGAATATGCGCAGGTGGCTGTCACCGTTCGACAAGTCGAGGTTGGCGTCAAGATGCCTTGACCCGAAGCTGTAGCTTATGAAGTTGTCCTGATTCAGCGACCATGTCTTATAGCCTATGACAGGTTTAAGCGGCACAAGTCGCATTGTAAGCAGCGAGTCGGAGCCGGTGAGATTGACACCGATCTTAAATCCCGTATCGCCCTTTATGTTGCTTTGGTTCAGGAAGAGCGAGAAATTCTCGTTGGCAAGGAATCCCGTAGCGTTCACATGTGCGAAATCGTCCATCGTTCCCGGTCGGTTGTTGACATTGATCTTATACACAAGGAACTTGCCGTGTTGCAGTGCATTGAACGCGATCGAGTCGAGTTGCGTGTTTCCGGCCTTGAACCCGTCGACAGCTGCATTCATGGTTATGATGGTGTCGGTGCTCATGTTGAACTTAAGAGAGTTAAACGACATTTTGACCGGTTCCAGGAAGTCGGATATCACGCTGTTGGCCCCCGAAGTGAGGTCGAGAGCAAACGGCGGCAGCGCATGTTGCAACGCTATTATGTCGACACGCTTGTCGGCCATCTGCTTTTCAAGCAACGTCATCGTACCTGTGACACGTGTCATGAACGTGTCAATCGGGCATTTGGCCATAAGTCCCGCCACAAGCGATTCATTGTGAAGCGTCACCACCATCGAAGAGTCGGTGGCATCGAGTGTCGTGTTTATAGCCGGGGTTGCAATCTCCATGTCGGGCATCGACCACGCAAGGTCGGTCACATTGACATTACCGTTGTAGTAATTGCGTTTGGGATTGACCACGGCCTTTCCGTCGATGCTGAACGATCCCTTGTTCTCGGTTGTGGAAAGATGCAGTCCTTTAAGATCGAAGTTACGCACATCGCCTTCAAACTCTACATTGATGTTGTCGCCGTCAATCTTACCCGACATCGTCATGTCAAAGTTGGCGTCATGGTTCATCGACATCAAGCCTGCGTCTATTACGCCGGTGTCAAGCTTGGCCCACGCCCGCATGTTGGAGTAAGCTATGCTGTCATATACTAATTTGTCTATTGCCATTTCGGCATCAATCGTGGTCTTGACCGACATCGGGTCATAGCCGCGCCCCTTCACCTTCACATTGGCCGTTAAATCGCCTATTCCCATCTCGGGCATGAATGAGCTTATAGGGAATTCATCAAGGTTAAGGTCGGCTGTATAGGATTCCGCACGGCCGTTCCAGTCACCGTCAAGCAGCACCTCGCCTTTACCGGTAACGGCACGCAACATTCCGTTGTAGGCGCCCGATTCCATTTCCACACGGCCTTCAAGCTTTATGGGCGGAATGTTGAGCTGCTTGGCAAGCTTTGCTTCAAGCACCGTGGGTTTTATGAAGTTCACGTTCTTGAGTTCGCCGTCAAGCAGTATCTCGCCGCTTATCTTATCGATGTCGAGCATGTCATATACCTCGCCGCGCATCTCCATGTTCATATATCCCGGCAAAGCCGCATATATTTTCTCGACACGCATTGCCGACACTGTTCCTTCGGCATCGGCTTGCAGATTTATGTCATTGTAACGCGGAATTGTCTTCAGCATCGGCACGAGCGACGGCATCAGCATCTCCACATCATGCACCCCTATCCTTGCCGCCGCCTTAAGTCGCAGAGGCAGGTCGGGATTGGTCGTCATGTCGCCCATTCCCATGTAGGCATTGAACTTTATCGCCGAAAACAGGGTGGTTATGTCGAAGTTGCGGGCTTCCATTCCGGCCGTGTCCATGGCAAATGTTCCCGAAGCGTCAAGCTTTACACCGCTGCGCTCGGTCGCCGCAAGCCGTTTAAGCGGAACCGTTATCTCGACTCCTCGGTTGTAAAATGAATCGACGCGAATGTCTATATCGTCGGCTTGCAGATAATTCATGTCAAGTCCGGGCTGCGGCACGGCGCCACGCATGGCATATACGGCACGTTGTCCGGTGAGCCTCACCGTGTCGCCGGTAATCACCCACATGCTGTCGAGCGGAGTAGGACGCTCATCGACTGTCGTCACAATGTCGGCAGGGTGTGCAGCAAGATACTCGGCCGAAGGCGTGAGATACATTGCGCTGACACTGTCGACGCTCAATGAACGGGCATGAATGCGGCGGGTGGCGAGATCGAGAAATCCGTCACGCAGCACAGCCAGCGGAACCGTTGCCGACAACGAGTCGATGACGGGCATCATCGACATCCGGTAGCTGATATTACGCAGCAACAGCGAGCCCGCCTTGATGGTCAACGGCATCGATGCTGTAGTGTCGACCGGTGTCGCAGTAGTGTCGCTACCGTTAAACAACAATAAAACATCGCCTCCGTCAAGCTCGGCATGACTCACTTCGATTAACGAATTTTTAAGGTCGTAATGCGACGGTTCAAGCTTGAAATCCTTCACATCGGCCACAAGATACATCACCGAGTCGGGGGTCCCCATCTTATAGCGCACATCGCTGATATGTCCGCTCGCATGTATATCAAGCTTCAGCAGCGGCAGTATGTCGACATCAAGATCGGCATTTCCCACCACAGCCATTGTGTCGCCGGGCGAAGTCATAACTCTCACTCCGTCAAGCATAACGCTCAACGGCCACTTTAGCCGAAAACGGTCAATCTCTATCGTCATCCCCGATGACTTGGCGACCTCACGCAGTGCTATATCCTTGACGAAATTCTGCACAAAGGGCACATAGAGAAGAGCAGGTATCAGTAAAATCACAATCAATACCCACATTAATGTCTTCAGTATTCTCCTGACGATTGTATTTTTTATAAGGTGTCCCAAAATAAATAGTCCTTTG
>ERZ773130.2210-NODE-2210-length-15501-cov-5.850576_pt1 | contig 15501 bp, 15 predicted proteins | sample MGYA00511919_ERZ773130 | MGnify/ENA primary metagenome ERZ773130 (study PRJEB29015, sample SAMEA2737851) | human gut metagenome | biome: human gut; feature: human-associated habitat; material: faeces | place: China | collected 2012 ...
GACTATAAGACCCGTAAGGGTGAAAAAAACTAACCGCATCGATTTCGACACGGTTCGTACTATCCCCTAAGCCGCACCATTTACATGGTGCGGCTTTTTCATTTGATGTATACTCATCAGTTTACGTATGTATCAAAATATATATTAGTTCTATTGACACTTCCACTCGTTGTGGATATAATAATGGTGAAGATCAAAATTGGAGGTCTATCATGAGAGATTACAGCAAGTACGAAAAGACACCCGTGTTATTCTCTGGGGCAGAAAAGAAGTTTGAAATCATCATTGACGGGTTTCGTTATATCGTCAAGTTTCAGAAGAACTCCGAAGTGGGCTTGACCTTCAATTATGTTTCTGAGTATTTGGGAAGCCATATTTTTCAACTTATTGGCATTCCCGTACAGGAAACCTTCCTTGGCACTTATGAGGGCAAGAATGTAGTCGTTATGAAGAATTTCTTAGGGCCCGAGGATGATCTTGTTGCCTTCAACGGTGTCGGCGAAAGCTCGCTGGAAAGAGACAAAGAGCTCTATCAGTACACTTATGAAGATATTACCGCAATGCTGCGCGAGAATATGAAGTCAACAAATGTTGAGGAGACAATCGACCGTTTCTGGGATATGTTCATCGTGGATGCTTTGATCGGTAATTTTGACCGGCATGGCGGGAACTGGGGCTTCATTAAGAAAGATAATCAATACCGGATCGCCCCGGTATATGACAATGGCTCAAGCCTCTACCCGAAGCTGAATACGGACGAGAAGCTGGAGGCCGTACTCTCCTCCGAGGAAGAAATTGACCAACGGATCTATAAGTTCCCCACCTCCCACATCAAGGTGAAGAATCGCAAGAGTTCCTATTTTGAAGTGATCAGCAGCTTGCAATTCGAGGCTTGCAATGATGCCCTAAAGCGAATTGTTCCCCGCATCGATTTTAATCAAATCAATACTCTTATTGACGAAGTGGAAGGGATCTCAGAGGTGCGTAAGTGTTTCTATAAAGTCATGCTGCAGCGACGGTATGAAAAGATTCTTATGTACGCATATCGCCAGTTGTAACATGGAAAGGAGCGGCTCATGAGGCCTGTTACGCATGATTACCAAAGTCTAAACGAATATACGTTTCCCCTGCAGGGAAAGCCCTATTACCGCAGCAGTGGCATAATCTATGCGGTGGATCGCACCGGCAATAAGTATGCTGTAGGGCGAGTTGATCTTGAGCGCTTTGATGATCAGAACTTCCAGTATGTCTTTACTCCTGAATGGAGTGTAATCGATACCCTGCCGTCCTCCATTTTCCAGGGTATTCCCGGACTCGACATGTCCATGCGGCTTGAGCGATACTATCGCGTTAATATGACGCCGTACTTCATTTCTGAGCGTACCCCCAGCGAAAGTCGAGAAGATCTCTGGGAACTCCTTGAAGCAGTTGGTCTGGATTACTATGACCGCTTTGAGTGGCTGCTCCGGACGGATATGCGCTGCGGTACCGATAACCTGATCGTTGAGCGGGCAGAAGCTGCTCGGACTATCACATTTGAATCGGTCAACAGCCTGCCACCCGATCTCCAGCCAACCGACCTTGTTACGATCCAAGGATTTCAAAGTATCGCGAAGACCAGCCGCCAGCTCAGAAAGATTCTCCTTCAGATTTTGAGGAGTGGCGCTCATATCTGGGATGAAACAGAATCTCACCAGCTCTCTGAAGAGGAATGCAGTCTGCTACTAAACCTGCTCATGGTTCAGGAATCAATGGAAGCAAAGCAGAATAAGCAGCGTCACCAAGAAGGCGTCGCACTGGCAAAGAACAGCGGAAAATACGCTGGTCGGAAGAAGATTGTGGTCGATCCAAATCTGTTCCGCCAAATCGCCAAGGATTTCCGCAACCATAAAGTAACGGAAGAAGAAGCCATGCATCGCGCCGGTATCAGTTCGAGATCAACCTTCTACAGGCGTCTGAAAGAGATATAGACTAAGAAACGAGAGGGTTCCCGCATATTACGCTGCAGGAATCCTCTCTCTAGTTAATACAATGTCCACCAGTAGTCAAAAAGGCGGCGATAGTAGTTTCCCTTTCTGGGCAGATCCTGACAGTTCCGGAACTTTCGGCTGGTTTCCCGTTTCATCCACCGCTGGCAATTACTGTTCTTGGGATACTTGATGTACTTCCCTGAATGGAGCAGCGTGTCACCATCAAAGCCGTAATCGATATAGCCGGCATGAGGCACATAAGGTTCATTGTATTCACTCCTTATCTCTTTTCGTTGATCCTATGATATCTGTCCCTGCAGCAGTTGTCATTGAACTGTTGGTTTAATCGTATGAAAGGCACAATTATGGTCAAAGGTTTGCCGTAGGGGGCTGCCCCTCTTTTTCCCATTCGAACAGTGCAGGAAGTGCGCGAGGCGCATAGTCGCGGGAGCGCGTTCCCACAATTCGGGGAGATGGGTCATTTTCTATGAATCGATCCGGAGCCTGCTCCAGAATGCGGTCAAAAGGCCCCTTTTTCTACATTTATTCTGAAGAGCTCTTTCGTTTATGTAGAAGGAGAACCGCATGATGGATCCGAAACTGGAGAATACTATCGGTGGAGGCGAAGAAAACCAAATGAGTGAAATAAAACTTGGTGAAGCGACCTATATTGTCCACCGATCCTATTCAGACACCCAATCTGTTCCAGATTTGATTATAAGCCGACTGCTGAAAGAGAAGAACGGAAAATCTGCATTTGACGAAGGTACAGACGATGCCGTATAATATCCTATAGTGGGTCGGTTCGTCGAAGGAGGTTAATGTGAGAACCGACATTCGCAGAATCGCATTTGCTTACCTGAGACTATCTAATGAAGAGGCTGCCGAGGGTGAATCCTCCAGCATCAGGAACCAGAGGATGATCATTCAAGACTATTGTGAACGGAATGAGATACTCCTGGTTCGCGTTTTTGTCGATGATGGTTGGTCCGGTGGTAACTTTGACCGTCCGGCATTCCAAGAGATGATTGCGCTTTTAGAGCAAGGCAAAGCAAATATCGTAATCACCAAAGACCTTTCGCGACTTGGCAGAGACATGCGAGAGGCCAGCTATTATGCTGAACAGTACTTTCCTGAGCATGGAATTCGTTATCTGACGGTAGCCGACAACTTCGATACCGAGCAGGAAAACGTCATGGCGCCTTTCCAGTTCGCCATGAATGAAGTCTACCTTCGTGACAGTTCAAGAAAAGTCAAGGAGGTTCTGAAAGCCAAGAGGGAGAAAGGCCTATATTGCGCATGTGCCCCCTACGGCTATGTGAAAGACCCCCGAAATAAGAATCGGCTGGTGCCGGACGAGGAAACCGCACCGATCATTCAGCGAATTTTTGAGGCTGCGGCGAACGGGGACTCGAGCCGGAAAATAGCCATGGATCTTAATAGCGACGGTATTATGCCGCCATTAAAGTATAAGGTCCTCTATAAAGGGAACTTCTCGGAAGATGGAGCAGCACGAGCGTCCGATTTATGGAATTATACGACTGTCAAGCGAATTCTTAAAAATCCAGTTTACATGGGTCACACGCTCCTGGGAAAGTCCAAGAAAGTCAGCGTAAAGTCGAAGAAAAAACTGAACGTGCCAAAGGAACAATGGGCAGTCACAGAGAATACCCATGAACCGATTGTAACGCAGGAAGTATTCGATTTGGCTCAGTTCAATTTGGGCAAGGGCACTTTTGACTTTCGCCAATACGATCATGTCCGGCGGAGTATCTTCTCGGGGATCGCGTTTTGTGCGCAATGCGGACACGCTTTGTGCTCGTGCGGAACTGTATATAAAGGTGAGCGAGAAAAGTACTGGTATCTCAGTTGCAATCGTCATCGCCCTGATATTACGGATCCCTGTGCTGGTGTCCGCATCAAGTATAGCGATATACTTGAGGTAGTTCGCCAAGACTTGAATTCGCTCATTTGTTTAAGCTCCGAAGAGAAAGAAACCGTAGCTCGAGAGGCTATGCAGCGTGCTGGTGATGATAATCTGATTCAGGCCAAACAGCTCCAGCTCCAAAAAGCCAAGGCTCGTTTGGCTACCATCGATAAGGTTATAACGAAACTATATACGGACAATGCCGAGGGTAAAATTGATGACAGCCGTTTGGAACGGGTGCTCTCTGAGCTCCAACGAGAGTCGATTGGCCTTGAAAAGACGATTGATTGTCTGAGCGTCGTTGATCCGGTAAATGAAACGCAGGAAAGCTACAGAGCATTCTTTGAATTGACCAATAAGTACACGCACATCAAGGAATTGGATCGGGATACCTTGGTGACATTTGTCAGGCGGATAGAAGTTGGCCCCAAAGAATTGCCGGAAGGAATGCAGAAGGCTACGCACCGCAGCCAGCCGTTTCGGCAAAGCGTGCGAATCTTCTATAAGTTCATCGGTGAACTGGAGGGCCCTTCGATGCGGGAGTTTCCTGCTGCAATAGACCTGTAGAACCACTTGTTACTCCAATCATATCCTCCCTGCACACCAGAGTGGAGCCTGTTTCACATTGCGATGCGCATGGCGCCTTTCCCCCCGCATCGTATCGTAAGTCATGCGTAAATGGGCATTTTAAGATGACCGGGGTACACCAAGGGAGGTTGGCGTCAACCTCAAGCAGGGCTACAACGGCGATCTCACCTCTCGCGAGGCCGGTTCCGTCGGCGGCCAGATGGTCAAGAAGATGATCGAGAGCTACGAGAAGAACCTGTAAACAAAGATAAGCTTCACAAATAGCGAAAGAGGGCGCGGCCAACAGGCCGCGCCTTTTTGCGTTCAACAGAAGATGGCACGCTCACTCCGCGCGGGCGCTTGCCGCTTACCCGCGCGGAGGAGACAAAAGGGCAGGGGTTTTGCCGCCCTTGCAGACATTTTGCGCAGAATATCGGCAAAAATACATTGTTGCATTTTTGGAGAATATGATATACTATTTTTATATGTGTGCATGCACTGTGCTGAGAGCGGGAGCCATGCGCGGGAAAGCGGCGAACCGCAGCGGGCGGCCTGCCGGAATATGCAGGGGAGATGTCCGTATGCGCGCCTGGGAGCACTTCAAAACCATCACACGTCACCGCCGTCTGGTGCGGCGGTACTGTTTTCGTCTCGGCCTGTATGCACAGGGAATACGGCACGATCTGAGCAAATACAGCCCTGCGGAATTCTTCCGCGGCATCAAGTATTATCAGGGGTATCGCAGCCCGAACGACGCCGAGCGCCGCGAGAACGGCGTGAGCCTTGCCTGGCTCCATCACAAGGGGCGCAACCGCCACCACTTTGAATATTGGATCGACTACTGCATCGGCGAGGACGGCAAGGTCTATATGGGCGGATGCAAAATGCCGCTCAAATACGTGGCAGAGATGTTTTGCGACCGCATCGCCGCCTGTAAGATCTATCAGGGCGAGCAATATACCGACGCCTCAGCCTACGACTACTACGAACGCTCGCGCGGTCATATCCTGATCCATCCCGAAACGGGCGAGCTGATCGGCGAAATGCTGCGCGTGCTCAAAGAAGAGGGCGAGGACGCGGCATTTTCCTATGTGCGCGGTCTTTTGCGCGAAGAAAAGCGAAAATCGACAAAATGAGAGTTTTGTCAGATGCTTGCTTGCAATCTCCTGTATTTAAGAGTAAAATATTCTCATTATTTATTTTTGACAGAGGACGGACAAGAACCAATGACTCATCCCTATAAGACGCGCGAGGGCGGCGCAACTGTAACGATATTTGTGCCTTATGACTGCCGGAACCACTGCCCCTTCTGCGTGAACAAGCAGGAGTACGCCCATGCTGAGGGGTTCAGCGTTGAGGCGATCCTTGAGAGCATCGCCGTGATGAATGAGATCACGCCGTACTGCGACTTTGTATTTACCGGCGGCGAGCCGTTTGCCAACCTGAAGGCACTCCAGCGCATGCTCGACGCGATTCCTACCACGCATAAGGTGTATATCAACACGACCTTCCCCGTGCAGCCCGGATGCAGCGCAGAAGAGATGCTCGCCTTCACCGAGCGCAACCGCGACAAGATCACCTGCATCAACATTTCCCGTCATCTGACGAAGTACGTTGAAGAATCGCCCGATGAGATCGTTGCCCGCATCGCAACGCCCAAGCGCGTGAACTGCGTGCTGTACATGGATTATCCTGCCGATGAGCTGACCGATTACGCCGAGCGCTGGCGCAAGTATAATATCCCCGTGCAGTTCCGCTACGACTATACCGAGACCACGCCCGAAAACCTCTATCAGGAAGAGGGCGACAAGATCCTCGCGGATCTCAAAAAGCGCTTTGCCTACAAGGGACTTGACGGCTGCCGCATGCGCAACGGCTACCATTTCGACTACAAGGGTCTGCACATGACCTACCATAAGACGCTGCCCTACTCCACCATTGTGGAAACGGACGACGATGGTACGACTTACGACATTCTCTACGATATTCTCATCAAGCAGACCGGCGAGATCCACTCCGACTGGACGGGCGTGAAGCTCGACGTGGACGCGTACCGCAAGGCCGCCTACGAACCCTATGACCTGCGTGTGATCGAGGGGACGGTCGACTTTTAAGGAAAGGCGGCAAAAGACGATGAGCTATCAGGCAGCTGTCATCACCGTCAGCGACCGCGCGTCTGCGGGCGTGTACGAAGATAAGAGTGGCCCCGCTGTGACCCAAATACTGAAAGAGGCGGGCTACGACGTTGTGTACACCTCCATCGTGCCGGACGAAAAAGAGCAGATCAGCGCGGAGCTGATCCTCTGCGCGGACGAGAAGCACTGCGACTTGATCGTCACAAGCGGCGGCACGGGGCTTTCCCCGCGCGATGTGACGCCCGAGGCAACGCGTGCCGTGCTCGAGCGCGAGATCCCCGCGATCCCGCAGGCGATGCTCTATTTTAGCCTGTCGATCACGCCGAACGCGATGCTCTCCCGCGCCGTAGCGGGAAGCAGAGGGAAGAGCCTCATTGTGAATCTGCCGGGATCTGAAAAGGCTGCGCGCGAAAACCTGAGCGCCGTCCTCGGCGCACTCAGCCACGGGCTCAAGATGCTTGCCGGCGAAGGCCACTGAGCAGAAAATGAAGAAAAATGTCCCCGCGTTTCAAAAACGCGGGGACATTTTTGCTGTTTATCGGAAAGATCCTTGTGCCGAAGAGCGATCCGTCACCCCTGATACCCCAGCGCGGCAGAGAGCATCTGCCCCGCGGCGACAACGGCGCGCTCGGCGTGCGCGAATTCGTCCGAATGCACGGAGCGGAACATGCCGAGCACGCTGACGACATATTTGAGCGTGCCGCCGCCAGTGAAGACCGGCGCAGAAATGGAGCGCAGGCCAATCTTATATTCGCCGTTTTCCACGGCAAAGCCTGCCTCACGGCAGGCGGGCAGGGACGCGAGCAGCGCAGCTGCGTCAGTTTCTGTGTGGGGCGTGAAGGGTGTGAGCGGTGCTGCACGGGAGAGGAGCTTGGCAGCCTCGCTTTCACTCATGTGGGCGAGGACGATCTTCCCCTGCGAGGTGCAGTGCAGCGGCAGGCGCGCACCGGGCGCGGAGACGACGCGCAGGCTGTCGCGCCCCTCCGCCTGATCAAGCGCGACAATGTGTCCGTTTTCGTAAGTGGAGAGCATCGCAGAGCCGCCGGTCTCGTCGACCAGGTGCGCAAGGTAGGGGCGCGCGAGCGAAGAGACGTTCCAGAAGGCGCTGGCGCGGCAGCCGTATTCAAAAAGCCGCAGGCCAAGGGCATACTTTCCGTCGGCATGCTGCGTGATGACATCATGATCCCGCATGGTGGTCAAAAGGCCGAAGGCCGTGCTTTTGGGCAGTCCTGCGCGGCTGCTGATGTCGGTGAGCGTCATCGGCTCGCCCGCATCGCTCAGCAGCTGCAGCAGCTCCATTGCCTTGCCAACGGAGCGGATCGTGTTGCCGTCTGCCATAAGTGTCCCTCCTGAATGCTTTTTCTTCTTTCTATTTTAAAAAATCGGGCGGCAAAAGTCAATATTGCGACAATAACAAATTGTTATCCGACAATGCCAAACAGCAAGATTGCAAGCAAGCGTTATTTTTGGTAAAATATCATGCAAACAACATGGTGAAGGGAGGCGGTTTTTGTGGTGGACAGCTACGCAAGAGCCATTACCTATCTGCGCATCAGCATCACAGACCGCTGCAACTACCGCTGCCGCTACTGCATGCCGGACGCCGGCATTGAAAAATGTGCGCACGGAGATATCTGCTCGCTTGAAGAGCTGCGCGACATGGCAGCGGCGGCTGTGCGCTGTGGTGTTCGCAAGATCCGCATTACGGGCGGCGAGCCGCTCGTGCGACGCGGCGCGGTCGATTTCTGCCGAATGCTTTCGGAAATTCCGGGCGTTGAAGAGCTGTGCGTCACGACGAACGGCAGTCTGCTTGCAGAGCAGGCAGCAGCGCTGCGCGAAGCGGGCGTCACGCACCTCAACATCAGCCTCGACACGCTGAAAGAAGAGCGCTTTCACGCCATCACGCGCCTTGGTACGCTTTCTGACGTCCTGCGGGGCATCGAGGCGGCCGAGCGCGCAGGTTTTGAGAAAATCAAACTCAACTGCGTGCTGCTCGGCGGCGTCAACGACGATGAGATCGCCGATTTTGCCGCGCTGACGCGTGCGCACGACTGGCAGGTGCGCTTCATCGAGCGCATGCCGATGGGCTGCGGCAGGGACTTTGGCGCCTATCTCCCTGCGCAGGCGGTTTTGGAGCGCTGTCCGGAGTTGGAGGCCATTTCGCACGACGGCGTGGCCGCGTGCTACCGCTTCCCCGGTGCGAGGGGAACAGTCGGGCTGATCGCCCCGATGAGCCACGCCTTTTGCAGCGAATGCAGCCGCGTGCGCATCACGGCGGACGGAAAATTGAAGCCCTGCCTGCATTCGGCTGCGGAGCTATCGCTGCGCGGCCTTTCGGGTGACGAATTGGAAGCGGCGATCCGCCGCGGCATTCTGATGAAACCGGAGCGCCACCACATGGACGAGACCGGAGAAACGGAAGCGCAGCGCGGCATGTTTGCGATTGGAGGGTGAAAGCACATGGAACTGACGCATTTTAACGAACAGGGACGCGCCCGCATGGTGGACGTGAGCGAAAAGGCGCAGACCTTCCGCGTCGCGCGCGCCGAGGCAACGGTGCGCATGGCAAAAACGACGATGGACAAGATCAAAGAAGGCACCATCGGCAAGGGCGACGTGCTGGCGGTCGCGCAGGTCGCGGGCATTATGGCCGCAAAGAAGAACAGCGAGCTGATCCCAATGTGCCACCCGCTGTTGCTGACAAAGGTGGACATCTCATTTTCGATCGAGGATACCGCGCTGCATATCCTGAGCGAGGTCCGCTGCCGCGGCGAAACAGGTGTTGAAATGGAAGCGCTCACGGCGGTGAGCGTCGCGGCGCTCACGGTGTACGATATGTGCAAGGCCGTGCAGCGCGATATGAAGATCGACAACGTTCATCTTCTCTATAAAGAGGGCGGGAAGAGCGGCGTTTATGAAGCGGAGGAATGATAAAATGGCTCATGTAACGGCTGTGAACATCAGCGAGAAAAAGGGCGTGCGCAAGCATGAGGTGCCCTATATCGACGTAAAATGCCATCACGGCATTGTGGGCGACGCCCACGCGGGCGACTGGCACCGCCAGATCAGCCTCCTTGCTGACGAAAGCGTGGATACGATGCGTGAGGCCTGCCCCATCGAACTGGACGCGGGCATTTTTGCAGAAAACATCAATACGCGCGGCATTGCGCTCAAGACGCTGCCCGTCGGCACGCGCCTGCGCGTGGGCGCAACGGAGCTTGAGGTCACGCAGATCGGCAAGCAGTGCCACAACGACTGCGAGATCAAGAAGGCAACGGGCAAGTGTGTGATGCCGACCGAGGGCATCTTCGCCGTCGTGATCAAAGAGGGCCGCATTCGCCCCGGTGACGAGATCGAGGTGCTGAAATGAAACTCATCAAAACTGAGAATGCGGTGGGTCATGTGCTCTGCCACGACCTGACGCAGATCATCAAGGATCAGTATAAGGACGCGCGCTTCCGCAAGGGTCATGTCGTGACGGAAGAGGACATTCCGGTGCTGCTCAGCATGGGAAAGGAGCACCTCTACGTCTGGGAGATGACAGGCGGCATGGTGCACGAAAACGACGCGGCGGAGCGGCTTCTGGCTCTCTGCGGGCAGGAGAACATGATCCGCAGCGAGGTAAAAGAGGGCAAGATCGAGCTGAAAGCCGCCTGCGACGGTGTGTTTCTCGTCGATTCTGCGCGCCTTGTCGCCGTGAACAGTCAGGACGAGGTGATGATCGCCACGCGCAAGGGCGGCACGTCCGTGCGCGAAGGCGACAAGCTCGCGGGCATGCGCGTCATCCCGCTCGTCATCGAGGAGGAAAAGCTCCAAAGAGCCGAAACGGCGGCGGGAAAAGAGCCGCTGCTTGCGCTCAGACCCTTCGTGCGAAAGACCGCCTGCATCGTTGCCACCGGCAGCGAGGTGAAAAAGGGGCTCATTCAGGATACCTTCACGCCTGTCGTCATCGACAAGCTCAAGACCTACGGCATCGAAACGCTCGAGGTCGTCTACTCCGGCGACGGGGTGGAAAATGTGCGCGACGCGGTGCTCGCCATGCGCGGGAAAAAGCCCGACATGATCCTCTGCACGGGCGGCATGAGCGTCGACCCCGACGACAACACGCCGGGCGGCATCCGCGCCGCGGGTGCGAACATCATCGCCTACGGCGCGCCGGTCCTGCCGGGAGCCATGTTCCTGCTTGGCTATTTTGATGACGGCACACCCGTCATGGGTCTGCCCGGCTGCGTGATGTACGCGGGCGCGACGGTCTTCGACCTCATTTTGCCGCGTGTTGCGGCCGATGTGCCTGTCACGCGCGCAGACATTGCCGCGCTCGGCGAGGGCGGGCTGTGCCTTGGCTGCAAGCCCTGCCGCTATCCCCTGTGCCCGTTTGGAAAATAAAATGTCGCGCCTGCGGGCGCGACATTCTAGATCATCGCTATCTATTTGAAGAATAGCGAAAACAAATTCTGAAAGGAAGTACCCTAATATGAAAAAACTGTTGTCTCTGCTCCTTGCCCTTTCGCTCGTGCTTGCCCTGACTGCCTGCGGCAGCAAGAACGACGGCGCGAACACTGACGGCGATGCCCAGAACGGTGAAAACACTGAGAGAGTTGATCTCATTGTCTTTGCCGCCGCATCCATGACCGAAACGCTCAATGAGATCGCCGAGATGTACAAGGAGGTCGCGCCGAACGTCACGCTCACCTTTAACTTCGATTCCTCCGGTAAGCTCCTCACCCAGATCAGTGAGGGCGCGGACTGCGACCTCTTTATCTCCGCCGCGCCCACGCAGATGAACGCGATGGATGGCAGTCTTATCGGCGACACGGAGAAGAATCCCGACGGCCTCGACCTCATCGTGACCGACAGCCGCGTTGACCTTCTGGAAAACAAGGTGACGCTCGCCGTTCCCAAGGGCAACCCTAAGGGAATTGAGAGCTTCGACCAGCTCGCGCAGCTCCTGAAAAACGGCGATGTGCTGCTCGCCATCGGCAACAGCGACGTGCCCGTCGGCCAGTACACGCAGAAGATCTTTGCCTACTACGGCCTTGACGAATCGGCCATGACCGACTGCCTCACCTACGGCAACAACGTCAAGGAGGTCACGACGCAGGTGAGCGAGGCCGCCGCCGACTGCGGCATCATCTACGCGACCGACGCCTTCTCCGCTGGCCTCGAGGTCGTCGACAGCGCCACGGCTGAGATGTGCGGTCAGGTCATCTATCCTGCCGCCGTGCTCAAGGGCGAAAAGGAAGAGGCCGCGCGCGCATTCCTCGCCTATCTTGAAACCGATGCCGCGATGACCGTCTTCGAGCGCGTCGGCTTCAGCGCGGTTTACTAAAAGAAAAGCCGAAAGGCGAATAGAGATCGCCTGATCTCTGCAACCCTTCTTCATGGGAGGTCACGATGGACTGGTATCCCCTCTGGAACTCGCTGCGCATCGCGGCGATGTCCCATTGGGCTGCTGCCCAACGGGAACCCTGATTGGAGCAGCGCGGGCGAAAGTGAATTCCGCCCGCGCCAAGGTTTTGCCTCCGGCAAAACGCTTGAACGCCGCACTTGCGGCGAAGGCAGAGATCGCCTGATCTCTGCAACCCGTCTTTATGGGAGGTCACGATGGACTGGTATCCCCTCTGGAATTCGCTGCGCATCGCGGCGATCTCTACGGTCATCATTTTCTTTGCGGGCATTTTTGCCGCCTATTACATTGCGAGGCTCCCGCGGCTTATAAAGGGCGTGCTCGACGTGATCCTGACGCTGCCGCTCGTGCTGCCGCCTACGGTCGTGGGCTATCTTCTGCTGCGCGTGTTTGGCCCCAAGCGCGTCGTCGGCGCGTGGGTGCTCGAGACCTTTGGCGTCAAGATGGTCATGACCTGGTGGTCGGCGATTTTTGCGACGGTGGTCGTCATCTTCCCGCTGATGTACCGCACGGTGCGCGGCGCGTTCGAGTCCTTTGATGAGACACTCGCCTATTCGGGGCAGACACTCGGCCTTTCCAACGCCTACATCTTCTGGCGCATCCGCATGCCCTACTGCCGTCAGGGGGTGCTGGCGGGGACGGTGCTGGCCTTCGCCCGCGCGCTCGGTGAATACGGCGCGACGAGCATGATCGCGGGCTACACGCCCGGCAAGACCGCGACCATCTCCACGACGGTCTATCAGCTCTGGCAGATGAACAACGATGCCCTTGCAACGAAGTGGGTCATGGTCAACATGGCCATCTCCGCCGTCGTGCTGTTGGCGGTCAATATGCTCGAGCGGCGCGACCTTTTGAGCGAGGCGGGCAGGAAGAGGAGGGGCGGCCGATGAGCCTTTGCGTAGACATCGAAAAAAAACTCGGCGCGTTCCGACTGCGCGTGCAGTTTGAGGCGCAGGACGGAACGACGGCGCTGCTCGGTGCCTCGGGCTGCGGCAAAAGCGTGACCTTAAAGTGCATCGCGGGCATCATGACGCCCGACTGCGGGCGCATCGTGCTCGGCGATCGCGTTCTCTTCGACAGCGAGAAGAAGATCGACCTGCCGCCCCAGCAGCGCCGGGTCGGATACCTCTTCCAGCAGTATGCGCTTTTTCCGAACATGACGGTGGAGCAGAATATCCTCTGCGGCATCCGCCGCGAGCATAAAGCCCAAAAAAGAGAACTGCTGGCGGAGAAGATCCGCATGTTCCGTCTGGAGGGGCTTGAGAAGAAATACCCCGCGCAGCTCTCCGGCGGACAGCAGCAGCGCGTGGCGCTCGCGCGGATCCTCTCGTCCGAGCCGGAAGCCATTCTGCTTGACGAGCCGTTCTCCGCGCTCGACAGCTACTTGAAGTGGAACCTTGAACTGGAGCTTGCCGACCTGCTTGCCCTGTTTGGCGGGCCGGCTCTTTGGGTGAGCCACGATTTGGACGAATGCTACCGCAACTGCGGCAGCGTCTGCGTGATGGAGGACGGCAAAACAGGAGCGGTGACGGGTATGGACGAGATGATCCGCCACCCTGAAAGCGTCAGCGCGGCGCGGCTTGCAGGCTGCAAGAACTTTCTTGCAGCCGTGGAAAAAAACGGCGCGGTCTATTTGCCGGAGTGGGGGATGGCGCTGCCAGTTGACGCAAAGGGGAAAACCTTTACGACCCTCGGCATTCCGGATCATGCCGTGGCCCTGAGCGTTAGCGGCGCGCTCCGCTGCACGCTCTGCCGCGTGATCTCCGGCGTGGAGCAGGATATTCTTCTGCTGCTCCCCGAGCATTGCGGGGAGGGCGCGCCGGCGCTGCGCGTCGCTGCTGCGCGGAAAAACAGCCTGCGCGCGGGAGAGACTGTCTGCGTTGCGCTGGATGCTGAAAAGCTGCTGCTACTATAAAAAGAAAAACCGAGGCGGAGCATGTGCTCTGCCTCGGTTTTTGTCAAAAAATCGAATACAAAAGGTAGTATTCCGCCAAAATATAACAAAATACGGCGGTTTTTGGCGTATGTACAAAACCGCTGTGCCATATTTTCCTTACAGGCGCCCGTAGATGCGGGTCGTCTCGTGGATGGTTTTGGCAAGCTTTTTGCTTGCCTCTCCCGGGAGCATGCGCCACTGCCAGTTGCCGCTTGATGTGCCGGGGGTGTTCATGCGACAGCCCTTGCCAAGCCCCAGATAGTCCTGCATCTGCGCGACAAACAACCTGCTCTGGCAGCTCATGCCGCCGCGGATGATGCCGGCATTGAAGCCCTCCTCGTCATTGAGACCGAGGTACTTCTTGGCAAAGGCGATGTCCGCCTTGTCCGCCTCCGTGCGCCAGAGGGCGAGGGGCGCGTTGTCGTGCGTGCCGGTATAGCAGATACTGTTGAAGTTGCAGCTGTGCGGCAGATAGTTGCTCGGGTCGCGCGAGTCAAACGCAAACTCCAGAACTTTCATGCCGGGAAGGCAGGAATCGTTCAGCAGCTGCACGACCTCGGGCGAAGGATAGCCGAGGTCCTCGGCGATGAAGTCAAGGTCACGAAACCAGCCGGTCAGCACGCCGACGAGCGACATGCCGGGGCCTTTGACCCAACGGCCGTTTTTCGCAGTCATTTCGCCGTAGGGAATGGCCCAATAGCTCTCAAAGCCGCGGAAATGGTCAATGCGGATCACATCGTAGAGCTGCTGCGCGCCGCCGACGCGGCGGATCCACCAGCCATAGCCGTCGCGCGCCATCGCTTCGTAGTTGTAGAGAGGGTTGCCCCAGAGCTGACCGTCGGCGCTGAAGCAGTCGGGCGGGACGCCGGAGACCTCAATGGGGACGTTGTGTTCGTCCAGCTGGAACATCTCGGGCTCTGCCCACACGTCGGCGGAGTCCATCGCCACATAGATGGGCAGGTCGCCGATGATGCGAATGCCGAGGGAGTGGATATAGTCCTTGAGCGCGGTCCACTGGCGGAAGAACAGAAACTGAATGTAGGTGAACAGCTCCACGTCGTCGCGCAGCATGCCGCGGTAGCGCTCGATAACCGCGCTGTCCTTGCGGCAGCGGATGTCCTCATCGTCCCACTCTGTCCACGCCTTCATGCCGAAGTGGCGCTTGAGCGCCATGAAGAGCGCGTAATCCGGCAGCCAGCGCTCGTTTTTCTTTTCAAACGCTGCGATGTCCTCGTGGTCGCGCGCAAAGCCGCGCGCCTTGGCCTTTTCAAGCAGCGCAAAGCGGCTTTCGTAGATCTTGCCGTAGTCAACATAGCGGGGATCGTCGCCCCAGTCGCAGGAGTTGACCTCTGCGCGAGTCAGGAGCTTATCCTTGATGAGCAGGTCGAGGTCGATGAAGTATGGGTTGCCCGCAAAGGAGGAGAAGCTCTGATACGGCGAGTCGCCGTAGCTCGTCGGGCCGAGCGGCAGGAGCTGCCAGTATTTCTGTCCCGCGGCGGCGAGGAAGTCGGCAAAGTCATAGGCGGCCTTGCCCATCGTGCCAATGCCGTGGGGCGAGG
>ERZ773130.2220-NODE-2220-length-15444-cov-21.942102_pt1 | contig 15444 bp, 16 predicted proteins | sample MGYA00511919_ERZ773130 | MGnify/ENA primary metagenome ERZ773130 (study PRJEB29015, sample SAMEA2737851) | human gut metagenome | biome: human gut; feature: human-associated habitat; material: faeces | place: China | collected 2012 ...
CGATAGATCATTGGAGCCCGCCGGTGCAGCCCCGCTGCACCAGATCAAATACAGAAGGAAGGTTATGCATCATGCCTGAAAAGAAAGTTTCTACTCCCGCAGCCGATGCTCCGGCTGCCGAGGGCAAGACCCGCAAATCCACCAAGGCTCCCGCCCGCCGCGGCCGCCCGCCGCTGGCCCCCGAGCTGTATGTAGAGATGGGCGGTGAGCAGTACAACATCACCGACATCATTGACCGCGCCAAGGCAGACTACCGCACCACCCACAAGGTCGGCGTACAGTCCTGCAAGGTATACGTCAAGCCCGAGGAAGGCGCAGCCTACTACGTCATCAATAAGTTTTCCGGCAAGCTGGAACTGTAACTTTTACAGGGCCGCCGACAGCACCGCACTGCTGCCGCGCCCGCTATTCCCACAATAAGGCTCCATAAACAAAGAGGCCGCTGCACAGCATTTGTGCAGCGGCCTCTTTTGGTACCGGGACGATTTTTAAATGGCCTCCGCTTGTGCTCTGGCCATATTCAGCGGAAAAAATATTTTAAACTTCGGGATATCGGAACGCCTGCGGGCGTTCCGATATCCCATTTTCACAGGAAGGATCGTAAAGGCGGAGGGCATTTCAAATCATTTTTCGAGAGCTGGCAGCCAGTCAGAACCCCAGCATCCGCCAAAGAGTCTTACGCTCTTCGGCCGGGTCCGGGTCTGGGATCTCGAATACATAACGCTCGGTGGCGTTGATAACGGTGGTGTTGCCGCGGGTGCATACCCGGGGCAGCTTTGCATCGTAATTCAGGTGTACGTGCCCGTGGATGAACCATTTAGGCTGGTACTCGTCCAAAATCTCGTTGAAGCACTCAAAGCCCCTGTGGGCACAGTCGTCCCCGTCGTTCAGTCCCTTGGCCGGGGCGTGGGTCAGCAGCAGGTCGATGCCGCCCCTTTTGTGCGCCTGATGCTCCAGCTTGTGCACACGGCGGCGCATGGCCTTCTCGGTGTACTGATAGGTATCCTCTTTATTATAGCGCTGACAGCCCCCCAGCCCCATGATGCGCAGCCCCTTCCATGTGTACACCTGATCGTCCACGCAGATGCAGCCGCCGGGTTCCCCCTGAGTCTGGTAACTGCCGTCGTGGTTGCCGTGCACATACAGGATGGGCGCAGCAGTAAAGTTTGTGAGATATTCCAGATACTTTTTGGGCAGATCCCCGCAGGAGAGGATCAGGTCGATGCCTTCCAGCCGGGCACGGGTGTCATAGTCCCACAGCGCCTTGGACGGGACATCTGAAATGGCAAGAATTTTCACGTTCGTATGCTCCATTCTGTTTCCGGTCAGGCCGGCTCATTTCTCCAGACCCTTTACGTTGTCCAGCCCGTTGATCGCCAGCACGGTACGGGTCTTGACGTCCAATTCATCGTAATGGGGCAGCTTGCCGTGTACACAGGCATCCAGCCAATCCATCTCCATCAGCTCTTTGGGGCTGTAAACTCTATTCTCCGGGGAGTGCAGGTTGTCCTCGTTATCATACAGCTTTTCCGGGAAGATGTGCACATTGTCCGAGCCCTGCAGCGTTTCCAGCAGATCCAGCAGCTGTCGCGTACCGCTGGGCAGCGCTTCCTGATACTCCAGATCCTCTGCGCCGCTGCGCAGACCCCACCAGTAGTTCACTGCGCGGGTGGTGGCTGCGTTGTCCCAGCTGCCGTCAAAAATGGAGCGCACGATCTGCACATAAAAGGTATCCCACCGCCAGATTGGCAGACCCAGCGGCTGTAAGCTGCCGTCCGGCAGTTTGCGGCACAGACCGTAGTCCCGGTTGGTGTCGGCAGGCTCCCGACTGTCCCGGGCGTAGACCATGTCGATCTCCGGGCAGTCAGCAAAATCCAGCGGATGGGCGGCATCGGGCTGGCAGGCCCAGCGCAGCCAGATACGGCCTGCCGGGCGCACGCTCTTCAGCCCCTGCGCAAAGGCGTTGATCGCAGCGGGCACGCCGTACACGGGGTTTGCCGCCACATAGCCGATGTGCCCGGTCTTGGTCATGATACCGGCCAGCATGCCCAGCAGATAGGTCACCTCATAGGTGCGGGGGTAGTAAGTGCGCACCAGTGGGTGCGGCGCGTTCAGCGAGCAGTTCAGGATGCGGGTCTTGGGGTGCTGCGCCGCCACCTTCAGGCAGGCGTTGTACATCCGCACGCTGGTGGCGAACACCACGTCCGCATTGTTGTGGGCTACCTCCTCCAATATCTGCTCCGCGTCCACCTCCGGGTTCACATCCTCGTAGCAGCTGATATACACCTTGTCCGGGAAGACCTTGGCCAGCGCATCGCGCCCCTCGTCATGCGCACGCACCCATGCGCTGATCTTGGCGTTGTACTCGTGGAGGAACACCACCCGCAGCTCGCTGGGCTGCTTGCTGGGGCTGAAGATATTCAGCTTGGACAGCAGCGGCTCTGCGGGGCTCTTGGGCGGTTCCAGCGAAAGCTCCACGCCATGGGGCTCGGTGAGCACCTTCACCTCGTTCCACAGCTTTTCCAGGTTCTGCCGCACCTGCGCCGGGGTGGCGTCGTAGGTGTCGGAGTAGCGGTACACCGACAGGTACACCAGCAGCGCATCACCGGTGGTCAGCCCCAGAGATCTGCCGCCCAAGGCTTCGAACTGCTGGTGGAACATGGTGTAGAAGGCGGCAAAGTTCAGCCGGTCATCCTCCGACCATGCCTCGCCGCTGGCCTTGCACACCAGCGTCTGCAGCTTGCTGTAGCCGCCCAGCTTGGAGAAATGCACATAGTTCACTTTGGACAGCTTATAGAAATCCAGAAACTCGTAGTAGATCTTATTTTCCAGATCCTCGGTGCGGGCGGGGATGAGCCGGGTGACCGTGCCCGGGATCTTGACGGCGCCGTAATACTTGAGCACCGAGACCCGCTTGTTGCCCTCCTGCACATAGAACCGGTTCATATACTCAAAGGCAATAATGGGAGTATGGATGCCCTCTTCCAAGTGCGCGTCACACAGGTTCGACCACTTGGCAGCAAACTCGGTATCCGGCTCCAGCAAGGGCATAAAGTCATACGAAAAGGCAGTGTGCCGTCCGCTGGTCTTGGTGCCCACAAGACTGTCCGACGGGATCTCCACCAGCCCCAGCGGCTCCTGCGCCACGATATCCACACCCTTGAGCACATCGTCCAGAACAGCCAGATAGGGCGACTGGCCGCGGGCTATGCGGGCACGATAGGCGCGCTGCCCTGCGCGCAGTGCACTTTTATAATCTTCCAGCATAAGAACTCCTTTTTTCTGTAAGCGAAGCGCGGTGCCGCAGTCCCCCTGCCGCACCGGAACACCTCCAGTATACCACAAAAACAGAAATAAGGCAGTATTTTGGGGTTAAAACGGTTGATTTTCCCGGTGGTTTCAGGTACGATAAGAATGATATTCAAAACCGACAGGAGTTTACGATCATGCAGACCATTTCTCTGCCCGTGCTCGAGGCGGGCGAATACGCCGGCGGCATCTGGTATTACGAGCCCCACACCTACCAAAGCTACCGTTACGTTCTGGGGCGGGTGGGCAAGCACCCGTTGGTGTGCATCGGCATCAACCCCAGTACCGCCCAGCCCGGTGCGCTGGACCCCACCTTAAAAAGCGTGGAGCGGCTGGCCGCTGCCAACGGCTTTGACAGCTGGATCATGTTCAACGTCTACCCCCAGCGCGCCACCGACCCCAACGATATGGACAAGACCCCCGACCGCGCCCTGTGCGATGAAAACCTGCGCTGGCTGCAGGCCGTTCTGGCCCAGACCGAGCCTACCATGTGGGCGGCATGGGGCACCCTGATCGAAAAGCGGGACTACCTGCCCGGTCTGATGCGGGAGATGGTGGCCCTGACGCGGGAGCGGAAGATCCCGTGGGTCACCTTTGGCAAGCGCAGCAAAAAGGGGCACCCGCACCACCCGCTGTACCTGCGCAAGGATTCCACCCCGGAGCCCTTTGATGTGGAAAACTATCTGGACACCTGTTTCTGATGTCCGCCCCGACAGGAGGAGAGCTGCTTTGACCGCAGAACAGTATAAGCCCATCTATCACTGGTTCAGCGCCCACCCGACTGTAAAGCGGCTGGTCGTTTTTCTGGATCGGTGGCTGCCGCTGGTGCCCTTTGTGTGCTACCCGGTGCTGCTATACCTGCTGAACGTCCGGCTCTCGCGGCTGTTCCTCACCCAGAAGCAGGCCGCGCTGGACTTTATGGTGCTCATCGCCCGCTCCGTCTTTGTGCCGGGGCTGGTGTTCTGGGGCGGCACGCTGCTGCGCAGTCGGCTGCCCTTCCCCCGCCCCTACGAGCAGCCCGGCTTTACCCCGCTGGTGGCAAAGGAGAGCCGTGGGCATTCCATGCCCTCCCGTCACGCGCTGAGCGCCGCCGTGCTGGCGGCGGTGTGGCTGTATTTCTACCCTGCCGCGGGCTGCGTGATGGTGGGCGTTGCCCTGCTCATCTGCTGCCTGCGGGTGCTTACCGGGGTGCATCATGTGCGGGACGTGGTATGCGGCTTTGCACTGGGCTTTGCGCTGGGCTGTGCCGGAATGTGGCTGCTGTAAGGCCATTCCTACACGCTGGAACGGCCATTTTTGCCCGCAGCGCAAAAAAGTTGAAACTTTTTTCAGATTTTCCTTGACAGAATGCGATGGGTATGGTATTATTTTTCTCGCAGCCTGTGCCGACACAGCGCTGCCGCCATAATGGAACCCATTGGGATAACAACGTGCGCCCGTAGCTCAGGTGGATAGAGCAACTGCCTTCTAAGCAGTGGGCCGGGGGTTCGAGTCCCTTCGGGCGCATCTATGTGGTGCCCATAGCGTAGTCGGTTAACGCGCCAGATTGTGGATCTGGAGACCGTGGGTTCGAGTCCCACTGGGCACCCCACCAAAAAGTCCGCTGTTCAAAACAGCGGACTTTTTCTTTTGGCAGGATAATACAAAAGTACGGCACCCCGGCAAAGCAGCTGCTTTGCCGGGGTGCCTTTTCTCTTACTTATTCATCTCCTGCAGGATCTTTGCGATCTGGGCGGGGGTGTAGCCCTCCTGCCGCAGGGCAGAGGTGATGGCTACATCGTTCTTGCCCTGACTGCGCAGCAGCGCTGCCGTGTAGGGCACCCCGGCGCTGACAGTGCTGCGGCTGTCGCCGGAGGCCGAGCCCCTGCTGCCGGTAGTCTTTCCGCTGCCAGACTTGCCGGACTTTGTGCCCGCAGCCGCCGCCTTACCGGCAGCCTGTGCAGCCTTCTGCTGGGCATTGGACTGTTTCAGCGCCCACTCGCCCTTCGCGATGTTCAGCTTCTGGGTGGTCACATTGTTGTTGAAGGCCTGCTGTTTCAGCGCATCCTGATAGGCGCGCTCGCTGGCGGTGTTGTCGTACTGCTGCTGGGTCAGTGCGTCCTGCCGCTGCTTTTCCTGCATCTGCTGGTTCCACTGGGTATCGGCGCGCTCGGCCTCGTAGGCGCGGTTGCCGGAGTAGATGTTGTACCCGGTGTTCAGCAGGCTGCCCGCCAACGTGCCCAGACCGGTGGTGCCGGTAATGGCCAGCTGCACCACGTCCCCGATGACGCCCAACACCGTCATGATGTTATTGAAGGTCTGCTGGCGCTGGCTGATTTCCGCCTGCTCCTGCGCGGTGTAGTAGCCGTGCAGGGTGTCCAGCCGGTTCAGGTGCTCCTGATACTGGCCGTAGTCCTTGGCGTAGGCGTCGTTGTACGCTTCGCCCTTCTGCTGCAGCTGGGTGTAATAGTCCTGTAGCTGACGGTCGTACAGGGTCTGGGCGTTCTGCTCCTGTCCGTTCAGCTGGTCCAGCCGGTTCACCAGTTCTTCGCCGCCGCTCTGGTAGGTATCCAGCGCCAGATTGTACAGGGTGGGGATGGCGCTGGCCAGCCCGCCGATCTGCTGCTGATAGGCCTGCTGCGCCGCACTGGTGGCATAGCTGGAACCATAGCCGCCGGTCAGAGCAGCGGCCTGCGCCGCCGCGTCCGCGCTGGCATTGTGGGCGTTCTGGGTATACAGCTGCTCGTACTGGCGGTAAAGCGGGTCACGGGTGTAGCTGTACTGAAAATTCTCCCGCTCCAGCAGCTGCCCCAGCAGGCTGTTGATCTTATCCTGATAGCTGCTCTGGTAGTCTGCGGGGCGGTTCTGCTGCCACTGCTTCAGGGCGTCAGCCGCATCGGTCACCTGCTGACCGGGGCGGTAGCTGACGTTTGCCATGGCCTTTTCCACATCGGCGCGGCTGTTCAGCCCCTCGGCGCTGTAAGTGGACTGCGCAGCGGGCTGTGCCTGCGTTTGCATATCCGGCTGCAGCAGTTCCTCCTTCTTTTTGGATGCCATATAATTCTCCTTTCGTTCTTATAATCCCTGCAGCTTGCTGCGCAGGGTGTCGGACATATTTTCCGTATCCAGATTGGTCAGTACATACTGCAGCTGCTCCTGCATCTGGTACAGATAGCTGCGCAGTGCCCGGGCATCCTCCGGGTCCATGTGATCGCTGAACTTGGGCAGGCCCAGCTTGCTCAGGCCGTTCATGCTTGCCATGAGGCATCCTCCTCCCATAATTTTCCCTTTGCCGGGGCGATGGTGCGCACAAGTCCGCGCAGGGTGATCTGCCCTTTGCCGCGCAGCCGCAGCCGCAGCGACCCGCACCGCCGGGGTACAAAGGGCAGGTCATAGCTGCGGCGGCTGCCTTGGGCGGCAAGGGAGGCCACTGTCTCCCACGCGCCGCCGTCATAGCTCACCGCCACTTCTACTGTGCTGGTGCACTCAGCGTCCAGCCGCAAAGTCAGCCGGGAGAGGTACCGCTGCTCGGTGCCGTCCAGTCCCACATCGCCTGTGACCAGTTCAAAGGGAATGTCCGTTTCCACACCGTCGGTGCTCTGCCAGTCCGGCTCGCGGGTGGGGTCTGCCGCCCACAGCACCTGTCCGTCCCACAGATAAAGCTGCCCACCGGTGCTGGTCATATCGCAGGAGCAGACGTCCTCCTCGCTCCACAGCCCCTTCTCGGTATCATAGACCAGCAGCCGGGCATCCTCCCGGGAGATGTGCAGGTAATACCGGCCATCCAGCGCACCACCCACAGCGCTTTGCACGTTGGAAAGCTTTGCAGCGTCCAGCGCGCCGGACACCTTGGTGGGCAGACTGCCGTCCCACGCCATGACGCCGTCCGGCGAGAGATAATACAACGTCTCGTTCAGCACGCACAGGCTGCGGGCGGCGTTTTTTGCCACGCCCCGGCAGCGCAGGCTGGAAAGCTGAAAATCCGAAGGCTTGGAGCCATACAGCTTGTGTAGGGTATTCTCTTTAAAGAACAGCGCATAGCCCATGCAGGAAGCTGCTCCGGTAAAGGCACCATCGCTGCCCACAGTGACGGCGTAGCTGTCTGCGGCGATGCCCCGGTAGCTGAACCAGTTGGTGGGGTCGCCCAGCTTGCAGCCGTAGATAACGTTCTCCCTGCTGTTGCAGCCCCACACCCGGTTGTCGCACTCGGTCACAAAATCCAGTTCCGGCACCCGGCGCTCCATGGATACCGTCTGGGCGGCTTCCACGCTGCGGTGCTGTTTGCCGTCCATGCTCTGCCACTAGGCGGCGGCGGCGTTCTGCACCAGTGTGCCGTAGAAATACTCGCCCTGTGGGGTGCAGCGCACCCGCAGCCAGTCCTCGCCCACGTCATACACGATTTGGTCTCCATTCAGCTCCGGGCTCTGCCCTGCCGCTTCGGCGGCTGCGCCCTGCACGGTCACGGTGTCCCACTGCCGGAACAGCTTGCCCAGCCCTGCCGCCGTGATACGGCAGTATTCCAGCGGGATGGCTGTCCAGCTGCCGGAGTTTTTGCTGTACATCTCCAGCGTGCTGTCGTACCGCCACGGATGGTCGGCATCCTCTACCTTTAAAAACAGCTGTCCGTCTGCCGGTTCGGCGGGCTCCTCCCGGCCAAAGGCCTCCACCTGATAGGTCTTGCCTGCGGCATCACAGGGGGCAAAGGTCACGCTTTTGCCCGCCGCCGTCCACAGTGCTCCCAGTGCGGTCACGCTGCCGTCTGCCGTATCAAAGGCCAGCTTGTCCGGGAAGATCAGGATCTTTGTGCCGATGCCCACCAGCGCCTTGCGGCCGTCGGTCACAGCGTCCGGCTTTGTCACCGCCGGGGCGGCGGCATCGTCTGGGGTATAGGTGATATCCCGCCCGCAGACAGTCAGCAGACCGTTCAGGTGGTACATCCCGTTCAGCCCGGTCAGTGCCCGCAGTCTGCGGCGCGGGGTGCGGGTGCTCAGTGCGGGGAAGTCCCGGGTAGAAAAGTTCACTCCGGCGCTGTACTCTGCTTCCGAGCAGCCGTAGGTCTCGTTCAAGCCGCCAAAGGCCCGCAGCAGCTGCCGGGTGTTGGCAAGCCGTATTCTGTCTGCCAGTACCATCGCCTCACCTCCCTCCTTACCAGCGCCACTGCGCCCGGCTGCGGGGTGGGTAGTTCTGCCGCAGCCAGACCGCCAGCTCTGCATACAGGGCGTTGTACTGCGCCTGCTCCCCGGCGTAGCGGTCGGTCTCGCCCAAGGCGGCATCCATCTGCGCACACAGCAGGTGCGGGTACAGGGCATCAAAGGGCGGCGGTGCCAGCAGCGTCTGGTCATCCTGCACCGGCTGCTCCCACGGACGGTCTGCGCCCACGGCGTCAAACGCCCCGGCGGCGGCGCGGTCAAATAGCTTTGTGCGCAGCAGGGCGTCCGCCTCCCGCAGCCATTGCAGCCGGGTCTCGGTTTCAATGCGGCAGTTTGGGCGCAGCTGCTCGGCACGCTCCAAAGCCTCTCCTACAGTCATCTCATCACATCCTTTTTATAAAAAGCCCGGCCGGGGGCATTTCTCCCAGCCGGGCAGCGTTGATATTGCAGATTTTACTGCGCTGCGTTCTCCGCAGCGGCAATGCGGGCAGCGGTCAGCTCGTCCTGACGCTGGCTGTGCTCCAGCACCTCGGCCACAGCGGGCGGCACCTCCACTTCCACGCCACGGCGAATCTTGTAGTTCACGCCGTTGACACTGACGAACAGGTCACCCTTGTAGCGGCTGTTGTCCTTGAACAGCCGGATGCGCACATTCTTTTCAGCCATGGGCACCTCCTTAGTTGGCGGCAGCGGTGGCAGAGTAGCTGGACACGCTCTCGATGCGCACCATGTACTGCTCCACCAGACGCTCGGCGGCGCGCATCCCCTTCCAGCCCACAGAGGCGCGCTGGTTCAGCGGGTCGTCGCCGTAGCCCAGCTGCTTGACGATGTGCTCAAGGCCGCCGCCCTCCAGCTCGGTCACGCCGTAGGCGTGGGCACCCAGCACCAGCGTGCCGAACACCGCAAGACCCGCCGGGCAGGTGTCGTCCTTCCAGATTTTGGCCTCGCTGGTCTCGATAAAGCGGATGTTGCCCAGTTTGCCGATCTCGCCGCGGAACATGGTGTCGGGGTCGGCGTACTTGTGCACCTCCATGAACTCCTTGCAGGTCTTGAGGTCGTAGGCTGCATAGGGGTGGATGATGGCAACGTAGCTGTCACCGATGGGGTCGGCGTTCATTGCGCCCAGCTGCGCCGCTGCCTGAAAGAACAGCTTCGGGGTCAGGGTGCAGCTCTTGTCCAGCGCCTTGCGGCTGGTAACGGCGGTCTCGGTGCCGTCTGCGCCCAGCTTCGGGGCGTAGATGACATTGGTGCCGCCCGCCAGCACATCGCGGGTGATGCTGTCCATGGTGCGGCCTGCCTGACTTGCCAGCACACGGGTGGCCTGCACCACGTTGTTGTCGATGGCGGTCATCTGCAGCACATCGGTCAGCGGGGTCCAGCCGCCGTACTGGTGCAGATCGCTGGTGATGCTGGTCACGTTCAGGGCCTGACCGTTGGGGGTAACACCCTCGGTCAGCGGAGTGCTGGCCTTGGGCAGGCTGTCGTACTTGCGGAACTCGATGGTCTTGCCGCCGTTCTGGGGCACAGGGTAGTAATCCGCAAACTGGTCGTGCACAAGGCGCGGCTCCGCCTGATCGATCAGGCGCTTCTCGTAAAAGGTCTTCATCTCCACCGACATGGTGCCGGTGGTGTTGGTCTGCGCGTCCGCAAACAGCTGGATGTTAAAATTCATCATGCTTTTTTCCTTTCTCCTGTCAGGTTAAAGTTCGATCTGTGCACCGTGCAGCACACGGCGCTCCAAGGCTTCCCGCTGGGCGCGGGTCATGGCGGCTACGTCCGGCCGTACCGAGGCAGCTGCGCCGGGGCGCAGGCCGTTTTCCAGCGGACGCGCGGCGCGCTGCTGCACGCGCTCCACTACCCCCTGCTCCACGGTCTGTGCCGTGGCACGCAGGGCATCCTCGTAGTGGGCAAGGCGGTAGGCGTCCTGCACCCGCATGCCTGGCAGCTGCATCAGACGGCGCATCTCCGGGTTCTTCAGCTCTGCTTTCAGGTCAAAGCCCGGCTGGCTGCGGCGCATGGCGGCTTCCTCTGCCGCCCAGCGGGCGTGCAGGCTGCGCACCGTGTTTTCCACCGGCAGCGGCAGAGGCGGCAGCACCGGGCGCTCCGGCTGTGCGGACTTTTCCGGCTGCGGCTCCGGCTCTGCCGGGGTCTGCTGAGGCACCTCCGGCTGCGCGGCTGGGGCTTCCGGCTTCAGGGTGCCCGCAGCCACTGCCTGCCGGGTCTGCTCCGGGCTCAACGCGGGGGCGGCTTCCCCTTCCGCAAACAGCTGCAAGTCCATCATGCTCTGCTGTCCGCTGCGGCTCACATCCGCAAAGCGCAGATTGTCCGGGTAGCGCTCTGCCAGCAGGGTAAAGCCTGCCTTGGCCAGTTCAAATGCACCCTGCACCCACGGCGCTACCGGTGCCTGTGCTGCCACGGCAAGGCGCGGACCCTCCGGCTCGTCCCATGCATCGCTGCGGGCACTCTCCTCCCCTGCCAGCAGGTACACCAGCGCCTGCATCAGGGTGCTTGCGCCAGCGCATACGATGTCCTGCCCGGCGGGCGCGTAGCCCGCGTGACCGGCGGCTTCCAGCCGCAGGCTCAAGCCCTTAGGTCCGTCCAGCTCGCTGTAACATACCTTGATCATCTCACTTCACCTCCTTTCCGTTCCAGTTCATGGCGCGGGCAGCCGCCGCCACCGGCAGCTGTGCCGTCAGGCCGGCAGTGTCCTGCGCCGTTTGGGTGCCGCCGGGCTGCTGTGCAAGGGCGGCGGTCAGTCTTGCCATCTGCCCCTGCAGCTGCACCAGCTGCTGCGCCAGCGTGCCGTTCTGCCGCACCCGGGCACGCACCTTTTCCACCCCTTCAAAGTCCATCATTTCCAGCGCCGTAAGGGCAGCATCCGCGTTGGCGGGGTCAAAGAAGCCCAGCTTGTAGCACTCCTTGGCGGTCTCGTTTTGGGACAGGCGGCTGAAGGTGCTCTTTTTGGCGGCGCTGACCACGATATCAAAGACAGGCTCCCGGCTGCCCAGCTCCACCCCGCCCACGGCAGGCACAGGCTTTGCGCGCAGCCCCTGCGCCGAGAAGGGCACGAACTCGCTCTCGCCGCGCTGCCCGGTGATACGGAACACCCGCTGCTCGTCGTAGAACTGCCGCATCAGCTCAATGATAAGGTAGCACTGCTTTGCAAAGGCGCGGTAGGCGCTCTTGAGCATATCCCGGCTCAGCTTGCTGCCCGCCTCCTGCAGGGCAGCGATGGCGCTGGCGGCGGTCACGCCGCCGGTGGTGCCGCCCTGCGTCAGGTCGCGGTTACCGCTGATCTCCTTCAGCTCCTCGATGCGGCTGTTGCGGTAGCTCAGGCTGTTGCCCTGCAAGCCCGCCGTTTGCAGCGGACGAAAGCTGTCCTCGTTCAGGCGGCCCACAACGTGCACGATGTCCCGGCTCAGGTCGGCAAGCTCCTCCTCGTTCACACCGGCGGTATCGCTGAGCACATACCGCTGGCGGGAGGCCAGCAGCACGTTCTCGTCCATGGCGTGGTTCATCTTATCAATGGCATTCTGGCAGTCCTTCATCACGTCGATGTAGCCGAACCCGGCAGGGGAATCCTCCTCCACGAACAACGGGTCGAACACAAAGGGATACTTGCCGTGGTCGTACAATCCGCGCGCCGCCAGCGCCGGGTCGTTCTGGCTGGCATACAGCACCACGCCGTTGCAAAGCTTGCAGTAGTGCAGACGCAATTTGCCGTTCTCGTCCGGGCGCTTATAGTACCAGTCCACCACCACGCTCTTGTTGGCGGTGGTCTGGCCGTCCTCGTGGATGTACCGGGGCACGTCCACCACCCCGGCGGCGTGCCCCGCCAGCTGCGGATACTGCGCGGTCAGCCGGGCGGTGTCCTCTAAACTGAGGTGGAACAGATCCGGTGAGTCCTGAATATCCTGCACGCCCGGCTCCCAGTAGAGCATCAGCAGGTTGACGCTGCGCACCGCAATGTCGCCCAGCCCGCCGCGCGCTGCCGGGTCCCAGAAGATGCCGGTAACACCGGTACCCTGCTTGAGCTTGCGCCACCAGACATCGCTGTACACCTGCTCGTAATCCGCCTGCTCCAGCACCACCGGCAGCACGCTGGAAAGCGCCTGCGCTGTGGCTTGGTCGTCTGCCGCCCGAGGCAGCACCATGGGCTCGGGGTAGTTGTCCATGGCATCGGCATGCTTGTTGGCAATGCTGTTGAACAGCCATCCGCTGGAGGGCTGCGCCTTGCCGGGCATCAGCGGGTCGCGGTAGTTTTTCCAGTGTCCCATGCGGAACCACAGCTCGTTATCGATCAGGCGCTTGTCCAGCGCCGCCTTGCCCGCCTTGTAGCGCTGCAGCGTCTGCAATGCAGCCGCCGCCTCTGCCGCGCCGATGGGCAAAGCTTCTGCTCTTGTATCTTCCATAGTTCTTTCCTTTCTATCCTGTTTTTTCAGATGCGGTAGAACCGCGCCTGCCGGTGCAGTTCCAGCGGGTCGTCCGGCCTTGGCGGCGCGGCAGAAGCCTCGGGCGGGCTGATGGGATGCTCCATCAGCACATAGCGGCACTCGTCGTAGATGTGGTCCTCCTGCCGGGTGTCGATATCCTCCACATTGCTCTCATCGTATACAAGGTTGGGTAGGGTACGAATAAAATGCTTGCAGCTGCTGAACACCTGCAGCATCGGCCGTCCGTCCGGCGCAAACCGCAGCCGGTAGTGGAACTGCATCTTACCTGCCAGCCGGGTGTGATCCCCGGGCTGCCAGTGCAAAAAATGCGGGCTGCGCTCCATCATGGCCGCAATGCTCTCGCCCCGGCTTTCGTCAAAGATGGCGGGGTCTGCCACTCCGTGGATCACCCTGCCCCGCAGCAGCGGGTCGTTCTGCTCGGCTTCCCGGATGCGCTTGGCCTGCTCCACCGGGTCGATGCGCAGACCCTCGTTGGGACGTCCGGTGCAGCCGTACAGCTCCTTGATGCGGTACAGCCGCCCCTCCTCGTCCACCGCATACCACCCCACCGAAAAGGGCTTGGAAAAACCGAAGTCGTACCCGCGCCAGATGGGCCAGTGCTTGGGGATGGCAAAAGGCGCGATGACGTGGGTCCAGCGCTGATCCTGATAATGCGCCGGGTCGTTGCGCCATTCGGTGAACACCTGCCCGGAAAAGCTGTCCCAGCTGCCGTAGAGCAGCGCCTGCTTTTCCGCCTCCGGCAGGCTGGCAAGGCTTGCCAGATACCCGGGGTCGTTGGCCAGCAGGGCAGGGTTATCGAACACGCTGGACGGGATGAACACCCGTGCCCGCTCCATCTGCTGGTCGGTGCCGTCCGGCAGGCGCACCGTGACGGTTTCCACAATGGGTGTACCGGGCGGGGCGGGGGTGATGAACCGCGCCTTCACCCAGCCGTGGCCGATGCCGCCGGGGTTGGTGGTGGCACGCATATACACCCGGGTGCCCGGCCCGGTGGGGCGGTTGCGGCTCATCATGTAGCTGTACTCGTCCCACTCAAAGTGGGTCAGCTCGTCAAAGCCGATAAAATCGTAGGCTTTGCCCTGATAGTTGGTGCGGTCCTTGGTGTACTGCATGGAGCCGAACCAGATCTTCGCCCCGCTGGGAAAGACCCATACATGGGAGGTAGCGTTGTACTGCGCCTCCGGGAAAGCCCGGCGGTAGTACATCTGGCTCTTATCCACAAGGTCGGAAAGCTGTGGGTAGGTCTTGCGCAGGATCAGCGCCCGGTAATGCGGGATGTGCACCTGCCGCAGCGCTTCGATGAGCAGTGCATCGCTCTTGCCGCCGCCCGCCGCGCCGCCGTACAGCGCCTCCGGCTCCGGTCTGCGCATAAATTCCAGCTGCCGGGGCTGCGGCTTCCACACAATGACTGCCCGCTCGGTTCTGTTCATTCCTTCTCCTCCTGTTCCACCGGCGGCAGCAGCACCACGCCGCACTCTGTCCCTTCCAGTTCCGTGCCCTGATCGTTCAGGGTCTTTACCACACCCGCCAGATCCTTGAGCACGGCAGTGGCCTCCTTCAGCCCCTTCATCATCCCGGGGTCGGGGGTGTTTTCCCGCCGGGCGGCCTTCTGCCGCTCGTTCAGCTCCTTCACCTCCTGCGCCAGCAGGGTGCTCAGGGTGTCGGCGGCGCGGTTCAGGCTCTTCAGCCCGGCGGCGGGCTTTGTCTGCCCCATGATGTTCTTCCTCCTTTCGTCCGGTGTCCCGGGCTCTGTACACAGGATATCACCTGCCCGCCGTGCCCGACAGTGTGCACTTTTGTAGGGCCAGTGGGTATTTTTGTGCGGTTGTTTTCCTCATTGTATATTTTACGCTTTCAAAACACAACGCAGTTTCGTCAGTTTTGTTATCCCGACTGGCGCGGCGCGCAAAAAATGGCCGCTCGTATTTCGGGCACTGCCACCAAAAACGTTCGCTGCGCCCTAACCGCCCTGTTACTATAAAGGTACAGTGCCGCCCCACCCGGGGAGTAACCATTTTTCTCGACCCGTGTTGTTTTTCCCTTCCGGTAAGAGTGTATAAAAGGCGTTTTCTTTCCGCTGTGTAGTATCCCTGAAAATATCTTTCAAGAAATGTATCGCCCCTTTTCGCGGTTTTTTAGCAGTCATGCAACATTCAGTCATGTTCAAGCATGTTTTTTTACATACCTGCATCATATTTGTATGTTGGTTGCATCGGCATGAAAAATTGTGATAATTCGCGAAAAGATTTTGTAACCTTTGGTCCGCTTTTGTAGAAACGTAACAAAACATTTGCACCAATATTGTGAACTTATTCTCTTGCGGAACACCCCCATACAAGGGTATAATACTGTCAGGGATTACGGACACATGCGACAAATGCGTCTGTGAATATGCTGTGACACACAAATGAAGGAGATTACTATTATGAAAATGATTTCTCGTCGCGACTTCCTGAAGGCTTCCGCTGTTGTGGGCGCTACCGCTGCTATGACCGCTTGCGGCGGCTCTTCCTCCACCAGCACCGCTGCTTCCAGCGTTGCTTCTTCCACCG
>ERZ773130.2238-NODE-2238-length-15308-cov-4.979611_pt1 | contig 15308 bp, 10 predicted proteins | sample MGYA00511919_ERZ773130 | MGnify/ENA primary metagenome ERZ773130 (study PRJEB29015, sample SAMEA2737851) | human gut metagenome | biome: human gut; feature: human-associated habitat; material: faeces | place: China | collected 2012 ...
CGTCAACTGTAGTATTATAGTCTGTAATAATTTCTATCCCTTTTATTGGATATTCATTTTTAAAAAATGTTGTATCTGGAATTATCCCTATTTCTATATCATTTATGTTATCTATTTTCTTATTATCAGAAATATAATTAATGTATTTATTTATTCTTATATTGAGTAAATCAATTGCCATAACTTTATATTCTTTTCCATTAATATTTATTGTTTTATTATATATAAGCATATCACTAGTTGCTATTTCACTTAAACTATCAATCATAATATAATTAGTACAATTTTTTCTATCCTCTTCTGTAATTTCTCTTCCTATAAAATCATTAGAGTCAATAATAATCTTATTCGTTCCTATTATCAAATTATACAATTGTTTTTCTTCACCACTTTTTATATTTTTTATTTTTTTCCCATATTCTACATTACTATACACTCTATATGAAATATTACTTTTTATATTTTGAATCTTTTTTAACAATTCATTAATCTTTTGGTATGTTATATCTTCTCCTGATACAAAAAAACAACTTGACTCTCCTGTATATGTATTCATAAGTTGTGCTGAATTCATATTTAATGATGAAAAGAAAAAAAATCCATAAGAAGAAACTATTATACTAAAAAAAAGTATAATAAATATCATCTTCTTCTGGATTATAAATTCTTTTAAATCTTTAATTGACAATTCAAACAACTTCATATATTTTTCTCCATTATTTTAATCTAATGTAATTTTTACTATATATTATCATGTTTTTTATCAAAAGTCAAAAAGAAAAGACGAAATATTTCTATTTCATCTTTTCTTTTATTTTTAATAAAGTATTCAAAGCATCAATTGGAGTTAACTCATTCAAATTAATCTTATCAATCTCATGAGCAATCTCTCCAAGTTTATAATTAAACATATCAAATTGTCCTTCAACAACTTTCTTATTTTCCTTTTCCTGTTTCTTTCCAGAAAGCATACTCTTTCTCTCTAAACTTGTTAAAATTTCATTAGCCCTCTTTGTTACAACTTTAGGAACTCCTGCTAAACGTGCAACATGAATACCATAACTTTCATCTGTTCCACCTTCAACAATTTTTCTTAAAAATATTATATCTTCACCTTTTTCCTTTACTGCTATTGAATAATTTTTTATACCTTCTTGTTTATCTGCAAGTTCAATTAATTCATGATAATGTGTTGCAAATAGTGTTTTTGCACCACATTTTTCTTTGTCTGCAATATATTCAGCAACAGCCCAAGCAATTGAAAGTCCATCATATGTTGATGTTCCTCTTCCTATTTCGTCTAATATTACTAAACTATTTTCTGTTGCTTCTTTTAGAATTGTTGCAACTTCCATCATTTCAACCATAAATGTACTTTGTCCCATACTTAAATCATCAGATGCTCCAACTCTTGTAAATATTTTATCTACAACACCTATTTCCGCTTCTGTTGCTGGAACAAAACATCCAACTTGTGCCATTAATGTTATTAATGCAACTTGTCTCATATATGTAGATTTACCTGCCATATTAGGTCCTGTTATAATTGCTAATCTATCTCCATCTTTATCCAAATATGTATCATTTGGTACGAAATTTCCTATTCCAACCATTTTTTCTATTACAGGATGTCTTCCATCTTTTATTTTGATTTTTCCATTATCAGTTACTACTGGTTTGCAATAATTCATATCTTCTGCAACTTGTGCGAATGCTGATAATACATCTAGTGTTGATACTACATTTGCAGTTTTTTGAAGTCTTTTTACATTTTTTGCAATTTGCTCTCTAATTTTTACAAACTCTTCATATTCCAAATTAACAACCTTTTCTTCTGCGCCTAAAATCTGCCCTTCTAAATTTTTTAACTCTTCTGTTATATATCTTTCACCAGTTGTTAATGTTTGTTTTCTTATAAATCTATCTGGAACTTGTGATACAAATGATTTTGACACTTCTATATAATATCCAAATACTTTGTTATATCCTACTTTTAAATTTTTAATTCCTGTTTTCTCTTTTTCTTCTGCTTCTAATTTTACAATCCAGTTTTTGCCTTCTGTTGTTGCAGTTTTTAATTTATCAATTTCAGCATTATATCCTAATTTGATTATGCCACCATCTTTTATTGTCATTGGAGGGTCATCAATAATTGATTTATTTATTAATTCATAAACATCTTGTAATTCATCTAAATCTTCATATAATTGTTTTAATTTTGGTGACATACATGTTGAAAGAATATTTTTTACTTCTGGCAATTTTTCCAATGAATTTCTAAGTGTTATCATATCTCTTGCATTTGCATTACCATATGTCATTTTGGCAGAAAGACGTTCAATATCATATACTTTTTTTAATGTATCTACTACATCTCCTCTTAACATCATATTGTCTTTTAATTCACTTACTGCATCTAATCTTTCATTTATTTCTTTTACATCTAATAATGGATCATTTAGCCATCTTCTAAGTAATCTTCCTCCCATTGATGTAGATGTTTGGTCTAATACCCAAAGTAGTGTTCCTTTTTTACTTTTGTCTCTCATTTTCTCAGTAATTTCTAAGTTTCTCCTTGCATTTATATCTAATGCCATATATTTTGATAAATTATATATATTTATAGTGTTTATATGTTCCAAACTTGTCATTTGAGTTTCATTCAAATATTCAAGTAAAGCATTTATTGATTTTACTACAAGTGTTTTTTCTTTTAAATTTCCTATTTCTTTTTTATTTTCTAATATATTATAATCTAATTGTAAATTTCCTACTTCATCAGAGAAGAATTTATCACTAAATCTACTCATATAAATTGAAAATCTTTCTCTAATTTTGTCCATTTCTTCTTGACATTCAAACATCATTGAATTTGCAATAATTTCAGATGGTGAAAATCTTGCAATTTCATCTAATAATGTTTCAAAATTGTTTTCACCTTTTATTTCTGAACTATAAAATTCTCCTGTTGAAATGTCACATACACTTATTCCAAAATAAAGTCCTGTTTTACATATACACATTATATAATTATTTTTCTTTTCTTCTAGTAAATTACTTTCAACAATTGTACCTGGTGTAAGTATTCTTATTACACCTCTTTCAACTATTCCTTTTGCTGTTTTTGGGTCTTCTAATTGCTCACATATTGCAACTTTATATCCTTTTTCTATTAATTTTGCTGCATATACTTCTGCTGCATGATGTGGAATTCCTGCCATTGGTGCTCTTTCTGCTTGTCCGCAATCTTTTCCTGTTAATGTTATTTCAAGTTCTCTTGATGCTGTTATTGCATCATCAAAGAACATTTCATAAAAGTCTCCTAATCTATAAAATAATATGCAATCTTTATATTTTTCTTTTGTTTCTAAATATTTTTGCATCATTGGTGAAAAACTTGATTTATCCATATTTTCTAGTGTATTTCCTGCCATTTTTATCATTCCTTTCTTGAAACATAGATTAGTTGGAAAAGAATTAAATTTTGGCGAGCACTGAGGCTGTTAAAGCTTTGCTTGTTACAGCCTCAGTATGTGTAACTAAGAATTTTATTTAAAAGGCAAGGGCGCATACGTGGTGTATGTAACCGCATTTTAAATGAAATTCGACACAGCCAAAATTGTAATTATTTTTCAACTAAATTAAATTATTTGTCCCTTCAAATACCACATATGTTCTGAAATAATCTTTAAATCTATTATTGTATCTATTAGTTCTTTACTTCCTTCAAATATAACAACTTTATTACTATCAGTTCTTCCTGTTAATAATTCTGGATTATTTTTGCTTGGTCCTTCAACTAATACTTTTTGAATTGTTCCTACATATTTACTATTATTCTCTGCAATTTGACTTTCAACTAATTCTTTTAATCTGTCAAATCTTTTATGTTTAATATCTTCTGGAACTTGATTTTGCATTTTATCTCCAGGTGTTCCTACTCTTCTTGAATATATAAACATATATACTTGTTCAAAACATACTTTTCTTACAACATCTAGTGTATCTTCAAAATCTTCTTCTGTTTCACCAGCAAAACCTACTATAATATCTGTTGATAATGTTAAATTTGGAATCTTAGCTTTCATTTTTTCAACTAATGCTAAATATTGTTCTTTCGTATATTTTCTGTTCATTGTTTTTAATACTTTTGAACTTCCTGATTGAAGTGGTAAATGTATTAATTTACATACTTTTTCACAATCTGCAATTGCTTCTATTACATCATCTGTAAAATCCTTTGGATGTGGTGATACAAAACGTATTCTTTCAATTCCATCTATTTTATTTATTTCTCTTAATAATGTTGCAAAAGAATTTATTCCTTTATATTCAAGTCCTTTTCCTTTCCAATCTTCTGATACTAAATATGAATTTACATTTTGTCCTAATAATGTAATTTCTTTATATCCTTCTTTTGCTAATTGTTCTACTTCTTGTAGTATATCTTTTGGATGTCTACTTCTTTCTCTTCCTCTTACATATGGAACTATACAATATGTACAAAAATTGTTACATCCATACATTATTGTTACAGATGCTTTTATATTACTTGTTCTTTTTATTGGTAGTCCTTCATAAACTTCTCCATCTATATCCATTATATCTAACATTTTCTTTTTACTTTGCATTGTATTATATAAATCTTCTGGGAAGTTTTGTAATGTATGCGTTCCAAAAATTATATCTGTATATGAATAACTTTCATGTATTTTATCTGTTATATGTTTTTCTTGCATCATACATCCACCAATTGCAATTATTGTTCCTCTTTGTTCTTTTATTCTTTTTAATTCACCTAATTTTCCAAATAATTTGTCTTCAGCATTTTCTCTTACACAACATGTATTAAACATAACAAGATCCGCTTCTTTATAATCATCTGTTGGTTTGTATCCCATTTCTTCTACCATTCCACATAATTTTTCAGAATCATTTTCATTTAATTGACATCCCATTGTTAATATATAATATTTTAAATTTTTTCCTTGATTTATTTCTTTTACTTTTTCTATGTATTGTTTTTGTTTTTCTATTTCTTGTTCTGTTTTCATGTTTTTTCTCTTCCTTTCTTAATGCTTTTTCCTAATTATATTTATAAGATTTTTATCTCTTATCTATCTTCATCTTCTCTCCCTAATATTTGTATGAGAAATGATTCTCTTACATTAAGTTCTTTGCACAAACTAGAATATGTTGTGCCTTTCCTACTTATTATTTTTTTGACCATTATCTCTCTTAATAGTTTGTCTTTTTCTAATTGTGCCTGTTGTTTTATTTCTTTTGAATTTTCTGCAAAATATATAATTTGATTTATTACTTGTAAAGCCATACTTTCCTTACCACACCAATAATAAAACTTAATTAATTCAAATACTTCTGTTTTTTTTAATTTTGGAATTATTTTTTTTAAAGATTCTTCTACACTAATCTCTTGATTATTTTTTAAATATTTTACTTTTAAAGATTTTACAAGTAAAAACATTGCTGGTATTGTTATTATTTCATAAATATAAAATGCAGTAAATGCTCTTATTGCTATTGTCGCAGAAATATTTGCAAATAGAAAATATAACATATATCCAAAAGTTATTAAATTTAAGCACCCTTGATAAGTTGGTATAATATTTCTTAATTTATACATACAAATTAATTCTATTGGTATAAAAAACAATCTTCTAATAAAACCTAAAAATAACCAACCTGCTTCACTATCAGCTTCACTTCCTTCTGTATATGCAACTATTTTTGTTGCTAAGCGATCTGAATCTGGTAAAATATCCACCCACTGCCCTAAATATACTAATAAAGATGAATCTAAGTACCTACCAATTATAATAGATGTTATTATACCCAATACTAAATATTTTATTTTTATATTTCTGTGATATATATAATATGCTAATACAAAAAATATAGTAGATACCTGTATTGTTGCTGCTAAAAATACACATATTAAAAAATACATTAATTGCTTTTTTACAATAAATCTAAATGAAATTAATGTTATTGATACAGCTAATGCTTGTCTAACAAAATAAATATCACTCAAATATGTGCTAAACCAATATAATAAACTTAGTAATGGAAATGTTGCAAATGTAGCTATAAAATTTATTTTTATACCTAAAATAATTACAGCTAAAATACATAATAATACAGTATAACTATCAATAATAGACTTAACTATAAAATTAATTAATCCAAATCCCTTATCTATAGGAATATGCCCATTCCAAAAATCATCTAATGAATTATTTTCCATAAAAAAAGGATAATATACATTCCAATCTGTATTATTCCATCTAAATCCTGAAATAAAAATATACACTATTCCAATTCCAATTAGTGTGTATATCTTATATTTTCTTTCTATATTTGTAAAATCTAAAAATGCAATTATTAACGTTATAATAAATAACATTATATAAAATTCCATCTGCTATTCCTCTTTATTATTTTTCCACTCTAAATTTTCTTAACCTAACTAAAATCTTCTGTGGTACTAATCCCACTACTAAAGGCTTCATAACATATAAAAATCCTTTAGGCATAAGACCTAATGCTTTAAATCCTCTATATCTTACTTGTACTTCATCCCATCTATATTTATAAGCTCTTCTTTTATATGCATCATTATCTTCTCTAAATTGATATAAAAATTCTTGCATATTATATCCTTTATAACCATTAGCATATATTCTCATAAATAAATCATAATCTTCTGCTCTACGTGTTATTTTTTCTACTTTATAATTATTTACCTTATCTAAAACTTCTTTTCTCATAACTATAGCAGGATGACAATACGGTGATGTAAATAAAAAAGATTTTTTTGTAGGCTTTTTTGCTAAAATGCGTTTTCCCCATATACCTTTATCATTAATAAGTAATAAATTACAGCCTACCATAGCATATTCTAAATGTTCATTTAAAAAGCCTATTTGTTTTTCTAATCTATCCGGCATAGAAATATCATCTGCATCCATACGAGCAATGTATTTACCTTTTGCTATACTTAAACAATGATTTAGAGAATATGCCAACCCCTTATTTTCATCATTTTTTATTAAAATTACTCTTTTATCATTTTTTATTAAATCCTGTACCATTTCATAAGTACCATCATTAGAACCATCATCACAAATAATAAATTCAAAATCTTTATAAGTTTGATTTAAAATAGAATCAATGGCTAATTTTACCAAATTTTCCTTTTTTATCATCTTATAGATGCCCATTATTATAGATACTTCACACATATAAACTCCTATATAATTGATAATACAAATCTGCCATATTTTCCAATTTGAAATTTTTATTAAATACTTCTTTTGATTTTAAACTTTGTTCTGCTAATAATCTTTTATTTTTTATATAATAATTTATTATTTTTACAGCATTTTTTTTATCTTGATATAAAAAATCTTTATTTTCTATTAAATCTTTATTTCCTACACAATCAGATAATACAACTGGTAAACCTATAGACATAGCTTCTAATACAGACAAAGGCAATCCTTCCCACAATGAAGTAGATAAATATATATCTGCATTAGCTAAATAATTTTCTAATGTCCTTCGTTCTATCCAACCTGTACATTTTATATTTGGTGAAATTAATTCTGATTTTAATTCACCATCGCCACACCAAATAAATTGAATATTAGGATTATCTATAAATTCCAATGCTATATCATTAAAAAGCTTAGGATTTTTTTGGATAGATAATCTACCTACAGAAATTATTATTATTTTATCACTTGTATTTACTTTTTTTTCTATCTCTAATGGTTTTATACCATTATTAATAAAAGTAACATTTTTTATTCCTTGCTCTTCGATAGCTTCTTTTTCAGATTTAGAACAAGCTACTATTTTTCCACCAAAAAAACTAGCAAATTTTTCCATCCAAATAAAAATTTTTCTTTTTTTTGAACTCACATCTAAACGCAAAAAAGATATCGCATGTGGAGTATATATCGTTTTTTTTGATTTTCCCAATAAGAAACTCACTATACGACCAAGAAAACCTGCTTTACTAGAATGTAAATGAATTATATCTATATTATCTATCTTTCTCAGTATAGTATATAACTCCCATAAAGCTTTTATATCTTTTAAAGGATTTAAACTTCTACCAGCATTTTTCCATGGTATAAATTTGGTATTTGGTGGAAATTTATCTCTAAAACTACTAGGTGTATTATTTCTATTAGTACCATAAATTACTATATATTCCTCATTATCCAATTCATTAGCTAAATTATATAAAAAACTAAATACTCCACCTGCAAAACATTCTACTACATGTACAATTTTCATTTATTAATCCTCAATTTTAATATGCACCTTTTTTGGCAAATACTGCTTTAAATGTTCTCCATAAAATCATTATATCAAGCCATACAGACCAATTACGCACATACCAACTATCCATATGCACACGCTCTGTATAGTCTATATCATTACGACCACTACATTGCCACATTCCTGCAATTCCTGGTCGCACCATCAAATAATCATCAATATAATTACCATAACGCTGCATCTCTGCTTTAATTATAGGTCTTGGTCCTACAAGACTCATCTCACCTTTTAATACATTAAAAACCTGTGGCAATTCATCAAGGCTAGTCTTACGCAAAAAAGCTCCTGATTTAGTAATTCTAGGATCATGCTTTAATTTAAAATCTCGTTCCCATTCTGCTCTTGCCTCAGGATCATTTCGCAATAATTCTTCTAATTTTTCTTTGGCATCTACACACATAGAACGAAATTTGTAACAAGGGAATTCCTTTCCATCTTTACCCACTCGCATATGTTTAAATATCACAGGTCCAGGAGAATCTTTATATATCCATATAGCTATGATGACTAAAAGTGGAGAAATACAAATTGTTCCCACTATAGTCAATATCATATCAAATAAATATTTAATAATGCGATTAAATCTACGTTCTAAATTATTACGCACACGAATAAGCATGATTTTTTCCGTAAAAAATGTTTCTACATCTATTCCCCCCATAGGAATAGCTGTAAGGTTAGGAATGATACAGATATTTTTTACTAATGGCTGTACACGATGAATAATATTTTGCATTTTTACTTGTTCTAAATAAGGAATAGCTATCAATACATTATTTATCCCTGTAGTTTTGATTATATTTTCTATATCCTTAAAATCACCTAATAGCGGATAATTTTCTAATCCTTTTACAGGAGTTTTATCACTGATTAAACCTACTATTTTATAAGAACTCATCCCTATATCATTATTTATACTTCTCGTAAAAGCTAAAGCTTCTTCTTGTGCACCAATAATTAATAAGGGTATCTTAAACATCTCACGTTCATCCAAAATACGTTTTAAAATATAACGCATTATCACTAAACAAATAAAACTAGCTAACCACAATAAAGCTAAAAAAGCTATACTATGTTCAGTAGAACTTGCTCGCACAAAAAAGAATAATAAAATAGCTATAATACTATAGATACTACTATAAAAAAGCGACTCAACCCTCTGCCAAAAAGGAATAATGCGTCGATAAGTTCTTGCAGCAGCGATAAAAGCTATATAAATAAACGGTATAACGATAAATAAATCTATATAACGAAGATTTTCTTCACTAAAATATATAGCTATTATCTCTGCTAATAATACCGCTAGATAATCTGCCATCAGTGATATACCGGACCAAATTATGCGGATATTCTGTTTTAGATTAGTTTTATAATTTTGTGCCAATAAATTCACCTACATTGCATTTATTTTTATTTATAGTATAAAAGGAGAAGCTATATTTATCTTAAAATCTATACTTCTCCTTTTACTTTTATTTCCTATTATAAACCATATCTTCTACTATAATTATATAAAATATAACCAAAGCTGAACATTATACCTAAGACAAAACCAATAACTACAATTAATTTTTTATTTGGCTTAGCTGGCATATCTTCTTTTGGCAAATCTGCTGCATCGATGATCTGAATATCCATAGAATCTTTCGCTTCTTGAATTCTAGTCTGTTCATAGTTTTGAACAAGAGAAGTATATACTTGACCTGTGATATTCGCTTCACGAGATAGACGCATATATTCCACACTATCAGCAGATAATGTAGCTATACTTTCTTGGGCTTCTGCTTGTTTTGCTTTCAAAGCTTCTAAAGAAGCATTATTTACAGATATCTGCACTTCGGTGCTGATTTTATCCTTTAAAAGGCTCGCTTGTACTGGACTTAATGTTACTGATTGAGAATTTACAGCCTTTGCAATTTCGTCAGATAATGATTTCTCAAGGCTATTTAGTTCTTCTTTCGCTTTAATAACATCTGGATGTTCATCAGTAAATTGTTGCTGAAGTCCTACAAGTTCTACACGTTTATTGACTATAGACTCACGGATATTGCCGATATTTGTATTATCAGAAACATTATATTCTAATAAAGATGCATTTTGTTGTTCTAATTGACTAGTCACGCCAGCAAGTTTTGCACTATTTCCTTCACTCTGAGCTTGAAGCTGAGCAATCGTTGTATCATAATTATTTAAATTAGCAATAATAGCTTTAGATTGTTCATCAGGTGCATAGATTTTATGTTCCTGCTGATATGCCTGTAATTTATTTTCTGCTGTTTCCATCTCTTCTTTAGCGATTTTCATGCGTTCATCAAGGAATTTTAATACAGAAGAATTATCTTCTTTATTTAATTTAGTCATCAAAGCTAAAAAATTATCTGCTACCCCTTGGGAAATCATCTGTGCTTCCTCTGGAGTCTTACCATAAGCAGCTATAGTTATTAAATCTGTCTTTTTAATATTAGTAACTTCTAAATTTTTCTTTGCAAAACCTTCTGCTGTTAATTTTTCTTTATCTTCATCTGGTAAATCTAATTTAGCAATAATAGGCTCTAAGACTTCACGAGATTTCATCAATTCAATATAAGATTCAGGTGAACCAGAACTTCCTCCACCTATATCTATACCAAAACCAGCTGCCATAGCTGCATAGCCTGACATAGAACTACCAGATTTTACACGCACAAGTGTAGTAGATTGATAAGATTTTGGTAAGACAAAAGCCACTATAGTAGCGATAATAGTACAAATTACTATTATCGCTATAACTATCGTTTTCTTTTCGAGCATTAAAGAAAACAATTTTCTTAAATCAATTGTATCATTATCATTTGCATTATTTATATCCATTATTTCACTCCTAATTAATCAGTCAAAGCTCTATACGTACTATATACATTGATAAGTGGTAATACGTCTTTATGGAAGTCAATTTTATTGGATTTAGGAATATATAAGATATCTCCATCTTCTAGAGCAAAATTCTGACTGATATCATGTTTTTCTATATAATCTTTAATATTAGCTTCTTTTACATACATAACACCATCATCTATGCGAATAACTTGCACTTTTTTGATACGACCATATGTAGTCACCCATCCAGCTTTAGAAATAGCAGATAATACATTCATATCATCAGAAGCTAATTCCACTGTACCAGGACTATTGACTTCTCCTAATACCTGTACTTTTCTAGGTCCATAATTAGTGACGATTATTGACATATCAGGTATTTTAATATATCTACCAAATTTTGCAGTCAATACCTGTTTTGCTTCTTCAATAGTTAGACCTGCTAATTTTACGCTACCAGCATAAGGTAGATTTACATAGCCATCTGTACCGATCATAATGCTATCCAATCCCTGAGCATTTCTAAAGCCAATTATTCTAATTGATATCGTATCATATTTATATAAACGATAATGTTCATCATAATCATCTAATGATTTTAAAGATGCTGGCTTGAACACTGAAGTATCTGCCTCATCCATGATCACTGCACTATCAGCAATATTTGTATATACATCTTCTGGCGCTGCAAAAGCAGTAGTTGATAATGCTGATACTAATAAAGCTGTAACTATCGCTTTTTTATAAAATCTTCCCATAAAAACCTCCACAAATTTTATTATTAATTTATAAATCCATTCTTAACTAATTTTATATTATATCATATATATGTAAAAATCCAATACTATATTATTTCCTTATTTTATATTTATATTTTACAAAAAAATATAATTTTCCTAATAATATCAAATCTAAACTTAGATATAAAAAAACTCTAGAATTTAAATTCTAGAGTTTTCTTTATTAATCTTTCATTAAAACTTTATAAATATAAGCCATAGCTATAGCTAAAATAACGAAACCAGCTACTACACCGATCCAGCCACTACCTGCAATACCTGCTACTAAATATCCTAAGAAAGAGCATGTAGCTACTACGATTACATATGGAACCTGTGTACTTACATGGTCGATATGACTACATTGAGCTCCCGCAGAAGCCAAGATAGTAGTATCCGATATTGGTGATACATGGTCACCACCTACAGCACCAGCTAATACTGCTGCTACTGTAACTACTAAAAGATGTGGATCTGTAGATACTACAGCAAGTGCGATAGGAATCAAGATGCCGAATGTACCCCAAGATGTACCTGTAGCGAATGCAAGACCAATAGCTACAAGGAAGAATACTGCTGGCATGAACATACCTACAGTAGCATTGTTGGAAACGATACCGCCAACATAACCACCGATATTCAAATAATCTTCACCGCAAACACCAGATAAGCTCCAGGCAAGGCATAAAATAAAAATAGCAGGTGTCATAGCTCTAAAACCTTGGTTAAAGCATTCGCAGAATTTGCCAAAGCGGAGTACTCCACGTGGCACATAAAGTAAGAATGTGAACACTAAAGCGATAAAGGAACCAATTACTAGACCTCTAGCAGATTCGCAATTGGCAAAAGAGTCAGATACACTAGCACCATCTAAAATACCGCCAGTATAAAGCATACCGAAGATACAGCCACCGATTAAAACGATAAGTGGTAATAATAAATCTAAGATTTTACCATTACCTACTATTTCCATCTGTTCTTCTTTATATTCTTCAGGAATAATTAATTTACCATTGCTTCTTTGTTCTAAAGTCTTCATAGCGGCAAAATCTTTGCCAGTCCAGATCAAGAACAACATGAAGATAATAGTAAACCATGCATACATATTAAAAGGAATTGTCTGCAAGAATAAAGAGAAACCATCAATAGCACTATCTTCTGGAAGTGAAGAACTAACTGCTGCTGCCCAGCTAGATACTGGAGCGATAATACAAATTGGTGCTGCTGTAGCATCAATGATATAAGCGAGTTTTGCACGAGTTACATTAAATTTATCTGTAACAGGTCGCATAACTGTACCTACAGTCAAGCAGTTAAAATAGTCATCGATAAAGATAACTACCCCTAAGATAGAAGTAACAAGTAAGGAACTGCGTTTTCCTTTAATTACACTTGCTGCCCATTCACCATAAGCACGAGAAGCACCAGAGCGAGCAATAGCTGCTACAATAATACCTAATAAGACCAAAAATACTAAAATATATACATTTCCGCCAACTTTATCGGACATAATCGCAAAGAATGCATCAATAGCAGCTAATAAATCAAAGCCTGTGAACATTAAAGCCCCTACAAAGATACCCACAATCAACGACATGTATACTTCTTTTGTCGCCAAAGCCAATACTATGGTAATTATCGGAGGCAATAGCGACCATGCTGATTCAACCATTCATTTCCATCCTTTCTTATATATACAAATTATAAATAGTTAAAAACAATAGCTATATTATACCATCTATAGACTATTTGGCAAAATGCTTTTTGATAACAATATCTCATCCTTAGTAAAACAAATCGACAATAATTATTTTATGCATAAAAAAATAGGTTTAGATATAAAATCTAAACCTAAATAGTATTAAGGTATATTCTTAGAATTTTGAAGGCTTCATTATTTAACAATATTAGTTATAGTACCAAAAACAGTTTTTGCTCTATCCCCCATATTTACAATCATTTGTTCATGTAAGAATTTCAAATATCTGATGAACACATAAGTTACAATCGCTGTAGCTAAGATAGTTTCTACTCCTACTACATAATTTAAAATGCTAGGTACTGCTATATTGATTTCATTTAAATAACTAACAGTCTGACGAAGTGCAATCGCAGTAATAACAAATGGGAAAGTAAATGCTGCATAGCTAGGATAGAATTTTAATTTTAAAAGTTTTGGCATCTGTGTAAGTACTGCCACAAATAAACCTTGAGCTAATATCTGCATAATCACAATCATGATTAAAGATTTATCAGCAACACAAGCAAGATATCCTGCTAAACTTAAACTCATTGGTGCAGTATAGATACAAAATAAAGGTTTTGCGGGTTCAGCGATTGCATGTTTACTGCAATAACGGATAGTAACAAGAGCAAATAATATCATATACATACTGAAACCAAACCAGAAAATATATTCACCCAAATTGTGATGATTAAAAGTAGGCGCTGTAACAGACGCTACCACGATACCTACATATGCTATAAAATATGTTGGGAAAACATCTCTTAATTCAAAATTGATGATATAACGATAAGTAAACCATGCCATCAACATAAAATGACCACAAATCGCCCCATACCAAACTACTTCACTAGCTATAGGTGCAAACGGAAAAGTATAAGTGCAAAGTTGCATAATCGCCATAAAGAAAGTAGCAAATACACTAGCAAAAATAGAATTTCCATTCAAATCATTTTTCATCATCTGCGGATGTAAAATAATTTTGCTAAATAACAACACCCCTAAAAACGCAGAACTAATACCGCAAGCATATTTCAAAATCATGGAATATGGTGCAAGCAAATTACCAAGAGCCGCCAATCCAAGCATCACCCCAGCAGTAGGTACAGGAACTTTTCTAATCATAATATAAAGCCTTCTTTCATAAATTATCTTATTTATAATTTCTTAATTAACATCTCGTTCAACCTTGACCTTATATTATCATATATCTATTCATAAGTAAAATATATTATTTACTTTAAAATAATAGGTAAATACTTATTTATAAAAACAGAAAAATCCCCATAATATAAATTTTATATTATAAATATAAAATCTATACTATGAGGAAAATCTTTAATAACACCAAATTTTTCCCGTATTTTAGCATCTTTTTACGCTAACCATCAGAGTTATCAATAAATAATTTGTTATTTTTCCGCATTATAAAATTTAGCGGTAATCGCAAGATTATTGAAAAACATTATCATTGAATACGCCTTTTGCTTAACTGTCTGAGCGTAGCGAGTTTTAAGCATTGTATGAAATGATAATATTTTGCAAAGCTAAAATTTTAT
>ERZ773130.2239-NODE-2239-length-15306-cov-4.031211_pt1 | contig 15306 bp, 13 predicted proteins | sample MGYA00511919_ERZ773130 | MGnify/ENA primary metagenome ERZ773130 (study PRJEB29015, sample SAMEA2737851) | human gut metagenome | biome: human gut; feature: human-associated habitat; material: faeces | place: China | collected 2012 ...
GCACCGCCGCATCCGACGCGGTTTCTTCGGGTGCGCCGCCGCGCAGCACGCTGTCAAGATACAGTCCCGTGCCGCCGCAGAAGACCGGGAGGTTTCCCCGCCCGGCAATCGCCCTTGCCGCGGCAAGCGCCGCAGGGGCGTAATCCGCCGCCGAATAAGGCGTGTCCGGCGCGCAGACATCAATCATATGATGCCGCACGCGCGCCTGTTCTTCCTTCGTCGGCTTCGCCGTGCCGATATCCATCGTGCGGTAAACCTGCATGGAATCGACCGAGACAAGCTCTCCGCCGTGCCGCTCGCAGATCGCCAGCGCAAGCGCGCTCTTGCCGCCCCCTGTGCTGCCGACCACCGCCGCCGCGGGGCTTATTTCACCAGTCCGTTTTTCTCTATCCATGCGAGCACGTCGGTGAAAAATTCTTCCTTATTGGTCTCGTTGTGCAGTTCATGCCGTGCGCCGGGGTACAGCTTGATCGAGACGTTCTTCACCCCCGCCGCAAGCAGACGGTTGTAAATCTCGGTCGGCCCCTTGCCGTAGTTGCCGACGGGGTCCATATCGCCCGCGAGGAACAGGGTTGGCATATCCTTCGGATAATGCTCCGCCCATGCGGGCTTGGACACGGCGGCAAGCACCGAAAACAGCGCGTAATAGCCGTTTGCCGTGAAAATGAAATTGCGCTGCGGATCGTTTGCAAACCGTTTGCCCGCCGCCGCGTCGCGCGACAGCCAGGCAAACGCGCCCTCGTTCGGATAGCGCGAATTGTAGCCCTTGAAGGACAGATTGTAGAGCTGCTTTGAACGGAAGTGTCCGCCGCGCGACTTGCCGAGTGCGCCCGCAAAGAGCTGTGCCGCGCGGGTGGGGTTGTTCGTCCCCGCCGTGCCGACAAAGATCGCGCCGTCGATCGTCTCGGGATAGCGCTCCGTATAGGCGCGCGCGAGGAACGACCCCATGCTGTGCCCGAGCAGGACAAGCGGCACGCCCTTATACATCGAACGGACGATGCGGTTCAGCTTGCGCAGATCCTTCAGCAGTACTTCATAGCTGCCGCCCGCAAAATAGCCGAGGTCGCGCGCGTCCTCCGCCGTGTTGCCGTGCCCGAGGTGGTCATTGCCGCAGACGACAAGCCCCGCCGCGGTCAGCCGCTCTGCCAGCAGCGCATAGTTTTCCACATAGTCGCACATGCCGTGCGAGATCTGCACAATGCCGCGCACCTCGCCGTCCGGCACATAGACATAGTACGCCACTTCGCGCTTGCCGCCGCTCGAACGCATGAAATTCATATGCATTTTCATCGGGAACACCTCGATTTCTGTTTACTTGAAGGGATTATCCAAATGCGTGGCTCCCTCTCCGAGGGAAGTCGCACAAACCTGTACGGGCGATCACGCATCACGCCATTTACAGCGCTTACAATTCTACCTCGTGCTCGAGTATGTAGCGCAGGACTTCGGTCTCGGTGGGTACTGCGGTGATCGGTTCGCCGCCGCGCGCCGCCGCGCGGGCAATCACCGTGGAGGCATAACGCGCCGCGCGCACCGTCTTTGCCGAGCGCAGATATTCGAGGATCATCGCGGGCACAAACAGCTCGTTCAGCCGCGCATCCGCGCCCTCGACATAGGGGATATAATAGGAGAAATTCCCCTTGAATGCAAACGCGCCGCCCACCCCTGCGCGGAACATATAGGTTCCCGCATGGATAATCTTCGCCAGCGCGACCGCTGCCTCGAGATTGCTCTGCGCCGAGCGCGGCTCGATGCCGGTGTAACGCTTGGCAGCCTCTGCGCCGAGTGCGATCAGCGTGACGTCACCGAGCGCGTCGAGCGGAAAATCGGCAGGGATATGCTCGCCGTCCGCAAATACGGGAATCTTCTTCTCCCTTGCCAGCGCCGTGACGCGCGCCGCCGCCGAGACAGGGATCTCAAGACTCAGCCACACCGCGTCAGGCAGCGAAGTAAACGCCTCCTCGACAAGGTCGCCGTCAATTGCCTCGGACAGCACCGAGGAGCGGTAGCTGCGGCGCTCGCCGTCCGCGCGCTCCGCCGTCACGCCGAGCGGGGACGTCCCGCCGCGCACTGTCTTCACAAACCGCGTGTCCATCCCGAGGTCTTCATAAAACTTCACAAGATCGCGCCCGTACTGGTCGTCGCCGACCGCCGAGCAGAGGATCGCCTCGCCGCCGAGGCGGGTCACTGCCACGCCCGCATAACTCAGCGGACCGCCGGGCACCGTATTGCCCGTAAACGCGCCGAAACGGGTCTCCCCGTCCGCCGCAAATGCGTCTGTGTGCAGCGCAAGCTCGGTGCGCGCGCTGCCGACAAGCAGGATTCTTCTCTTCACTGTCAGACCATCCTTTCGTCCCGCGCGCCTCTATGCGCGCGTAATCCATATTAACACAATCAGTATACACTATAAAACGGATAAAATCAAGCAAATCACAGCGGGCGGGTGCGAAAGTTTTTTGAAAATTAGATTTTTTTATTGCATTTTTCGCTTTCTGTGGTATACTATAAGTAAGACAAATGCAAATCTATTGTACAGGAGTTGAATTTCATGCTTTATATCGGTAAGAAGCCCGAAAAGCCCCATGTAGGCAAAATCATTCTGGCGGTCACGGCGGCAGTCGCGGGTATCGCCGCACTGGCAATCGCCGCATACAAGCTCTATCAGAGACTGGTTCCCGCTTGCATCGACTGCGAGTGTGAGGACTTCCTTGACGATGACGATATGCCCGAGGACGGTTCGGTCGAGATCGAATGCGACGACGGCGCAAGCGAGCACGAATTTGAAGAATAAGCAAAACGGAGCGTCGGGGTTTCCCCGGCGCTCTTTTGCTGTCGTCTTATGCCTTCCCCAAGGGAGAAGGCGGCGCGTATGCGCCGGATGAGGGGCAGCCATCCGTCAGGATGCAGCGCAAAACGCGCCCGCGCAAAAAATCCTGTTGACAACGCGCAAAAAGCGTGTTAAAATCTCTACAGAATAAGAAAAGCCATGATGAAGAGAGTAGCCCTTTGCGAAAGGTCAAGCGAGTCGGGAGCGGTGGGAGCCCGATACGAGTAGCAGCCGTGTGAAAATCACTTCGGAGCGCGCCTGTGAACCAAAGTAGCGGGCGACGGATTTCCTCCGTTATCGGGAAGGCATATGTTTGTATGCGCAAAAGGTGGTTAAACGGTCTTCCGTCCTTTTGACGGAGGACCTTCTTTTTTGCGCAAATCGAATCAGGGAGGTTCAGAGATGTATCAGAAAGTATCCACCGATCTTTCCTTCGTCAGCCGCGAAAAGGACGTGCGGCGTTTCTGGGAGGAAAATCACATTTTTGAAAAGAGCAGCGAACACCGCGCCGGCGGCAAGCCCTTCACCTTCTACGACGGTCCTCCGACGGCAAACGGCAAGCCGCATATCGGTCACGTGCTCACCCGCGTGATCAAGGACATGATCCCGCGCTATCAGACCATGAAGGGCTGCTACGTCCCCCGTAAAGCGGGCTGGGACACGCACGGTCTGCCGGTCGAGCTGGAGGTCGAGAAGATGCTCGGCATCGACGGCAAGGATCAGATCGAGGCGTACGGTCTCGAACCCTTCATCGAGCACTGCAAGGAGAGCGTGTGGAAATACAAGGGCATGTGGGAGGACTTCTCGCAGACCGTCGGCTTCTGGGCGGACATGAAGCACCCCTATGTCACCTATGAAAACACCTTCATCGAGTCCGAGTGGTGGTCGCTGAAGCAGATCTACGACCGCGGACTGCTCTACAAGGGCTTCAAGATCGTGCCTTACTGCCCGCGCTGCGGTACGCCGCTGTCCTCGCACGAGGTTGCGCAGGGCTACAAGGACGTCAAGGAGCGCTCGGCAATCGCCCGCTTCAAGGTGGTCGGCGAGGACGCCTACATTCTCGCCTGGACGACGACCCCCTGGACGCTGCCCTCCAACGTGGCGCTCTGCGTCCATCCCGATCACGACTATGTCAAGGTGAAGACCACCGACGGCTACACCTATTACCTCGCCGCAGCCCTGGCAGACACGGTACTCGGCGCAGGCAACTACGAGGTGCTGGAGCACTTCCGCGGCATCGACCTTGAAGGCAAGGCATACGAGCCGCTCTTCGACTTTGCGGGCGACATTATCGCCGCGCAGGGCAAAAAGGCATACTATGTCGTCTGCGACCCCTATGTCACGCTGACCGACGGTACCGGCGTGGTTCACATTGCGCCCGCGTTCGGTGAAGACGACTCCAAGGTCGGCAAGAAGTACGACCTGCCCTTCGTCCAGCTTGTGGACGCCAAGGGCGAAATGACCAAAGAGACCAAGTGGGCAGGCATGTTCTGCAAGGATGCGGACAAGCCCGTGCTGGTCGATCTCGAGAGCCGCGGGCTGCTCTTCTCCGCTCCTGTCTTTGAGCACAGCTACCCGCACTGCTGGCGCTGCGGCACGCCCCTGATCTACTACGCGCGCGACTCCTGGTTCATTAAGATGACCGCCGTCAAGGACGATCTGATCCGCAACAACAACACAATCAACTGGATCCCCGAGAGCATCGGCAAGGGACGTTTCGGCGACTGGCTGGAAAACGTGCAGGACTGGGGTCTCTCGCGCAACCGTTACTGGGGCACGCCGCTCCCGATCTGGGAATGCGCGTGCGGCAAGCGGCACGCCATCGGCTCGATCGCCGAGCTGAAGGAAATGAGCTCAAACTGCCCGGACAACATCGAGCTGCACCGCCCCTTCATCGACGCGGTGACCATCAAGTGCCCGGACTGCGGCGGCGAAATGCACCGCGTGCCCGAAGTCATCGACTGCTGGTATGACAGCGGCTCGATGCCCTTCGCACAGCATCATTATCCCTTTGAGAACAAGGATCTGTTTGAGGCACAGTTCCCGGCAGACTTCATCTCCGAGGCGGTCGACCAGACCCGCGGCTGGTTCTATTCCCTGCTCGCGATCTCGACCCTGATCTTCAACAAGGCGCCCTACAAGAACGTCATCGTCCTCGGGCACGTTCAGGACGAGAACGGGCAGAAGATGTCCAAGTCCAAGGGCAACGCCGTCGATCCGTTTGACGCGCTCGAAAAATACGGTGCCGACGCGATCCGCTGGTACTTCTACACCAACTCCGCGCCGTGGCTGCCGAACCGCTTCCACGACAAGGCGGTCGTCGAGGGACAACGCAAGTTCCTCGGCACACTGTGGAACACCTATGCGTTCTATGTACTCTACGCCGAGATCGACCAGTTTGACCCGACCAAGCATACGCTGAACCGCGATACCCTGTCGGTCATGGACAAGTGGCTGCTCTCGAAGCTCAATTCCACGATCAAGGCGACGGATGCCAACCTCGCCGCCTACAAGATACCCGAGGCGGCAAAGGCGCTCTCCGACTTCACGGATGAGCTGTCCAACTGGTATGTCCGCCGCTGCCGCGACCGCTACTGGGGCAGCGAAATGACGACCGACAAGGAAAACGCGTACATGACGCTCTACACAGCGCTGGTCACGCTCTCCAAGCTCGCCGCACCGATGATCCCGTTCATGACCGAGGAGATCTATCAGAACCTCGTCCGTTCGCTTGATCCCACCGCGCCCGAGAGCATCCACCTGTGCGACTACCCCGTCGCCGACGAGACGCTCATCGACGAGACGCTGGAATACGCGATGGAAGAGGTGCTGCACATCGTCATCCTCGGCAGAGCCGCGCGCAACGCCGCCAACATCAAAAACCGTCAGCCGATCGGCAAGATGTTCATCGGCGCGCCCAAGGCGCTGGACGCAACCTTCACTGCCATCATCACGGATGAGCTGAACGTGAAGGAAGCCGAATTCACCACCGATGCGACTGCATTCCTTTCCTATAATATTAAGCCCAATCTGAAGACTGTCGGTCCGAAATACGGCAAGCAGCTCGGCGAGATCCGCTCGATGCTCGCCGCGGCGGACGGCACCGCGCTCAAGCGCGAGTTGGACGCGACCGGCAAGGTCACGCTTGAGACTGCCTCCGGCAAGGTCGAGCTGACCGAGGAAGATCTGCTGATCGAGACGGTGCAGGGCGGCAGATATGTTTCGCTCACCGAGGGCGGCGTGACCGTCGCGCTGGACACCCGGCTTGACGACGCGCTGATCGAAGAGGGCTTCGTCCGCGAGATCATCTCCAAGGTGCAGACCATGCGCAAGGAAGCCGGCTTTGACGTGACCGACCACATCACGCTCTATGAGGAAGGCAGTGAAAAGCTGCGCGCGATCATCGACAGCCATGCTGCCGAGATCAGGACCGCCGTGCTCTGCGACCTGATCGTCTTCGGCGTGGTTGAGGGCTATACCAAGGAGTGGGACATCAACGGCGAGTCCGTCACGCTGGCAGTCAAGAAAGACGATGCAAAATAAACCACATTTATTCCCTAAAATAAACTTTCTCGACATTTTTTAGGCAAGTGACTTGTAATTTTCAGCTGAAACGCGAAAAACTTCTCGGAATCTTCATATTATTGTCACATTCGGGTTGTACAATAAAATCGCAGTAAACTAAAATGCACTTTACAGAAGAACATTTTGATCACGGTATGGAGGTTTTACAATGAACGTGCTGAAAGTTTCGTCCAAATCTAACGCCAATTCGGTTGCCGGCGCGCTTGCCGCCGCCATCCGCGACTTTTCCGAGGCTGAGCTCCAGGCGGTCGGTGCAGGCGCCGTCAACCAGAGCGTCAAGGCGATCGCCATCGCATCCGGCTTTCTCGCGCCGAGCGGGATGCTGCTCTTTGCGCAGCCGTCCTTTGAGGCGATCGAGATCGACGGCGAAGAGCGCACGGCGATCCGTTTCAAGGTCACCTCGCAGAAAATCTGACCTGTTTCGCACGTGCTTTGCAGAATATTGAATCATTTACAATTATTTTGTAAAAAAGCCTTGACAAACCAATACGGTGATGTTAGAATCGAATCGAAAAGTGAACTTTTCACAAATTTTTATACCAACAGGAGGAAACAAACATGAAATCGACCGGAATCGTCAGAAAGATCGACGGGCTTGGCAGAATCGTCCTTCCCATCGAGCTGCGTAAGTACATGGACATCCACACGGGTGACGACATTGAGATCTTCGTCGAGGGCGGCACCATCGTGCTCTCCAAGTACACCCCTGCCTGCCTCTTCTGCGGCGGCAGAGACGGCGTTGCAGAATATCAGGAAAAGAACATCTGCAAGGCTTGCCGTCAGAAGATTGCAAAGATCAAATAAGAGATTTTATATTTGCAAAGACCGCTCCGCCATTTCGCGGAGCGGTCTTTTGTCGTCTTCGGCGTCCGACGGCTCCATTTGCGCGAACGAATGCAGGCAAGCGGTCTTTTCCAAGTTTGGTTTTTGGAAAATTGTCTGAAAATATAAAACTCTTGTGAAAAATCTTTTGATTTTCTAATTGTTTTTCACAGATGACATGCTATAATGGATTTAGAAATTGTGCAAAGAGCACATGTCTTGAAAAAACGGAGGGTTTTACGTATGAAAAAAGTTATGTGTTTGCTTCTGTCCGTTCTGATGGTTGCGGGCGCATTGTCGCTGTCCGCCTTTGCGGCAAGCGATGCGGTTGCATTTATGAACTTCGCTACCGGTAATGACAGCAATTCAGGCACGTCTGCTGACGCTCCGAAGAAGAGCTTCGGCACGGCCTCCGGAAGCGGCGTCATCAGCCTGCTCGCCAACGGCGGCACACTGGTCGTCACCGGCAAAGCATACATCGGTCTCGCAAATTTTGAGTTTCCCGCAATGCCCGAAGAGCTGGTAGTCACCTCGAATTACGGCGGCGTGGACTACAAAAATCCCACACCCGAGACCAACCCCGACTGTGCCTTCAAAATGCAGTCCGGCGCAACGCTGACCATCAACAGCGACGTCCGCTTTGACGACATCATCCTCTTCCAGGAGGGCGCGCAGAACACCATCCTTGTCAAAGCAGGCACGACGCTCATCATGACCGACAAGGTCGTCATGTTGGCAAAGCCCGGCATTGACTATCACTTCCGTATCGTGATCGAGTCCGGCGCAACCGCGATCCTCAGTGAGGAAGTGCAGAACACGATGACGATCGAGAACAACGGTACGCTCGAAACCTATCCGTCCTCGACGCCCGCGTCGAAGTTCAACCCCACCCGCACCTATGAGAACCAGTTTACGGACGTTCCGGAAAATGCGTGGTTCTACAGCTATGTCAAGACCGCATATGAGTACGGTCTGGCAAGCGGCACGAGCGCTGCCGGCTTCTCGCCCGACGGCACCTTCACGGTTGCACAGGCACTGACCGCAGCGGTCAACATCCACAAGGCATACACCGGAAATACGGTTCGCGCGGCGGCACAGGGCGAGGCATGGTACACGCCCTATGTGGAATACTGCGTGGCAAACGGCATTATCAAAGACGGTCAGTTCACCGACTACAACAAGAACATCACCCGCGGCGATATGGCAATCGTCTTTGCAAACATTCTGCCCGACAGCGAGTATGCGGCGATCCGCACCTACACCCTCTCCGACATGAACGACACGCTTCCCTCCGCGGCGGCGGTCAAGAAGCTCGCAGAGGCAGGTATCGTCGGCGGCTCGGGCGGTCAGTACAAGCCGAACGACCCCATCAAGCGCTCCGAGGCATGCGTCATCTTCACGAGAATCGCAGTTGCATCCATGCGCGACAGCAAGGCAAACTGAACAGGTTTCACAAGAGAAGTCCCTTCGGGGACTTCTTTTTTTGCCTGCCGCTTTTTCGGGCATATCTCTTTACTTTTGCATGAAACTTTGCTATAATTTATAAAATAGGATGATTATCGCATTGTTTCCGCGCGGCACTGCCGCGGAAAGGAGAAAACATGCAACAGAAGAATAAAAACACGCGCCCCGGGCTGCCGATCGTCATTGTAATTCTCGGCACGCTCTCGCTCGTTCTGTTCTTTGTGCTCACAAAGACAAATGTGCTGCCGGGCGCCGTATGTCTTGCGCTCTCGCTGCTCGTTTTTCTGGCGGCGAGCGGCGCATATGCGTATCTCTCCCGCGATGCGGGGCGCGATGTCGAAGCAAAGTTCGGGCGCTCGCTCGGGCAGATCATGCTGGAGATCGTCATCAAGATGCACCTGCCCATGGTCATCTGCGACACCGCAGGCAAGATCATCTGGCGCAACCGTGCCTTCGGCGAGGCGACCGAGACCATCGGCTCTGTCATGGGCGTGGGGCTGGACACCATCTCCACAGTCTCGCTGGACGCCCTCTCCGAGGATGTGCCCTGCGACGCCGAGCTGTGCGACCGCCTCTATCGGGTGGACGCCTTCGGCTTCAAGACCGATGAGAAAAACTACTGGTTCCTCGTCTGGAACGACCGCACCGAGTATGAGCGGCTCACCGGGATGGTGGAGAGCGAACGCAGCGTCATCGCCTACATCCTCATTGACAACCTTGACGAGCTCTCCCGCCATGTACAGGACTTCGGCAGCGAGGTCAACGACATCGCCGGGATTCTGCGCGACTTTGCCGCAGAGCTGGACGGCGTGCTGCGTGAGTACGACCGCAACAAATATCTGCTCATCACCAACCGCGCGGGCCTGAACCGCTGCATTGCAAACAGCTTTTCCGTGCTCGACCGTGTGCGCGAGGTGCACATCGGCGACATGGGACTGCCGATCACCATCTCCATGGGCATCTCGGACGTGGGTGCAACGCTCCGCGACCGCGAGGCGGGCGCGCGTGAAGCGCTCGGCATGGCGCTGGCACGCGGCGGCGATCAGGCGGTCTACAAAAATGACGACGGGCTGCGTTTTTACGGCGGCATGACCCGCCCCGTGCAGAAGCGCTCGAGCGTTGCCGCCAAGGTGCGCTCCTGTGAGCTGGTCGCGCATATCTCGCGCGCGTCGAGTGTCCTGATCATGGGGCACAGCGGCGCGGATCAGGACTGCTTCGGCGCAGCGGTCGGCATTGCACGGCTTGCGATGTTCTGCTTTGTCAAGCCCTACATCATCGTGGACAAGACCGATCCGAACACGCAGAATTTCCTTGCAAAATTCAAAGGCATCCCCGAATACGGCGATACCTTTGTGACGGCGGATGACGCGCAGGAGCTGATCGCCAGCGACACCCTGCTTGTCATCGTGGACGTCAACAACGTCGACCACATGCTTGCCCCCGGCATCGCTCTGAGCGTGAACGACGCGATCATCATCGACCATCACCGCAAGACGGCGCCGAAGACGCAGCGTGAATGGATCGCCGAATATATCGAGCCGTCCGCCTCCAGCGCATCCGAGCTGGTTGCGGAGATGCTCGAGCAATCCATCAGCGAAGGGCTGCTGCTCCGTGAGGAGGCGGACGCCCTGCTCGGCGGTATCCTGCTCGACACCAAGCAGTTTACCCGCTCCACCGGTACCCGCACGCTGAACGCCGCAATCTACCTGCGCAGTGCGGGCGCCAGCGTCTACGAATCCGCCTGCGAGCTGAAGAGCGATTTCGGCGAATTCCGCAAGCAGTCGAAGATTCTCTCCGATCTTGTGATCTACCGCGGGCGCTTTGCCATCGCGAAGGATGAAGCCGACGGCGCGCCGAGCGACCGCATCGCGGCGGCGAAGGCGGCGGCATCAGCGGTCTCCATGCCCTTCAGAGCCTTGGAAAGGCCCCGGAACAGCAGGGAGAGGATGACGCCGGAGTTGCCCCGGGCACCCTGAAGCAGAGCGGAGGCGGTGACGGAGGACGCCTGCCCCACAGAGGCGGGAGCGGCCTTGCGCAGCGCCTCGGCAGCGGTGGCGATGGTCATGGACATATTGGTGCCCGTGTCGCCGTCCGGCACGGGGAATACATTAAGATCGTTGATGGCCTGCTTCTGGGCCGTGATAGCGGCGGCCCCGTGCAGGATCATCTGCTTGAAAAGCGCGCCGGTGATTTCTTTACTCATTCTTCTGCTGTCCTCCTCACAGGATCATGGAATCTACGAACACATCCACAGCGCGGACCTCCGCACCGGTGTTCTTATTCACCACGTAGCGTACCTCGTTCATGATGGAGCGGCACACTGCGGGAATGTTGACGCCGTTTTCCACGATAATGTGGAGTTCAATGGAAATGGATTCGTCCTCGTTATAGATCACGTTGACGCCCTTGCTCATGGCCTCCCGCCGCAGCAGATGGACCAGACCGTCCGTCATGGAGCGGTAGGCCATGCCCTTCACACCGAAGCAGTTGGTGGCAGCCATGCCGGTAATGTTGGAAAAAACAGCGCTGGAGACGGAGATCTCGCCCTGTTCCGAATGAAATTTCAGCATAGGATAACCTTCCTTTCCGCTGCTCCGACGCAGAGCGCACCTCCGGAGCATAATTATCAGGCTATTATTATATATGATTTCTTTCAAAAGTACAAGATAAAAAAGGAAACTGCCTTATTTCCGTAGAAAAGTCCAAAGCGCCTGCCATTTCCAGCAGACGCTTTGCGGCTTATTTCAGAGTTTCACTGTTGTTCAGCACCGGGGCGCTGTAAAGGAACAGCACATCCTGATCGGTGAAGGTCAGGTACTTTCCCATCTGGCTGCTGGGAAGGTAGCGGATGTCCGCCAGCGTCACCTTGGCATAGCCGGGGACCAGCAGAGGGGCCAGAGAGCTGCCGAAGGAGTCCCGGAAGATCACCAGTTCCCGGTCTGTATCCGCATTGGGATTTTCGATGGTCAGCAGCGACACGGACCCGGAGAGGAACAGCTCATAGGGGTCCTTGCCGGCACCTTTTGCCAGATCATAAATAGGCCCGGTCTTACCAGTCTCGTAATTGTACACCGTGCAGGCGTCCAGAAGGTCGCTGGTGAGGTAAGTCAGATGGTCTGGCTCCATAGGCAGGGCGGCGTAGCCGTAATACACACCGTAATATGGCCGGTCCAGTGTCCATTCTGTATAGCGGTTGTCCGGCAGCGCGACGCCCATGGCGGCGGCCAGCGTATCCGCTGCGGTCAGCAGATTTTCCTGCCGCCAGTGGGAATCGGTGCGGTAGTAGTCATCTGCGGTCAGCGTGCCGAACAGGTCGATATACGCGGCGAACTCCGTCTGCTTCCGGAGAGCGTCCGTCAGGGCCTGATAGTCCAGAGCGGGATAGCCGTTGGCCTCCGCCAGAAAATAATTCTTATCGGGGATCACGGAGAGGTAGACCTTGGCGTTGGTCCCGGCCATGAGGGTCTCGTAGAGATAGCGGAACCGGTCGGCGGCGTGGGCAACGGAGCCTTCATTCAGGGGATATTCCAGCTTGGCGGCGGAGCCGTCTGCCAGATAGACGCCGTTGTTGTCCTTCTGGCCGAACACATACAGCCCCATCAGGGCTTTCAGGGTGCGGAACTGCTCCCGCAGAGGGAACTGGTCCGTGGCATAATCCTCGTAGCCGGACATAAATTTGCCGGAGAGATAGCTGCTTGCGGACAATTCCGGCATTTGGGCCAGCGGGCGGCGTTCACTGGTGGAGAGCGCATCGGCGGGCTTGACCGCCGCCCAGATGCCAAAACCCAGAACAAACGCGGACAGGAGCCCCACCGTGAGGATGTTTTTCCATTTTTCAAACATGGCGGGACCTCCTTTAAAAGCGGAAATACAGGAACGGGTTGAAGGACCCGTCTACCAGATAGGCGGTGACCACCGCCAGCAGGCCCAGCAGCACTACCGGCTCCACAACGGACATGATCTTTTTGCCGGGGCCATCCTCGGAGAACTGCCGGACGATCTTGGCGGGCAGCGGTGTAGCGCCCACGATGGCTACAAGGAACACGCCGGAGTAGCTGTCAAAATAATAGCGGGCCAGAACGTCGGAGCGGGGCAGACCGCCCAGACCGAACAGGGAAGCGATGGTACGGAAGGCGTCCGACACACTGGCGGCATCAAAGATAACGAAGCTGACTGCGATCAGCAGCAGAACATAGAGATGCTTCAGGAATCGCGTCTGGGCCAGAGCTTCGCCGTACCAGAGCTTTTCCGCCGTCAGGAACACGGCAAAGAACAGTCCCCACAGGACGAAGGTCCACGCTGCGCCATGCCACAGGCCCGTCAGCAGCCAGACAATGAAAATGTTGCGGAACCATTTGGCCTTGGAGACCCGGTTGCCGCCCAGCGGGATGTACACATAGTCCCGGAACCAACTGCCCAGGCTCATGTGCCACCGCCGCCAGAACTCCGTGACGCTGGCGGAGATGTAGGGATAGTTGAAGTTTTCTATAAAATGGAATCCGAAGATGCGGCCCAGACCGATGGCCATATCGCTGTAACCGGAAAAGTCGAAGTAAAGGTGCAGCACATAGGCTGCGGCGTAAAGCCAGACGAACAGGACGGAGACGTTCGCGGCGCTCTTGTAGGCGGAGATCAGTTCGTAGAGGACATTGGCCAGCAGCACCTTTTTGGAAAGGCCGAGGATGAAGCGGCGGGCGCCGTAGGCAGCATCGGCCAGCGTGTGGGTGCGATGCTTCAACTGGGGAGCGATGTCCGCGTACCGGACGATGGGCCCGGCGATGAGCTGGGGGAACATGGCCACATACGCGGCAAGGTCAATGAGATTCCGCTGGGCGGCTGCGTTGCCCCGGTAAACGTCGATGACGTAGCTCAAAATCTGAAAGGTGTAGAAGCTGATGCCGATGGGCAGGGCCACATGGAGCAGCGGGAGGGACAGCCCGGTGAGGGTGTTGAAGCCGCTGATGAAAAAGTCGGCGTATTTGCAGTAGCACAGCAGCCCCAGACTGACAACGGCGGAGGCCCACAGGCACAGCTTGGCCCGTTTGGGCCGGTCACGGAATTTTTCAGCCAGCAAGCCGAATACATAACCCTGTACGATGGCAATGACCATGAATACCACGAACCGGGGCTCACCCCAGGCATAGAAAAACAGACTGCTGAGCAGCAGCACTGTATTTTTCAGCCAGCCGGGGACCAGAAAGTACAGAATCAGGACGCAGGGTAAAAAGGTATAGAGAAACGGAATACTGGAAAACAGCATAGGGCAACTCCAAAATTGAATTTCACAGCGTCCGCACGATTCGGTGCGGACGCTGTGAGAAAAGCGGAAACGTTACAGGATCGCCTCGTCATAAGCGATGGTGCTGTCGGAATAGGTGGCGGTGAACTTGTCGCGGAAGGTGTTCACCAGTTCCTCGTCACCGTACAGGGACACCACATACTGATCGTAGGTGAAGATCACCAGCTTGTCGGGGAAGCCGCACATCCACTGCTTAGACTGGATGGCATCCCGCAGGTCGCTGGCAACGGTCTCCACATCGTCCTTGCTGGTGACGTGGAAAGCACCGCAGGTGAAGGTGTTGGCGTTCATCATGTGGCTGAGGGAGGCGGCGCCGTCGATCTTACCGGCATCCTCCACCGGCAGGGTCAGCATGTAGTTCAGATTGTCGGCGTCGGCAATGCTCACGGCGCCGGGGGCGTCCTCCACGGGATTTTCATAGTCGCCGCCGGCAGCGGGGAACTTCTCATCGTCGGAGTGAGCGTCCCACACGGCGGTCAGCAGAGCGGTGGCATCAGCGGGCACGCTGGAATCGCCGCTTCCGGCGGTGTTGTCCTTCTTGCCGCAGGCGGCGAGGGTCAGGGCCAGCGCGAGAGCCAGCGCCAAGGAAGTAATTTTTTTCATGTGTGTTCTCCTTGCAGAAAGTTTTTTGAATGGCCGCCGAAGCGGCACTGTATACCATAGACGCAGGGGAACGAAAAAAGTTCCCGAAAATTTGAAGAAATTTTTTCCGGGGAAAAATTGCGCCTGTTTGGTAGTATACCATAGAATTCTGGTTTTGAAACGGGTTTTCGGCGGTTTTCAGGCCCGGAAAGCGGTTTTGACACAGGGAGGCGTCGGCCGCGGGAGCGTTAAAAAGGGCGGGATGGCAAAGAATTTGCACGGTTTCTGAGAATTTCGCGCTTTTTTTCTCCAAAGCAGTTGACGGATGAAAGCACCTATGTTAAAATTCAGACAATGTGCGATTTATTATGTTGGAAGAATTTCAGATAGGAAAGGAAGAGACACCAATATGTACCGAATCGTGAGAAAAGAGGCACTGAGGCCCACCGTGACTCTCTATGAGATCGAAGCACCCCTCATTGCCAAAAAAGCTCAGCCCGGTCAGTTCATCATCCTGCGGACGGATGAAAACGGCGAGCGTATCCCCATCACCATCAACGCCTATGATCCCGAAAAGGGCACCGTTACCATCATTGTTCAGACGGTTGGTGCCACCACTGTGAAGCTCAGCCACATGAAGGAAGGCGATTGCCTGGCAGACTTCGTGGGCCCCCTGGGCAAGCCCACCGAGACCGAGGGCAAGAAGAAGGTCGCCGTTGTGGGCGGC
>ERZ773130.2250-NODE-2250-length-15254-cov-3.407922_pt1 | contig 15254 bp, 10 predicted proteins | sample MGYA00511919_ERZ773130 | MGnify/ENA primary metagenome ERZ773130 (study PRJEB29015, sample SAMEA2737851) | human gut metagenome | biome: human gut; feature: human-associated habitat; material: faeces | place: China | collected 2012 ...
CTTGAGGGCGGGGCAAATCTCAGGGCGATTCAGCAGATGCTCGGACATGAATCGATTGCTACGACAGAAATATACCTGCATCTCGACCGCTCGATGCTGCGTGACGAGATACTCGCCCACCATCCGCGCAACCGCAGGTGACGCATCACAACATTCCCTGCTCGACGAGTACGCACACACGCTCGATTATCGCATCGTCGGAATCCTTGTCGGGGTTGTAGCCCGCCTTTAGGTTGACACCGAAGAACTTGCCGAACGTTTGCCAAAATCCGGCACGGAATGTGCCGAGAAATGCTTTCAAAATAGAGTAGCTGCTCTGGTTGGTTTCGCGGTTTATCAGTTTTACGAGCATCTTACCCTGGGAGCGCGTGAATTTCTTCAGCACGGGCTTGTATTGGTTGAATACCTCCTTTTCCATGCGCGTAAGGTGATCCTCACGCTCCTTCTGGGTGGGGAATGTTTCGATGTATTCGTAGGTTTCAAGAAGGGTTTCGGCTATGAGCTTGGCGTAGGGGAGAGTGCGCTTCACGTCACGCACCGTGCGCCAATAGAACTGCTCCTGCTTCTTGTTCTTGAACTTCAGGGGCGGATAGTAGGTGATGTTGTTGAGCACAACCATCAGGGCGGTGTCGCCCTCCTCGGTGATGAAGTGATAGCGTCCCTTCACGGCTGCCTGCTGCGGATTGCGCGGCACGGGCACACCGTCGGTGTCGAGCTTCTGGGCACACATCGACGTTACACTTAATATCATCATAAGAATGGTTATAAAAACTCTCATAATCATATAACGTGCAATGTGGCTAAAAGATTATGCTGCAACGGCGTAATTAGTGCTCGGTGTGGGGATAGTCGACCGTGTAGTGCAGTCCGCGCGATTCCTTGCGCTCCATTGCCTGGCGCATTATGAGGTAACCCACGTTGATGATGTTGCGCAATTCGCATATCTCGCGACTTGCCTTGGAGCACTTGAACAGCTTCTCGGTTTCCTCATAGAGGATGTCAAGACGGTTCCATGCGCGCTTCAGCCGCAGGTCGCTGCGCACAATGCCCACATAGGTTGTCATTATCTGTCCCACTTCCTTTATGCTCTGGGTAATGAGCACCATCTCCTCGGGGTGGCGGGTGCCTTCATCGTCCCATTCGGGCACATCGTGACGGTAAGGGTAGTGGTCTTTCACCTCCATTGCGTGACGCGCGGCTGCGTCGGCATATACAACGGCCTCGATAAGCGAGTTGGAGGCCAGTCGGTTGCCGCCGTGCAATCCAGTGCACGAGCACTCGCCCACGGCATAGAGTCGCTTGATCGACGACTCGCCGTTGGAGTCCACCTTTATGCCTCCGCACAGATAGTGGGCGGCGGGAGCCACGGGTATGTAGTCCTTGGTGATGTCGATGCCGAGCGAGAGGCACTTCTGGTATATGTTGGGGAAGTGTTTCTTGGTTTCCTCGGGGTCCTTGTGCGTGACATCGAGGTATACGTGTTCGTCGCCGTATTGCTTCATCTCGGAGTCGATGGCTCGTGCCACAATGTCACGCGGGGCGAGCGAGAGTCTTGGGTCATACTTGTGCATGAACTCCTCGCCGCGCTTGTTGCGCAACACGGCTCCGTAGCCGCGCATGGCCTCGGTGATGAGGAATGAGGGGCGGTCGCCGGGGTGATAGAGCGCCGTGGGGTGGAACTGGATGAACTCCATGTCCTTTACCGTGCCCTTGGCTCGGTACACCATGGCTATGCCGTCGCCTGTTGCCACAAGGGGATTGGTTGTGGTGGTATATACGGCTCCAACGCCTCCGGTGGCCATGAGTGTTACGCGGGCGAGGAATGTGTCGACCTTGCCTGTGGCGGGATTTAGCACGTAAGCTCCGTAGCAGGTTATGTCGGGGGTGCGGCGCGTAACGATTTTGCCGAGGTGGTGCTGCGTTATTATCTCGATTGCGAAGTGGTCCTCGAATATGTCGATGTGGGGGTTGTTGCGCACGGCCTCGATAAGGCTTTCCTGAATTTCGGCTCCCGTGTTGTCCTTGTGGTGCAGGATGCGGAATTCGGAGTGTCCGCCTTCGCGGTGCAGGTCAAAGTCGCCGTTTTCGTTCTTGTCGAAGTCGACGCCCCACTTTATGAGTTCGTTTATCTGTGACGGCGCATTTGTCACGACCTTCTTCACAGCCTCGGGGTCGCTCAGCCAGTCGCCGGCTATCATCGTGTCCTCGATGTGCTTGTCGAAGTTGTCGACTGCAAGGTTGGTGACCGAAGCCACGCCTCCCTGAGCAAAGAATGTGTTGGCCTCTTCAAGCTTTGTCTTGCAGATTAATGCCACCTTTCCCGTACCGGCTACCTTGAGGGCGAAACTCATGCCCGCGATGCCTGATCCGATTACCAGATAATCATATTCGTAAGTCATATAGCAAAACTCTTTTTCGTGAATGCAAAGTTAATGTAAATCTTTGATTCCACCACAAATAAATTTACGCCTCGAGGGGCTCGGCGTCATGCGGGGTGTTGATTTGCGGAATCCATCGGCCCCGGAGAAGCCTGAACAGGAATATGGCACCGCGGAAGGTGAGCTCGGCGCACATGGCTATCCACACTCCCTTCAGCCCCATGGAGCGTGCGAGAATCCACGCCAGCGGGAGCCTTACGGCCCAGATGCTGCCGAAGTTCATGATGGCGGGAACGGTGGTGTGACCGACCCCTACAAAGACTCCGTAGGCGACTATCGAGGCGGCAAACATGGGCTCGGCCCAGGCTTCGATGCGCAGCGACTCCACGCCGAGGCTCTGAATCTCGGCTACGGGTGTCATCAGCTCCATTATCCACGGCGCGGCTATCCACATGAGCACTCCCATGACCGACATCACCGCCATGCCGAGGCCCACGGTGATGTAGCCGAACCGCTTGACGAGCTCGCGCCGCCCTGCTCCGTAGCTTTGGCCTACAAGGGTGGTGGCGGCATCGCCTATTCCGTAGCCGGGCATGTAGCACAAGCTTTCGGCTGTCACGGCAAATGCGTTGGCGGCTATGGAAAAGACTCCGAGGGGTGCCACAATCATTGTCACGGCTATCTGTGCGCCGCATATTACGGCGTGTTCAACGGTCATGGGCACCGATATTGTCACCGCCTTGCGTATGATCGATTTCCGGGGACGATAGCTGCCGTGGCGGCCGCGCAGACGCAGTTCGGGCTGCCGGTAACAGAGGTAATAGAGCATCAGTCCGGCTGTGACGGCTTCAGCGAGCACGGTTCCTAATGCGGCACCGAGCACTCCGAGTCCGGCACCGGGAATGGTTATGTCGATGCCGTGCAGGTTGAGGTGATGTGACGGGAATATCAGCAGGAAGTTGAATAGGCAGTCCATGATACACATGAGAATGTTGAGGGCGCTCGGCACCTTCATGTTGCCTACGCATCGCAACATTCCTCCCGCCAGGTAGTTGAGCGTGAGCAAGGGCAATGCCGACACAAACACGAGGAAGTAGAGCGATGCCTGGGGGTTGATGTCGTCGTTGCCACCGAGCCAGCGGGGCAGCGAGGGTGCGATGGCAATGCCTATGGCTGTCACGGCGAGGCTGAATATGAGGCACGCGGTTATGGCCTGTCGCAGCACGTTGCGTGCGGCTGCATCGTCCTTGGCTCCGACCTTGTGGGCGGCCTGTACCGAGAATCCCGTAGTGACGGCGGAACAGATGCCCCAGAAGAGCCAAAGGCTTGTCGACACGAGTCCTATCGCAGCCGAGTCGTCGGCTCCGAGCCGTCCCACCATCGACGCGTCGATATATTGCATGAGAATGCTCGACAATTGCGCGAGCATTGCCGGGAGCGACAGCATCACGGTGAGCTTCAGCTGTTGGCCGAAGCTCATCGGGGCACCTTCTCTTATTTGCGATATATCGGCCATGATTTGTGGAGGGTGTAGAAGGGGGCTACAAACTTACGGATAAATTCTGGATAATCCGTAAGTTTGTGCGTTTTTGTTCCGTTTGGCATTGAGTTTTTGAGGTGTGGAGTGTCGTTTTGCAATGGGCTGATTTGTAGGTGTTTGATGGTTGGAAACTATAGCCATTTTGTGTTTTTGAAATAATTGATGGTGGAGGGAGGGGGAAAAGGAGGAGGCAGCGAGAGAACCTGTCGCTGCCTCCGATGTGTGGGGATGTGTGTATAACTATTTTTTATGTGTGGTTTGTTGTTTTCTTTGTTGCTATTGTTGTGCTCGGATTTGATCGTAGGACATACCCTCTTCCTCAGGGGTGAGGTCGCGGACACAACGCACCTTATTTATTTCATTGTATGATTTTGCTGTTGCTTCAAAATTGAGAGTACTAAGGTTCTGTGTAATTGAGCAAATTGTAGAGCTTTCATGTGTCAATTCGCTATTAGTATTTGCGGGGGTACTTTTATTCCATGCAGGAATAGTCGAACTCATAAAATACCAATAATTGTCGGAGCCAAAATCTGGAATTGCTCCACTACGCATCATAATTATAAGCTCCTTTTGATTGGGCACACGCCAACCTTTGCGATTTAATTTGTTCAATTCTTCACATGGAGTTGCATCGTTCACATCATCTTGGTAATCTATAGCACCTTGAGCGTTATTGGTAAAGTTAACATCAGCTTCTGCTGATTGTGGGGTTGCTTGATTACCACGGAACGCTATTTCAAATCCATATTGACCGAGCATGTTGCCCTCGGAATTTACTTTATGAATAGCTATAGGATTGACTGTATAATTGCGAAGAGAGCTTCCATAGTAATGCTTAACTCTTACAACACCTCCGGTAGAATAGTCACCTTTTCCCAATTCTACCTCATAGGCGGGGTCAACAGGGTCATCTTCGGCTGTTGCTGTAACAGTGCTTAAATCTACACCAAGATTGCGAATACAACGTACCGCCCATGGTGACTGACAATAAGTAGAAAAGTTGCTTATTGACATTCCCTGAGTTGTCCATATTGTGCGATAATCGCTTGATGCAAGAAATAAACGAGAATTATTTCCATCGCCATTACCTGATGCAGGGAAGGGCAATTGTGGATTGTTATCATAATTTAAGATAGGTTCCCTCAAAGAATTTCGTCCCATTATGACACGCATATATTTTCCTGAGGCGGGAAGATACCAACGAAGTTCATCGGCATCGATGACTCCATTACCATTGTTATCCCGGTTTCGGTTCATGCATGCGTGCATGGCATGGATAACTTGAATGTCATTAATGTCATTAATGTTGTATTGAGGGTCATATTCACTCATTCCTTTATTTCCGCCATTATCATCTCCTGAAAAACCATTAGGAGATAGCAGCACTGGTTGTGGAACCGGCCATGTTTTAGGGGTGGCACTAAAATTTTTAACGTATTGGGTTTGATTTGTATTTGTAATTCTGTTTACATTATTGACTTTGCCATAAGTTTTGTTATTTGCATTTCCCGAATTGACATACGTATTCCAGTTACCGGCTTGGTCTCCTCCTCCGCTGCCTCCACTACCAATCCAAACGTTGTAGCGCCCGTTATTTACTGAAAGAGTGCCATTCACGCCATTTGAAGTTGTTACTGCAGGATAGGTATCTCCCGCGACAGTATTAACTGTTTCTGACGGCCAACGAAGATTCATGCCGAAAGTTTCATTGTCATATTCCACACCGATGGCCGTCTGTATGTTTTCGGTATAATCATAGTAAGTCTGTATCGACTTCTGCGATATACCATACTTCGACTGATAGTAGCTGCTTTCTTTGTCGGTCGAAACAGATTGCGCCACATTGAGATAAGCCACACGGTTGGGCTTCATCACGTAATTGCGCCAATTTCTTCCGGTTTCAACTCCCGGAGTTGTTGTTTCATCTTCATAAGTGTATTCATTTACAAATACAGTAAACCATCCATCGGTTGATTGACTATATAAATTTTGCGCATTTGCACGAATTTCATTGAGATTGCATTTCATAAACGGAGTTCCATCAGGGCCTACAGTTACTCCCGGATAAGGAGCGAGTACATCCTCTCCTGTAGTTGGAACAATCTCCACCCACGAAAAATAACGGTAATTATTGTCATCCCTGTCGGGAATTGCATCGCCTGTGGGATTTCCGTCTTTGTCAATAGAATAGTTATAGGTATTTTCTCCATAGTAGGAACGCATGGAGAAACTGAAGTTTTGGAGTTCTGTTTCTGTGAGCTGAATGTTGAATGCATTGTAATGCGAATCAAGGTCAAACATTTTATTTGTCACATCCGACACTATACCTTCGGCTCCGGGCTGGGGTTCGGGGTCGGGTTCTCCGTTATTGCGGAATGCTTCAACAATGATTGAATTGGCAGTCAATACCTCTACATTATATGTGTAGATTGAATTGCGTAAACTGTTGAAATCTTTAGGGTCGGGATCTTGGCCCACGTAGCCAAGATGGATTGTGTACACGGCATCTACTGTACGGCTGTCTACTTTATCGGGTAATCCGGTGACCCCATCGGGGTTTACAATCGGATCTTTTTCTATATAAGTGAGTTTTGCGCGTATTTCCATATAGGTGGCGTAGTTGTTGAGCGTAGGGGTTTCGGATGGGCACAAGCTTCTGTAAACGCCTGTGTTGGCACCTGTTGCGTCGTTTTTCCACTCTATTTCGCGCTTTTGATAGTCGGTGCAGAAGTCAAGTCCCGTGCGCTTGTTCTCCATCATCCAGAAGTCAAACGAATATACTCCGTCTTTTTCGTTGATATTAGTAGACGGATAAATCAATGATGACTTATAGTTAGTGTTTTTTTCAGCATCTTTTTCCAACGCATCACCGGCATTGGCATAATCTGTATTTTTTTCAGGTGGAGTTCCAACCGGTAGCTGTGGTCGTTCATACAACCAACTGTAAATGGGCACATTGTGTATGACAAACGATTCGGGCTCGATTTTTAAAATCTTTATGTCGTTGTTTTCCTCGGTTGCAGCCTGTAGATTTACTTTAACTTGTGTGAACGGGCGACGCAGGTGTATGCTTCCAGGCATTGACACATTTCCGCCGTTTGTCTTTGGCAGAGGGATGGCATAAGGTTTTACCGTATTCCAGTCAAAGTCGGCAGTATGCGATTCTTCAAGATATATTCCACTCATGGGAAGCGGATTCTGTGTTGCATTAGGAATATTAATATCAGCACTGCCTCGAAATAGTTCGCGTTCAATTATGATTGATCGGAAATCATCCCATGTTGATGCATTTTCAAGTAACTCCTTAAGTGAAGTACTTGTCCTTTTTTCGTCTTTAATTGTAAATCCAAAGTTGCGGTCAGGATTGGCCACAGCAACTATATAGCTACTTCCTGATTTCGTTTTTATATTTGTGAGTGCATGTCTGTTATGATCTTGACTTCCTGCTACAAAACCATGGTCATTTTGGGCCTCAAGAAATAAACCGTTTTTACCATTATCGGTAAGAGTGCTTTCCCCTGAACGGGAATTATAAATTCCTATCCATAAGGTGTTCACCTTATAGGCATCTTCTGTGGACATATCGGCACGCGAAGATATTTGTGTGAATGATGGAGTATTGAGATTTAAAGATATTGTCGTGTCTTCACCTTCAATCTGATTCTCACATTCAAACTTTATATCATCCTCACATGATGTCAAACCTATAAAAATGGCGATAAATGCAGGGATTATCTTAAGATATTTTATATAGTAGTTCATGTCTTATAATCAGTATGTATTTGTAGATTAATTAAATGTAGGGATGTCGACCGTGCGATTGTCCCAGTCACACACAGTGTAGCCCACCTCGATTATATTGGCTTCGCTGTTAACGCCGGTAATCTCGTAGCGGTAGATGTGGTTGCGCAGCAGGAAGTCGATTCCATCGCCTACGACTTGTCCGTTGCTATAGTCTGCAAGTTTCATTTTGAATATCGGTGAGTCGTCCATTCCTCCGGAATTGGGGTTGCTGACCGTCACCTCGATAAAGGGGTAGCGTTCATACTCATGGTCCATTACTCCTACCAATGCTTTTGAGTACTCTACCACATATCCCGACCACACGATGCACTTGTCGGCGCGCAGGGCTGTGGCATCGTCATCTTCGGAAAAGGTGATTTCGGGTCCTTTAACATCATCCATGAGCGGGGTTCCGTCATCGTTGTATATGGGCTTACCGAAATTATCGGTTTTTTGTTGCTCTCCTGTCACCGGGAAATTGTATTCCGATTTTGGCGAGATTGTGGGGAGGCTGACATCGCCCGATGAATCCATGCTCCATTCGCCTGCTGCGGTGCTCCAGTTCCCGTTGTTGATATAGGGCATTATTGTTCCGCTGTTGTACCATCCGAAGAGCTCGACTTTGTCGACATGGAACCGGTTGGCATTGGATGCTGGGTCAAATGTCCCCGTGACATCGATTCGGTCGATCACCTCGATTTTAGAGATGGCGCGGAGCATATCTATGGTTTTGCCATTGGCATTTTCGTCGGAGAGGTAGACAGGAACATCGTAGGTCGACTCCTTAAGCTGCGTGGCCGATACGGTGAATTTCTGTAGTCCGGCCATGGGGATAAGGCGATTTTCATCGATGGAGGGAGTCCAGGGGCGATATTCACCTCCGGGGCCTCCGAGATAATAGCCTACAGGCTGATTGAACGTTACACGTTGTGCGGCGATGTCGTCGATGGTGGTTACGCCGGGGGTGAAGCCGGGGTATTGGCCGTCGAGGCCGGTTGAGTGGCTGTTGGCGATGACCATGATGTAGAAGTCGATTTGGTCGAGGTCGGCCTTTACGGCTTCGTCAAAGTAGGGCTCGGTGATTGAAGCCTTGATTGTGTACCATGTGTAATCCACCTTGTCCTGGCCGGTTATTTCGGGGAAGATGGGTCGCAGTAGCTTGCGGTCGGCATCGAAGAGCAGAAACTGGCAGTCGGCCGTGTTGATGTAGTTTTCGGCAGGTGAGCCTTGGGGACCGTCCGAGCAGTCATCGCCGGCGCGCGACAGCAGTGAGGCTTCCGCGCCGGTGGCACGCGATTGCTGCGCGTCGCGCGAGGCGGCCGGGTTGTGGGTCATCACGGTAAACTGCAGCGTCACCTTTGTGGCTTCGTCGCCGTCGCCGGGACATGGTGAGTCCTCGTTGACACAGCCCGTCAGCGTCAGCATCATTGCCGAGGCTGCGGCGAGGAATTTATTGTAAAATCGGGTCATTGATTCAAGTAAAAATTTTTTGGGGTGTTGATTTTAGCTGTGTCACGTAGTTGATTATAGCTCGGTGTCCTGAGGCGGCACGATGCGCCAGCCGTTGATGTAGACTCCGCCGGCTATGTACCAGTTGCGGTTGTCGTCGACGAAAAACATGAGCGAGTAGTTGTCGTTGCGGTCGAGGTATTCCTGATTGCTCATCTGCCGGTTGTATTCGCCCTTGACCATGAGCAGATACTGGATGAGGTTGATGTTTATGATGTCCTCGCCGTCGGAGTTGCGGCGCACTACGAGTCGCTGGGTGCGGGTGTCGATGAGGCGGCCTGTCGATAGCTCGGCGAGGATGCCGTTGGCCTCGGTCAGGGCGCGTGCGGGTGTCGATGAGGCGGCCTGGGCTTCGGGCTTGTCGAGCGATGCCGAGGTGAGTGTCATGGCCCATGGGCGGTAGCTGAACTGCGTTGTCGACACTACCTTGTTGAGGTAGTCGAGCTCGTTGTTGGCTGCCGTGATGTAGAAGCTGAAGTCGTCGGCCTTCATTGTGGTGCCGTCGGTGTTCTGGAGGAGCACCTGCATCACGTTGGTGTCCTTGGTGAGGCTTACGGGGCCGAGCGTCACGTTGCCGTAGGTGTCGGGGAAGTCGACTCCGCGCATGATGCCGTGGTAGAGGGGCACTATGTCGCGGTCGACATAGAGGCCGCCGTCGGCCGGGGTGCCGTCGAGGGGCATCTTGGCTCCGAGGGTGCTCATGGCGCTTCCCTGGGTGGCTGAGGCGACTTCAAATGCTGTGGGATTGTCGACGGGCGACTTGCCGGTGGCCCACACGAGGAGGTCGTATTTGCCGGGGAGCACTTCCACATCCATGTAGTAGTCGGGCGAGGCGAGTGCGGCGCTGTTGTCGGTCTTGCTCATGACGAGTTGGCCGTTGCGGTCGTAGATGTAGAGGGTCACCGATTTCACTTCGTGGGGAAATGCGTTGGCCCACTTCATGTTCATGTCGTAGGTGAAGGTGACTCGGTAGTGTACCGAACAGTCGCCCTCGTCGTCATATATGGCGCTGTCACACGACGACAGCGACCCGAGGGCGATAACGCCCCATAGCAAGGTGATGATGCCCGTCAGGTGTCGGATGCAAGTAAGTTTCATAACGGTTGGTCAATGTTATATCGTTGTTGTTTTTGTTTTGTCGTTGTTGTGGGGCGTTTCCGCCTTTATATTGTTGTGGGCCTCGGTTGAGCGGGGCCTCGTTGTTGTCGTTGTTGGGTGGAGTCGATGCTTGTGCTTCGGCTTCGTTTGCGGCCTTGGTGAGGGCTGCGAGTTGCTTCCGGGTTTCGGGGAGAGGTTGCTTGCGCTGAGAGAGAAAAAGCGGAGGGGAGCCCCGGAGGGACTTCGGGAGGAAGCTTCGTGAAGGCTCCCCTCTGCTGAATATCAAATCATTTTACCATTTTATTTGTTGCGTGACAAGTCACGCGAAATAGGCCGATTAGAGGATAACGTTCTGAGTGGGAACGATGCGCCAGTTCAATACATTCAGCTTAGCTGAGATGTAGTAGGTCTGCTCGTCCATAGGAGGAACGATGGGCTGGTCCTCATCACGGAGAGCGGTTGCAAGACCATTTATAGACTTAATATTGATCGTATAAACGTGGTTACGTACAAGACCGAATGAACCGGCACGTGCAGTATTCCAACTGAACACTGCTTCATTAGAACCTTCGGGAGTTACATAATCGGCAGTATTGAAACCAAGGTGCTGAATGGGAATGTTAAAGTAGCACAGACCGCTACCATATTGACGAGCATAACCGGCAGTAAGAAGAGCGGCATTTACTTCATTAACATTGTCTGCTGTAATATCTACATAACGAGCGCCTTCTGCTTGAGTTGGATCATAGAAGCAATAGCCTGTCGGAACACTACCGGCTGTTACATTGCCGTTTTCGTCACGAGTTGCTTTTACCTGAAGAGCTACAAAACGTCCGGCAACAACTGCTTCCGCTTCAGTACGAACAGCTTTTGCAGGGTGTTCCACTGTAAACGGAGTGGTTATTCTTATAGGCTGCTTAGTATTTTTGTCAAGCACAATACTTTGCTGTTTAGCCATAGCATCAAGTATTTTTTCTTTGGTATCATAAAGATTCCATTTGCCATTAGTCTTGCCATAGAGCCAGAAAGTAGTGTTTTTAGCTAAGCTGGTTCCGCCTTTATCTGTCAACTCATAGCGACCTACGATTACGGCACCTGCAACTACTGCAACAGGATTATAATCTGTTGCTCTCTGCCAATAAGATGAACTTGCTGTGGTTTCACGAGAATAGAAAGCACCCGAGAATGAGCCATCGGCATTAACAGCTTTGGAAGATGTAAACGATGCGTTAGGAACATCTTCGGGATTAATTATTTCGTTGTACGAGAAATAATGAAGAGTATATGTATTGCCACCATCCTGAATATCATCGGAAACTTTGGGATAAGTTGCGTTATAATATGAAGGCGAGCAACCCCAATAGCTACGGAAATTGGTAGGAGCGTTCCATGTCCACTTCAGTCTGTCGTTAAGCTCTGTGATTGTAGGATCTGAGTTAATAGTACTGTTATTGCTTATGGCATAATGCTTCAGAACATACATATTCTTGTCTATACCATTGGGACGCCAATACTCGGGAACAAATTTAAGAGTATAATCATTTACGGCAGGAGTATTTGCTTCATCCATCTGATTTGCATTTGCTGCAATAGCATTTGCTGCCATAGTAAGATTAATCTTAGCTGCATAACGCTCTACGTAAATCTCAACAGCCGGATTCTTTGCTGCCTCGGCCGCGTCTTTGTAGAGTTGAGCTGTTGTTATTGGTGTGGCAACCATGCGAACGTTAGCTTCACCTGTAATAGGATTATTACCATAGTATACAGAGTTGCTCATAGGGAAGTGGTCGTCATCAGGATCTTGAACTGACTGACGAGTAATTTTTTCAATCTCAGGAATTGAGGTGCCAATCAAGTCTGCGGGTGTCAAGGGGTTTACGAACGCCATTACATAAGAAGGCATATTCTGTCCAGTCGTCAAATTAACAGGGATGGTAGAAGTCCACACCTTGTTGATGCTTGGGTTGTCAGAATCACCTATTGTACCGCCTGAACCGTTATTGGTAGCATCGTTGTTGGTGAATGTAATGTGATGATGGTCAAGATAAGCTTTGTTGGCATCGTAGAAAACAAAGTAGAGTTCATGGATATAGTTTTCATCCCCTTCACCCGTGTTAAATTGGGGATTGTCAGTGGGAATTTCTTCATTATCTGCACGGCTACCGTTTCCTTCATTAGGAGAACATACGGTTACCGACAGGTAACGGGTTTGGTCGTATTCAACCTTACCATTGTCGATACCTTTGTCAAGGTCATCGTCGGAACATGCTGTTACAGCGCCGCCCATTGCCAAGGCGGCAAGTGCTCCGAAAAGAAAGTTAATTTTTTTCATTGCAATTAATTATAAAAAGTGATTAAACAAATATTAATTTTCACACACTGTGATTAGATCAGTCAATAAGTTTGAGTTCGCGCAGGCGGTCGATTGCGGCCTGAGCCTCGGCAACACCCTTGGCGGCCTGAAGCAGCTCCACGGCGCGGGTGTAGTTGCCGGCCTTTGCTTCAAGGATTCCGCGCGCATAGTCGGCCTCGGGCGATTTGCCGGCCTTGGCGAGATAGGCGCGTGCCATGTCAAGCTCGTCGTGGCCTATGGCGGTGAGTCCGGCGTTAAGATTGGCTACGGGCGAGTCGGGATACATTCTCACTGCCACCTCCATAACTTCCTGGAACTCGGGCGAGTCCTTGTCGAGGCTCTGTGCGAGGCGGAAGAGCTCTTCAAGCGACAGCTTCTGCGGAGCCGATGCCATCACTGCGGCTATCTCCTCGACGGTGGTGTAGTTGCGGATGTTGTAGTTGACGGCGTAGTCGCTGTGACGGAGCGCGGGATACACCTCCTTGAGCAGGAATGAGTATTGCTCGGGGAAGCGCGACTTTAGCCGCCACTCGCGGGCGTCGGGGGCGAGGCTGTTGTCGGTGATCAGGGCGAGAATGTCGTCGCGGTCGGCGAGGGTCGACTTCTTCACGTAGTCGACGAGTCCCTGCCAGTCCTCGGCCTCCCACGATGTGGTCATGAGCCCTGCGGGGAAGCTGTAGAGGTTGCGCACATAGTCGACGAGAGCCTCGGTGCGGCCCTTGGCGAGCCGCTCGTTGTTGGCGTAGTGGCCTTCGGGCGAGGCGTAGCCCTTGATTGATAGCGATGTGATGGTCACGTCCTTGTCGCCCTTGATAGCGTCGATTGTGGCGCGTATTGCGGCGAGCTCCTCGGGGTTGCGGCGGTAGCCGGGGTCGATGTCGGTGCGGTTGACGCGGAAGTCGATGTAGGCCGAGCCGTGGATTTCACGTGTCTTCACGGCCTCGGCGGCGGGCTTCACGTAGACCATGAGGGGCTCAAATGTCTGCGGGGTGAAGTCGAGCCGGGCGAGCTCGCTTGATGACGATGCCTCGAGTGCGTCGCCGCAGCAACCGTCGACATCGCGCTCAAGGGTGAGCGTCGACATCTCCATCCAGTCGGCGTAGGGCACTACCTCGGAGTAGGCGTAGGAATCGCCCTTGCCCGAGCGCAGCATCACGTAGGGGGCGTTGTTGCCGTCGGCGCGCAGGTGCTGGTAGTAGCGTGTGCGTCCGGCCACAATTACGGGTCGCAGTCGCAGCGAGTCGACACCGTTGGTAATCACGGGACGCAGCCACTCCTCGCGGTTGGATCGCGAGGTCACCTGCTGGGGGTCGACTGTCATGTTGACGATGAGGTTGCTCTCGGAGCGTTCGACGTTTATGTCGCTTACCGGGTCGGCTGCTGCTGCCGACAGAGCGCAGGCAGCCAGTGCCAAGTTCAATATAATCTGCTTCATAATCAGCTGAATAGTGGAAATGGTTGTGATGAAGTGGGGGTGTTGAATTTAAAATACGTAGACCAGGTTGATTGCGGCCTTTGTGGGGCCTACGTAGTTGTGGGAGCGTCCGGTGTTGACGCGACGGCCGCATCCGGCACACTCAAATGTGTCAAACTTCGTGTAAATCCAACCCACACCCAGCTCGGCCTCGATGTTGAAGTGACGGCTCAGAATCCACGAGTAGCCGTAGGCCACACCGAGTCCGCCATACCATCCCTGGTAGCGGTGGTCCTTGAGGTTTTTGAGATTGGTTCCGAGGAAGTTGAGGCTTCCCATGTCGATGTGTCCCACATTGTACTGTCCGCCAAGTGCGTGGGCTGCTACAAAGTGTCCGGCCATAGCGTCACAGAACCAGTAGCGAGCCTCGGGCTGCACCATCCAGTGCTTCCACTTCTTGCCTTGGTCAAGGGTCCATGCGTTGAGATTGCCCGAGAGGTCGAGCGACCAGCGGGGAGCGAGCTGAACTTCGGCACCGAGATTGACGGTGAGGAGTGCGTCATAGACGAGATTGGTCTTTAATGCTATCTCCTGAGCCTTCATGGTGTGTGTAGAAGCCAGTAGTGCAAATAGCAAAAAAATGATTCTTCTCATTTTTATATTACATTTTCAAAAAATAACTTACGATATGTTGGTCAAATTGCGACGAAAAATCCGGGATATTGCCCTTGTTATCAAACGATTAGATATAGGCTTTAAATTAACATCCGAGAGAGAGTTACAATTTACGATTACCAAGCATCTCTTGCTTAGAGAGGAACTTCCATAATAATTACCTATATATCAATAAATTATGGGGGGGGGGGTAATTTCCAACTGTCAATACGGAAATCAAATTGTACAATTAACAATATGTAAATTTTTGTGTGTTAAATTTAATCTAAATACTTGTTTATATCAGCGTTAATGCCTATTTTTGTCGTTACTTAAGTATCTCTAAGCAAGAGTGACTCATGGCCCAAAAATTTTTTCTTTCGGGGATGAAATATTTTTCTCTTAAATTTTCACAGAAAATCGTATATTAAAATTGTTAAAAGCCAAAATCGGGCACCTGCTATGTAATCACACACTTTCCAATGGTCTAAGTTATTGGTTGGCAATGAAAAAAGTTACTTAAGT
>ERZ773130.2251-NODE-2251-length-15237-cov-5.088460_pt1 | contig 15237 bp, 10 predicted proteins | sample MGYA00511919_ERZ773130 | MGnify/ENA primary metagenome ERZ773130 (study PRJEB29015, sample SAMEA2737851) | human gut metagenome | biome: human gut; feature: human-associated habitat; material: faeces | place: China | collected 2012 ...
AGCTCAACTCATTTCTGTGCGCAAAGGCAAACTCCATGTTGTCCGTCCAGCCGGTTCGTGGCCAGCGGCCCCTTGTAGCTGTTGTGGTCGCCGTGCTTGGTGCGGCCCCACTCCTCGCCCGCCTGCATAAAGGGCAGACCCTGGCAGGTCAGGTAGATGCCCGCCGTCATGCGGTTCTGTGCCAGCAAATCGGCGTCGGGGCAGTCGTAATCGCCGCGGCGGCCCACGGCGGCCAGCTTGTCCCAGAGCGTGTAGTTGTCGTGGGCGGAGACGTACTGCACGACCTGCCCGGCGCACTTGGGCCGGAAGCCGTGTGCGCCGCTGCGCCACGCGCTGATCGAGTGCAGCACATCGTAGCCATGCTGCGGTGCGCCGTTGACATAGCCCGCGTTGGCCGCATCAAAGACGTTGCCCTTGATGCAGTCCCGCGTGTCATCGCAGAAAAATCCGATGCGTTCATGCAGCGCGTCGAGGGCGCGCTTGTCGGCGGGGCGTGCGCCGCCTTCAAGGTTCGTGCCGCCGCCCATCCAGGGCTCGCCGTACAGTAAAATGCTCTCGCCGCCGGGCAGACTGTCCAGCGCGGCGCGGATGGCGTTCATCGTGTCCACATCTTCCAGCGCCATCAGGTCAAAGCGGAAACCGTCGATGTGGTAGGCTGTGGCCCAGTACAGCACTGACTCGACCACGTATTTGCGCACCATCGGGCGCTCGCTGGCCAGGTCACAGCCGCAGCCGGAGCCGTTGGTCATCATGCCGTTGGGCCAGCGGCGGTTCCAGTAGCCGGGCACGGTGCGCTCCAGATTGCTCTCGCCGTGGTAGGTGTGGTTGTAGACGACGTCCATCACGACGCCCAGCCCCGCGCGGTGCAGCGCGGCGACCATGGCGCGGCACTCTTTGACGCGCACCTCGCCGTGGAACGGGTCGGTGGCAAAGCTGCCCTCGGGCACGTTGTAGTTCTGCGGGTCGTAGCCCCAGTTGTAGCCGCCGTCGGGGCGGGACTCGTCCACCGTGGCGTAGTCGTAGATGGGCTGTAATTGCACATGGCTGATGCCCAGATTTTTCAGATAATTCAGGCAGGTCGGGTGTTCGCCGTCGTTGTCCAGCGTGGTGTCATCGGGCGTGAAGCCCATGAACTTGCCGCGCCACTCCGGTTTTACACCGCTGTGCCCGTCAGCGGAAAAGTCCGCTACATGCACCTCCCACACGCTGCGGGCGTGGGCCGGGATGTCGGGGCGCCGGTCCTGCTCCCAGCCGTCGGGGGCGGCCTGTGTCAGGTCCACCACCATGCCGCGGGTGCCGTTGGCCCCGGCACTGCGGGCGTAGGGGTCCACGACCTCATGCACGCGGCCATCCGGGAAGTAGATGCGGTAGATGTAATACGTCCCGTGCAGGTTGCCGGGCAGCACAATGGCCCAGACGCCGCCATCGCCGCGGCGCATTTCGTGTACGCCCAGCTCTTTTGCGCCCGGCTCGGCGTCGGTGCCGGTGGCATACAGGCAGACCACGACCCCGCAGGCAGTGGGAGCCCACAGCTTGAAGGTGGTTTCCTCCGCCGTTGGATTTGCGCCGAGGTCGCTGCCGTGGTAATAGGGCAGCTCACAGGCCTGATGCCAGTTCATGGGTGATCGCTCCTTACAAATAGTCTGCATTTATTGTAGCAGGTAGAGCGACAGTTTGCAAGGGAAACGTTTCAACGCCCAGCGGAAACCTCTGCATCCAGCATCCCATGTAAAGAAGCCATACACAAGCAAAAATCCCCTGCCCGTGCGGACAGGGGATGCGGTTGCTTATAGAGGTGGATCACTCGCCCAGATGCCAGATGTCCTTGTTGTACTCGGCAATCGTGCGGTCACTGCTGAACAGGCCGGCCTTGGCAATGTTGATGACGCACTTCTTGCGCCAGCCCAGCGGGTCGCAGGCGTAGTCGCTCAGGGCCTGACCCTTGCGCACCACATAGGCGTTGAAGTCGGGCAGCGTCTGGAACCAGTCCTTCCAGACCAGCTCGTCGTGCAGGCGGCGCAGGTTTTCCTCATGCCCGGCGGCCAGCATCTCCGGCCCGACGAGGAAATCGACGGCGCGGCGGATGTTGGGGTCACCCTCCACCCACTGGCTGGCCTGATAGTCGCCCATCTCATAGCGGTGGATGACCTGATCGGACGTCTGGCCGAAGATATAGATGTTCCCATCGCCGACCTGCTGACAGATCTCGACGTTCGCACCGTCCATCGTGCCCAGCGTCAGCGCACCGTTGAGCATGAACTTCATGTTGCCGGTGCCGGACGCCTCCTTGGAGGCCAGCGAAATCTGCTCCGACAGGTCGCAGGCGGGGATGAGCTTCTCAGCGGCGGTGACGTTGTAGTTTTCCACAAAGACAACCTGCAGATACTTCGACACGACCGGATCCGCCGCAATGACCTTAGACAGGGTCAGCAGGGCGTGGATGATGTCCTTGGCAATCGTGTACGCCGGGGCGGCCTTGGCACCGAAGATGCTGACCAGCGGCGTGGCAGGCAGATGCCCGGCCTTGATCTCATGATACTGGTGGATCAGGTAGAGCAGGTTCAGCTGCTGGCGCTTGTACTCATGCAGGCGCTTGGACTGGATGTCGAACATTGCATCCGGGTCAACGGTGATGCCCTGCGTGCGGTGCAGCCAGTCGGCCAGTGCGCGCTTGTTCTGCGCCTTGACGGCGGAGAACTGCTGCAAAATATCGACATTTTCCGTGTAGGGCAGCAGTTTTTCAAGCTCGGCGGCGTCCTTGCGGAAGCCGGAACCGATGAGCTTTTCGATCTCGGCGGTCAGTGCCGGGTCGCACTCCAGCAGCCAGCGGCGGAAGGTGATGCCGTTGGTCTTATTGTTGAATTTTTCGGGGTAGAGCTGGTAAAAGCCGTGCAGCTCGCTGTTTTTCAGGATCTCGGTGTGCAGATAGGCAACGCCGTTCGTCGAGTGGGTGAAGTGGATGTCCATGTGGGCCATGTGAACGCGGTCGTCACCGTCGATGATGGCCAGACTCTCGTCGGTGGTGCGGGTGCGGGCCAGCGTGTCGAGCTTTTCAATGATGGGCATGAGCTGCGGCACGACGGCGTCCAGATAGGCGCGGGGCCACTTTTCGAGCGCCTCGGCCAGAATGGTGTGGTTCGTGTAGGCACAGGTCTTTGTGACGATCTCGACGGCCTCGTCAAAGTCGATGCCCTTCTCCCCCAGCAGGCGGATCAGCTCGGGGATAACCATGCTGGGGTGGGTGTCATTGATCTGGATGGCGGCGTAGTCGGCCAGATCGTGGTAATCACAGCCGCGGGCGGCACACTCGGCCAGAATCAGCTGGGCCCCGGCGGAAACCATCAGGTACTGCTGGTAGACGCGCAGACGGCGTCCGGCCTCGTCGGAGTCATCGGGATACAGGAAAAGCGTCAGGTTTTTGTCGATGTCGGTCTTGTCGAACGTGATGCCGTCGTGGACGATGCTCTCATCAATGGTGTCGAGATCGAACAGATTCAGCGTGTTCGTGCGGCCCTCGTAGCCCGTGACGGCCAGCTTGTACAGACGGGCGCTGTAGGTCTTGCCGGCCAGCTCGACGGGATAGATCGTATCCGTTTTTTCCGCCCAGGAGTGGGCGGTCAGCCACGGGTCGGGCAGCTCATTCTGGACGCCGTCCTTGAAGGACTGGTGGAACAGGCCGAAGTGATACCGCAGGCCGACACCGTCGCCGGGCAGGTTCAGCGTGGCGAGGGAGTCAAGGAAACAGGCGGCCAGACGGCCCAGTCCGCCGTTGCCAAGGCTGGGCTCCGGCTCGACCTCCTCAATATCGGACAGGTTTTTCCCGGCAGCGGCCAGCGCGGCGCGGGTGTCGTCGTACAGCCCTAAATTGATAAGGTTGTTGGACAGCAGCTTGCCGATCAGAAACTCGGCGCTGATATAGTAGAGCTTGCGGCCCGTGACGGGACGGACGCGGGCGGCGCTCTGTTCGCGGACGATGTCCAGCAGGGCCAGATAGATTTCCTGGTCGGTGCAGGCGGTCAGGGGCTTGTTGGTTCTGGCTTCCATCGCAGCAGTCATATTCATAAGAGGTTCCCTCCATTCGTGTATGGGCTTCTTGGGTACAACTTGGTTATACCACACAAAACGTGCGTCTGACTTGCAAAATACCCGCAACTTATGGTACAATACTATCATGCGAGGTGAAAATATGGCGAAACAAGAGCGTTTACGCGAAGCAAAGCAACACGGGGCCGCGTGGTTCCCGTTCAATATCTACCCATGTACGATCCCGAAGGACTTCCCGCAGGTGGCGCTGCACTGGCAGGACAGCATGGAGCTGGTCTTTGTCAAAAAAGGGCGCGGCATCGTGCAGGCCGGGCTGACGACCTACACGGCACAGGCGGGCGACATTTACGTGTTTGCCCCCGGCGTGCTGCACGCCCTGCGCCAGCTGCCCGGTGAGGCAATGGAATATGAAAACATCATCTTTGAGCTGGAGCTGCTGGGCGGCGCCGGTGACATCTGTGCCGAGAAGTACCTGCTGCCGCTGCAGAGCGGACGTCTGGCTCTGCCCATGCGCCTTGGCCCGGAAGACTGGGGCTACAACTGGGCGGTGCGGTGCCTGCACGCGGCGGAGGAATTCAACAAGATCAAAGACGTGGGATATGAACTCTGTATAAAGGGCGAGCTGCTGCTGTTTCTGGCGGCGCTGGTGGGCCGCACCGGAGACCTGCCCCCTGCCGATACCCCCGACACCCGGCGGCTGAAAACCGTGGTGCAGCTTGTGAATGAGGGCTACGCGGGGGCGCTGCATGTGACCGACGCAGCGGCGGCCTGCGGATGCAGCCCCAGCCATTTTATGCGCTGGTTCAAGAAAATGACCGGCCAGGGCTTTACCGAATACCTGAACGAGCAACGCCTGAACGCCGCTGCCGATGCCCTGCGCGGCGGCAGCGACACCGTGCTGGCGATTGCGGAGCAATGCGGGTTTGAGAATTTGTCCTACTTCAACCGTCTGTTCAAAAAGCGGTACGGAATGACGCCGCGGGAATACAGGGGGAGAAAATAAAAAAGCCTTCCCCCGCGGGGGAAGGTGGCCCGAAGGGCCGGATGAGGGGCGAGTCTGCGGCGAAATCCCGTGAACGGGTGGCTGCGGAAGCTTTGCCCTCATCAGTCCGCTTCGCGGACAGCTTCCCCTGCGGGGGAAGCCTGAAATTATGCCTTTTTGCTGTAATCCCGTGCGCCGTAAATCGCCGTGCCGACGCGGACGATGGTCGCGCCCTCGGCGATGGCGGCGGCGTAGTCGTGGCTCATGCCCATGGACAGAATGTCCATCTGTGCCCGGTCATAGTGCCGGGCGTCGGCTCTGGCCAAAAGCTCCCGCATTTGTGCAAAAAAGCGGCGGGTCTCGGTGTCGTCGGCGTCGGCGGGCGGGATCGCCATCAGGCCGCGCAGACGGATGTGCTCCCTGGCGGCGGCAGCCTCCAAAAGCGGGAACAGGCTGTCGGCGTCCACGCCGCTCTTGCTGGCCTCCTCGCCGATGTTGATCTCGACGAGAATGTCCTGCACCAGCCCCAGACGGGCCGCGGCGGCATCGATCTTATCCAAAAGGCGCGTGCTGTCCACGCTCTGGATCAGCGCGGCGCGGCCTACGACCTTGTTGACCTTGTTCGTCTGTAAATGCCCGATGAAGTGCCCGGGCTTACCGTTGTAGGCGTTCGCGTCGGTCTTTTCGACCAGCTCCTGCACATGGTTTTCACCGAAAAGGTCAATGGGCAGGTCGGCGCTGTAGCGCACCTCCTCCACCGTGCGGGTCTTGCAGGCGGCGCAAAGGCGCACCTCTGCCGGGTCACGGCCTGCGGCCTTGGCGGCAGCGGCCATCGTCTCACGGATCTTCGCGACGGCCTCGGCCATCTGCTGCTTCTGGGCTTCGGGAATCATCGCACTTCCTCCTGACTGTAAACGGCGCGGGAACCGCCGATGAACGGCGGACGGGTGCGGGCGCAGAGCAGAATTGCCTGCCCGATGTGGTCCATCGACAAGCGCACCGGCACAGCCACGCGGCGCAGGTGCATACCGATCAGCGTACCGCCGATGTCCATGCCCGCGGCGGCCCTGACCTCCTCCACAAGGACGGGGTCGTTAAAGCGCTGCCAGCAGTTCGTGGCCCAGCTGCCGCCCGCGTGGGGCTGCGGAATGGCCGAGACGATTTGATAGCCGTTGGCCTTCGCGGCCTCGCGCTCAATGACGATAGAACGGTTCAGATGCTCACAGCACTGGGCGGCCAGATAGACGCCCTGCTCCTGCAATGGCGGCAGCACGCCCGCCAGCACGGCAGCGGCAGCCTCCATGCTGGAATCCTTGCCGATGCGCCCGCCCATGATCTCGCTGCTGGAGCAGCCGACCACAAAAATGTCACCGGTCTCGAGATGCGCAGCCTGCAGCAGTTCTTCCGCAGCCTGCCGCGCCTGCGCCGTAAGTTTTGCATAATCCACAGGTAATGCCCCCTTTGGTTACTATTATAGCAGGGGTGTCAATAAAAGAAAAGCCTTCCCCCGCGGGGGAAGGTGGCCCGTAGGGCCGGATGCGGGCGACCCTGCGGATACTGCTCATAAATGGGTGGCTGCGGGAGCTTTGCCCTCATCAGTCCGCTTCGCGGACAGCTTCCCCCGAGGGGGAAGCCTTTAGGCATTTTTTACATTAGAACCAACCTGCGTCAATTTGTCAAGCCGTCACATCCTCAAACTGACTGTTGTACAAATCGGCATAGAACCCGCCGGCTTCGATCAGCTCGTCGTGGGTGCCCTGCTCGACAATGTCGCCCTCGCGCATGACCAGGATCAAATCGGCATCGCGGATGGTGGACAGGCGGTGCGCGATGACGAAGCTCGTGCGGCCCTGCATCAGGCGGTCCATAGCCGTCTGGATGCGCTGCTCGGTGCGGGTGTCAACGCTCGATGTCGCCTCATCGAGGATCAGGATGCGGTTGTCCGCCAAAATCGTGCGGGCAATCGTCAAAAGCTGCTTCTGGCCTTGGCTGACGTTGGAGGCGTCCTCGTTCAGCTCCATCTGGTAGCCGCCGGGCAGCGTGCGGATAAAGTGGTCGGCGTTTGCAGCCTTCGCGGCGGCAATGACCTCCTCGTCCGTGGCATCCAGACGGCCATAGCGGATGTTCTCCATGATCGTGCCCTTGAACAGCCAGGTATCCTGCAGCACCATGCCGAAGCCCTCGCGCAGGTCGCTGCGGTCAAAGTCCCTGACGTTATGGCCGTTCAGCAAAATTTCGCCGGAATCCACATCGTAGAACCGCATGAGCAGCTTGACCATTGTGGTCTTGCCCGCGCCGGTGGGGCCGACGATGGCGACCTTCTGGCCGGGCTTGACATTGCAGCTGAAATTGTGGATGACGGTCTTTTCCGGCGTGTAGCCGAACTTTACATGGTCAAACGTGACCTGACCGTCGATGCAGGCGGGGTCGGCGCGGCGGGCGGGGTCGGCCAGCTGGTCCTCCTCGGGCTCGTTCAAAAATTCAAAGACGCGCTCGGCGGCGGCGGTCATGCTTTGCAGCATGTTGGACACCTGCGCCAGCTGCTGGATGGGCTGGGTGAAGTTCTTGACGTACTGGATGAACGCCTGAATATCGCCGATGGTGATGGCGCCCGCTGCGGCAAAAATGCTGCCGACGATGGCGACGGCCACATAGCCCAGGTTGCCCACAAAGTTCATGATGGGCTGCATCAGACCGGACAAAAACTGCGATTTCCACGCGGATTCGTACAGCTTATCGTTCGCGTCGTTGAAGTCGTCCAGCACGGCGGCCTCGCGGTTGAACGCCTTGATGACGTTGTGGCCGGAGTAGACCTCCTCGACCTGACCGTTGACAACGCCCAGTGTCGCCTGCTGCGCCTTGAAATACTTCTGGCTGAACTTGACGACCACCAGCACCAGCGCCAGCGAAACCGGCAGGATCAGCAGGGCAATCAGCGTCATTTTAGGGCTGATGGACAGCATCATGATGAGCACGCCGACCATCGTTGCAACGCTGGTAATCAGCTGGGTCACGCTCTGGTTCAGGCTCTGGCCCAGCGTATCCACGTCGTTTGTAATGCGGGACAGCACCTCGCCGACGGTGCGCTTTTCAAAGTAGGCCAGCGGCAGGCGGTTGATCTTTTTGCTGATCTGGTCGCGGAAGTCGTAGCAGACCTTCTGCGACAGGCCGGACATGAGCCAGCCCTGAATGAAGCTGAACGCCGCGGACAGCAGGTACATGCCCAGCAGGAACAGCAGCACCTTGCCGATGTAGGCAAAGTCGATGCCGCCCACGCCGCGCAGCTTGGCGATCCAGCCGGTGGCCAGCGCCGTGGTGGCCTTGGCCAGAATCTTCGGCCCTGCAATGTTGAAAATGGTTGACAGAACAGCAAAAACAATGACGACGACCAGCGACAGCTTATACTTGCTCATGGCGGCCAGCAGCTGGCGCAGCGTGCCCTTGAAGTCCTTGGCGCGCTCCGTCGTCATGCGTCCGTGTCTTGGCATATCACTCACCCTCCTTCTGCAAATTCAGTTCCTTCTGGCTCAGCTGGCTGCGCGCAATTTCCTGATACGCGGGGCAGCTTTCCATCAGCTGGGCATGGGTGCCCTTGCCGACGATGCGGCCCTCATCCAGCACCAGGATCTGGTTCGCGTGCAGCACGGTGGAGATGCGCTGCGCCACAATAATGACCGTGGCGTTGTCGGTTTTAGCCTTCAGCGCACGGCGCAGCGCCACGTCGGTCTTGTAGTCCAGCGCCGAGAAGCTGTCGTCAAACAGATAGATCTGCGGGTGCTTGGCAATGGCGCGGGCAATCGAAAGGCGCTGCTTCTGCCCGCCGGAGACGTTGCTGCCGCCCTGGGCAATCGGGCTGTCGAAGCCCTCGGGCTTGGCGGAGATGAACTCCGTGGCCTGGGCGATCTCGGCGGCCTGCTCTGCGTCGGCGTCGGTGATGTGGTCGCCGCCGAACTTCAGGTTGGATGTGATCGTGCCGCTGAACAGCACGCCCTTCTGCGGTACATAGCCCAGCTCGTCGTGCAGCTGTGCCTGGGTCATGTCGCGCACGTCAACGCCGTCAATCGTCACGCTGCCCTCGGTCACATCGTAGAAGCGCGGGATCAGGTTGAGCAGCGTAGATTTGCCGCAGCCCGTGGAGCCGATGATGGCCGTTGTCTCGCCGGGTCTGGCCGTGAAGCTGATGTGCTCGAGCGCATCCTCGTCGGAGCCGGGATAGCGGAAGCTGACGTCATGGAACGCCACAACGCCGTGGGTGCCGTCCGAGGGCAGTGCCTTGGGCGCAGCGGGGTCATGGATGGTCGAGGGGGTCTTGATGACCTCGTCAATGCGGTCCGCAGCCACACCGGCGCGGGGCAGCATGACGGCGACCATCGAGAGCATGAGGAACGACATGACGATCTGCATCGTGTAGGTGATGAACGCGATCATCTCGCCCACCTGCATGCTGCCCAGATCCATCGCCTTGCCGCCGAACCAGACGATGAGCAGGCTGGTGCCGTTCATGATGAGGGTCATAAAGGGCATCATGGCCACCATGGCACGGTTGGTGAACAGCTGGGTCTTCATCAGGTCGGTGTTGGCCCTGTCAAAGCGCTTTTCCTCAAATGCCTCGCGGCTGAACGCGCGGATGGGCATAATGCCGGTCAGGATTTCGCGGCTGACAAGGTTCAGGCGATCCACCAGGACTTGCATCTGCTTGAATTTCGGCATGGCTACGTTCATCAAAACGGCGATGAGCGCCAGCAGTGCGGCCACGGCCACAAAGATGATCCATTCCAGCCCCGTGTTGCCGCTGGCAACGTGCATAATGCCGCCAATGCCCAAAATGGGCGCGTAGGCCACCATGCGCAGCAGGATCACACAGACGAACTGCACCTGCTGGATGTCGTTCGTGGTGCGGGTAATCAGCGAAGCAGTGGAAAATTTTTCGATTTCGGCGTTGGAGTAGCCGACGACGGTCCTGAACACGTCGCGGCGCAGGTCACGGCCAATGGCGGCGGAGACGCGGGACGCAATAAAGCCTACGGCGACGGCCACGGCGACCATGAGCAACGTTAAAGCCAGCATCTGACCGCCCGTGCGCAGCAGATAGGACATTTGCACGTCATGGGCAATGCCCTGGGCGTCATATTCCAGCGCGACGAGCAGCATGGCTTGGCTGGACAGGCTGTCGGCGACGGTCTCGTCCAGATGGGCGAGACCGTCCGTCAGCTGGCTCTGCAGCATTTCCCGTGCGCCGGGGGCCTGGGACGCGGCGGCCAGCTGCGTGGCGACGGCGTCGAGGTCGTAGGCCGTGGGGACCACGGTGTCGGTGGTACCGGCGGCAGTGGCGGCATTCTTCGCCGCGGCCATGTACAGCACAACGTCCGGCGTTGTGAACGCATTTTCCAGCGCGGCGGTGTCCGCGTCCGGGTTCAGTGTGCGCACACCGTCCGCGTCGGGGTCGGTGTAGGCTTCGTCCGCCAGTGCGGCGTCGTCCTCGGACATGAGCAGCTCGAGCGCCTGCAGCGTTGTGCTGCGGACGGTGTCGGGCACGGGGCTTTCAATGCCGCCCTGCTGGATGCCGGTGTCCACAATTTTGCTTGTGTAGTCGGGCAGGCTTAAATCGCAGTATGCCTGCACGATGAGCAGCGCAACGACGGCCAGGCAGGCCGCCCAGTGCCGCCCCAGCTGCTTAAAAAATTTCGTCATGCGGGGGTTCTCCTTTCAAATCGGTTTTCATAGCGGCGTTCTCGGCCTCGATGGCGGCGAGCAGAGCGTCCTTTACGGCGTTGGCCTGCGCCAGCTGCTCCGGGGTCAGCCGCGCCATGATGCGGGCAAAGTAGTCGTTCATGGCCTGCTCATTGGCTTTGCGGGCGCGCTCCCCTGCCGGGGTGATGCGCACCAGCGTCTTGCGGCGGTCCTTGGGGTCTGTCTCGCGGACGATGTGGCCGTCCTGCTCCATCTGACGCAGCCCGCGGGAAATCGCCGGCATAGGCTGGTGCATCTGCCGCGCAATGTCCGAGACATAGATCGCGCCGTCGCGGCCGTGCTGCTCAATGAGATTGTACAGACTTTGCAGCATGCCATAGCGGCATTTAGGCTGCCCGGCCAGTGCCATGCGCATCCCGCGCTTGGACAGTGTGTGCAGCCGCGCCACAAAGCGGAACACCCCGCTCAGATAAGGGGCTTCAGTGCCCATTGGTGAACACCTCCTGTTAATAGTTGGCTTGTGTTAATTATTAAAGCATGATAATAATACACCCTCCTGCACCGCGGTGCAAGAGGGTGTAAGGAAGTTTTAAGATTTGTTCATAAAGTGGGGAGAAGGGCCTCCCTTGTCAAAGGGAGGCTTTAGGCTTATTCCTTCACACACGCAAGATTGCTCAGCGTCACACCCCTGCACAGCCCCAGCGGCAGGGCGACGGACGGCTTGGTGATGGTAATATCCTTAAAGACAATGTCCTCGACCTCATAGCCCGGCTTGTCAAAACCCGCGATCTCGATCGGGGCGGCATCGTGTCGGCTGCGGTCATGGTCCAGCACCTCGGCGGTCAGGGTCAGCCGCTCAAAGAAGCAGTGCTCGAGCTTCGGCGGGGCACCGGCGGGCACACCGTCGTCATTGTACGGTACGCTGTGCAGCATGACGCGGGGCGTGATGCAGTCCCGCACGGTCACGCCGCGCACATAGCCGCCGCGCTTGGGCGTGGCCTTGATCTCAATGCCGGACAGCGAGTTCGCCAGATCGCAGTCCCAGATCTGCACGTCCTCCACGCCGCCGCTCATCTCGCTGCCGATGCAGATGCCGTGGCCGCAGTCGCTGCGGCAGTCAAACACCCGGATATGCGCGCAGGGACGGTTGATTTCGTTGCCCTCGGGGTTCTTGCCGCTCTTGATGGCGACAGCGTCGTCCCCCGTGGAGAACTCCGACGCAAACAGCGTGCAGTTCGTTGAGGAATCCGGGTCCCAGCCGTCGCCGTTCCAGACGCCCTCGGACACAAAGGTGCAGTGGTCGGTCTGGATGTCGTCGCAGTAGATCATGTGGACGTTCCAGGAAGGGCCGCTTTTCAGCGTGATACCGCTGATCCAGACGTTCTCACAGTTGCTTAAATTGATAAGCCGCGGGCGGACGCGGCCCGGGATCGTGTCGCTGTTCTCGCAGCTTTCGACGAGCTCCCGGTTGTCGTCCAGAAAGCTCTTGATGCGGGCACGCTCGTCCTCAATGATCTTGCGGGCCAGCTCCTGCCCGCCGCCGCAGATCGTGCCCCTGCCGCGGATGATGATATTGCGGCAGTTCGGGCCGGTCTTGTGGTTCATGTCGCCCGCGTTCAAAAGGCTTGAGTAGCAGCGCATCTCGGTGCCCTCAAATCGGCTGGGGATGCGGGGCGAATAGTCGTGAATGTTCGTTGTGCCCTGCAGGACCGCGCCCTTGGCCAGATAAATTTCCAGATCGCTGTGCAGCCGCAGTGCGCCGGTCAGGAAATCGCCCGCCGGCACGTACAGAATATCGTCCGCGCCGCAGTCGTTGATGGCCCGCTGTAAATTGTCGGTGTTCAGGATATGGCCGTCGCCCTTGCAGAAGTAGGGCGCGGCGGTAATGTCGATGCGGCGCTTTTCCCTGCCGAACTGCAGCGTGGCCGAGCCGATGCAGTAGCTGCCGCTGACCACGTCCACCCGGAAGGCACTGCCGTAGCTCAGCCCCTCTATCGTAAAATGGGTGCGGTCTGTGCGGCCAATGGCCTCGCCGTTCAGGGAGACCGTGTATTCCGCCCCGCTGGGCGCGGCGGCGGGTTTATCCCAGTACAGCACCGCGTAATCTTCGGTGCAGCGTATATTCAAATTGCCTTGTTTCATGGTGACGTCCTTTGGTTATGGGGAGTTTGCTCTTTCTTACATATTGTACCACAGTGTGCGCGTTTATCCAAGACTTAGGGGTGACAAAATACGCGGGCTGAAACGCTGCAGGTTTTTACACTTTGCAAGGTTGACAGACATCGGCACGCTGGACCTGATTGACGATGACAAGGTCTGCCTGGCGAACCTGAACCGCCAGGTCCCCGGCAGCAACGCCTACGTCCCCGCCGTTGCCGGTCTGATCTGCGCCGGTGAGGTCATCAATGATATTGCGCTGAACCGCGTGTAACAGCTCTGCTCCCCGCTGATCCGGCGGGGAGCTTTGCTTTTGTGCGGGATGTATGGTACAATAGGGAAACACTGTAGGGGCCGGGCATGCCCGGCCCGCGGCCTGCCTATAGGCGGGCGTCCCCCGTGAAGCTGCGGGCCGCACATGTGCGGCCCCTGCTGCGCGGCGATTTATACTGCACGAAAGGAGCTGCCATGGACAAGGCTATATTTGAAACGGCCCATCTGGCGGCCCTGAACGACCAACAGCGCGCGGCGGTGGAGGCGGTCAACGGCCCGGTGCTGCTGCTGGCGGTGCCGGGCAGCGGCAAAACCACCGTGCTCATCACCCGGCTGGGCTATATGACCGAGGTCTGCGGCATTGCGCCGGAAGCCATCCTGACAATGACCTACACCGTCGCCGCCACGCAGGAGATGCGCGCCCGGTTCGCGGCGCGGTTCGGCGGCGAATTGGCCGCACGGCTGGAGTTCCGCACCATCAACGGTGTGGCGGCGCGCATCATCGCGCTGTACAGCCGCATGTATGGCCGTACCCCGCCGGAGCTCATCCGCAATGAGAGCGAGACCACGCCGCTGCTCATGCGGCTATGGCAGGACACAAACCACGAGTACCCCGCCGAGAGCACGGTCAAGGATCTGCGCACGGCCATCACCTACATTAAAAATATGTGCCTGACCGACGCGGAATTGGACGAGTTGGAAACCGACATTGAGAATCTGCCCGACCTGTACCGCGGGTACCAGAAGGCGCTGAAGGCCGCGCACAAAATGGACTACGACGACCAGCTCTGCTTTGCGCTGCAAATCCTGCGCGGTGCGCCCGCGGTTGCGGCGGCGTTCCGCAAGCGGTACAAGTATTTCTGCGTCGATGAGTCGCAGGATACGTCCAAGGTACAGCATGAAATTATCCGCGTGCTGGCGCAGGAAAGCGGCAATATCTTTATGGTCGGCGACGAGGACCAGAGCATTTACGGCTTCCGCGCCGCCTACCCCCAGGCGCTGATGGACTTTGAAAAGACCTACCCCGGCGCACAGATTTTGCTGATGGAGCAGAACTATCGCTCCACAGAGCCGATTCTGGAGGCTGCCAACCGCTTTGTGGCGCGCAACCGCTATCGCCGCCCCAAAACCATCGCACCGACGCAGGGCCCCGGCGCACCGCTGCAGATCGTCACCGTGCCGTGCCGCGCCGACCAGCTGCCATTCTTGTTTGAGACGGCGCAGCACTGCGATACCGGGACGGCGGTGCTGTTCCGCAACCACGAGAGCGCACTGCCCATCATCGACCTGTGCGAGCGGCGGGGCATCCCCTACGCCTGCAAGGCAGTGGACCAGACCTTTTTTACCAACAAGATCGTCCGCGATGTGACCGATATTTTCACGCTGGCCGCACACCCCGCGGATGGGGAAACTTTTCTGCGCTGCTACTACAAATTCGGCGTGCCCGTCACCCGCGCACAGGCGCTGTTTGCCTGCAATCAGGCGCGGCAGTACGGGCAGGGCTGCTGGACGGCCCTGCTGAATGAGGACAGCATCCGTCCGCGCACCCGCGCCGCCATGGCTGACGTGGCGGACGGTCTGGCGCGTCTGCCCAAAATGGCCGCGGACGATGCGGTGCGGTTCTTGGCCGACCAGCTGGGCTACGGCAAATATCTGGACAAAAGCGGCATGGACCGCACGAAGCTGGCCGTGCTGGAAATGCTCGGCGCACAGGAGCCGACGCCGCGGCACCTGCTGCGGCGGCTGGAAAAGCTGCGCAGCATCATACAAAACCATGAGAATCCGCCCGGGTGCAGGTTTTTGCTTTCGACGATCCACTCGGCCAAGGGGCTGGAATATGACCGGGTCATTTTGTTGGATGTGCTGGACGGCATCCTGCCCGCCAAGCCGGAGCTGTGCTGCCGCACGCCCGGTGAGACACAGCAGTATGAGGAGGACCGGCGGCTGTTTTACGTGGCCATGACCCGCGCGCGGCAGCAGTTGGTGCTGTTTGACTGCGCGGCGGAGCGCTCGACCTTTGTGGATGAGGTGCTGTCCGGTCTGCCCGGCCACCGCAAACGCCACGACGCCGAGCCCGCGGGCCGCCGCAC
>ERZ773130.2255-NODE-2255-length-15219-cov-15.257782_pt1 | contig 15219 bp, 17 predicted proteins | sample MGYA00511919_ERZ773130 | MGnify/ENA primary metagenome ERZ773130 (study PRJEB29015, sample SAMEA2737851) | human gut metagenome | biome: human gut; feature: human-associated habitat; material: faeces | place: China | collected 2012 ...
GCCTATTTTAAGTACCGAGAACAAAAACGAGAAAAGGAACGAATAATGAACCTGTAAACCACTGTTCCATTCACTATGCTATCCCCGGAAGGAGATTACATTATGGATACTGCATTTATTCACCAAGATGCTAACGAACTTGTCCAAAATGCTGGAACTCGCAACATCAAACAGATTGCGCGCAGTTGCAGCCTAGACATCAGTGAAACATCTCGCATTAAAGATACTCCATTTCATCCATGATATTGGAAACATCTTTAACCTCAAAAGAAACACCATCGTCAAGGTCAATATCTTTGACCTGATTGACAACTCGCAAGGCATCCTCCGCAGATAGATTTAGATTCTTCATGCTGGTGTCTATGTCCATCGTGGAACGGTGCGCAACACCAATCATTGCCGTAACTAGTATTCCGCCTTTGATAATGAAGTTATCCCGATATTCTGATTGTGCCAGTCTTTCCAGAAAACGCTCCATCATATAGATTCGCATGAGTGTCCTTGCGTCTGCATTGTTCTGTTTTGCAACGCTCTTGATACGCCCTTTTATCTGTTCAGGTGTAAATCCCATTTACAGTAGTACCTCCATATAATTTCGGATGATCTTATCCACTCGAAATAGCTTTGCATACTTCATCAGTTTATTAAGGTCCTTATCTTTTCTCCCGACATACGCTTTTAATACTGCATTGAAATCCTGTACTTCTATAGAACTTCTACTCCGCACCAAGTCGCAAATTGTCCGTTCCAAATCGTACATAGGAATTTCATTTCCCTGATTGCTTTTTACGATTTGCTTGCCAACGTCAAGAAGTTCCTTTTTTACTGTATAAACCTTATAGCCATCCTCTTTCAAGCGGTGAACATTATATCCACTGTAAATCGTGAGTGTATGAACAAGCGGTTCCCGATCTGTCAGCCCATAATAATAGAACGCTTCATCATGAGAAAACACTCCCATCGGGCAGCGGCGGTGCAGCATTTCTAATTCGTCAATCCAAGTATCTTTTGCTGCGTATACGCCATGTCTGACTTGCTCGTATTCATTGGCCTTTACATATTTATAAAACTCAAATTTCGTTAAACCTACTTTTGTTGCAAGCTGTGGTGTTAAAATCTCATGTGTTTGAGCCAAATTGTTCATGTTCATCATAAGCGTCACCTCACCTTCGTGCTTATATTGTATTCCAAATAAGCACGAAAGTCAACGTAAACTTTCTTTTGTGCTTATTTCATTTGCGATATTAGCACATTCGTCCACTCAGCCTTACTTGATGCTCCCTATTCAACGTGCTATACTTAAATTGTAAAAATCAATCAAGGGAGTGCATTTGTCATGAGCAAAAGACTTGTCACTTACTTCTCTGCCAGCGGCATCACCGCGAAAGTTGCCGAAAATCTGGCTGATGCTATCGGTGCAGACATTTTTGAGATTCAGCCGGAAGTTCCGTACACCAAGGCCGATCTGAACTGGATGGACAAGAAATCCCGCAGCACCATCGAAATGAGCGATCCTACCTCTCGCCCTGCCATCGCTGCCAAGCGTGATAACATGGACGAATACGACACCATCTTTGTCGGATTCCCCATCTGGTGGTATGTTGCTCCCACCATTATCAATACATTTCTGGAAAGCTATGATTTGAAAGGTAAAACAATCATCCCCTTTGCCACATCTGGCGGCAGCGACATGGGTAAGACCAATGAAAAACTTGCGCCGAGCTGCCCCGGTGCAAAGCTGCTACATGGTAAGGTGTTTAACTCATATTCCAGCAAAGCCGACTTGTCTGCATGGGTGGAAGCCCTCAGCCTCTAATAGACACATTCCTGCGGAATGAAATACTTGCCTGGTCGAGAAGATTATATCAATCCTCTCACCCAGACGGGTATTCTTTTTCTTATGCAACTTCTTCCATCCAATTATGCGCCATACTTTTCCAACGCTCTCCGAATCACATCCTCACAGTTGAACTCTATTTTCATCGTTTGGTCGTCATACAGATAAACCATGCTGACAAAAGCATCCACACATTCTTTTGTCAGCCCGCCGATGTATGTTTTCTCACTGGCCTGTTTTGTCAGAGCGCGGATTTCTTCATCCAGTTCATCGGCACACTCCTGTTCTTCCTTTTCTGTCCGTATGCTATCCTGCAATGCAGCCAGTTTTTCCGAAAGAGCCTTTTTCTTTTCTATGTACGCATCTCGCAGCAGCACACCGTCCGCATACGATTCATATAGTTTGATTTGCTCTACCCGAATGGCTTCCGCTTGCTTTTCCAAGTCCTCAATGTCCATGCAGCGCACCGTGATAGACTGCTTTTCCTGCATTCCCTGATTTACCACATCAAGCGCGTAGAATACTGTTTTTATCGCACGAGCCACTTTTGCATTCACCGAATATTCTCTGTAATAGCCGCCGTAGCATTTAGAGAACTTTCCGGCTGACCGTTTATAACCGCAATAGAAAACCATTTCCCCATATTGCCTTTCGTGGCGAAGCTGCCGATTACAGTTTCCGCAGCAGATTTTTCCTTTTAACGCAAAATCATCACCCACCTTATATTGAATTGGAGTTACGTTACGGATTGCTTTCTGTGCCTGGTAGTATTCATCTTTTGTCACGATGGCCGCATGAGCGTTTTCTGCGATGATCCACTTATCCTCCGGGAGCGTCCGAACAGAGGTAGTATTCACATCAATTTTCTTTCTTCTCCCCATAACCAACGCACCAGTGTATTCATACCGTCTAAGGATTCTCCACACGATTGCCGCGTTCCATAACATTTCACTGTCCGGGGCAATAATAGGATTGCTGCCCATCAGCAGATTCTTTCGTTTCGCATTCATCAAAAGTACTTTTCACCTTCTCCGCTATCTCTGACTTATAAACCTCTGCTGTAATCAGGAGCTTGCGCACCTTGATGGGATTGAGCAACAGTTCATCTCCGATAGCTTTTAAGCTCATGCCCTTTTTATAAAGTTCAACCGCTGCATTCAGCTGTTCTTTCAGATTCTTCTCTTTGCTATACTCTGGCTTTGCTGGTTTCCGTCCGCCACCGGGTCTTCTTGTATTCTTCATGTTTCTTATTTCCGTCACAAACTATATAGTGGTCTCAAAAAGATGCCGTGTGAACTTCTGAAGTTCACACGGCATCTAGGACTCAAACGAGTTCCTTCACATATCCTAGAATATCATTATTTTTCTTCTGCACATTCTCATCTTGCTCCAGTTCTGGCACAGTCATCCAATAGTATTGCTTTCCATCACATTCAAACGAATCCTGTAGCATCATATCTGGAAATTTACTAATCTTAGCCAAATAAAATCTGTGCGAATAAACTTTTTCTTCATGTGTGCTTTCAGAAAATTTCTCGTGAATTCGTTGGCCGAGACAGTCAAGAGTAATATCAAACGTCTCTATTTTCAGTTCTTGTGAAATGTGTTGTTTTATAAAACTCTCATTATTGGGATTTTCTTTATAGTTCAAGAAGAATTTGCAATTCCATCTCGTATCATCATATACTAGCAATCGGTTCGGGTATCTATTAAACGTATCTTTAATGATAACAATCGAATGATTGTGTGTGATTTCATTCAGTTTGTTAATATCTGATAGTAAATCGCTATATGAATAATTATTTTTACTGCTGTCGTGAATATCTGCTAGGCTTTTGAATGTAAAGCCCACTCCAAGAACAACAAATACTGTCTTTAGAGCGATTCCAGGCAAACCAAAGAAATCCCTGTATGATGCCAACAGAACAGAGATGAGAAATGAAAATGCAGAGAGGAAACTGTCCCAAGCCACATTTTTTCCGATGAAGCTCTTTTTAGTTTCTAAAAGAAGATTCAATTTTACGTCATCTATCAAAATTTTCATCTCTACTCACCTCCCACTAAATTACCAATATGATGATTTGCAATAATTTAAGTATACCACAAATCAAGAATCCTGTCACCCTTGCAGGAACGTATCTCTAGACATACTTATTCCACCGTAACACTCTTTGCCAGGTTTCTCGGCTTATCTACGTCCAGACCCTTGGCAACAGACACATAGTAGCCCAGCAGCTGGAGCGGAATCACAGCCAGACTGCCAACAAAGTGCTCGTCTACTTTCGGTACATAAACCGTAAAGTTCACCTGATCCTCAGTTTCATATTTTCCGTAAGTGGTCAAACCCATCAAGTATGCGCCACGACTCTTGCATTCCAACATATTGCTGATAGTCTTTTCATACAGTTCACTCTGTGTCAGCACACCAATAACCAATGTTCCCTGCTCGATCAGGCTAATCGTGCCGTGCTTCAACTCACCCGCAGCGTATGCCTCAGAGTGGATGTAGCTGACTTCTTTCAGCTTCAAGCTTCCTTCCAGGCAAACTGCATAGTCAATGCCACGACCCACGAAGAACACATCGTGCGCATTTGCGTACTTTGCCGCGAACCACTGGATTCGCTCTTTATCTTCCAGAATCTTTTGCATCTTTTCCGGAATAGTCAGCATTTCAGAAATATAGTAGCTGTATTGCTCTTCTGTGATTTTTTCTCTGATCTTAGCAAACTGAACTGCCAAGCAGTACGTCGCTGCCAACTGTGCGCTATATGCTTTTGTCGTAGCAACCGAGATTTCCGGGCCAGCAAGGGTGTAGAATACCTTGTCTGCTTCACGGGCAATGCTGCTGCCGACCACGTTGACAACGGCCAGCGTTGTGATGCCCTTTTCTTTTGCGAGGCGAAGCGCAGCCAGCGTATCTGCGGTTTCACCAGACTGGCTGACAACGATTACGAGAGCCTTCTGATTGACCGGCATCTTCGATTTTTGCATTATCCAGCGTTTTCAACTCAGCAGCAACATTGGCATCTGCCGTCGCATTTTCCAGCCAACGCTCATATTCTTTCTTAATATCCATCTATTGTTCCCTCATCTATCTCTTAGTCACGCTGGAAAATATCTCTCGTGTAAACTTTCTCTTTCACGTCATCAAGGCACTTGTCATAGCGGTTTGCGATGATGGCATGGCTCATTTCCTTGAACTTCGCCAGATCGTTGACCACTACAGAACCGAAGAAAGTCTCACCATCTTTCAGGGTCGGCTCATAAATAATGACCGTTGCGCCTTTTGCTTTAATGCGCTTCATGACACCCTGAATGGAGCTCTGACGGAAGTTGTCCGAATTAGATTTCATGGTCAGGCGGTAAACGCCAATCGTGACGGATTTCTCCTTGTCCTCATCGAACTCATTCTCTGCATCGTAACCATAGTAGCCAGCGAGCTTCAGGACACGGTCAGCGATGAAGTCCTTACGAGTTCTATTGCTCTCAACAATAGCCTCAATCAGGTTTTCCGGCACATCTGCATAATTTGCCAGCAGCTGCTTCGTATCTTTCGGCAGGCAGTAACCGCCGCCCGATGTCAAGTCTTGGACAACTTTTTTCACAAATAAATTTGAAAAAAGCGAAAAAAATAAGCCCTGCAAGGCTTTCAATCGGTTTTTGAACCAATTTGAGCCTTGTAGGGCTTATCTACACTCTATATGATTTTTGCTTTATACGGCCTGCAACGGGGTGTTTTCCATTACTTTCTTAAATTCTTCGACCGTCATTTCAGCATCCTCAGCAGCTTCTTCAACCGTCACGCGGCCTTTTCTCACCTGCTTAATCAACATCCGCATCTCACCGATACCAATGCCTTCTTCTCTGCCGATACCGATACCTTCTTCTCTACCTTCGGCCTTGACACCTTGACTAAGGTTGCACATAATAAGCACCTCTCTTTCCAGTTCTTCGCTCATTGCAACGCCAAACTCTTCTTCGAGAATTTTCTTTTTCTCCGTAGCTGCTCTTGACGAAGAAAGCAGCACATCCAGAAACTTCAAAATGCCTGTATAGTTTTCTGTATCAGGTTTTCCCAGACAAATCGTTACCACGCTCATCAGATCATAATTTTCTAATTTCTCGGCAGCGTTTCCAATCAACTGTTCTGGCCGAATCGAATACCGCGTAAGCGTATTCTGAAATTCATCGGACGGTTTTGTACAAACCCATATAGAATACACTTTTCGGATTTTTCCATACTCAGACTTTTTGAATATCGGCCCGTGCTGTGCAGAAATCATTCTGCTGCAATAATAGATTGCACGTTTTGTCAGTGGGTATCCCGGATTAAAAGCAGTCTGCGCTTCCACATTGATAATAAGACGAATCACATCCTGCTGTGCTGCATCATTCGCTGCCGTCGGAGCAATCGCATCAAAGCGAACGTCATAACGCACCGTTCCCTCAGTCAGCGTAGAATCCTCATTGTTGCTTCCAGTTATTACGTCAGGAGCTTTCGGAGGTCTGTTTGTATCATCAACGTGAACGCCAACCGTGCCAACCTCTGGAGTCCCCTCAATATACTTTTCAGCAATTTCGTCTACGGAACATTCACTGTATTCATCTACACAGCCCTTCATAATCTGCGCCAAAATCTGCTTGTTAGCCAGCAGCTTTTTGGCAGTCTTATCATAGTCCGAATCAAACTCCGTCTGAGTTATCGTGTGGGCAAGCTGATTTTCTACCGTGTTCTGCTTTTCCATCGGCATTCACTTCCTCGCAGTAGATTCAACAAGAGCGTATAAACTCTTACTGTACTTTCATCTTACCATAAATCGCTTCTCATATCAAGCTGTGCAACTCCCTCAAAATCCTTAAATTTTTACGAACAGTTGTCCATAATATAACATTGTCGTTGATGTTATATTATGGACAACGCTGCCCGTTCCACAATCAGAATCCATCGGCTATTCTCGATCATCTTAACTTTTCTTCTGCATTATAACTCTTTTTAAGTTAAGATACAAAATTAGAGTTAAGACTAGCAGAAAAAGCGCATCACAGCTTGAAAATTCCACTCTTTGAAATTGTTCATGTTATTACATTTCTATTGATGTTATATCATGGGCAACCGCTTGATGCTACTTTCCTGTCGTGCTATACTTATCTTATACAAAATTGTCAAGGGGGAGTGCATTATCATGAGTAAAAGACTTGTCGCTTACTTTTCTGCCAGCGGTGTCACCGCAAAAGTTGCTGAAAATCTGGCAGATGCCATCGGTGCAGACATTTTTGAGATTCAGCCAGAAGTTCCTTATACCAAGGCCGATCTGAACTGGATGGACAAGAAATCCCGCAGCACCATCGAAATGAGCAATCCGAACTCTCGCCCTGCCATCGCCGCCAAACGTGATAACATGGACGAGTATGACACCATCTTTGTCGGCTTTCCTATCTGGTGGTATGTTGCTCCCACCATCATCAATACATTTCTGGAAAGCTACAACTTAAAAGGTAAGACCATCATCCCCTTTGCCACCTCCGGCGGCAGCGGCATGGGCAAAACCAATGAAAAACTTGCGCCGAACTGCACTGGTGCAAAGTTACTGCATGGTAAGGTGTTCAACTCCTATTCCAGCAAGGCAGATTTGTCTGCATGGGTAGAAACCCTCAGCCTATAACTCTCACATTCCTACAGAATGAAACGCCCTCATAGTCGAGAAGATTTACGAATCCTCTCAACTATGAGGTCGTTGTTTTCTTCCCCATCATGTAAATTATACGTCATACTTATAGCATAGCCTTCATACAGTTTTGTTCATAATATCACATTTCCCACCGGACATCCTTTCTTCTTTCCGCAAGTCCTGGTTTACTAAGAAATAAAGATGGCTCTGCAAAAATATAATCATTTTTCTTATTTCTAAAACGCGCGGTGCCATTCATAATATAGCAGGCGTCTTTTGCTCTTGTCAGTCCTACATAATGCAAATTCAAATCTTGTTGAACCGACGACTCATCGCCAAACTCGTTAGGAATTATCCATTTATACATATCCATATGAAAAACAATATTAAATTCCAATCCTTTTGATTTGTGCAATGTCATAATATTAAGTTCGTTTTCACGTGCCGGAACGTAATTTTTCAACTGATGCGGATCACTTATCACTGAATGAAGATTATTCAAAGCTACTTTTGTTTCCTTTTGTGCGTACACCAGTCCCGCAAGTTCTTTTATCTTATCCTCTGCATTGCAAAAATCATCGAACGAATTCGAAAATATACTTTGGCACAGCGCGAGTGCTTTTCTATATTTTTGAGGTTCCAGTTCTTCAGAAAAAAGTTGTTCTGCGTAATCGACAGCAAAAACCGACTCATCAAAACGTGCCGAAATTAAATCTCGAAAGAATCTTCCCCATTCAGAGTTATCTCTATCTAGCACTGTTTCCTCAAATATTTTATATGGTGTACTTAGGTTTTCTCCAACCTTAAAAGCTGTACTATTACTTCTACAAAGAATTGCGACCTGATTATTTCTCACTATTCCATATTTATCTTTTATTTGGTTAAGGTATTTATCTATTGCCGCAGCAATGCTCCTCTCATCTCCTGAAATATCGACTTTAAAAACCCTTTTCTCTCTAGGCACTGTTTTTGATGCACCAAAAAGACACAGTGAGTATTCCGATATACTCGGATGACATCTATGATTTTTACTAAGTTCAAAGCGAGCAAAGTCATCTCTTTTCATCAGAGCAATCAGATATTTTGGGAATCGTTTTGTAAAACCATATATTGCTTGATTTATATCTCCCACAGCAATTCCTGTTAATCCACTCTCAACAAGCTTTATAAAGACCTTATCTTGTATCTCACCGCAATCTTGGTACTCGTCGATAATAATATGAGAATATCTAGCCTTGATATATTGCATCGCACCTGGCACATTTTCTAATATGTACAATGCAGTTTCACCAGTATATTTTAGAAAGATTTTACCTTCTTGTAACCCTTCAACCAGAATGCTCTCTTTCTTTGAGGAAAAAGGCTCTTCTAATAACAGTGCATACTTGCTACTCTCATCTATGTTATCAACAATCTCATATTCTGTAATATTCCCCGTAACATGGCTTGAAAAAGGAATAATAATTTGTGAAATATAAAACTTGTCAATAGTGCCAAAAAAAGATTGCTTCGTATCTGCACACCTTTGCTTACACCTTCTTTTTAGTTCATCACTTGCCTTATTAGTAAATGAAATTGCAATTACTCCTTTATATTCTGGCAAATCTGGAATCACTCTGGCAATCTTTTCGACTATTGTATATGTCTTTCCAGATCCCGGCTTAGCAGTAATCACAATATTGCCCTTCTGTTGAAGTATCTTACTTTGTTCTTCAGTTGGTTCTTTCACCATTGTCCGGTCTTGTCCTTTCCGTTGTAATACGAATCAAGCTTGTCAGAGGCTCTACAATTTTGCTCTCTTCAAGACAAGAAAGTTCTTTATGGTTTTTAGTCAAGAATTCCATCATATTTTCTGCTTTTTTCTTTTGCATTGCGTTTACGAGATCATCATGATCCCTTTTTCCATAGTGGTTCATCAGCGTATCTTTTAATTCACTACTGGCAAGATCATTTTCGAGATCCACATCAGATAAAAAGATTCCTAAATCTTTGATATTTGTCCTAATATATTCATTCAACTTTTTAGCCTCTTCGGGAATTTCAGCATCTTTTGGCCATTCATTTTCTTTGCTATGCTGATTCCAATATTCAATCAATCCAGTTTTATTATCACCAATATCTTTAACAATCCCAATTCCTCGTGATATTCCAGCATAATATTTTTTTGCCGGAGTAACACTTGTTTTTGAAAATATGTCGTTATCAGTTCTCAGAACCCACGAAATATTTAGCGCATTGCAAATAGCCACATAAGGTTTAAATCCTACTCCCTCAACCGAAAGAATTGATATATTATGCCTGTCCAAATCAAGTTTCAGCTCTCTTGCCAGTGCTGTGTAAAACAACACCTCCGAAGTTCCCTCAACAAGAAAGACTCCATCTGAGAAAAATGTTTCCGCTGACAAAGCGTTCAGCCTATATCCAAAATCATCAAATACACTTTTTAGTAATTCACTGCAACCACCACAAGAAGCAAACGAGTACTTATTTTCTGAATATAATCTCACAATACTTGCAGGCTCAAATTTAGATGCAATATGGGGAGAATGTGTTGTTATTAAAATTTGCTCGTCAAAACTATTCTGAATATACGTCGATAATTTTCGTTGCTGATGTGGATGAAGGTGTGCTTCAGGTTCTTCAATCGCATAAAAAGTAACATGGTCAATGTTGTTTTGCAAATGTTGTTTTGCTATCCATGTCGCGAGGAATATTTGATTATTGCGTCCATCTCCACCTATCGATAACGGAGTATCTCCTGTGGAATATGCGAGAACCAAGTTATCAAGCATTTTATCAGCTTTACTTTCTCCCGCAACAAATCGGACTGCTTGATCTTCATTATGAACAGACAGTTCCCCTAATTCACGATTTACCTGTGCAAGTGATGTAGAAATGTATTGTAACGAACTTATACTCTCATTGATTTTATCCAAACTATTTTGAATCTCATTAATTTTTTGACTGTCTGACGCCGTTGCTTCTTCGGAAAGCTTTTCCTTTGCAATCTGAAGTATCTTGATTTTCTCACGGCTCAAAAAAGAAAAAAGATTGCGATTTGTGTCAACATATTGCATGTTTAATCTCTTAATATATTGTCTTGTTTGAAGTTCAGACAATGTAGAGACATCATACCCCGTCAAAATTTTATATGTACCATTTTTTTGATTCGTATATCTTATAACCACTTTTCTATCTTTGACGGCACTTCCAAATGTACTTAACAAGCAATCTTCTGTTACTTCGCATAGATATGCTGTTATTTCAATAGTATCTGTACCAGAATAAGCATTATAGTCGCTTTCTGTCAATTCTAAATCATGTTCACTAATTGTTTTGTCAAATAGAATTCTTAGAGCGTATAGGAGATTAGACTTTCCCACATCATTTGCTCCGATAATAAGTGTTTTTTTCTGGAATATGACTTCTGTATCATCAAAATTACGGAAGCCTTTAATGCGAACCTTTTCCAATCTCATAATTTTCTCTCCTAACTCCCTAATCTTTTTCTATTGGGAAGCCCATAAGCATCATCTTTTCTCTCTGCCCAGATGGGAAAGCCCATTCATGAAACTCATCGCGTTCTGACAATCTACTCCTCTTTATTAAATTATGTCGCAACACTGAAATCAACTCGTAGGCCTCTCCAGTAACTTTAATAATCTCATCAATATCCAACGAGTGAAGTGAATAGTGAAGCATGTTAGAATCATTATATAAATCTCTTAAACACCCTTGTGTTTCTGGTGTCAGATTAAATATTAATGCAGCCGGTGTAGTATTATTCTTAATTTTGATTGGGCGATTATCAAATGTTTGCAGTACTCCTTTTGTCAATGTTTCTCCATTTCTATACCTGCCATATCTTAATCCTACTGCCAATCCATGCTTATATTGACAATAATCTTGATAATGCTCTTTATGAAAAGAAACTAAATCTGTCAAATATGTCTGCATTCTCAAAACTGCTATTCTATATTCTATGTAGCAATCTTGATGATCTGCCCATGTCAAACTATCATCCAAATCAAAATATGGAAGAAAAAACTCTCCCAAAAATTTTGATGGATCATTTGTCTTAAAATTCCAAATATATCGCTTAACATCTGTAGCATTATAATTTACAACATTCTTCACAAAAGTATCTATATTTTTTGATAACATAAGAAACGAGAACAAATCCTCTATTGCTTGTTCCGCATGACTTAATGCTTCAAATATCCACCCTATACGAACTTCGTTTTTTATTTGTTCATGTTCCACAATAGACAATGGTTGGTTTTCTCCCGTTATATCACTATAGAAATCATCTAAATTGAGTATCAACTTTTTAATAGATTCTACTGCAACAATATGCCAAGCTAAATATTGACTATCAAGATATTGATACATCTGGGCTTTCCCTGCTTCAAATTTTTCTTTTTCTGTTAGTTTTTTCATTTTTACATCCCATAATCTCAAAAACACCAACGCATCAGTAACCAAGCTGTTCTTATTACACTATCTTGAGAGAAACCAACTTTCGGACGATTCAATGCACTCACCAAATTGTCGATTTTGATTTCATACCACTTATAGTAGCATATTCACCATTGTTTTTATGTTATATTTTCATAATACCATAAATCATCGTCGACATCAAGGCAACATTTGTTGACATTTACCATATTATTTCAATATTCGAATGGGTTCATGTGCAATTTTCGACATTGTAATTTGCTTTTTCTGACATGAAATCACTCTAACAGAATAAAACACTCGCCTAGTCGAGAAGAATTCTCTTATCTAGGCGAGTGTTACTTTTTAACTATCAAAGTTTTCCCTTGCTAATTTTATACCGAAGCCAGTCCTCTGCGTATTCGCTACTGTTCAGAATCAAGTTCAGCACTTTGTTTCCTTCTTCTGTATTCATTTCTTCCGGGATGTCATCTTTAAACATCGAAAAAATATTATCCTGTCGCTCTTTCGGTGTCGGATGATCTTGATAGACAATCTTTTTCCCTTTTAGTTCAGAATACACATCAAACAAGCGAAACATTTCAAATAGTATTATCGGTGATAAATATTGATCTTCCCAAAACACTTGTAGTTCTTCTGGCACTTCGTTTTTCTTCTGCTGCATTATTAAATTTATCAGCAAACGATAGGCATACTGATCTGCTCTTAATTCTGTATCCTTTCCATTTCGATCTTCTGGATGAATAGCATGATATAACTCATGTCCTATCAAAAAAGTCCAAATAGTCCAGTAGTTATCCATTGCTGTATGCATCAAGTTTTCTGGGAGAAGAGACATTTCATAAAGCTGCGTTTCATTATGTGTCCCAATTTCTCTTTTTCCATTCTGCAAATCTTCCAGAACGTAAAAGTTCTTCATGCAACGAGTTACATTCTCCTCGCTTCTATTATTCTCAAGTGAGTACATTGTGAAAAGAAACGATATAAGTGTATATTCCAGCAGTTCATCTACAACAACGACTTTTGTACCATTTGCATGAAAAGCGTTCATATTCCTTATATATCGAGGAATATATTGAACTGGCTCATCAATTTTTAAAGCCTTGAGAACCAATCCTAGCATTTTCTCATCAACATAATCTTCTTCCTCGTATGCGCGATTCAAGATTGCCTCATCAATTACATTGATTTTCCGCTTTTTCAGCATTTCGACAAACATCCGAACGCTTTCTCGTCCTTCTTCAATGTTACGTTTCGGAATGTTATTCCTTATTTGGTCACTCAGATAATTCTTATTTTTCATAATGTAATATCACTGCTTCCGCCAATTGGCCCGCTACATTTTCACTTATTTTATTTACATCTTCATTATTCAGATACCTATTTATCCTATACTCTGCACCTATTCTATATTCATCTTTTGAGTTTTCTCGAACACATAAGGATACTTTAATACAGGTTTCTTGTTCACCATCTTCTTTGTTGGGCTGTTCAGAAATTTTTTCACTTGTTTTTTCTTTTGATGATTGTCGCAATTTATCCAAAACATCATGTGAAACGATTTTAATGACATCCCATATCATTCCACTTACAACACCTGTTATAATGGAATTAGATGATATGGTAATATACAAACCTATCAAAAAATCGCCCACATTAAAATTATCGACCGACATAACTGTGTAGTCAATGTCTGTTCGTTCTTCAAGAGGACTGTACGCACTTTCCAATTCATAGGGAACCTGAATCAACACTGATGTTTCCATTTTACATAATCCTCCCAGTTTACTTTTGCTGTTTTCTCCATCCTTATAGAAAAGAATAACATTTTCTTAAAATGTTTTCAAGGTCACTCGTGCAGTTCCAAGGGCAGTCCATCCGGGTCAAAGAAAAAGGTCATTTTCTTTTTGGTGTAGCTGTCCAATCGAATCGGTTCACATTCAATTCCCATCTGAGCCAGTTCTGCCACGGTAGCTTCCACATCATCCACCCGGAACGCCAGATGCCGCAAACCGCAGGCTTCCGGCCTGTTTACACGCTTGGGCGGGTTTGGCTCTGCAAAAATCTCCAGTTCAATCGCATCGGCACCGTCACCGACACTCAAATCCAGTTTCCAGTCGTTCCGCTCCTTGCGGAAGTTTTCTCTCACAACTGCAAAGCCCAGCTTGTTCACATAAAAGTCTCTCGCTTTTTCGTAGTTAGAAACGATAATCGCCACATGATGAATTGCCGCCAATTTCACTATCTGTACGCCTCCCTATTTTATATGTACCATACCTGCCGAAGCATTACTGCTACCAGTTCCAGAAGCACGACCACACTGCCGACCACCTGCGGTATCATAAAAATCGCAAATCCACCGATCAGCATTTGAAGTGCTTCCATCCCTTGCGACTGCTGCATAAGATACGAAAGAATCGCCGTTGCCAATAGCACACTACCCAGCAAATAGAAAATTCAGTGCCAGAAGTATCTCTCTGGGATGGCTTATTCAGTTGTCAAAGAGCTTTTGTGAGAGGTTTCTTTTGTGTACCCCTTACACTAATAGGAATCCGCAGGGCCTTTTTGGAATACAATTTTCAAAAAAAATTTTAGAAATTTTTGATTTTTTCTCCAGGTCATCGGTTTTTGACGCAAAATCGAAAGTTTTGTTTTTATGTAATTCGATATTTTTCATTGAGATAGGCTGCAATGCAGCTTTCCAGAGAACTGCTACCAGCAAATTCGACCTCGATGGTATACTCGCCACACCTATTTACATAAGGAGAACCGCTTGCACCATCCTCTAACCGCTGTGAGTTCTTGTTCATTTGACGTTCCCCTCTCATGTCAAACCTCCCGCTGCCAATTCATAATGTGCTTCAAAATCAAATTTCCGGCGAATCCGTTCAAGAGCCTGATTTACCGCTCTTGTTACCGACCCACGCGATATTCCCATATCGTCTGCAATTTCCTGATGGGTCTTTCCAAGAACAAACTGCTGATGGATGAGGTCACGCTGTTTATCTGTCAGAACAGCCAGCATCGCATGAACAGCTTCATTCTCAATAATCTTTTCCAACATATTGATCGTGCGGTCAGCAATCTCACTCCAGTCCTCCGATAATGCGTGGTAGGAAACGCACACATTGCTTCGCCCTGCACCCTCGCACTTTGCCTGATTATCTTCCATCTTCCGCTCACCCTCAAACAAAGCACGGATATGCCACTCGCAGTTTTCAAAATACTCTTCCTTGATTACATCGCCCTTACCCT
>ERZ773130.2263-NODE-2263-length-15169-cov-3.738124_pt1 | contig 15169 bp, 10 predicted proteins | sample MGYA00511919_ERZ773130 | MGnify/ENA primary metagenome ERZ773130 (study PRJEB29015, sample SAMEA2737851) | human gut metagenome | biome: human gut; feature: human-associated habitat; material: faeces | place: China | collected 2012 ...
CTTGCTACATTCTGGAGTTCTACACGGACAAGTGTGCGTATTCCTACAAGGTCGACGCAATATCCGGAGACATCCTCGAAAAGAACATCGAGTGGCATTCCCTTCAGGAGAGCGAGCCTGTTTCGGAAACAGTTCAGAGTTCCGATTCCAATCAGCGCAGAATAGGTTAACCACGACGAGGGGCTTTTGAGCAAGGGCACGCCCGCAGTGGGCGAGGATATGCCCGGCGGCGTTCCAGCTATTGCAGCCCGTTCGATGCCGCAGCCATGCTGGGAGAAGATGGCTTCCATTCGCTCATGGACTCATTGGCCGCGATACAGAAGCCGTGAAATCAACAGGTGGTCATATAGAGCATACTTCGGCATACATAAATTGCCATGAGCCGGACTGCGCGTATCACGCAGTCCGGCTCATGACCTGTAAGGAGACAATGGTCGAAAGTAGCCTAAATTGGAAGTAAGATGAAGTCTTTTTACTTGGCGATACGCTCCAGGATTTCGATCAGCAGCTCGGTAGTGATCTTGACATCCTCGATCTTGCAGGTTTCATTGGGCGTATGCACGTCAAGAAGCGTCGGCCCAATGGAGATCATATCCAGATGAGGGTTCTTCTCCGCGAAAGCACCGCACTCCACACCGGCGTGCACCGGCTCCACGATCATATCCGTGCCGGTCAGATGCTTGTAGGCCTCGCAAGCGATATGGGTCAGCTTGCTGTTGGGATTGACCGCCCAGCCGGGAACATGACCCTCGCTGTCGAAGGTGAAACCGAAGCTATTGGCCAGTGCGCTGCAGATCACACCGATCTGAGTGGCCTGATAGGCAACGCTGCTGCGGGCAAACACTGTGAAGCGCACCATATCCTCGTCCACGGACACCACACCCAAGTTGGCGGAACTTTCTACCAGCCCGTCAATGAACGGACTCATGGTATGTACGTTATTGGGAACCGTGGTCATCAGCCCTACCATACCATAACCAACCTCCCCTGTCAGTACGCGGTCGGGCGCGGTATCACCGAAGGTGGTGGTGAACACCATATCCGATTCGATGTTGCCAAAAGCCTCCACGAACTCTGCGCGGAAGGTCTCAATGATAGCCTTGGCCCTGTCCTCCTCGGTAGCAGACAGAACAATGGTGGCGGTGCCAAATGCGGGGATGGCGTTCTTCGCCTGACCGCCGCTGAAGGAGGCCACGCGGTAGCTGACGCCGCCCTGCCGCAGCATAGCCAGCAACGTAGCGATGCTGACCAGCGCATTGGCGTGACCCTTGTTGATCCCCACGCCGGAGTGACCGCCCAGCAGACCACTGAGGGAAATGGTCAGTGTCTTGCAGCCCACAATAGGCTTTTCCCACTCGGCCTTGTGGCTGTAGTTGAAGAAGTCGCCGCCGGCACAGGAATTGCACAGTGAGCCCAGCGTTTCCCAATCCAAATTGACCAGATAGCCGCCGTCAAGATACTTGGGGTCAATGGCGATGGAGTCCATGCCGTCTTCCTCGTTGGTGGTGAAGATGGCGCGGATGGGGCCGTGACGCAGGGTGTCGTCCTGCAGCAGGTACAGGCACATCGCCACGCCGATACCGTCATCGGCACCCAGGCTGGTGCCGTCTGCAGTCAGGGTCACACCATCGTTGATGACCTTGATGGGATCGTTCATAGGATCATAGGTGACGCCTTCTTCGCATACGCAGACCATATCCATGTGTGCCTGAAAGATCACACGGGGTACATTCTCGCAGCCGGGGGAGGCGGGCTTGTCAATGATGATCTCATTCATGTTGTCCTTTTCCACGGCCAGACCATGGTTTTTGGCCCACTGGAACAGGTACTCGCTGACACGCTCCTCGTGATGGGAAGGGCGGGGCACCTTTGCCAGCTCCAGAAATTCGGACAATACAATATCTAACGCTTTGTCTTTACTCATAGCAAACACTCCTTACTGTGCGACGGAGCAGGCCTCGTCGATAGTCATATCGCCGGAGCCGGCCAGCTTGGTATTCTTCAGCAGGGAATAGAGGATCCAGTAGGCCACAAAGGCGATGATCACGCCGTCCAGTGCGGAGGAGAACACCGTCACCACGCCCAGCGTCTCCAGCAGTGCGAAGCCGCCGCCGATGACCCATGCGATGATGCCGATCCAGTTGATGCCGCGCACAGGAGACCAGTTCTCCTTCTTGGCCTTGCAGATGACCCAGTAGTCGCAGATGACAACGCCCATGATGGGAGGCACCACCGCGCCCAGAATGCTGATATAGGTGTTCAGAAAATCCGCCAGACCTGCAATGGCCATGAGGACGCCCAGCATACCACAGATCATAGTGACCAGAGGACGCTTGCTGTCTTTAATGGAGAACATCTTGCAGGCAGCCAGACCGGACATATAGGCGTTGCCGGTATTGGTGGTCCAAGTGGCGAGGATCAGCACCAGCATGGCAACGATAGGCAGCCCTAGACCTGCGAACATGGCGGCCACGTCGTAGTTGCCGGTGCCGATGGACATGATGGCACCCACCAGGATCATCAGCAGAGCCGCAGGCATAACGCCGATCAGGGTGGCCTTCACCACGTCACCGCGGGTCTTGCAGTAGCGGGTATAGTCTGCGTTGCAGGTGGCACCCAATGCAAACAGACCAATGACGGTGGAGATAGCGGCGGGCAGGGGCATCAGGTTCTCCGAAACGGCAGAGGCGATGTTGCCCCAACCGGCGGTGTTGATGGAATGGATACCGCCATAGGCGCACAGCAGCACAAGAAGGGGAACGGCGATATAATTCAAGACCGCCATCCACTTCACGCCGTAAACGGCGGTGATGAACATGACAACGCCCCAGATAACACAACTGAGCCAGAAGGGGAATTCTACGCCCAAATGGAACAACAGTGTGTTGAAGGCCACGGCGCAGGTGGCGGTCTGCACGGCGAACCAACCTGCCTCACAGATAAAGATAACCAGCGCCATTGTGAAGTTGGCGCCTGTCATACCGAAAGCTCTGGTGGAACACATGGTGGCGTTCAGACCGGTGTCAGAGCCGACAATGCCGCCCAGGATCATCATGGTGCAGCAGATGGCAAACCCGATGAGGGTGGCCCAAAAGATGGAACCCATGGTCAGCACACCTCCGAAGATGCCGCCGACCATCAGCATGGGGATACAGATCATGGTACCCACCCAAATGAAAGCGATACTCCACCAGGAGCGTTTTTCGTTGGGTTGGATCTGGGATAAGCCCTTATCCTCCTGCTTGGTTTCTGTTACAGTCGTCTTGTTTTCTTCCATGTTGTTATTCTCCTCTCTCTAAAATGTAGGGACGGGGAATGCTCTCATTTAGACGGAAAGCCGGGAACGGGAACTGTGCCCCGTCCCCGGCTTTTCGTCGATGTAAGGAAGCTCGCTGTTGTCGGGTTCTGCAGGAATGCGCTTACTTGGCGGGATAACGAACGATTCTGCCGGTGTACTCCACGTTCTTGAAGTAGGGAGCCCACACATCGTTGATGGCGGCCTCGCCGTTCTTCCACCAGCGTTCATCCACCTCGATAATGCCGATGTCCACATACTGACCCTCCTTGGTATCAGCATTGGTCAGAGGCATACCATCATTGATCTCGTAGAAGGAGATGATGTCGGGGGCGGTCATGACCACGATGCCATCCTTGTAGATGACCAGATTCTCGTTCTGGAACAGAACCATATAGGTGGAGCCGTCTTCGCCCGCGACAGTGGCGGTGCCATAATCGAAGCCGCCGGCCGTCTTCGTTTCCACCTTGGTGATCTTACCGCGGCAAACGGCCTGGCACTTCAGGCTGGAATGCTTGGCGAGATACGCATAGAAATTCTCGGTGGTGTTCTCGGTCTTATACGTGGCCATCACTTCGCCGACGGTCTTGGCACGGGTAATGGTGCCGTTGCCGATAGCGGCCTCGATCTGCGCCTGATTGACCATCCAGCCGGACAGACCGGCCATCATATCAAAGGCCACGCAGATGTTTCTGCCGATGACCTCGGCCTCGTGTGCATCGCGGGGATCGGCCAGCTCAATGGTCAGGCGGTTGTTCTTGTGGTCGGCCATAGCCAAAGGAGAGGTATCCAGGCCGTTGACGTGCAGCAGCAGCGTGTCCAGAGCGGGAACAGCGCGGGCAGCACCGTCTGCATCAATGACGGGGATATCGTTCATCATGGCGATCAGCATGGGAACGAAGGTGTTGAAGCCGCCGATCTCAACGGGAATCGTATAGCTCAGGGTGCGACCCATGGTCGCAGCCATATCCACCAGAGCGTTGTAGGCGTTGACGGCGTAGGGCGTAAAGTCAATGTCCTTCAGTGCAACGGGAGAACCCATGCCTGCGGTCACAGCGGCATAGGCGTTGACATTCATCTCACCAGTGGAGATCATGCGGAGCTTTGGATCACCATGTTTCTTGATGTAGTTCTCCAGCATCTCCAAACCGGAGCTGGCAGAACCACCACCGCCGGCACCCAGGACGGTGGCACCATAGATGATGTTGATAATATCCTGACGTGACAAAACAGTAGACATTTCGAGTTCCTCCATATTCTTAATTTTTGTGGCGTTCCCGCCATCTCTGCTTAAAAGTATACAGAGTCTCGGTGTATAGGTCATCGGATAGCCAACTAAGGATTTCATCGTTTCATTGGTCGCAGAAACAAAGAGGGACTGTTTTGGCAGCCCCTCTTTGTGCATCTTGCTTTGTTAATTTGTAAGTATCTCCTAAATCCCTTTCAAAATACGGTAGACCACCGCAGCTTTATATACCGCCAGCGTTGCGGGCATCTGTACCAGATTACATTTCAAAACGCTCCGGATCTTATTGAGTCGGTAATGCACGGTATTTTTATGAAGATATAGCAAGGTGCCTGTGCTCTGCGTGTTGGATTCCGCATCAAGAAGATAAGTGCATAGCGTTTCAATCAGGATATCACCGTCCGCAGTATCCTTCAGCTTCCTAATGGGCAGCAGACAGTCTGCTACCGCATCTTCCCCCTGCTTCACGGAGTCGATACATGATTGCACATAGCGCACATCACTGTCTGAATAGATCTTGCGCCGCGGATACACAGCGCAGAGCTCTGCAAAGCAGCGTATCATCCGATTATATGCATCGCGGGCCTGCGATGTGTTTTCAAGATCGTCAAAGACACAGCCGCGTGCAGCATATCCCTCTTTTTCAAGCAGGGAGACAAAATCCTCACCCATCTCCCGCGTATTTTCCTCAAGCAGCATCCCGTCGGTCAAGGCGACAATATAGGTGCCGTAGCTATCAACGATGACGATCTTATGGTGCTCCTGCAGGTACACCTTCAGCTTCAGGACAACGTCCAGCTTTTGGCTGGCGGTCAGCTCCTGCCCTGTTCTCAGATCCGAAAGCTGCAAAACCCACATGGTGTTAACGGCACTTATGGAAATGCCCATTTGCTGTGCGAGTCTACGCATTTTGGCGGGATCGTCTGTCAGGACCGCTTCTACCAGCGCATCTGTACCGTCATAATAAGTGCCTTTGTCCCAGATGTTCAAGAATAACGCAACAACATCTACTGCTTGCTGCAGCCTTTCAGGATCCATTTGGTCAAACTCGTCCAGCGCCAGCAGGTGCATCCCTCGATGGGTCTTTGACGGAACGGGTATATCCCACAGTTTGAAACTGTGGCCTTCCAATTCCATTGTCTGCTGTCCCTTTGATAGAGTCTTCCGCTTTTGCAGCATCTGCAAAAGCGCCGGGTAGTCCCATTGGTTGGAAACCGGCCATGCCGCCGCGCCCCTTCGTTCCAGATACCGATCCGTCAGCAGCAAAGTACAGCGCATACGGTCGGACAGCAGGCGCAAGGCGGTGTTGATGTTCCGCTGCTGTGGCTCCAAAAGCGCAATGCTGTTCATCACCTCGGCGGTATAATAATTGCCCTGCATTCGCCGCTTGTGGATATACTCGACTATATCCGTGATCATATCCGAGTATCGGAAGTCCATGCGGCCAAAGGGCATGGCAATCAGCGGGAGGTTGATCTCATCCGCAACGGCAATCAGTGCATCGTCGATCTGAGGAATAAAGACCCCAACGTAAAACAGAACAAGTCCTGCCGCGCCCATGCTTCGCAAATGCCGCAATACACAGCACTGTCGGGCAACATCATCTTTAATGGTCACGAGAGCAGATATAACCAGTTCGTTTCCGACAATTAACTCGTCAGATAATAGATTTGTCTCCGGCCACTCCAGCACACTGACGGAGGACACCGCACGATCCAACCCTTTTGCACCGGCGACTAGCTGCGCTTCACGCAGTGTGGGAAGTCTCAGGCAATCCGCAACGGTCACGTTCATAGGATATCTCCTCTCGGCGGGACACGTACCAACAATCGACACTTTTTCATTCTCATAGTACCAAAGTTTCTGGTGACAGGCAATGTTTTTTTGCACAATTTCTGACCGCTTTTTGTTGTTTCTGCAACTAAAAAGCGCGTCAAAGGGCATCATTGCTTCCGGATAATGACTGCCGCAGATGCGAGGCGTTTCTCTCATAGAATCGTGCTGGATACAACGCGGGAGCCGGAATCGCCGATAGGTTCTCCGCATTTTGATAAGAATTGAAGATTTTTAAACGGTGCCGTTTGGGGGTAAGGCTTTTGTATAAAGCATAGAATTTTTCCTTGCAGACCTGACATTATCTCTGAGTACATGTCCATCACCACACAACCGCTGTAAGAACTGTACAGACATGCCTCCTATATTTTGTGTCGTCAAAATGACAGTCATGAGCTGTGCCGACAGTATTTACCTCTTGTGTATATAGAACTTATGTTCTATTATGGTGGTTAAGAAAACTGGGAGGAGGACGGATAGATGGGACGGCATATTCTACACGTAGATATGAACGCATTTTATGCATCTGTGGAATGTCAGCGTCGCCCTGAGCTACGGCAAAAGCCGGTGGCGGTCTGCGGTGATCCGGAAGCCCGTCACGGAATCGTCCTTACTGCCAACTATGTAGCAAAACCACGAGGCGTCAAAACCGGCATGGCCATCTGGCAGGCGAAGCAGCTTTGTCCCGATCTGGTGGTGCTGCCTGCCGATATGAGTGAGTATATCCGATTCAGTAAGATGGCTCGCGAGATTTACGAGAAATACACCGACCAGATCGAACCGTTTGGCCTTGATGAAAGCTGGTTGGATGTGACCGGCAGCGTCGGTCTGTTCGGTTCGGCCGTGAGTATTGCTGAAGAGATCAGCGAGCGGATCAAGTTTGAGTTGGGGATCACCGCCAGCATCGGCGTTTCCGACAATAAGATCACGGCGAAGCTGGGTAGTGACTATAAAAAGCCGGACGCCATCACCCGTATCGAGCGGGATAACTATAAAGAAATTGCCTATCCGCTGCCAGCATCCGATCTGCTCTATGTTGGCCCTGCCACAGAGCGCAAGCTGCGCGGTGTTGGGATTTATACCATCGGGCAGCTTGCCGAGGCGTCGCCGAAGCTTTTGGAATACAAGCTGGGGAAAATGGGGCTGGTGCTGCACACTTTCGCCAACGGGCTTGATGTATCGCCTGTGCAGCGCAGTGATCATATCCGTGCCATAAAATCGGTAGGCAACAGCGCCACCACGCCGCGCGATCTGGTGAGCGACGATGATGTGCGTCTCATGCTGTATCTGTTGGCGGAAAGTGTAGCCAGCAGAATGCGGGAGCTGGCATCAAAGTGTACGGTGGTCGAAGTTGCTGTCCGGGATACGGAGCTGCATTGGTACTGTCGGCAAAAGAAACTGGCAGTTCCCACCTGCTCCAGTGCGGAGATCGCAGAAATGGCGTTCGACCTGTTCCGTCGCAGCTATCCGTGGACGCTGCCGGTACGCAGCATTGGTGTGCGCGGCGCCGAACTGATAGATGCGACTATTGGTATACAAACTTCGCTTTTTGATAACGATAGGCGTCGGAGCGCGTGGGAACAAATCGACGTAGCCGTGGACAGGCTGCGGCAGCGATATGGCTATATGAGTGTGCGCCGCGCCATCACCATGTCTGACCCGGCATTGGGCTGCATCAATCCCAAGGATGACCATACCGTGCATCCGATAGGCTACTTCGCAGGATAGGGGGAATATCCATGGAACTTGAAAAGAAGTATGTGCCGGTGACGGTGCATTTTGACGCCAACGGGAAGATGCGTCCTATCGAGATCGAGTTTGACGAAATACGCAGATATCATATCGACAAGATACTGGACGTGCGCCGCGCAGCCTGCCAAAGTGTAGGCGGCGTGGGAGAGAGATATACCTGCCGCATACGGGGCAGGGAGAGTTATCTCTGGTTTGAAAAAGGCCGCTGGTTCGTAGCAGCGAAGGATGGAAAATAAGAAGGAGGCTGCCGGCGTTGCCGACAGCCTCCCTTGCGTAGAGAAAACTACTTACCAATACTTGGGATACTTGCTGGTGCTTTGCTGATGCTTTGCATACTCCCACCAGGGAACTTGGGTGGCAAAGTCCGTCAGCTTGTCCCAGAACTGATCGGCCAGCGTTCCCTTGTCCACGTAGACCGTGACAGTATAGGTTTTGCTGCTGCCATCCTCCATGGCGGCGGTGTAGGTCACGGCATTGGTGAAGTCCACCGTTTCACCGCTGCCAGGTGTCAGGGACTTGACACCGTTTGTGGCGATAACCGGGGTCAGCTTCGTCACATCTGTGCCGCGGGGCAGTGTGATGGTAATGGTATTGGTGGTGTTGTTCACCGCACCGACCACACCGCTGATGGAGAAGCTGGTGATGCCCTTGGCCGTCGTGGTGGCCGTCTCCCACTTGCAGGTGATGGTCACATTGCCTGCAGGCATGGTAAAGCGGTTGCCTGTGATCTTGACCGTTTCACCACCTGCCACCGCCAGCGAATAGGTCAGGGAACCCTCCACCATCTGATAGCCGCTGTCGGGCGTTACGGTGACGATGATCTCGTCGCCTTTATCCGCCTTGGTGCGATTGGTGGTGATTTTGCCGCCCTTGGGGGCATTCACCGAGATGGTAAATTTACCGATATCCGGCGTTTCGCTGCCGCTGCCATAGGCGGGGATCTCCACCTTCAGGACAGTGCTCTCGCCTCCGGAGGCGTTTACGACCACAATGTAAATGTCACGGGCGTCCTCGGTCAGATTGCTGAGGGTGATGGTCGTCTCGCCTGCGCTGGCTGTACCATGGGTGGTGGATTTCATGATCTCATCCGCCGTGGGAGCCGCCGCGCCGTGGGTCACTACCTTGTAGTAGTAGGTGCCCGCCTCATTGGTGGTGAACTTCACGGTAGCGCCGGTCTTGCTGGTGCGGGTGGCGGAGCCATTGGACAGGGTGGGGGCATTGGGGGCGGTGTACTTGATCTCCACCGTGTACTCCTTGGTACTGCCATTCTCGGCAGTGACGGTGAAAGTTTTGCTGCTGTTGGGGCTGATGCCGCACATGACATTGCCGGAGGACCATTTGCCGACGGTGCCAGTCGCATCGTCATAGCCTTCTGCCTGTGCCAGAGACACACCGGTGTAGTTGATCTGCATAAAGACATCCGGAGAAGTGCCGATCTTGTTGATCAACGCCTTATCCGTGTCAGAGGGCAGCGTGATCGTCCACGCCGTACCGTTGAGCTTGCCCTCAGCGATCACGGACTTATCGGCGTTCAGCAGCTTGACGGCGGTGATGTCCTTCTCGCTGCTCTTGACCTTCGTGATGGTCACGGTGTAGTCTGCCTTGGCTGTGTCATCCTTTCCAAGCAGGCATTTTTCGGAGTAAACCGTGAAGGTGACAGCCTGATCCAGCGTCATACCACAGGCTTTGCCCTCTGCAGGCCAGTTGTCGGCTTCGCCGGTCTTCTTCACAGCGGCATACTCGGAGATCTCAAGCTTCAGTACCGCCTGCGCCAGCGCGGCTTCGTCTGTGTTAGCCGGAACCGTGATGGTATACTTGGTGCCGCTGCGCTCGCTGGTGGCACCGGGAATAATCAGCGTCACATTGCTCAGATCGCAGGCGGGGCTGGCCTTTGCGGGATCGACTTCAAAGATCGCCTTTGCGGAGATGTTCTTGCCAGTGGCAGGCATGGTGAAGGTGGCTTGGTTGGCGTTGCCCTCCACCGGTGTAACAGCAATCTCCGTGCCGTCGGTGTCCTTGACCTCCCAGCCGGTCAGCGTGTAGCGCGCGCCGGGGGCAGCAGTGAGAATGACGCTCTGGCCCTCGTAAACGGGATATTGAGAGGTGCCGGTGTTCTCACCCACGGTAACGGTGGCGCTGCCCATGGCAGCATCCGCTACAGCGGTAACGCTGGCAAAAGCACGCTCACGGAAGTTGGCCGTAACGGCCATTTTCTTGCCGCTTGCCTTGAACTCCACTTTTGTCGCATAGCCGAACGACCCCTTCGGGCGGCTGGAGTTGACTAGCGAAGTGCTCACTTCGGAGTCCGGCAATGTCGTTCCATCACGCTCCACCGTCCAGCCGGTGAATTCGTACCGGTACCACCAGTCCTCACCTAACGGAATAGCACTCAGTGTGGCACCGTCAGCAAAGACAAACGGACTGTCGTTACTGCTAAGTCCTTTCAGTTGGACATTTGTCACGTCCAAAGGATTTGTTTTCCATGTGACCTCTGTGCCGACATTATTGATTTCCGCAAACAAATAGACATCATTTGCTGGCATCTCAAACGTGAAGGACGGTTTCAGCTGATCCTCGGCACTGACCTTGATGCCCTCAATGTCTTTCCAACACACAAATTTCCGATGGAACACATCGCCTGCCGTATACGGCACCGGCTGCGCAGTCACAGTTACCTGCTGACCGGGCTGTGCCTGCATCAGCGTTACTCCGTTGGAATCAGTGAAGATCACTGTGCCTTGACGGTTCGATTCGATATCTCCAACATTGCTGTACAGCAGGGAAACACCCGATTTCAGACTATACCGCACAATCGAAGAATCCTTGAGGGTAAATCTTTCACCGATCGCCGTGCGCACATTGGCCGCCGGCATGGTAAAGGTGAAGCTGTTCTCCGTGCCGTCAACGGTTACGTTGATCGGCGTTTTATTTCCGTCATTCGTGATCAGGGAAACCGACGCCAGCTCCTTACCGGCCTCCGGAATGTAAAGCGTGACCTTGACCGTTTGTCCCGCCTTTACGCCGCTGCATTCGACCTCACTTATTCCGCTCATGCTAAGAGGTCTCCCGTCCGCGGTCACACTGGCGACCCGATAGCCCAAATCGTAATATTGTGCATGGCTCCAAAGGCCCAGATAAATCTCATAAGTGGTTTCATAGGCCGGAACCGCAGCTTCCAACGTGGATACGCTAATATTACCCGAACTATCTTTCGCCTTGATATAGACTGTTGCCGCATCGGCGGTCAGTCCGGTAATATTCAGCGTATTCTCGCCGCTGACCATTGCCGTACCAGCGGCGGATGTGTCCACAGCGTCAGCAGAAACAAGAGAATAGTAAGCTGTACCGGCCTCGCTGGAGGTAAATTTAACGGTAGCTGTTGTTTCTCCTGTGCGCTGCACACCGTCTGCAACCAAACTGAGTTCCGGAGGCGTTGTATCCTCTGTCGGGACAGAGCCGCCAGCTTGAATCAGAATGTAGCTAATATCCGTGGCTTGGTCGTCATATAGCTTCACGAGCATCAAATGAGTAACATCCGTGCTGGAATCAATATACTTATCAACGCCAGAGATATTTTTTAATTTTGTAGATAAGCACCGTTTTGTGTGGTTATTCGTGGATAACGAAAGTGCTATTTCACCGTTCTCTACCGTGGAAGCACCGCCTTTATTACAGGCGCACTGTAATGTTGTATAGATGTCCGATGCCCGAATCGTCAGGGTCGCAACATCTTCGGGAACCCGCAGGCAGTATACCGTAGGATATATCTCGCCAACAGGATCATATTTGATGTCCGTCTTGACCGGAGTATAAGCAGTTCCGTCACTTCCTGTGATGGAAAACGGCTGAGAGTCCGCATAGGCAACCGTTGTCGGGATCACACTGAAGCACAAAATGGCTATCAGGCCGAGAATCAATATGCGCTTCAATTTATTCATAAACATTCTCCAGTTCTAATGTAGGGAGAGCGGGGCGGAAAGCCCCGCCCTCCTTACTGCTCATTTTTTATCTTCTACCTGTGCATTAGCCCCAGGGATGATGCCTATAGTCGCAGCAAATGAACCAGCAGATCTCGTCACCCGCACTCAGGGTATAGCTGGCGCCACCCACAGCGGGAGTGTTCCACTTGGTAAAGGCAGCCGCACCGCTGACCCAAGTGGGGCCATCAGTATACATCCAGCCGGAGTACTGCCCAAAAGTAAACTCACCGATGCCGTTCAGAGTTGCCATGTAGGTGCAGTTCGCGGGAACCTCGGAAGTATAGTTGTACTCGACAGCGAACTTGTGCATGATGTCCATCACGGTCTCGCCGGAATTCACAATACGCTCACCATAAGCAGCGTAGGTCTGACCGTTAGTAACACCAAAAAACTCCTTGGCCTGGGAATACAGATTATCCACCGCAGTCTTTACGGTGCCGGTATAATGGGAATCAGCCAAAGCCTCGGTAAAGTCGATACCATACTTCACAGTGAAAGTGCCGGGATCGGTGGCAAAAACATAGTACTTACGGGTCTCGCTACCTTTTGTTACATTCACAAAGGGAGCGCCATCACTGAGATTCAGCGTAACTTCAGCCTCACCGCTTACAGTCGTTTCACCCAGGCATCCGCCAGAAGCAGTGCTTCCGGTAGGTACTTCGATGAAGGCAGAAACCGCAGTCCTATCGCTAATAATACTGGCCATGGTGGCAGCGGCTTTGTAGCTTACGAAGGTCCACTTGCTATCCGTGTTCGACACGGTATTGCCCATGAGGGGATTCTGTGCGTTGGTTCCAGTGAACATAGCCCCCACATCACCGAACTCCAGTGTGGAAATGCGCAGAGGGTCGTTGGGGGCAATGGCAACAACACCATTGGGCAAGCCGGCAGCCAGCTTATAGGTCTTGCTGGTCGTGACGCCGCCCTCGGAGGTGCTGATGATCACGGTATAGACCTTGTTGAGCAGGTTCACATTCGTCGCCGTGCGGACATTGCCCGCACCCGTGAAGGCAAGGTCGCCGTTGATGGTGGCGCCGGCATTGCTCAGGTTGATCACCACGTTGGTGCTCTTCAGGCCATACTCGGAGCCGCCGGCCACCATGGCGCGGATATAGATCTGGTCGCCGGTATTGCTGTCCTTCTCATAATAGGCGGTGGTGCCGCCAATGGTGACGGAGGACACGGCGTCAATGGAATTGACGGTCGTGCGGGTTACTTTCCCGGTCGTGGTCGTCGTGGTGCCGTTGGCAAACGCCATGGTGCTGAGAGACAGCGCCATCACGAGAGCCAACAACAATGCGGTGATCTTCTTCGTCATTTTCATGTTCGTTCTCCTTCTGTTAATTTTTTGTTGATCTCTTCTGCGCAGGGAACGCCGTAATCCCATGCATCACCTCTTTTCTATCATGAGCCGTTACCGGCTCAGCCCTATTTCAAAGCCGTAGGAACGGCTGCTTGACCCATTCTCTATAATCAGATCCCGATGTTCCAGCGTCAGATCCAGCACCATGCGGCCGCCCAAATCTGCCTTCAGGCAGGGACTATCGCCATTGACGGACGCGCCGTCCGCCAGCGTAATGTTGGCTGTGCAGTTCTGGAAATCCGTTTCTATCGGCAGTGTGATGCAGATCACATATTCCGCATCCTTTCCGCTGCCGCGCTGCTCCACCGTGCCGACGCTGTCGCCGATGATAAACTCCCGGATAGCCAGCGGGTCTTCTTGCGCGCCGCAGCCGCCCAGCAGCAGGCTTACGCTCAGCGCGGCGATCAGCAAGCATACTATACGCTTCATCCCATCGTCTCCTTGAGCCGCAGGCAGTAGGTGCGGGTATAGCCCTCGTTCTGCACGGTGATGCAGGGATTGCTAACCGTCAGATCCACCACCAGCGACATACCGTCAATGGATACGATGCACGGCTCAGTCTCGTCCAGCGTCGCGCCCTCAGCAAGCTGAAGAACCAGCGGCACGGCGGTCATGTCCATGCCATCATTGTGGGGGATGAACACCACGCAGCTCAGGCCCGTCTCCTGCCCGCCCCAGTTCTTGGTGACGGACACGGTGCACTCGGTTTCTCCGCATTTGGCGGAGAGGATATCCCACTTGCTGCCCTGCTGGGCAGCAGTCGCCTTCCCGCCGCAGCCTGCCGCAAGCATCAGCAGCAGGCACAGCAGCGCCAGAAGGATGGTTTTCGTTCTTCTCATGGTCTCAGCTCCAATCCCGCTTGGTGTGGCTGGTCTGGTGGTCGGTCACGTCCGTGTTGTCACCCAGCTTGTCCCACAGCTGTTGGGAAACGCTGCGCTCGTACTTCACGGTGACTGTATAGCTGCTGGTGTCCTCGCCCAGTGTCACGGTGTAGACTACCGGTGCGGTGAGGTTCACCACCTCGCCGGACACGGGACTGACCACCGCGCCCGCCGTCACGGTAACGGAGGGGGCTACCGCCGTCACGTCCGTACCGGCAGGCAGCGTTACGGTGATAGTACCTACGCTCTGGTTGATGACGCCGTCCACGCCCAGCACGGAAAAGGCCGTGATCTTCGCGCCGGTGGCCGGCGTCACGGGGGTGTCCCCGCCGCCGCTACCGCTGGCGGAGATCAGCTTGCCCTCCCTGTTCAGCACGGAAACAGTGTAGGTGCGGGACACGACGTTTTCATCGCCCGCCACGATGTACTGCACCGCCTTGGAGAAGTCCTGGGGCAGTCCGGGCGCGGGAGAGCAGACCTTTGTCCCCGGCCCCAGCGTCACATCCGGCGCGAAGGACGTGCTGGACAGATTGCTGTCATCCACGCCGGACACGGTGATGGTGTTGGCCTTGTTGTCGATGATGCCGTCATAGACCGTGCCGCCGATGGTAAGGCTGAAGGCGGAGATAGACGCCTGCGTCCGTGCCGTGGCCTTGATGCGGTACGCCCGGGTATTCGTCCCGTCGCCGGAAGTGATGGTGAAGGTCGTCCAGTCCGACAGGTTCATGCCCGTCTTGCCGTCCAGCGACGGCGTGGCAGTGGCGCCGAAGAGCATACCGGCCAGGAAAATGGGCACGGCTTCGAGGGAGAAACGGGTCG
>ERZ773130.2277-NODE-2277-length-15051-cov-2.970859_pt1 | contig 15051 bp, 16 predicted proteins | sample MGYA00511919_ERZ773130 | MGnify/ENA primary metagenome ERZ773130 (study PRJEB29015, sample SAMEA2737851) | human gut metagenome | biome: human gut; feature: human-associated habitat; material: faeces | place: China | collected 2012 ...
GCGATTTAAAATGGCGAGATGCGTTGCTGGTCGCACATCGTGTGAACAGTAACAACATTTCTGCAACGGTACGGAACAGATGCGAATGGAAGGAAATGAATGAGAAAGAAGCAATGGGTGGCGGCGGCTCTTGTGGGGCTTGCAGTTATTCTTGTCGGCGTGGGTTCCGGCAACGTGAAGACAAGACAGACGAAGAAAGACAAGCAGGAAAACACGCAGATTGTCAGTGGAGTTCAGATTGTTACAGAAGACGGAAAGAAGTACTATGACTTCCAGGATGTGAAAGAGAATAATTACAGAGCAAGGCTTCAGGATCAAGTACCAAGGAATTCTTATGATTTTAGCAATCTGGCATTAGATGAAGAGACAGGATATCTTTCGTATAAAGATACGAAGGGAAAAGTGTCAGCGAAAAAAGGAATTGATGTTTCGGAGTTCCAGGGAGAGACGATCGACTGGCAGCAGGTGAAGGAAAGCGGAATCGAATTCGTGATCGTAAGACTTGGATACCGTGCATATGGAGAGAGTGGCGCGTTAGTTGAAGATGCCATGTTTGAACAGAATGTACAAGGCGCATTGGATGCCGGTCTGGAAGTCGGTGTCTATTTCTTTTCCCAGGCAATCTCAGCAACGGAGGCAGTCGAAGAGACTGACTTTGTTTTGGAACATATCCAGCTGTATCAGATTACAGGACCTGTTGTCTATGACACAGAAGAAATCAAAGATGATACAGCAAGAACAGACCAGAATACAAGGGAAGACTTTACGAATTTTTGTAAAGTCTTTTGTGACGGAGTGAAACAGGCTGGATATCAACCGATGATTTATGCTAATATGAAATGGATGGCATTTACCTTGAAGATGGAAGAGCTGACAGAATATGATTTCTGGTATGCGGATTATCATGAACTTCCGCAGTGTCCATATGATTATAAGATGTGGCAGTACAGTGAGGCTGGTACGGTTCCGGGAATTCGTGCAAGCGTAGATTTAGATTTGTGGTTTCAGGAGGAAAACTAGATGAAATGGAATAAATTCAGATTGAAGACAACAACAGAGGCAGAGGATATTGTAAGCAGTATGCTGGCAGATCTTGGGATTGAAGGTGTTGAGATCGAGGATAAGATCCCGCTGACAGAGTCTGATAAAGAGCAGATGTTTGTTGATATTTTACCGGAGATCGAGGCAGATGATGGTGTGGCTTACTTAAGTTTTTATCTGGAAGAGGATGAGGACAAAGAAAAAGTTCTGGCAAATGTGAAGAAAGAACTGGAGGAGATGTCTGCTTATGTAAATGTCGGAGCCTGCGAGATTGAAGAATCCCAGACAGAGGATGTAGACTGGGTGAATAACTGGAAGAAGTATTTTCATCAGTTCTATGTGGATGATATTCTGATCATTCCATCCTGGGAAGATGTGAAGCCTTCGGATGAAGATAAGATGGTGATCCATATTGATCCAGGTACAGCATTTGGTACAGGAATGCATGAGACAACACAGCTTTGTATCCGTCAGATTAGAAAATATACAACAGAGACGACGAAGATCCTTGATGTGGGATGTGGAAGTGGAATTCTGGGAATGCTTGCATTGAAGTTCGGAGCAGAGCATTCTGTTGGAACAGATCTCGATCCATGTGCAATCGATGCTACATATGAGAACATGGAGAACAACGGGGTTTCTAGAGATAAATATGAAGTGATGATCGGAAATATTATCAATGACAAAGAAGTTCAGGATAAGGTTGGATATGAGTGCTACGATATTGTGGCAGCGAATATCCTTGCACCGGTTCTTGTAGAACTCACACCAGTGATCGTGAACCAGCTGAAACCAGGCGGAATCTATATCACAAGTGGAATTATCGATGATAAAGAAGAGATGGTAAAAGAAGCTGTTGCAAAAGCCGGGCTGGAACTTCTGGAGGTCACATATCAGGGTGAATGGGTATGTGTGACAGCGCGCAAGAACGCATAAGGAGAAATAAGATGCAACATTTTTTTGCAGATCCATCCTGCGTGGACGGAGAACAGATCCGTCTGGCAGGAAGTGATGTGAATCATATGAAGAATGTACTCCGAATGAAACCCGGAGAAGAAGTGTGGGTCAGTGATGGAGAAGGAATGGATTACTTCTGCAGTGTGGAAGGTTATGAAGAGAAAGAGGCAGTCCTTCGTGTTGTGAAAAAAGAAGTGTCTCAGACAGAGCTGGCTTCCCGTCTGATCTTATTCCAGGGACTTCCGAAAGGGGACAAGATGGAATGGATCGTACAGAAGGCAGTAGAGCTTGGAGCTTACAGTATTGTTCCGTTTGCGGCAAAGCGTTCGGTTGTAAAGCTGGATCAGAAGAAAGCCGGAAAGAAGAGAGAACGCTGGCAGGCAATCGCCAAGGGGGCTGCGGAACAATCGAAGAGAGGAATTGTGCCACAAGTGCAGGATGTGATGAGCTTTCAGGAAGCGATGAACTACGCGAAAGAGCTGGATGTAGTGCTTGTTCCTTATGAACTGCAGGAAGGGATGAAAGCAACAGAAGCTGTCATAAGTAAGATTGAACCGGGACAGTCTGTCGGTATCTTTATCGGACCGGAAGGTGGGTTTGACGAGAGCGAGATCGAGCAGGCGGAAGAGGCCGGAGCGGTTCCAATCACACTTGGAAAACGTATTTTAAGAACAGAGACAGCAGGACTTACAACATTGTCAATTCTGATGTATCATTTAGAATGCCGGGAACAGTTGGACGATAAAAACATAAGATAATAGAAAGACGTTGCCGGTTGCAGACGCCTGTGAATGGCAACAGAGTTAGAAAAGGGAAGATAAAATGGAAGCATATTTGGATAATTCAGCCACAACCAGAGCATATCCGGAAGTGGGAGATCTTGTATATAAAGTAATGTGTCAGGATTATGGCAATCCATCCTCCATGCACCGAAAAGGTGTAGATGCGGAGCACTATGTAAAGGAAGCCAAGGAAACGATCGCAAAGGTTCTTAAGGTAAATGCGAAAGATATTTACTTTACATCAGGAGGAACAGAGAGTGATAATCTTGCACTGATCGGATGTGCAAGAGCAAACAGAAGAGCGGGAAATCACCTGATCACAACTTCAATCGAGCATCCTGCAATCTTAAATACAATGCGTTATCTGGAAGAAGAGGAAGGCTTCCGTGTGACATATCTTCCGGTAGATGCGAGTGGAAGAGTGAATCTGGAAGCATTGAAAGAAGCACTTTGTCCGGAGACAATTCTCGTATCAGTTATGTATGTGAACAATGAGGTTGGAACACTTCAACCGATTGATGAAGCGGTAAAGATTGTAAAAGAGTATAATTCTTCTATTCTTTTCCATTCGGATGCAGTGCAGGGATTTGGAAAATATCACATTTATCCAAAACGTCAGAAGATCGACCTGTTAAGTGCGAGTGGACATAAGATTCATGGACCGAAGGGAACCGGATTCCTTTATGTGGGTGAAAAGGTGAAGATTAAACCGATTCTTTTCGGAGGAGGACAACAGAAGGATCTCCGTTCGGGTACAGAAAATGTTCCGGGAATTGCAGGGCTTGGACTTGCAACAAAGATGATCTACAATGATCTGGATATGAAAGTAGCTCTGATGCGTGAACTGAAGGATTATTTTATTGAGCAGGCAGGAAAGATTGAGAATACAACAGTCCATGGTCTGAAAGATGAAGGAAGTGCACCACATATCATCAGTCTTGGAATTGCAGGAATCCGAAGTGAGGTTCTTCTTCATACACTGGAAGATAAGGGGATTTATGTCTCATCAGGATCTGCATGTGCATCGAATCATCCGGCAGTAAGCGGTGTTCTCAGAAGCATTGGGGCGGCACAGGAATATCTGGATGCGACGATTCGTTTCAGTATGTCAGAATTTACTACAAAAGAAGAAATTGACTACACGCTGGAAACACTATATAATTGTATACCGATGCTGAGAAAATATACGCGTCATTAATTGACGTCGATTCATAAAGGAGAAAAAGCATGAAATTTCATTCATTTCTGATAAAATACGGCGAGATCGGAATTAAGGGAAAGAACCGTTATATCTTTGAAGATGCACTGGTACGTCAGATTCGTTATGCTCTGCAGGGCGTAGACGGAGAATTCCTTGTACACAAATGTCACGGAAGAGTCTACGTGGATTGTGATGGAGATTATGATTTTGATGAGACAGTAGAAAGCCTTCAGAAGGTATTCGGTATTGTTGGAATCTGTCCGGTAGTCCGTGTGCCGGTTGCAGAGCTGGAACAGCTGAGAAAAGATGTTGTAGCTTATGTAGATGAAGCTTACGAAGAGAAGAACATGACATTTAAAGTTGATGCAAGAAGAGCAAAGAAGAGCTATCCTGCGAACTCTATGGAGATCAACTGTGAAGTCGGAGAAGCAATCCTGGAGGCATTTCCGGAAATGAAAGTAGATGTTCATAAGCCGGAACTTCGTATCAATGTGGAGATCCGTGAAGAAGTTTATATCTATTCCAGAATCATTCCGGGACCGGGAGGTATGCCAATCGGGACAAACGGAAGCGCAATGCTGCTTCTGTCAGGAGGAATTGACAGTCCGGTTGCCGGATATATGGTATCCAAGCGTGGTGTTGAACTCGAGGCAACTTATTTCCATGCACCACCGTACACAAGTGAAAGAGCAAAAGAGAAGGTAGTTGATCTTGCAAGACTCGTTTCTGCTTATTCAGGACCGATCAAGCTTCATGTTGTCAACTTTACAGATATTCAGCTTTATATCTATGAGAAGTGTCCACATGATGAACTGACGATCATTATGCGTCGCTACATGATGAAGATCGCAGAACATTTTGCAAAGAAAGACGGATGTCTTGGTCTGATCACAGGAGAGAGTATCGGTCAGGTAGCAAGCCAGACAATGCAGAGTCTTGCAGCGACGAATGCAGTATGTACACTTCCGGTTTATCGTCCGCTGATCGGATTTGATAAGAAGGATATTGTAGAAATTTCTGAGAAGATCAATACCTATGAAACTTCAATCCAGCCATTTGAGGATTGTTGTACAATTTTCGTTGCAAAACATCCGGTGACAAAGCCGAATATTGAACGAATTGAGAAGTCTGAGTTGAACCTTGCAGAAAAGATTGACGAACTGATGCAGACAGCAATTGATACTGTTGAGATCATTGAAGTGAAGCAGGGAGAATAATAGGAAAAAGAAAAGCTGCTCCAATGGAACAGCTTTTCTTTACTCTAAAAAATATGCGGACAAGCTACAAAAACAAAGTCCGCATGAGTTGTATTCAGATAGAATTATTTGATGATGTAAGCATCAAGTGCAGCAAGAATGTCATCAACATTGCTGTCAGCGTGGATGTTCAGGTCGATCGGTTTGGAAAGATCAAGGCTGAAAATACCCATGATTGATTTGGCATCTATAACATATCTTCCGGATACTAAATCGAAATCATTATCATATTTTGTGATAGTGTTAACGAATGATTTGACTTTGTCGATTGAGTTTAATGAAATCTGTACTGTTTTCATTTGAAATCCCTCCTTGAATTATACAATAAAGTTGGCTTCTAAGCCTAGGTATATTCTACGGGATGCAGTTTCAAAAGTCAAGAAATTAACGAGATAAAAGGAAAAAAGAGGTAGAAATAAATGAAGAAAGCAGCACTGCATAATTTGGGATGCAAAGTAAATGCCTATGAGACGGAAGCCATGCAGGAAATGCTTGAAAAAGCAGGGTATGAGATCGTTCCTTTCAAGGAAGGGGCAGACCTTTATGTAATCAATACATGTACTGTTACAAATATCGCGGACCGCAAGTCGAGACAGATGCTGCACCGGGCGAGAAAAATGAATCCGGATGCAGTTGTTGTCGCTGCAGGATGTTATGTCCAGGCGAAGGAAAAAGAGATTCAGGTGGATGATTGCATTGACATTGTGCTTGGTAATAATAAGAAGCAGAATCTGATCGAAGCATTGGAAGAGTATGAAAGAACACACAATGCAGATTGCAACGTAACAGAAAATGAAAAGAATGCAAAGAACCAGGAAAACGACAGAAAAGCAGAAATCAAGATGGAAGAGATCGGAAAGACAAAAGAGTACGAGAATCTTCACCTGACGAAGCCGGGAGATCATACAAGAGCTTATATTAAAGTTCAGGATGGATGTAATCAGTTCTGCACATATTGTATCATTCCATATGCCCGTGGAAGAGTCCGCAGCCGTTCCATGGAAGATGTGCTTGATGAAGTACGTACACTGGCAGATAACGGATATAAGGAGGTTGTACTGACAGGAATTCATCTGAGCTCATATGGAATTGATTTTGATAAAGAATATCACCTTCTGGAATTGATCCGGGCAGTCCATGAGATTGATGGAATTGAAAGAATCCGTCTTGGCTCTTTGGAACCGGGGATCATCACAGAAGAATTTGCAGAAGGGATTGCAAAGCTTCCGAAGATGTGTCCGCATTTCCACCTGTCTCTGCAGAGCGGATGTGATGCAACATTAAAGCGTATGAACCGTAGATATACAAGCAGTGAATATGCGGAAAAATGTGAACTTCTCAGAAAATACTTCCCGAATCCGGCATTGACAACCGATGTGATTGTGGGATTCCCAGGAGAGACAGAAGAAGAGTTCAAAGAGTCATATGATTTTGTAGACAGCATAGATTTCTATGAGACACATATTTTTAAATACTCCCGCCGTGAGGGGACAAAAGCAGCTGTGATGCCAGATCAGGTAGATGAACAGATCAAGGCGAAGAGAAGTGCACAATTAATTGAACTTGGTGAGAAAAAGCGTGCAGCATATGAACAGAGTTTCCAGGGAAAAGAAGTGGAAGTACTTGTAGAAGAGAATCTGGAACTGAATGGAAAAGAAGTACAGACAGGTCATACGAAGGAATATATGAAAATTGCACTAGAGACAAATGAAAATCTCAAGAATAGTATCGTAAAAGTTCAAATTGGGAAGGATTCGCAAATTATACATTGAATTTTGAATTCGGTTATATTAGAATTATAAGTAGGGTTTCTGGGTTTCCAGAGCGTTTTGCGCTGTTTGACAGAACAACAGCAAAGCCCTTCGGAAGAAGGAAATAGATACAAGAAAGAGAAGGAGGAAGAAAGATGAGTGATTTAAGTAGTACTCAGTTCTTTCAGGTAGAGCCGGGTCCGCAGATTTCTGCGAAGGATATTTTTGAGATCGTATACAAGGCTCTGAAAGAAAAAGGATACAATCCGGTGAATCAGATCGTTGGATATATCATGTCAGGAGATCCGACATACATTACAAGTTTTAACGGAGCAAGAAGCCTGATCATGAAGGTGGAACGTGATGAACTGGTAGAAGAACTGTTGAAAGCGTATATTGAGCATAATGCGTGGGAATAATCAGACAATGAGAGTAATGGGACTGGACTATGGGACGAAGACTGTAGGTGTTGCTATCAGCGACCCGCTCGGACTTACGGCCCAGGGAATTGAGACAATACAACGGAAAGAGGAGAACAAGCTGCGCCGTACCTGTGCGAGGATTGAAGAATTGATCAAAGAATATCAGGTAGAGAAGATCGTGCTTGGATTTCCAAAACATATGAATAATGATATCGGGGAGCGTGCACAGAAGTCATTGGAATTTCGTGACATGCTGGTTCGTCGTACAGGACTGGAAGTGATCATGTGGGACGAGAGACTTACGACAGTAGCGGCAGAGCAGACACTGATCGAGAGTGGTGTGAGAAGAGAAAACAGAAAGCAATATGTCGATAAGATTGCTGCTGTGTTCATTCTCCAGGGATATTTAGATTCGATTTATATGCAGAAAACAGCAGAATAGAGGAAAATCATATGGAAAAGGCAAAGTTTACTTTCAGTGATGGAAGTGGAGCAGATGAGTTCTTTGTACTTGAAGAGACAAAGATCAATGGTTCCGCGTATATTCTTGTAGTTGATTCAGAAGAAGATGACGCAGAATGCCTGATTCTCAGAGAAGTTGAAGAATCAAAAGACGCAGAGAAGACGTATGAGATCGTGGAAGACGATACAGAGCTGATGGCAGTTTCCAAAGTATTTGAGGAATTGCTGGAAGACGTCGATATTGAGATGTAATTACATGAAAGAAATACGAATGTAAGAGAAACTGCAGACAGGAATATTTTTCTCACTTTTGCAGAAGTGTCAGAAAAAAGTCTGGAGTTCTTTTTACAATATAGATAGGAGGCAGACAGATGGAAGCAGATAAGACACAGAAGCTTCTGAAAGAGAAGTTAAAGGAAAAGGGGCTGAAGGTGACTCACCAGAGACTGCTTGTTCTGTCCGTACTTGAAGAGAACAGTGGGAGTCATATGACAGCGGAAGATATCTATGATCTGGTATCAGAGGATTATCCGGAGATTGGGCTTGCCACAGTATACAGAACATTACAGCTTTTGTGGGATATGCAGCTGGTAGACAGGATTAATTTTGGGGATGGATGTGTGCGCTATGAGATCGGACATTTACTGAATGGGGAGACAAAGCACAATCATCATCACCTGATTTGTAAGAGATGTAACAAGGTGATGCCGTTTGATGATGACCTTCTGGAGAGTCTGGAAGATCATATCGAGAAGGCAACCGGCTTCCATGTCCTGGACCACGAACTGAAATTCTACGGACTGTGTAAAGACTGTATGAAGAAACAGAGATAGTGGAGGTGTATATTTTTTGAAAAAACAGAATAATGGAAAATTGCGTATCATACCGCTTGGAGGTCTGGAACAGATTGGTATGAACATTACTGCGTTTGAGTATGAAGACAGTATTGTTGTTGTAGACTGTGGTCTTGCGTTCCCGGAAGATGATATGCTTGGAATCGACCTTGTAATTCCGGATGTGACTTACCTGAAAGATAATATTTCCAAGGTAAAGGGATTTGTTATCACGCACGGTCACGAGGACCATATCGGTGCATTGCCGTATGTACTCAAAGAGATCAACATTCCGATTTATACAACCAAGCTTACAATGGGAATCATTGAGAACAAGCTGAAGGAGCATAATCTGCTTCGTGGAACGAAGAGAAAGGTTGTACGTCATGGTCAGTCAATCAATCTTGGAAAGTTCCGGATTGAATTTATCAAGACGAACCACAGTATCCAGGATGCGTCCGCACTGGCAATCTATTCACCGGCAGGAGTTGTTGTCCACACAGGAGACTTCAAGGTTGATTATACTCCGGTATTTGGAGATGCGATCGACCTGCAGCGTTTTGCTGAGATCGGTAAGAAAGGCGTGCTGGCACTGATGTCTGACAGTACGAATGCAGAGCGAAAAGGATTTACGCAGTCAGAACGTACAGTAGGTATCACATTTGATCACATTTTTGCAGAGCATCAGAATACAAGACTGATCATTGCGACATTTGCTTCGAATGTTGACCGTGTACAGCAGATCATCAACTCTGCTTATAAGTATGGCAGAAAGGTTGTTGTAGAAGGTCGTAGTATGGTGAATATCATTTCTACAGCATCAGAATTAGGATATCTGAATGTACCGGATAATACATTGATTGAGATTGATCAGATGAAGAATTATCCACCGGAGAAGATGGTGCTGATCACAACAGGAAGCCAGGGAGAATCTATGGCTGCACTGTCAAGAATGGCAGCTGACGTACACCGCAAGGTTACAATTCAGCCGAATGATACGATCATTTTCAGCTCCAACCCGATTCCTGGAAATGAGAAATCGGTTTCACGTGTGATCAATGAACTCTCTGCAAAGGGAGCAGAAGTTATTTTCCAGGATGCCCATGTATCAGGGCATGCCTGTCAGGAAGAATTGAAGTTGATCTATTCTCTCGTAAAACCGAAATATGCGATTCCGGTGCATGGTGAATACCGTCATCTGAAAGCAAACGCAGGTGTTGCGAAGAGCCTTGGAATTCCGAAGGAGAATGTATTTATTATGCAGTCCGGTGAAGTACTTGAACTGTGTGATGATTACGCTAAGGTTGTAGATAAGGTTCATACAGGAGCAATTCTGGTAGACGGACTTGGAGTTGGAGATGTTGGAAATATCGTTCTTCGAGACAGACAGCATCTTGCAGAAGATGGTATCATTATTGTGGTTCTTACATTAGAGAGAAGAACGAACCGCCTGCTTGCAGGACCGGATATCGTATCAAGAGGATTTGTCTATGTCAGAGAGTCAGAGGAGCTGATGGATGATGCAAGAAAGGCTGTTTCAGAAGCACTTGAGAAATGCCTGAAAGGAAGACATACAGACTGGAATAAGATCAAGCTTGTGATCCGTGATGCAATGAATGACTATATCTGGAAGAAGACAAAGAGAAGACCAATGGTGATCCCGATCATCATGGATGTGGATGTGTAAGATATGATAGTGGATGAACGTATTATTACATTCATCAATTCGCTGGATACGAAAAACAGTGAAATATTAGAGGACATCGAGAGAGAGGCTCTGGCTGATAACGTGCCTATAATACGCCGTGAGATGCAGAGCTTCTTAAAGGTGCTCCTTATGGTAAAAAAACCTATGCGCGTTCTGGAAGTCGGAACTGCCGTAGGTTTCTCTGCGTTATTGATGAGTGATTACCTGCCGGAAGGTGGACATATAACAACAATAGAGAATTATGAGAAGAGAATCCCAATTGCGAGGGAGAATTTCCGCAGAGCGGGAAAGGAAGATAAGATTACTCTGATTGAAGGAGATGCGACAGAAGTACTTGCGGAAATGGAAGGAACTTTTGATTTTATCTTTATGGATGCCGCGAAAGGGCAATATATTCATTATCTTCCGAATGTGTTGCGACTGCTTTCGGATGGAGGCTGTCTTGTGTCAGACAATGTGATGCAGGATGGGGATATCATAGAATCCCGTTTTGCGGTAGAACGCAGAAATCGTACAATACATGCGAGAATGCGGGAATATCTGTATGAATTGAAACACAGAGAGGATCTGGTCACATCGATTATTCCGCTTGGAGATGGTGTGGCAGTGAGCATAAAACAAGGAGTAGAAAAATGAGTAGACCGATCGAACTATTGATCCCGGCGAGCAGCCTGGAAGTGTTAAAAACAGCTGTAATTTTCGGTGCTGATGCAGTATATATCGGAGGAGAAGCATTTGGGTTGCGTGCGAAAGCAAAAAATTTCTCTATGGAAGAAATGAAAGAGGGAATAGAATTCGCACATGCACATGATGTAAAAGTGTATGTTACAGCAAATATTCTTGCCCACAACGATGATCTTGAAGGGGTAAGAGAATATTTTGAAGAGTTGAGAGAGATTAAACCTGATGCACTGATCATTGCAGATCCGGGGGTGTTTGAGATTGCAAAAGAGGTATGTCCTGAGATTGAGCGTCATATCAGTACACAGGCGAATAACACAAACTATGCAACTTATAACTTTTGGTATCGCCAGGGTGCAAGTCGTGTGGTTTCAGCAAGAGAATTGTCTCTGAAAGAGATTAAGGAGATCAGAGAAAGAATTCCGGAAGATCTTGAAATTGAGACATTTGTCCATGGAGCAATGTGTATCTCTTATTCCGGACGCTGCCTTCTGAGTAATTATTTTACAGGAAGGGACGCAAACCAGGGTGCATGTACACACCCATGCCGTTGGAAGTATGCAGTAGTCGAGGAAAAGAGACCGGGAGAATATCTGCCGGTCTATGAGAATGAACGCGGAACTTACATCTTTAATTCAAAAGATCTTTGTATGATCGAGCATATTCCGGAATTGATTGATGCAGGAATTGACAGTTTTAAGATCGAAGGACGAATGAAAACAGCACTTTATGTTGCAACAGTGGCGAGAACTTACCGTAAAGCAATTGATGATTATCAGAAAGATCCAGAGCTTTACAAGAAGAACATGCCTTGGTATCTGGATCAGATTTCAAACTGTACTTATCGTCAGTTTACGACTGGATTTTTCTTTGGAAAACCAGATCATGAGACACAGATTTATGACAATAACACATATATCCGAGAGTATACTTATCTTGGAATTGTCGGGGCCGTTGAGAATGGGCTTGCAAGAATTGAACAGCGCAATAAGTTTTCTGTAGGTGAGACAATTGAGATCATGAAGCCGGACGGAAGTAATGTTGAGGCAAAGGTTCTCCGGATCCTGAATGAGGATGGAGAGGAACAGGAAAGTGCACCGCATTCAAAGCAGGTTCTTCATGTAGAACTGAGCGAGACACCAGCTCAGTACGATCTTCTCAGAAGACAGGAAGAGGATAAAAAAGTTAATTCATAGAAGAGTCTTAGAAATTTCAAAAATATTGTCGGAGTTTTCCGATAGCACTTTTTTCGATACGGGATACATAGGAGCGGGAGATGCCCAGTTGTGCGGCAATCTCCCGCTGCGTGTATTCTTCTCCCTGATACAGTCCGTATCGCATTTTCAGTACAAGTTTTTCTCTTGGAGAAAGTTCATTTTCCAGTTTTTCATAAAGCTTTTGAATATTGTCCTTCAGATGAATCCGCTCTGGAATATCTGTTTCTGTAGATTCGATGATATCGTAGAGGTTGACTTCATTTCCTTCCCGATCTGTGCCAATCGGTTCATAAAGAGAGATTTCATGGCTGCATTTTTTTCTGGCGCGCAGATACATCAGGACTTCATTTTCTACACAGCGGGAGGCATAGGCAGCCAGACGATTTCCCTTTTCAGGATCGAACGTAATTATAGCTTTGATCAGGCCAATCGTGCCGATGGAAATCAGATCTTCCGGATCTTCACTGGTATTTTGGTATTTCCGTATAACATGGGCAACGAGACGGAGATTACGTTCAATTAAAATATGCTTGGCTTCCAGATCGCCCTCGGTGTATCTCTGAATGTATTTTTTCTCTTCCGCCGGTGTGAGGGGATTAGGAAATGCTTTCAAGACAGCACCTCTGGATGCATTTAATATAGTTTATGAAAAAATGTGGAAATTGTGCTTTTCCATATGCTCAAGTTCTCGGAAACTGATTGACAAATCGATATTCGGAAGTTATGATATCTATACATTCTCGGAATGTCAGTTCCGAAAATCAAATCCGGCTGATTCAGCCAGAATTTCAGCAGCTTACAATGGGGTGTAAGAAGAACAGGTGCGCTTGTGACTGGGAAAAGGAAGGAGCGCATATGAGTTTTAGCACAGTAAAATCCGCGGCAATGGAAGGGCTTGCGGTAGAAATGGTCTATGTGGAGGCGGATGTCAGCAATGGACTTCCGATTTTTCACATGGTGGGATATCTGTCATCAGAGGTGAAAGAAGCAGCAGAACGCGTACGGTCTGCAGTCCGGAATTCAGGTCTTGAATTTCCGGCGAAACGTGTGGTGATCAATCTTTCACCGGCAACTATGAGGAAAAGAGGAGCGTCATTTGATCTTCCAATCGCAGTAGCGATTCTGACGTCACTTGGCGTTTTACAACAGAATAGAAGAATGAAAGACTGTATGATCATCGGAGAACTGGGATTGGATGGACAAGTCAGAAAAGTTCCCGGGATTCTTTCTATGGTATCAGAGGCAAAGGTACAAAAAGTTACAAGCTGTATTGTTCCGAGAGAAAATGAAAAGGAAGCAGAACTTGTAGAAGGGGTTCGGATCATTGCAGTTGGAAGTCTCAGGGAATGTATCAGTTATTTGGAACATGGAGACAGAACAGGTGGAGAACAGAGATATCTTGGTGAAAAAGAGGCTGATAAAATAGAAGACAGAGGAAAAGTGGGAGAAGAAGTACCTGATTTCGCAGACTTATATGGTCAGGAGAATGTTCGTCGGGCAGCGGAAATTGCTGTGGCGGGAGGGCATAATCTGCTTATGGTCGGACCACCCGGAAGCGGGAAGACAATGACCGCAAAATGTATGGCAGGAATTCTGCCGCCGATGAATTATGAAGAAAGTATGGAGCTTACAAAGCTTTATAGTGTTATGGGAATGCTGGATGGAAAGGAACCACTGATTTCCAGAAGACCTTTTCGAGAGGTACATCATACTGCAACGAGAGCAGCGCTGATTGGTGGTGGGATTGTTCCAAGACCAGGAGAGATCAGTCTAGCTCATAGCGGTATTTTGTTTATGGATGAACTTCCGGAATTTAAGAGAAGTGTTCTTGAAGTGCTCAGGCAGCCACTGGAACAACGCAGCATACAGATCACAAGAACCAGTGGGAATTATATCTTTCCGGCCGATTTTATGCTTGTGTCTGCCATGAATACGTGTCCGTGTGGGAAATTTCCATCGACAGCCTGTACTTGTACGCCGGCACAGATCCAGGCGTATTTAAGCAAGATTAGCCAACCGTTTCTCGACCGGATTGATCTTAGTGTTGAAGCTTCTAAAGTGGAATATCGAGATCTGGTGAAAGAGTCTGTTTCTTGCCCGGAGTCTTCGGCGGTGATTAAAGCGCGGGTATGTGAAGCAAGAAAGAGACAGAAGATTCGCTACCAAAACACGAAGATCCAGTGTAACGCAATGCTTCATGGTGCGGAATTGAGTAAGTATTGCAGATTAAACGGAGAAGAAATGCGACTGATGGGGCAGGCTTATGATGTACTGAATCTGACGGCGAGGTCTTATCACCGAATCTTAAAGGTTGCGAGAACGATTGCAGATTTAGATTACAGTGAGGAGATAAAACTGGAACATTTACAGGAGGCGATCGGTTATCGGACATTGGACAGGAAATATTGGGGGAGGTATGTATGATGTGTGAAGAGATGATTTTTGAATACTGGTTTTCTACGATTCGAAAACTATCTGCAAGAAAAAAGTATCTGCTCCGAGAACTCATAGGAAGTGGAAAGAAGATATATTATATAGAAGAAACTGAAATTACAGGAATTGAATTCCTTACAGAGGAAGAAAAAGAGGGATTAAAAAAAGCCCGGAAAGAGAAAACGAAAGAACAATTAAAAGAAGAGTTTTACAAAATGCAGGAACATAGAATCGAATTTATTCCATTTTTTTCAAAAGAATATCCTCCGGGGCTGGCTGAGATACCAGATCCCCCGTTTGCTCTTTT
>ERZ773130.2308-NODE-2308-length-14882-cov-13.276320_pt1 | contig 14882 bp, 10 predicted proteins | sample MGYA00511919_ERZ773130 | MGnify/ENA primary metagenome ERZ773130 (study PRJEB29015, sample SAMEA2737851) | human gut metagenome | biome: human gut; feature: human-associated habitat; material: faeces | place: China | collected 2012 ...
TTTGGCAACGCAGATGCCGTGCCGCAGCCGCCGGAGCGGTGCTTGAGCCGTTAGGTGGGAATTATGCGGTATTGCCCTAAAATACGAGGAGCCAAAGAATGGCAGATAATTGCTCATTGCTAATTCCTCATTTCTAATCTCTAATTATAAAGTATATCACATCCCTTCAAAGGAGGGAATTGCATTGAAGATTGGCGGCAAGCTTTTGGAGCGCAAAACAGGCGGGCGGTCACGGTATTGGCAGGTGTTCTGGCTTTGCTTTGCGGTGGCGGCGGCGCTGTTTTTGCCCCACTGCATCATTGATGGCCTGAACGGCGACTTTTTCCACTACGCCGGGGACTTTAACGACCAGCAGATTTCCTTTTATTCCTATGCCAACAATTTTGTTAAGCAGGGGGGCAGTTTCAGCTGGGCAACGGACCTGGGCAGCGGGTTTGTGAACTCCTACAGCTTTTATCTGTGCGGCAGCCCGTTTTTCTGGCTCACCCTGCTGCTGCCCTATCGGTGGACGCCCTGGGCCATGGTGCCAATGCTCTGCCTTAAATTTGCTGTGGCGGGCGGCGGGGCTTACCTGTGGATGCGCCGCTGGGTAAAAGACGAGCGCTGGAGCATGGTGGGCGCGTGTCTGTATGCGTTCTCCGGCTTTACGGTGTACAACGTGTTCTTTAACCACTTTTTGGACGTTGTGGCGCTGTTCCCCTACATGCTCAAAGCGCTGGATGATGCCGTGCTGGACCGCAGGCACGGTGCATTCCCGTTTTGGGTTGCGGTCAACCTGCTCAACAACTATTTCTTTTTTGCCGGGCAGGCCGTGTTTTTGATGATTTATTTTGTCTGCATGGTGGCGGGCGGCCGGTACAAGCTGAACCTGCGCCTGTTTGGGGCGCTGGCGTTCCAGACGGTGCTGGGCTGCTGCATGGGCTGTGCGCTGCTGGTTCCGGCGGCACTTTCGCTGGTGCAGAACCCGCGCACAATCGATCCATTCAATGGGTACGGCTACCTTGTATACGGCAGCGCCCAGCAGTACCTTGCCATTTTTTACAGCGCTTTTTTGATGCCGGATGCCCCCTACCTGAAAGACCTGTTCCAGGAGGGCATCTTAAAGCACACCAGCATGACCGTCTACCTGCCGGTGGTGGGCATTGCGGGCGGGCTGGTGTTCTGCCGCGTGCGGCGGCGCCACCCCTTTGCGCGCATCATGAAAGTGTGCCTTATCTGCGCCTTTGTGCCGGTGCTGAACAGCATGTTCTATGCCCTCAATTCCAGCTATTATGCGCGCTGGTATTATATGCCGGTTTTGGTGCTCTGCGCCGCCACGGCTATGACGCTGCAAAAAGCCAACCTGTGCGAAACCGAGTACCGCCGCGCGCGGGGCCTTGTGGCGCTGTGTACCTTGAGCAGCATTGCCTTTGCGCTGGTGCCCAATGAAAAAGACGGCACCACCACCATTGGCGTGGTGGAGGAACCGCTGCGCTACTGGGGCATTTTGCTGGTCAGCATGTTGGGCGTGGGGCTGTTCTGGCTGCTGCTGCATTACCGCAGGCAGCTGGCGGCACGGTTCCCGGCGGCGGTGCTGGCCGTGGTGCTGGGGTTCAGCTTTGTGTATGGGCAGGTACACCTTTCCATCACCAAATACGGCCAGTGGTACCACGATGCGGACTATGTGCAGCAGACCTGGCGCGAAGCCCCGGAGCTGAACGCCGTTCTGCCGGACGATGTCTTTTATCGGCTGGACGCTTACGACAGTTATAACAACCTTGGTCTGTGGCTGGACAAAAGCTGCATCCAGTTCTTTAACTCCACGGTGGCACCCAGCATTCTGGAATTTTACCCTACGGTGGGCGTTAAGCGGGATGTGAACTCCAAGCCGGAAGCCAGCCTGTATGCCCTGCGCGGTCTGCTGAGCGTGCGGTATACCCTTGTGCCGAAAGAAAAAGTTGAGGATTGGGAAAAAGAAAAGCTGGAAGGCTGGAACCTTGTTTCAAGCACCACAAGCTACCTGATTTACGAGAACGAGAACTGGGTGCCGATGGGCTTTACCTATGATTCCTATATTACGGAAGAGAACTTTGAAACGGTGAGCGATACCCACGCGGGCAATGTACTGATGAAAGCCCTGCTGCTGACCGATGAACAGGTGGAACGGTACGGCCAGATGATGCAGAACCTGACGGATGATGAGAAAAATAACATCAGCTATGAGGATTATGTGCAGGACTGTACGGCCCGGCGGGAAAGCGCTGTGACAAGCTTTACCGCAACGCGCACCGGCTTTACCGCGCAGGCGGATCTGGAAGCCGAAAATCTGGTACTGTTCAGCGTGCCCTATGACGATGGTTTTACCGCAACCGTGAACGGTGTGCCGGCGGAGGTGGAGAAAGTGGACAACGGCCTGATGGCGGTTGCCGCCCCGGCAGGCCACAGCGAGATCGTGTTCACCTACCACACGGCCGGTCTGCGGCAGAGCGTTGCCGTCAGCGCCGGCGCTATTGTGGTGTATGCCGTGTGGGTGGCAGTATTGCACCGGAAAAAGCGCCGGGAAGAGAGCAGTGTGGGGTAAATGATGCCCCGCCAAACCGTTGGGAGTGTGTACGGTCAAATTTAGGGCAACACCGCACAATTCCCGCCTTACGGCTTAAGCACCGCTCCGGCGGCTGCGGCACGGCATCTGCGTTGCCAAAATGCTCGATAATACACAAAGTATTATCTGCGCTTTTGGCTTAGCATCTGCCGTACCTCGCTCGCCGTATCGGCACTTAGAATTATGCGGTATTGCCTTAGGATGTAGTCGGGGGCGGAAAATTGCGTTTTATCCCGATAGAGACCGTAGGGGCGCACATTGTGCGCACGCGGGTGTGTGGCATATGATGGGGTGATATACCCGGATACAGCCCGATATGTGGAATCATGGCACAACGCCCCGCCGGTGCCAACACCTGACTTGTGATTGCGTTCCCCTTTGCGGGCCGATGGTGAGCATCGGTCCCTACGGATTGCTTGCAACGTTTGCAACAAATGGCAAGGTTTCTCCCCGGCGGGATGAGGGCATCCCGCCCTACAGCTGATTTTTAACTATCTACTATAATTTATATATTAAAGTTTTTTCGCCGAAGCCTTTTTTTCAAAAAAGGCTGGAAAATCCCGCGTGGAAAATCCCTCGTAAAACAGAAAGTGAGAACAAAGATGCCGAACCATGCCGAACAGCTGGCGCAGGAACTGAACCTGAGCCTGAAAAACGTACAGGGTGCCATTGACCTGATCGATGCCGGGAACACCATCCCATTTATTGCCCGCTACCGCAAAGAAGCTACCGGCTCTATGGATGACCAGGTGCTGCGCAACTTGGGCGACCGCCTGGAATACCTGCGCGGATTGGATAAGCGTAAAGAAGAAGTGACCGGCTCCATTGAAGCGCAGAACGCCATGACGCCGGAACTGCAGGCCGCTTTGGCTGGTGCCAAAACACTGGCCGAGGTGGAGGATATCTATCGTCCGTATAAGCCCAAGCGCAAGACCCGCGCCAGCATCGCCCGCGCTCGCGGCCTGCAGCCGCTGGCCGATGCTACCTTGAAGCAGGATGCTAACTTTGACCCGCAGACAGCCGCCAACGACTACCTGAACGAGGAAGTCCCCGATGCAGCAGCCGCTCTGGCCGGGGCACAAGATATCATTGCCGAAACCATCAGCGATGACGCTCACTGCCGCGCCGAGCTGCGCCGCTACTACCATGCGTTCGGCATGGTCAAAAGCGTAAAAGCTAAGGACGAAGACAGCGTATACACCCAGTATTATGATTATACCGAGCCTGTCGCCAAAATCCCTGGCCACCGTATTCTGGCCCTGGATCGCGGCGAGCGGGAAGGCTTTTTGAAGGTGAGCATTGCCGTGGAAGCCGAGCGCGCCGGGGGCATTGTGGCCTGGATGTTCGCCCGCAAAAAGACCGGCGGCGCCAGCGCTGCCATTGTGGAAGCCGCGGCACTGGATGCCTACAGCCGCCTGATCCACCCCAGCCTGGAAAACGAACTGCGCGCCGAACTGACCGCCAAGGCCGCCGAGGGTGCCATCACTGTGTTTGGCGAGAATCTGCGCCAACTGCTGCTGCAGCCGCCCATCCGCGGCAAAACCGTGATGGGCCTGGACCCCGGCTACCGCATGGGCTGCAAGGTTGCCGTGGTGGACCCCACCGGCAAGGTGCTGGATACCAACGTGGTATACCCGGTGCCGGAATTCAAGCGGGTGGATCAGGCCAAGAAAACCATCAAGAGCATGGTGCTGAAAAACGAGGTGGAGGTCATGGCCATCGGCAACGGCACCGCCGGGCATGAAACCGAGGAGTTTGCCGCCGCCGTAATCCGTGAACTGGCCGAGGAAAAGGGGCTGCACCTGCAATATATGGTCGTCAGTGAAGCCGGTGCTTCGGTGTATTCGGCGTCCAAGCTGGCGGCGGAGGAGTTCCCGCAGTATGATGTCAACCTGCGCAGCGCGGTTTCCATTGCGCGCCGCTTGCAGGACCCGCTGGCCGAACTGGTTAAAATTGACCCCAAGGCCGTGGGCGTGGGCCAGTACCAGCATGATATGCCCCAGAAGCGCCTGAACGAAACGCTGGACGGTGTGGTGGAAGACTGCGTGAACAGCGTTGGCGTGGATCTGAACACGGCGTCCGCCCCGCTGCTGGCCCGTGTGGCCGGCATTACCAACGCTACCGCTAAAAATATTGTGGCTTGGCGTGAGGAGGAGGGCGCGTTTACCTCCCGTGCGCAGCTGAAAAAGGTCAAGGGCCTTGGCCCCAAGGCATTTGAACAGTGCGCAGGCTTTTTGCGCCTGCCGGGTGCCAAGAACCCGCTGGATGCAACCGCCGTCCACCCCGAAAGCTACCCCGCCGCCAAGGGCCTGCTGGAAGCCTGCGGCTGTGATGCCAAAGAGATCGGCACGGACGCGATGCAGAGCCTGCCGGTACGGGTGAAGAGCCGCGGCACCAAAGCCCTGTGCGAAGCACTTGGCGTGGGCGAACCCACCCTGATGGATATTGTGTCCGAGCTGTGCAAGCCGGGGCGCGATGTGCGCGACAGCCTGCCCAAACCCCTGCTGCGCAGCGATGTGATGGGGCTGGAGGATCTGAAGCCCGGCATGGAGCTGAAAGGTACCGTGCGCAATGTGATTGACTTTGGCGCATTTGTAGATATCGGCGTGCATCAGGACGGACTGGTGCATGTTTCCCAGATCAGTGATAAGTTTATCAAGAACCCGAGAGATGCGCTGAAAGTGGGCGATGTGGTGCAGGTCAAGGTACTGAGCGTGGATACAGCCAAAAAGCGCATTGCCCTGACCATGAAAGGCGTGCCCCAGAGCTGAAAACCTGGCCGAAAACCGCAAAAATCAGCACTTTTCGGCAGAGCATGAAATTATGTTGCCGGAAGAAAAAGCCAAATGGACAGTTTGAATGTGCAACCTGCCAAAGCAGGAACAAAAACCGTTAAAATACAGAGCTGAAAAGACAAAAACTGAAATCAGAAAAGTCAAAAAATAAAGAAAATTCGTGAATAAAGCGACAAAACTTTGGCAGCCTGTACAAAGCGGAACATGAACAAATTTGTCTTTTGTGCATCCCGATGAAAAAATGGCAACAATGAATCTAACATAGGTACGCTGGATAGAATTATGCTATAATGCAGCTGTAAGGGAAAGGAAATGTGGGTTCTGCCCTTACCGCGCAGGCATGATGGCCTGTGCCGGGTTTTATTTATGGAGGTCATTATTATGGTAAGACAAGTCAAGGTTTCCAACTTCGCAGAAGTACAGGGAATCGTGTCTGCCGCTGCCAAGTGCTACAATGAGGTCGGCGTGCATGACATGAAGGGCAGCATTGCTGATGCAAAGAGCATTCTCGGTATGATGAGTTTGGACTACAGCCATCCGGTCAAGATCGTCTGTGAGGACGAACATGACCTGGACTGTGTGATCCAGGCACTGCGCCAGTAAATTCAGCTGCCCGGCGGGCTGGCTTTCAGCCCCGGAGGCAGGAATAAGGAAAAACAGAACAGGGCGGTTGGCCATTTTGGGACGGCTGCCCTGTTTTTTTGTTGCTTGGCGGGCGATTTTGCCCCCACACCGTGCTTGCAATGGGCGGTCAAACGCGGTATAATGTTTTTACATTGCCATTTGCGGGTGGTGCCCGCGCGGCAAATTGAAAGTATAGTAAGGAGACCCCACAACATGAAACAAAAATTCATCAGTCTGGCTCTGGCAGTCATGCTGCTGCTGGGCGTAACGGGCTGTGCCATGTCCACCCCGGCCAGCGTGGGCAGTATTGGCGGCGTTGATATCCCGGCCGGCATCTACCTGCTGGCCCAGTATAACGCCTACAACACCGCTTCCGGCGCAGCAAAGCTTGCCACCGGCGAAACCGCCAGCAACGTGAAAGCCGTGCTGAAAGCTGAGTGCACCGGCACCATTAACGGCGAGGAAGTTACCACCGACGGCGCAGATTACGTTGCCCGCCTGACCCTGCGCAGCCTGCAGTATTACGCAGCTGTGGAAAAGAAGTTTGACGAGCTGGGCGGCACACTGGACGATGCCGCTACCGCCGAAGCCGCCAAGACCGCCGATACCCAGTGGGAGAATAACAGCGATCTGTACGCAGCAAACGGCATTTCCAAAGCAACCTTGGAAAAGTACCAGCTGAACAGCAAAAAGGCAGACGCCTGCCTGGAGCTGATCTACGGCGAAAACGGCAGCAGCCCGGTCACCGAGCAGGAATATGCCGATTACATCAACAACGATTGCTACTACCTGGAGCTGGTCCAGCTGCCGCTATTTGACCAGAGCACTTATACCTTTGCCAGCGACGACCAGAAAGCCGAGATTGAAGCCCTGGCCAACCAGTGCCGTGATGACTTGGCCGCGGCTACCAGCGAATCTGCCCTGTACAGTGCTGCAATGACCTATGTGCCGCAGGCCTTTACCGCACTGGGCAGCAGCGTGGAAGCAACCCAGGCACTGTATTACACCGGCAGCGGTCTGTTTACGCCTTCGGACCTGTCCAGCTACAACACCAATGACGGCGGCAACAGCATTACCGATGCGGTAAAAGCAGCCGGTACCGGCAACTGGACGGTGGCCGACCTTGGCATGAGCTACATGATCGTGCGCAGCCTGGACCCCATGGAGCAGGGCACGGTGGATGATTTTGTGAGCCGCTATAATCTGCTGGACGCTATGAAGAGCGATGCTTTGCAGGACGAGTTCTATGCAGAGGGCGCCGAGATGGAAAATAACCTTTCCGCCAGCGTGATGAAGACCTACAGCGCATCCAAAATCAAAAAGACCGTAAAGTAATCATCGGGCACCAAAGCCGGAGCAGTTCGGGTTCAAAACCGGCACGCCCCGGCTTTTTTGATTTTACAGAACAGCCAAAGATGTAAAGGCAACACCGCACAATTCCCGCCTTGCGGCTTAAGCACCGCTCCGGCAGCTGCGGCACGGCATCTGCGTTGCCAAAATGCTCGATAAGACATCCAGTATTATCTGCGCTTTTGGCTTAGCATCTGCCGCACCTCGCTCGCCGTATCGGCACTTAGAATTATGCGGTATTGCCTAAAAAAGGGGAACACTTACATGAAGCAAACAAACATGCGTATGCTGGCATTGTGTGCGGCGCTTTGCCTGTGTGTGGCAACAGCAGCGCCCGCCTATGCGGAAAGCACCCGTCAGACCCCACGGACCAGCTTTGTGGAAACGCTGCTGGACATCCCGGTGCTGGGGGATATTCTGCGGTTTTTCAGCGGGGAGGAACCTTTGAGCCAGGCGGCAACGGCGGAAACCGCAACGGGTGAAACCTCCACCCCGGAAACTGCCCCCACGGCCACCCCGGAAACGGCAACCCCGACCCCGGCCCCCACGCCGGGCGGTTCCTCCACACCGGAAAGTGCGGCAACGCTGCCGCCCACCGGTACCCCGCAGGTGTACCCCGCGCCGGATATTGTGGTGATGCCTACAGCCACCCCGGCCATTACCGCGGCCCCGCAGCAGGAGGAAGAAAACAATACCAGTGACGAGCCCCCCGCTGCTGCCGCCACATCGGCCCCCGCGGCGGCAACGGCAACTCAGCGCCCGGCTGCAGCCATGCCGCACCCGACCACGAAGGCTACCCTGAAAGACCCCACCGCCGCCCAGGCGGAAGCAACCCCCATGCCCACCCTGGAACCCACCGCCACGCCGGAGCCGACCGAAAAGCCGACCCCGGACCCGGAGCAGGTGCAGCGCCAGGAACAGGCCGCCCAAACCAGCAGCAAACTGCCGCTGTATGTGGCGGTGGGCATTGCCGTGGTGTGCGCCGGCATTGTGGCAGCCGTGCTGATCAGCCGCCAGCTGCAGAACACCCAGGCACAGACCCGGAAGCAGAAGGACGAAAAGTCTGCTTACCACCGCAAGAAGGGCGGCAAATAATGCCCGCTGCCCCCACAAATATACCCGCACAAGCTGCGGAAGCAGGAGATAGGATATGACGGATTCCCGCTGGAAAAACCTGGCGCTGGAGGTCATCGGCTGTTTTGTTTCGGCCCTTGGCCTGTACAGCTTTGCTGTGGCGGCCGGGGTGCCGGTAACCGGTGTGGCCGGTATCGGTGCCATTTTGTTCCGCCTGTTTGGTCTGCCCATTGGTGTGACTAACATTATTATGAACATCCCCATTGTGCTGATTTGCTTCAAGTACCTGGGCAAGGATTTCTTTTTCCGCAGCGTGCGGTGCATGGTGCTGTTTGCCATTTTTACGGACTATGTGCTGGCTGCGCTGCCGGTGTACCAGGGGGATCGCATGCTGGCCACCATCTGCGGCGGTGTGATCAGCGGCGTGGGGGATGCGCTGATTTATATGCAGAACTCCAGCACCGGCGGCCTGGATTTTATCACCATGGCCATCAAATCCCGCCACCCGCACATGCCGTTCGGCAACCTGACCTTTGCGGCAGCGCTGGCGGTCATCCTTGCAAACGGGCTGGTGTTCCATGATGTGGATTCCATCATTTACGGCCTGATCTTCAATTTTTTAAGCTCTTACATCATCAACCGGATGATGTTCGGTTTCAACGCCTGTATGATGGCTTTGATCGTGACGAGCGACGGCCCCGCCGTGTGCAGGATGATCGGCGAAAAAGTGGACCGCGGTTCCACGATATTGAAAGGTTACGGCGGCTATTCCCAGGATGGGCGCGATGTGGTGCTGTGTGCCTGCAGCTCCAAGCAGCTGTATATCATCAACCGCGAAACCAAGCGCATTGACCCCGGCAGTTTTATCGTGATGCTGCAGGCGAACGAGGTGGAAGGCGAAGGGTTCAAACGGCTGGAACTGGGAGAACAGAGTTAGGAGTTAGAAGCTGCAGCGGGGCAGGAAAGGCGCAGAACAAGGCAAAATGCGTATTTTCGGGGAAAAATGCGGGGGTTCCTTGCAAAACATTGCAAACCGCTGTATAATAAATTGTCACTTAACAGAAAAGGGGAGTTACCTATGGAAACGATGGGCAGCCTGCGCCGTACCAACTATTGCGGCGAAGTGAGTATGTCAAACGTTGGCCAGGAGATGACCGTTTGCGGTTCCATCGCCCGTGCACGCGACAAAGGCGGTATTATTTTTGCCGACCTGCGCGATACAACCGGTATTTTGCAGCTTGTTTTTGATGAGGATACGCCGAAAGACGTTTTTGCTAAAGCAGAAAGCCTGAAAAGCGAGTATGTTGTGATCTGCCGCGGCCTGCTGCGTGAGCGCGCCGCCAAGACCACCAAGATCGCCACTGGCGATGTGGAGCTGTATGTCAGCGAACTGCGCATTCTGAGTGAAGCCCAGACCCCGCCGTTCGAAATCCGCGATGATATCAACGTCAACGATGACCTGCGCCTGCGTTACCGCTACCTGGATCTGCGCCGTCCTTCGATGCACGAGCCCATTGTGCTGCGCAGCAAGATCATGCAGATCATCCGCAGCTATTTCTGCGATAACCACTTTACCGAGATTGAAACCCCGACCCTGATCAAGTCCACGCCGGAAGGTGCCCGTGACTATCTGGTGCCCAGCCGTGTGCAGCCCGGCCATTTCTACGCCCTGCCGCAGAGCCCGCAGCTGTACAAGCAGATTTTGATGCTGTCCGGCTTTGACCGCTACTTCCAGATCGCCCGCTGCTACCGCGATGAGGACCTGCGCGCTGACCGCCAGCCGGAGTTCACCCAGGTGGACGAGGAAATGTCCTTTGTCAATGAGGACGATATCATGACCATCAACGAAGGTCTGATCAAGCGCCTGTGGAAAGAAATGCTGGGCGTGGATGTGCAGACCCCGTTCGTGCGTATGCCGTGGGACGAGGCTATGGGCCGTTTTGGCTCCGATAAACCGGATACCCGCTTTGGCCTGGAAATTGTGGATGTGACCGACATTTTTGATGGCACCGAGTTTAAGCCCTTTGCCGCAGTGTTGGAGCAGGGCGGCAGCATCCGCGCCATCAATGCCAAGGGCCTGGCTGGCAAGCTGACCCGCAAGCACATTGACAAACTGGGCGAGGTTGCCAAGACTTATGGCGCTAAGGGCTTGGCATTCAGCCGCCTGACCGAGGAAGGCACTTCTTCCAGCTTTGAAAGGTTCCTGACCGAAGAGGAAAAGGCAGCCCTGTACAAGGCGATGGAGCTGGAAACCGGCGACGTGCTGCTGATCGTCAGCGATGCTGACTGGGTCAAGGCCTGCACCGCGCTGGGCCAGGTTCGTTTGGAAATCGGCCGCAAGTACGGCCTGATCGACCCCGACAAGTTCAACTTCCTGTGGGTGGTGGATTTCCCGCTGTTTGAATACAGCGAGCAGGAGGGCCGCTGGATGGCCATGCATCATCCGTTCACCCTGCCCAAGGCAGAGGATATTGACAAGGTGGAAACCGACCCCGGTGCCTGCCATGCCGTGGCATACGATATTGTACTGAACGGCGTTGAGATGGGCGGCGGTTCTATGCGTATCAATGACCCCGCTTTGCAGGACCGCATGTTCAAGGCCCTGGGCTTTACCGAGGAAAAGGCTCGCGAGAGCTTTGGCTTCCTGATGGATGCCTACAAGTTCGGCGCACCCCCGCACGGTGGCATGGCTTACGGCCTGGACCGCATGGTAATGCTGATGCTGAAGAAGGATTCCATCCGCGATGTCATCGCATTCCCGAAGGTGCAGAACGCAGGCGAGCCGATGTCCGGCGCACCGGATATTGTTGACCCGCAGCAGCTGAAGGACCTGTCCATTGCATTGACGTTGACAGAGTAAATATTAAAGTTGAAAGCCCCGCCGGGCGGCCATTGATGTGGCTGTTTGGCGGGGCTTTTGGTGTTGGTGGGAAAAAAAGAGGGCAGTTAAGGTATAGGCACGAAAACGTTTTAAAGAAAACATCCCGTTATAAAATGTTCCGGATACTTGCCATATTTGGGGTCTGTGGGATATTGTATATAGGTTTCGGAACGGTCAAGACCGTTCCCTACGGAGCAGAATAAAAAGAGCAGCAAACAATAAAAAGACAGCTGCTCATAAAACTCTTGGGCAGCTGCCTAAATTATAATTTAATATAATATTGTATTAAAGTTTCTTCGGTTCCCTTCTTTTCAAAGAAGGAACAAAATCCCCCGTATAAATCTTACTCTTTTGTCACAAACACCAGGCCTGCGCAGCCGGGGCCGGCGTGAGAGGCAATGACGGGGCCAAGGCGGGCAACGCGCCCGCCGGTCATGTGCAGGTTTTCGTGCATGTAATGGTGGAGGGGGGCCAGTACACCTTTTTCGTCCGAATACAGCAGAGCGTACCCGTACCGAGGGTCCACCCCGCCCATCTTTTCAATGTTCTTAAACATTGCCACAAACGCGCCGGGGCGGCCGCGGGCCGTGTCCGCCAGCTTGATCTGCCCATCCACGACCGAAAGCACCGGCTTGACACCCAGGGCACCGCCCACCAACGCCACCGCGGCGGGCAAACGCCCGCCCTTGTGCAGGTGCTTCAGGCTGTCCACTACGGCCAGAATGCGGATGCGCTGCTTGAGCTGTTCCAGCTCAGCGACAATCGCGTGCGCGGGCAGGTGCTCCTCGTCGCGCAGGCGCAGCGCTTCGCGAATCAGGATGCCCTCGCCCTGGGATGCCGTGCGGGAATCCACAAAAAAGACATCCTCAAAATCGCAGCTTTCCGCTGCCAGCCGCGCGCACTGATAGGTGCCGGACAGGTTAGAACTGATCAAAATGGCAATTACCTGATCGCCGTTCTCCTTGGCATCCTCAAAAATTGTCATAAAGGATTGGGGGCTGGGCTGGCTGGTGCGGGGGGGAACCTTGTCCACTTTCAGATGTGCATAAAATTCATCAGCCGTCAGCTCCACACCGTCCAGCCCGCCGGTGCCATCGGCAAAGGTAACGGACAGGGGCACCGTGTACACGCCGGGACGGGCACTGTCGGTCGCGGTCAGATCGGAAGCGGAATCAGTCAGAATACGAATCATGCGGAAAACCTCTTTCTGTGCGGCAGCGCCTGGCGGCAAAAAAACAGCGCTGGGATGCAACATGGTTGGGTGGTAAGCAATCGTGAATACACATAATTTTAACACAATAAAAAAAAATGTCAAATATTTGAGCAAATATTTACGAAAAGGTAAAAAAACAGCCGCACATCAGCGTGCGGCTTGGGAAGTATGAGCAATAAAATTTTAAAATCAGACAGCTGTACAAAATATTTTGTACAGAGCTCGCCGTATCGGCACTTAGAATTATGCGGTATTGCCTTAAGTTGGCGGCGGAGAACCACCCCTCAGTCACCTGTGGTGACAAGCTCCCCGCGGGGGGAATGTCGCAGAGAGACAGAAGGGGCCGGGGCGCTGTTTGCGCTGGACGCGAGGCGGCCTGAAGGTTCCTTACCACCAACCTTAAAAATCAATCTGCAGGGGTCAATGCTTGCATCGTCCCGTAGACTGGCCCTGCCGGACATCTCACCTCGAAAATAGGGCAAACGCCTTACCGCACGCCATCGCGCAGGCGCTGTACGCAGGCAGTGATCACAGCGGCAGCGGTGTCGATTTCTTCCGCCGTGTTGGCGGCATCCAGCGTCAGCCGCAGGGTGCTTTTGGCCTGGGCGGGGGTCAGACCAAGGGCCAGCAGTACATGGCTGGGTTCCACCGCACCGGCGGAACAGGCAGAGCCCGCGGAAGCGCAGATCCCGGCTTCGTCCAAAAGCAGCAGCAGGGTTTCGGCCTCCACGCCGTCAAAGGTAATGTTCACATTGCCGGGCAGGCGCTGGGCCGCATCGCCGTTCAGGTGGGTGCCGGGAATGGCCAGCAGCCGCTCCGTCAGGCGCTGGCGCAAATCCAGACAGCGGGCTGTGTTGGCGGGCAGGTTAGCATCCGCCTGGGCCAGTGCCGCAGCAAGGCCCGCGATGGCGGGTACGTTCTCAGTGCCCGCGCGGTGGCCGCGCTCCTGGCCGCCGCCGTACAGCACATTCTGCAAGGCAATACCGCGCCGGGTATATAGCGCACCGGCTCCCTTTGGCCCGTGGAACTTGTGGCCGGAAAGGCTGAGCAGGTCAATGTTCGTGGCCTGCACATCAATGGCCAGGTGCCCGGCAGCCTGTACAGCGTCAGTGTGGAACAGCACGCCGCGCTCCTGGCAGAGGGCACCAAGTTCCGCAATGGGCTGCACGGTGCCGATTTCGTTGTTGGCAAACATGATGCTGACCAGGCAGGTGTCCGGCTGCAAGGCGTCCGCCAGCTGCTGCGGGGTGATAAGCCCGGCGACGCTCGGCGGCAGCAAGGTTACAGTGAACCCCTGCGTCTGCAGCGCCTGTAAAGTATGCAGCACGGCGTGGTGCTCGATCTGGGTGGAAATGATGTGCCGTTTGCCTGCGGCAGCGCCCAGGGCGGCACCGGTGTATAAAGCCTGTACGTCGGATTCGGTGCCGCCGCTGGTAAAGGTGATTTCCGCCGGGCGCGCGGCGTGCAGTACGCGGGCCACCATGCGGCGGGCGTCCTCCACCAGCTTGCGGGCCTGCTGACCGGGGCGGTACAACGCGGACGGATTGCCCCAGGCATCCTCCAGCGCGGTGCGCATGGCATCCAGCGCAGCGGGGCAGGGGCGCGTGGTGGCAGCATTATCCAGATATATCATGGAAAAATCCTCCCGGTAACATGGTGGTGCAGGATTTTGGGGTGTTTGCTGCTAGCGCAAACGGGAACTTGTCGGAGTGAAACTCCGCCATTTTGCTTGCGCAAAAACGTTCTGTCGCTCAAACATCCCACTGGGATGTTTGTTGCTAACGCAAACGCGAACTTGTCGGGGCGCAGCCCCTCCATCTTGCTATCGCAAGACCGTTCTGTCGCTTGCACACCCCACTGGGGTATGCATTGTTGAACTTCATTCAACAAACGCGAATTTGACACTTTGTATTTATCGAGAATACTCTTGAAACCATTTTGCAAAGCGTGATTTATTGAAAATAATGAATTTATATAGTTCTCCATTTTTCATATTAACTGTTGCAATTGGAAAGACTATCCACTTCCAAGAGATTTCTTTTATTTCCTGCATCGGCAAAACTAAATTTCTGTATTTTTTGTCAACTGTAAGCTTGTTTGTCTTGTAAGTAAGCGACTGACTATCGAGGTACAGACCTCCTCCAAGTATGCCATTGTGACACAAACTGCAAACAAAAGATTTCATAGAAACATCCCTCCATCAAATTCCGATTTGCCGCCCTCAGTATACCACGTTTCCCCACCTTACAGAAAAGCACCTGCACGAAAAAGAGCCGCCCACAGATCCTCCGGCAAGCACTTCAAGGTTTCGTTCCGCAGCTCCTGCGGCATCCCGTAAAAGGCTTCGGCAATGCCGCCGGTGAT